>Ga0065711_1003242_pt1 | contig 44238 bp, 24 predicted proteins | sample Hoacrofraction12_FD_59098 | JGI IMG/M metagenome (GOLD analysis project Ga0065711, IMG submission 59098) | Hoatzin crop microbial communities from Cojedes, Venezuela - Epithelial fraction 12 v2 (version 2) | ecosystem: Host-associated > Birds > Digestive system > Esophagus > Crop | place... | reverse complement strand
AAAAAAAAAAAAAAAAAAAAAAAAAAAAGATAAAGAAAAGATGCCATCAATTTGCTGATATTTAACAATTCCAGGAGATTCTTTTTTTGTTCTTTTTTTTTTTTTGGGGGGGTGTGTTTTGTATTTTTTGTTTTGTTGATTTTTCTGCAACACGATTGCAAACCAAGAAGGACATGCAAGACAGCCGAGCTTCTTCCATGAAGTGTTCGACAACGACCAAAAATTTCCCACCCACCCCAGAACACTCCCCGGGCCGGCCCTTCCCCAAGCAGAGTCTGAAGGCACTTCCTCTCACATGATGTCGACAAAGAATTCGCAAGGGTTGCCCATGGCCTTCTGGAAGGACTGCCGGCTCCCCGTCAGCTCCGGAGGAACGGAGCTCAGTTCCCTCACGGGGGGCCCACCGGGGGGGCCGCTCGTCCCGTAGACTTTGGAGCCCAGCTTGGGGAGACTGTAGAGGGGTGGGACCCCTGGGGGCCCGTAGGAGTGGTGGCTGTGGTGGCTTCTCTCGCTGTGGGTGGCAGAGACGTGGCTCCGGTGGCTGAGCTGGCTGACGGGCCTCTCCCGACGCGCGACGCTGGTGCCGGCCCCGCTGCGGGCAGTGTGGTCAGACTCGCTGCCGCTGCCAGCCGACTTGCGGTCCTTCTCTCTGCCAAGAGCTCTCCTGCTGTTCTCGCTGTTGCTTCGGTTCGAGCCGCTGCTTTTGCTTCCTAAAGGCCGCGAGCGAAAAGGACACAGAGAAAAGGAGAATTAGCTCACATCCACTGCTGTCTCCCACATCAACTCCTACCAAAGCCCACAGATCCGGGTACGACCACTGTCATGGCAACAACGATGACAAAACCAGGCCCGAACGTGCTGTTGGTGGCTTATGGGGTTTGGCAACGACAATCGGTAGAACAAAGCCGACAAGGTTGTGCCATGCACAGGTACACGTAGACACCTTGGAGCTTGCACAGTGAAAGCAGCAGCTGGCCCAGAACGACGGGCTGAAAGCCATCTGCTCCACGTAGACACCTTGGAGCTTGCACAGTGAAAGCAGCAGCTGGCCCAGAACAACGGGCCGAAAGCCATCTGCTCCGCTGCCGCCCCACGGACGGGAGGGAGGGCGGGAGCGACAACGGACAGAAGAAGCAGGCGTTTGGGTTTTGACTCAAGCAAACGAGGTTCAATCTAATCGTAACTGCCTCTGTCCTTGCTATCTTCTATCAGCAAAAACTTTTCAGAAAGAAACTCATTTGCCTTCTGTATCATCCTTGATCACACTGAGCATGCTTGCACCCAGGGCCAAATCACCTGAGGCTAACAGATGTCCTCTTGCTGGCTTCAGTGGGTAGATTCTTTTAAAATTCATCACTACAGTGTCCTGTCGTTGGAGAATTCTTCAAAAAACAGTTCTTTGGTGAACTGCTCCATGAGGACTCAGCAATATGCAGGATGCTCCCAGCAGAGGCCACTAAATCAACTCCTAAAAAGACCGGACTGCTGCTGGCGCGCAAGCTGAGCTGTTGCTATGGACAAGCTCCACCACACTTCAGCACTGATCCTACATGAATTTGAAGGTCGTGCTCTGTTACCATGAGAGACAGGCTAGGATGATGTCAGGAGACGTTTACAAGTTAATTATGCTTTAAAAACACCCCCAAGAATCGAACCTACAGAACATCCCATTAAGGTCGTGCTATCTTAGTGCAAGACTGCCTTTCCAAAGCGGACCCTGAGCCAACGGAACAGGGGACCAGCTAGTATGCCTCTGCCTTTATCTCCTGATGCATTCTGCTGCCACCCACCCAAACCCTGCAAACCTTACCCAAAGACATTACTCCTTAATGCAAGCTCCTCATACGCAAGAATTCATCGCCAGTTCCATAGGATCACAGAATCATAGAAAGTTTTGGGTCGGAAGGGACCCCTAGAGGTCATCTAGTCCGACCCCCCCGCAGCGAGCAGGGACACCACTAACTAGATCAGGTTGCTCATAGCTTGTAGCCAAGTAAAGATCATGCAGGTGAGAAAGCAAGCTGCACTGAAAGCGTGTATTACTGATTTTGAGAGGTCTTCCACAGTCTGTAGGACTGAAACTGCCTTGTGGCAATCCATCACGTTGCTACTCCGGACCTCAGCATACCTGGTGTCGCAGCTCTAGCTCATCTGCCAGGGCTCCAAGAGGTAAAGTGGTAAAGTAGACTTCTTCTCTCAGAAGAACCTGGTTTTCTGCACCTGCCCTCCATTGCAGGAAGCAAATGGAGAAACCATCTACCATCACAGCAGTCTATCTAAGAATAACCGGCAGCACAGCCATTCTCTGGTCATGCTGAGGTTCTCTCTCTCCCTGACACGCCTTTAAATCTTGTCACAGAACAAACACTTGTAAAGCCCCTTCTAAGCCTTGAGTTTAAACACAATCTAACAAGAGTGTCACCTTCTGGGCAGGGACTGGCCCGTTTTGGAGACATGCAGCCCAACCTAAAGCTGCGGTTTGACATGCTGCTAACGTGACACAACCACAGCAGTGCTTGTTTCCGTCTAAGGCCAGCTTTAAACCTATGTGTCACAAAATGGATTAAAAGAACCTGCATTTGAAGTGCCTAGAAAAGCTGCACTCAGCACTGCCACACCCGACCATCAGCCTTCACTCTCTGTTACTGCTGGACACCAAAGCTCTGCCCCCTGAAGCCACAGAGATTCCAGCCGCCCCAATACTTCATTTAACGGGGAGAGAAGCTTCCATACGAACCCTCCTGAACAGGAGCAGGAGAGCCTCCAGAGACAGCGTATGGAGGCTCTGAAGACCCTTCTGCTGATCCTGTCTCAACAACTGACACCCTGTGAGGTTGAACAAATCCATCCTTCCTGCTTCGTTCACCTCCTCAGACTGCAACCTGATGATCTCTCACTATCCATCTACCAGAACAGGGACGTGACTTTGATCTAAACACTATGGTAACAGGGATGATGTTCTGCAGAGGACCTGGTCCTCACATCAGTGCCACTCCCTACAGCAAGCCTTTAAAAATAACCTAAGCCCTGGGTATCTAAGCAGGGACAGATGATGTGGCTTGGATGAAATAAGCAGCAACCAAAACTGGAACAGAGCCTTGAACGGAACTGCAACATCACATCAAACTTTGCCGGATCTTCCTCTCCATCTGTTCCTTGCCAGAACACAGTGTCAGTCTGTTTCCTGACCCAGATCTTGGGTTTTTGTCTGTAATCATCAGCAAATACACTGCATTCACCTCAAAAACGTGTGGCATTCACCGGGCTCTGGAGCAGCGCTCTTGTTCACCAGATGAATTCAGTTATGATCTAACACTCCATACTGAGAGTGACCAATACAGCCCTGTGTCCCAGGACTCTTCACACCTGCCTGAGACATCCGGACAGTGCTCAAGTGTCTTTCAGTAAACGAGCAGCTGAAGGGCACTGGGAGATAAATCCAATCCAGATGGATGACATCAGACTAATAAATTAGGAGCTGGGATTATGTGTTTATTTCTTTTATGACGGGCAGTGAGGAGACTGGTGATAGGATTTTCCCATCTGAGCTGACAGTTCCCTCTGTAGCTGCTGCAGCGCGGTCACGCAGGGGCCAGACAGGCTGATATGCTAACGCCACGCTGTCGGGCTACTGTGCATTGAGACAGGTTGAGCATCCAAGACAATTAAAAAGAAAAAAAAAAAGAAGAAAAAAATAAAGCTAAACGTTTGGGTTACAAGGATCTAAATGATCATGCTGTGAATTCATTATTATTATGGAGGCATTTGAAGCTTACCAATCCCCTAGAGTCAGCCATTCCTCTATGAATCCTTCAGTCTAACGCTTGCTCAGAACAAAACAAGGGAATAACAGTTACAAAACAAGAAACAACACAGAAGTGTAGTTTCCAAAACAGAACAGGAAAGCGCTGTAACCCTTCAAAATTAAACACCTTGGTGCCTTTCATAAGGCTCTCTCTAGCCAGTAACACAGGTCGCATGGATAAAATACCATACCTTTCCTATTCCAGCAGCAGAGATCTAATATTCTACTGCCCTACTGCCCACAGAACTCGCTGTCAAAAAAAAAAAAATTATATTCTTTCCAGTACAATTGGCTTGCAGTTCTAAAACGTCTGGATACCACTGTGAGCTTCCTCAAAAACACTTCTTATTTTGAGATCAGGTGGGAAGCAATAGTGCTAAAATCCTGTGAGCAAGTTCCTGTTATGAAATTCTTTTGTGCAATTTTGCAAAATCTTACTGGCTGCGGTAAGCAGGAAAACATTACATCCATGTTACTGGATGTTCACCACAAAAACACAGAGAATCCTCACCCTTTCTTTACAGGCAGCGTTTCCAAAAGCAAAACTCACTCTGGCAGTGATTAAAAAAAAAAAAAAATCTCTACAGCCAAAAAATACATAATTTTTATTTACTAAGGTTTAAAAATTAATCACAAAATTATCCTAGGGCAGGAAAGGAGGAGGTGAGGTTTTTAATCCATGCAGTATTATCTTTTCTCCCTGTCATATATTACAAAAGAAACTCTCCTCCCTGTGAGCAGTGTTTCAGCCCTGTAAACCCTCTGGCTGGCCACCTCACGCTTGTCTCATACAAGCGGAGAGAGCAATTTTCCTTTTGTACTGAGCGTTGAAGTGGAAGCCAAGAGCACCTTGGTTCTAATCCCTGTTCCGTCAGCAACAAAATGGCCTAATTTCTAGCACTACCAAGCGACTGCAGCCCCACCGTTGGCAACGGCTCTGACCTCTGAAAAGGAGGGCAATAGTTTCTCTGTTTTAGCAGGGTGGACAATTGAGTCAATTTTGTTGGCCTGCTCAGCGTTTTCTAAGCAGTCGTTTACCGTGTGGTGCTGTCGGGTAAGGAAAGCACAGTTGCCCGTGCCACCGTGGACATGACAAACAGCTTGGCTCTAGCTGCCCACGTGGCATTTCACAGAACTACAGCGTAACTCCACGGAGCAGGTGTTCTATTCTAGTCTATTCTACCGACTCGGTTAAAACACCGCGGGCAGTTTCAATACAGAGCTGAAAGGCTAACCCACTCCACCACAGACACAAACACTTCTGACTCAGCGCGGTCGCACCAAATCCATGCAGGCAGCATACAAAACCACGGGACGGGAGCACAGACAGTACGAAGGAACTCAAGCAAATGGTTAGGGATAATGACAGCTGTAGAAATAAATACCAAATTAACCATCTTACCTTCGCTTTGCTGGCTGCCTGCACTGCCACTACCATAGCTAAAGCCTGGGTCTTGGTATGCTGGTGGAAAACACGGAGGGGGCAGAGGATACTGATACGGGTATCCTTGGCCTAATGGCCAGGGAGCAGCAGGATGTGGAAGTGGAGCAAGGGTATCCTGATCCGAGGCTCCGCTAGAACCATTGTTAAGGTTCAGTGCAGCCATATCTGGAAAAGAGAGAAAAGGTGAGGACTGTGTTCTCGCCTCACAGCTGACTCCCGCATACTGACAGTGGCTGACACAGTGCGGTGAGGGACGAGAGCGACTCAGCCTCCAGAGTTCATGCAAAGCATCACACACAGCAGGACAGACATCAATATCTACCACTGAGCACCAATTTGCAGCATTTCTGTAAGTCAAGGAGGAATTATCCCCATTTTACAGACTGGAAACTGAGCGTGACTGACAAGCAAGGAGTCTGCAGCATCACCAGAAAGCAATCCTGCTCTCGTGAGCCTCAGTGCAACGCCCCATTTGATAAGTTCATCCTTCTCTTCCCATTGCTTGGTCCAACAGGATGAGCCAACCACTTGTCATGCAGCTTCACAACAAAGGCCTGTTCTGAAACGCCCGCTTGTGAAATCCTGCAGGACTCTGCCCCGTGCACCCTGCGAGCACAGAAGAGAACACACGCGCAGCTTCGCCCGGCGCAGACGGGGAACCTACTGCCACAGAGGTCTCCAAAGACGTAGTAGCACTGTTCCGAGAAGGTGATTTTGTTCACAGTGTGCCTGAGGTAGCCATGTTTTAACATGCTGCTGGCGTATTTTCTAGCCTCCCGTCGGTCTTTGAAGCCTTCCACGTGTGTGTAAAGCCAGTCAACCACATCTGCTCCTGAAATGAGAACACGAAGAGGAGACATGGGATCATCTGAGCCAAACCAAACTTTTTCGGTTTTCTTATCTTCACCTTACCGCACAGCCCACTGGCATTACTGTGCCAGGTACTGAACACAAATATGAACATGTAGCAATTTTGCCACAAAGAGCTTAAAACGTTATTTTCATGACTTAGCCTAACTGCTAAAATAGTTACCACCAAACATCAATAAAGAAAGCAAAGCAATATCTTGCATCCAGTCAACACTACATTAACAGTGACATCAAATACACACAGAGAAAATTTTACAGTTACACTGTTCAATCCCTTCTGAGCTGCAGCAATAACACGGGATTTACAGAAGTGACCAGGAGGGTCACATGTGCAACAGGCAGATGTGACATTAGCAGAAGACCTAGGCTCCAATCCCTTTCTCATCAAAAAGTAACTACAACCTAGACCGACTAAATGTTAGCACAGTTCAGGTCACAGGACAGTCAGAATCAAAGGTAGACCAGTTGTGGTCATTTTAAATGTTATTAAGATGCTTTATTAAGGTTGTATGGCTGTCTGGAACTGAAAATTCAAGGATTGTTGCTCTGGTGAACTTGGGCAGATTGCCAGAGCCACAAGCAGTTACATGGAAAGCCTGAGATGTAACAAGGGTGGGCTAAGGACCAGCTCTGTGTGAGCATGGGAACCGTGCAGTATTTCGGGCTGTCCAGGCTCGAACAAGAGCTATTAGTTCCTTCCTGCCACACTTGGGGTTGTTCACAAATACCAAGTCAGGGGAATAGTCACAGGAAAAAAATAAGTTCACATAAAGGCAGTTTCTTCAGCCTATCTCCCAAAAGTCGCTGTTTTTTTCCCTGGCATTCCTTTGATCCGCTTACCTATCACTGCATTGGAGATGGTGATTTTTAACCACATCCTGTCCCGGATTTCCAGGCCCGAGTCTGGCAGCTGCATAACCTTGACAATAGTAGCCATGTCACTCTTCACAGTTAAGGGAGATTCTTCTAATTCTAAAAGGAAGAAAGGTTACATGCTTCTTTGAAATGAACTGAGTCTGAAAGGAACTTCTCAGCTCCCAATTTGGATGATCCGTGTCAAGACACAGCTTTACCAACCGATGCAAAAAAAGACACAGAGGTTCCCAAATGCACCCTCGCCAACGGCACAAATCACAACATTGGTACCAATTCTTCAGAGATCACGTTCAGTGCAACCAGCTCAGTCACTGAGACGCCGAGCCCCTACACGTCCCGACTTCACAAACCAGCAACGGACCAGCACTGCGCTCCCTCAGTCCACGCTGCATCGAGATTGGCAGAAAAGGAAGCCCGAGGAGTTCTGCGACCACTGCTTTCCATTTCCATTCGCCAGGAACAGCCCCAGCCACCCAACAGCTCAGCGCACTCTGTGCAAAACTCTGCAGGACAAGGTTTCTTGGCTTGTTCTCTAACTGTTGGTTTAACTGTCAGGAATAATACCCATCTGCATGGAGAACGATGACAACCATGCCTCAATCAATGTCCACTTGTTAAGATTTGGACATCAGCATAATTGGAGAGAACTGAAATTAGGAAAAAAGCTTCCATCACCAGGATAAAGGCTAGTGGTTTCCTTCAAAAAAAACTTTCCACGATCCCAGCAACGGCAGCCTCACAAATTAACAAGTGGCTTAAAGCCAGCATTACTTCGCCCTGCATCTTTCTTGCAGAGCACTTCAAAAACGGCTACTCCCAAATGCCTGAGCAGCTCCGTTCATATTTCACACCCTCCTATGGGCTGGCTCACCAGAGGCTTCATACTTTCCTGATCCATTTTTATAATAAAAGCAGAACACCTAGGGCTGAGATTCACCCTGCTGACCTGCGGTGCCTACCATAGGAGTCTAGTTCCTTTAGAAACTCCTTCTCTACCACACAGTGAGGCAAAGTGGCATCCAATATTGCAAGCCCCGTGGGGTGACTCTGGGTCCAAGAGTCTACCAGCCTTCTTGTGGTAGCTGTGCAGAACTCAAATATCCTGCCCTATACATAAGACCATTCTACTCTTGGATACAGCACCCAGTCCTCCTCGCTCCCATCTTCTTAGCCCTAGAAAAATCATGTTGAACATGTGCGTCCTGCGTTTGCAGTTCATCTTTCCCCACCAGGAATTCAGAACCCCTCCTCCCCTCCCTTCTCCCAGCTCCCCATATCACCCACCTTTCAGAAGCACAGGGGAACCAATTTTGTCCTTTTCCAGCAACCCAAAATTTTGATAAAAGGTACAACAAGCATGAAACAATGAAAACTGAAAATGCTCCTTTCAATACATGCACTGCCAATAGGCATGAAAACATCCCAGACCATCTATGCATGCGGTTTCAATACTTGCAAAGTTTGAACAAACACTACAATTTTGCTTTTGCTTGAAGTTAGTTTGGTTAGTGGCAAAAAGCAACATGTTTGTTTGGGGGGAAAAAAACCAATAACAAATCAATATTCTAGTAAAGTATGTGGGGAGCAGTTAATCGTATTTTCTTGGAGACCTGCGATCTGCATGTAAAGAAAAACTCTGGCCAAATGATTATCGATATTTTCCAAGTCTGCTAGTTGCCGTACAAACATGAAAAATTCTGAGATGCATCGAAACTGCGCCCGCTTTGGTCTGAACTCAGTCAACCGTGGGCGTGACTACCTGACCACCTGCACAGGTACGTGCAAATCTGCGGAACAGCAGGGACAGGAACTCCTCCCTGGGGAACAGATCGACCGCAAAGCTCTTTCTCGGGGCTCTGGTTACTGGATTTGAGTGGCCTGGGAGTAAAAGAGGTGTACGCTCCAGGAAAATGAAGTCCTACCACATGTAATACCCGCCCTGCCTTATGTCCTTATTTGAGTAAGGAAGCACACCTTTGCCTAAACAAAAAGGCCCCAGGAAAGGATGCAGCACCTCAGGCTGAATACTACTGCGCAGGAACAGTTTGAAGTCTCAGTTCAAAATCCTCTGAAGTCCATGCAAAAGGAGAACTTTCCACCAACGTCAGTGGACTGCATGTTGAAACAGCAAGACTTTCAAGGAACACTGAAACACGTGAAGTTCATCTCACGGAACGGGACAGCAGCACTTTGCAGAAAGAGGGCCCGCAGTGGCAGAACAGGGGCTGGAAAATCTACCTGCAGCAGAGTAAACGAGGAGCAGAGTTTGCACTGGCTGAGGCAGCGAGTCCAACGCTCACAAACCACCGTGAGAGAATATTCTCCTGCATCAGCCAGAACTCTGCTGGAGAACAAGATACTTTTTAAAGCAATAATGATTATGAAACGCCGGAGTCTGCCTTAGTTTGCATAGTCCTGTTTTTGAAGAAATGCACCTGAGAAAATAAAGAGCTAACACAGAACTGTGTGGTGGTGATGTGTACGGCCCCAAAATCTCAGCTGCTTCAATCGCTAGCACCGATGTGATGGTGGCTGTGCAAACGGTTCAGATATCAGAACTTCCCTTTTGATCCAGAGGCCAGAGAGCAAGGGAATGCCAGTCAGAAGGAGAGCAGTTATTCAGTCCACCGACATTATCCTGGCCTTGGCATACGGAGTAAACCAGCAGACATTGACAATACTTAAAACAAGGAACCATGACACAGACTTGTCTAAGATGAGTCCGTTAAGTCACTCTTCCACCTTCACAGCCAGATACCGTAGAACAGATATTATATTTGCTTCAGATACCAGTGACTCCGGCCTCAGAGGAACTGAAACAGAGAATCTTGCAGTGGAGCATGCAGAGTTAGAAAGCCCCATTTTGCAAGAAGCTCTTCGTTCTCTGAGGCGTCAATGCACAGTGTCTCCTCGCCTCTCTCTCCTCCTCCGTTCCTTCCCAATTTTGTGTCTCCTGCCAAGGAGGTGCTCTTCGTGCCTATGGCCCTGAGGTGCTGCCTGCCCAGGTGGGGTGGGTAACAGCGCTGAACCGAAGGAAGGAGTGGTGAGCACAAGGTCACAATGAAGGTCAGGGGTACTCCGCGTTTCCTTGCGTTCAGGAAACATTGTAAGTCACTGGCATAGAAATGAGAAGCTGTCTCCAAAATGTGGTTCTGCTCCCAAATAACCTTTATTTTAAAAGTATGATTGAGATGGCATCTGCGTTCCACGCTTCCCAATCACACCGCTATATATCAAGGCACACGATACACGAATAGTTCCAGCGGAACGCAGAGTAACAGACTCTTGTCGTTTGACAGCAATCAGCAGATACATTTGATTCCAGCAACCTTTAGTACCTGTAAGCCTGAAAACACATCTCAAGATAAAGCAGTCGTCAGATAAGTGGTTCACTTGCTTTCTGCTGCGGATGTGCTTCCCCTTCAGCGGTGCTGCCTACTATCTAAAGAGGCACCGAGCTACTACACCTACAAAAAGGATAACAGCCCTCTCCATCCAAGGTGAGGTGTAATTCTGGGAACTATGCACATGTAAAATCTGAGAGAGGGCAGAAGAAAAAGAGGCAGACACCTACGTAGTCCAACAGGACTCCACTGGTCCCTGCAAATGCAACTTTCATGCTTCAGCCATGCATTTGTCCAGGAAAGATTCTGCCACTAACCACCAGCACTACATTGGTCTTTACAATCCTCAAAGCGTCGTTTTTCTTGCTCATTCTGTTTTGTTGTTGTCTAAATGCTATCCTCCCTTTCTCTCTGGAAAAATCTTACAAAATGAAAAAAGTTACTCAGTCCTAAATTTAGACTCCAGATCTGGCAGACACTTCAGCATCCCTTGTTAAACACCTAAGTACTCCTCTGACTTTCAGTGAGTGCATACTGAGGTAGCGTTGTCCCAATAATGAGATTATCTCCTCAGGACTTCAAGGCCACTTCAAGATTTCTGTGTGTATATAAACAAATACAATAAATCTCATTGCTACAGATGAACAAATCCAACAGAAAGGTTGCATCTCTGCAGAAATTATTCCATATTAATATTACAGGAAACAAACACGTATTAATGAGGTGGAAAGTACCTCAACACTTTCATGTCAAGGAAACAGAAGTGCTGTTTTAAATACGAACACTCTCCTGAACTAGGACTTCAGTGGACAGTGTTCTCAGAGACACAGGCTCCTCACTTATTGGTCTTCCCTTACTGCCATGTGTTGCAAACCAAACGCTCGCTTTTATCCCACACTAACATCAGAAAGCAAAGGAAACGTAAAAGAAAGGAAGAGCTTATATTCTTTAAACAAAAATGTCCAAGGTAAGGAATCAGGACAACTTGCTGGCTACATAAATATGACTAGTTGAGAGTGCCACAGATAGGCAAACCACAAAAAGAAGGCTGAACTCTAACTGTAATTTCACATGGGACATTACATTTGTTTTTAATTTGTTCAATTAATGCTAAAAGTATAAAAAAGTATACAAGAAGGCTATGCGAGTATAGTGGAAGATTTCCTAAACGGTACACTAACGTTATTATCCAGTGACATCTATCTGAAGCAAATTATTTAAATTTATTAAAAACCAGTCAAATGCAAGGAGGAAGCTCTCACATTCAGCTGAGGGGATAAAGTTGGACACCTGCCTTGTGAACTTTAACAGGGACCAGAAGCCACCTCTTCCTGAATGTGAGCCCTAGCAAAACACCGCTGTGTTAACTTCTGGCCTTTGGAAACAGGTTTTACGCTCCCCATAAGAATGACAAATTTAAGAAAGCATTCAAGAGTTCTCTGGTGGCTGTCCTTTTCATCGTGCTTGTGGCCGGGGTCGGTTTTGCGCACAGCTCTGCACCGCTGGCCCCGAGCAGAAGACGCCTGCCCTGTGCTGGCCGCAGTGTGACTTACTTTCCGAATCGGGAATTGAGCTTGTTAGTGAGGAGCTGGTAGATGTGGTGATGCTCATGGAGGGGCTCATACCGTAACGGGGGTACGCTCCCGTCATGGCTGTGGTATGAGAGATCCACGCTGCAGGGTCAATTGGCCTCACTGGTTCAGCTGCAAAACAACCAGAAAGGGAGAAACAGACAATCAGAATCGGATCTGCAGTGAACACTAAGACCTAGAAGGAATTTTTTGGGGGTGCACTAGTTCTTGCCATTCTGATATTACAACTGAGTACAACTGAGGTAGTCTGAGCACGAGGGAACAAAAACCACCTTGCCAGCAGTAGCTGGTTTCCTCCACCAACTGCCACACCAAACGGGAGGCAACCAGGACACTCCCATTCCCATAACTGCAGTAGGAGTGAAGTATTTCCACTTGCAGGAAAGCAGCTACCTGTCCAGTAACAGTAGTTTGCTACTGTTCTATACAGTGAGACAGATTCTCCTTTTGCTACAACGTGAAGTACTCCCAAATGCTTTGTCCCAGCTGGCAGGAAGATCTCTCCCTACTTGTAAGGAATTTGGATCCAAAATAACCACTCAGACAGAAGGTGAATCCGAGCAGTGACTCTATAGCTCTGTATTTGCAGAGGTGAGGCACCATGGAATTCCCATCTCTGCATTTTTAGCAGTCATAATGAAACATTTTAGGACTGGAACAGTCTTGCACAATAGACAAGATCTATAAAGACCATTTGAAGAGACTGGTGTCCGAGAAGAATGAAAATTACACTCAGACTTTAAGAGCAGCCACATAGCAAGTAATTTTGAAATCTGGGAATAAAACTCAATTTTCTCCATAATCTGGATTACTTCTTTTCTTCCGAATTATAGTGGCTGTTGTTCCATTGCCCTAAAATCAGAAATTATGCAAAAGAGCTCTGCCTATGTTAGGTATTTCCACAAAACATCCCACACATTACTGCAATCAGTTTTGTGTACAGCAGACACACCGCCGCTCACCTTGGACAATAACGCGTGCTCCCTTGCTGAACAACGGACAAACCGATACACAAGCTCTCCCTGTAGCATTTCTGAAATAGGTGATTTGTGGGATTTTTCTTCTGATGATGCTGGTTTTCCTAAGGACTTCACCAAGTGAGCTCTCCTGCTCTGCACAAGCCTGTTGCATTAACTGCAGCGGCCAATGCTATGCCTGTCTTCACTGCAGGACTGGTTTCAGTATCACAAACAGAGCCCTCGCCACCAGGAGGCAGCTGTGTTTGTCACATGAGCACGGGATCTTTTAACGCTACTGAAAGATTTCTTAAGCCAAAAGTTTTAAAACTAGATCATTTTCAGGCATGTTTATGTATATTAAGCAATGCTGTTTGCCTCAAATTTTAAAAATACTCAGTCAAAATCCTTTCTAAGAAGTGTACATGTGACACAATGAGGCTTTTTAACACTTCAGCATAGTTATCCTCCAAACTTTCTATCAACTGAAAGGCTAAGATCACGAGGATGTACCCACCAAAAGATCAGAGCTTGATCCAAAGCCAAGTGAATCAAAACAAAACCTCCCATGAACTCAGTAGGCACTGGAATCTCAGAAAGAGCATCTGAAACCCCCAGCTCCCAGAACAAAAGGCAAACAAACAATACAGCCAAACTTAAAAACATCGAACTCTGTTACACAGCAAAATAACTGAAAATATTCTAGACCTTGAGGGCCCCACAGGAACCCAGCAAAGAGCACAAATATATACTCACCCCTGGGGATGGTGAAATAACTCCTGGGAGTAGGGTCCCAGCATTTGGCTACTGTTAGGCTGATAGGTCTAGGAAGAAAGGAAACAAGTAAGGGTAACAACTTTACAACAGAAGTCGTAACTGCTACAACAAACTGTTTGAAACAAACTTATTCCTATCCAAGGGCTGTCAAGTACATTCGGCGAATGCTTTTGAGATGCTTGTCGGAGTATTTTCAGCATGAACCAGTATTAGGATGTTTCTTGTTTTGTGTAGATCACGACCACTATTGGTGAAATCTGTCGAATGATCAGCTCTTGAGATATTAAAATGCTCATTGTACAAACAGTCCTACTGAAACCAGGCAACTCCTAGTTCGTGTTGGTTTTGGCTGCACATTGGAACCAGTCTCACCTCTTCATCATTTGCACTGAGACGTCCAGAGTCGAGCTCAGCAGCCACGCCGGTTGCTTATTGAGATCAAAATGTCAATCTCTCTGAGGTTTTCCCAATACTGATAACTGCATACGGAGGACAAGTGGCAAGAGATTTTGTAATATGCTCACCCTGGTTTGGAGACTATTTCCCGTAAAACCCGTACTGCATCATCATTGCTCATGTTCTCAAAATTGACATCATTCACCTGAAATGTTGAAAAAGCAGAGGTCAGGCTTTGCAATAGGGAAATTAAAGACATTTTACTTGTTGAATTCCAAATATATTTGCCTTGTAACTGTTTCCATTCCTTTGAGCAGCTGCAGAAATACTGCTTCTCAGAGCACAACTATCGAGCAGAGATCGCAAAGAGTTACAGATTTAAGTGATAACGGTCTTTGTGACACATTTCTCTGAGTATGAATGAATTCTGTTAACTGATTACGGAGTCCATGGATCTGGTGGGATGACTGAGCTGAGCCACCAACGTACAAGCCAGCAGCACGTATTTTTGGACACGGACCAACCTGCAGAAGCATGTCTCCTGGTTCAATTCGGCCATCTGCTGCCACAGCCCCTCCTTTCATAATAGAGCCAATGTATATGCCACCATCACCCCGGTCATTGCTCTGTCCTACAATGCTGATTCCCAGGAAGTTATACTTTTCTACACAGATAGAAAGTGGAGGGTGGGGGGAAAAAAAGCAAACAAAGTGATTGGAATGATAGTGAAGAGCTAACAGCAGGCTACTTCAGTCCTGAAAAATCAGATCTCTCAACGCATCAGCTGGGCCACGTTTGACTCACAGTTATCTCAGGTTACCCTACTGGCATATGTCTGCCTGGCACGGTCAGGGAAAGGCAGCAGGAAATGCTGCTAAAGACATGATTTTTTTCATACAGGACACCGAAAAATTACATTCAAAAAATCAGGAAGAGAAATGACATTGAAAAGACATGTCTACACCTAGAAATTAGGTGCCTGATCAGCATTAGGCAATGTTTTTTCCACATGCCAGAGTGGCAGGAAGAATTTGGTGCTACTGCAAGGTGCTGAATCAGCAGTCCTGCACTTTTCTGTCTGGCTAAACAATGAAGCACATGAGCAGCAGAAATACAAACCCCCAGTGCTCTTCTACTTTTGTTCCTAACAAGGTCTGACCCCTTACCATTCCTAGAAAAAAAGAGCAGAACTCCAGATCCTGGCGTTCCAGCTCCCTCCCTGGGCTCGCTGGGAAGAGCACCGTTCTCCTTGTGCAAACGGCTCGGACCTTCCCAGTACCGGACTCAGAATCCAGGCACAGTCAGCAGAGCAGCAGCTCTCAGCTGCCATTCCCTTTAGTTCAGTTGGCATCCTTTCAAATCAATGAACTTGCTACTGGCTCCAAAAGCTACTGCACTATGACAAAATACTTCTGTATCACTTGAAATTCACCATAAGAAACATTGCTTGTCCTCTTACCCATGTTGAGTGTGACAGTGATGATATTTAGGGACATGGTAGAATCAGTGATGCTGCTGAACGAAGACGACTGCAAAATACAACAGAAAAATCTCAAGGTTTTAAATGGCTCAGGATAATACAATAAAAATAACTACTGAGGATTAATTCATTGGGAACTGAGTAACAAGTTTCTGTTTGGAAGGCATCCACCATTGTGGCCTCCTCAAAATTATTCTTCATTTAGAATCTGTAAGGAAAAAAAATCTGAACGCAATCTGCACTTTCTCCAAATACTTGTTTACAAAACACACGGAGCAAGATCCTATACTGAGGTTTCTCAACTGAACTTCACATTTCTGCTTCCTGACTACATTGCTGACAGGCAGACATTTAAATACTAAAGTGCCCAGTGCAGTGTGAATTATTACATCCCTAAAGAGAGGAGTGAACATGATCCTTCAGGCAGCGAGAAGACAGACACTCCTCCCTGACAAAATGAAATACAAATGTGCTTATCAATTATCTCTAAAATATTTACTCTAGTTCTTGTGATAATATGTATGCATATTTATTCTTTAATCTATCAAGACTGGTATTTACAGGAGAACAAAACAGTGACTTCAAAAAGTATGTCACTTGGACCATCCTCCTTCTGCTACCATAGGACTAGCACAGAAAAGGGCAAGAGGAAAGATCTACGATTTCCTGTGAACGCAGATTTCTCCTTTCAGTAGAATCCAAGTCTCGGCAATTTATATCTCAGGCAGCACAGACACCCCTTGCCCTCATCAGCCACTAGCGTGACGGAGGTTCTCCCGCGGAGGCTGGTCTTGAAAGAGACAAGAAATGCGATCACTTAGCAGTGAAAGGAGAAAGGGAGAGAAGAAAAAGAGTCTTGACTCTAGTGCTGCAGAACCTTGAATGTTCGAGATTTAGTCCAGGGTAGCTTACAGCCAAAGGGAGCCTTTCCAATCAATTCAACAGGGCATAGACCTGTTTCGGATCCCTTCCTAATTCACACGCTACACTCAAAAACCATGGTTCACCTTCTCCAAAAATTATGATGCCAACCTTACCCTGTCAATCTGCCGCATCCTTTGTTTCCTCCTCCTGCGTTTATGCTTCCGTATGAGCCGGGACGAAGTACTTTGCTCAGTGGAGCTACTCAACCTGAGGGAAATTGAGAGCAAACGTCAACTCTGTAAAGCTGAGCCACCTGCATTTCTCTGCACCCTGCCAAAAAAAAAAAAAAAGGCTGATTCCTACAAATGCAGGAGAGAGTAAATCCTACACACCAGCAGCGAGCTTACAACGTATTGCTCTGCTCGTTGCTGAACTGCTGCTCAGTCCCAGTGCGTGCTGTCCCTCAGCCTCTGCCTGGGAGCACAGAGAAGATACCAGCTAAACTACAGCACGGATTACAGAGTGTATTTTACTGGCTTGCTTTCTTCTGGGAGCAAGAGCAAACGCAACCCACATCTCAATAGGCATTTATCACCTGGATCCAACCACCCGAAGCTCAGCGGCAGCCGTCTTCCACTACTTCAGAGGTGGTCCTGACTCCAGGCCCATCACATCAAAATGCACACTACAAGAACGGCCATACACTACACAACGATTTTAATCTCCACTCTGAGAGAACAACAGACAACCCGGAGAATCTCTTCATACTCCTTTTTTTGAGTCTTGTCATGGTGCTGTTGTTTTCTTCTGCTGCTATCTACCCTGTAAACAGGAACTTAACATTAGGGCTTGAATTCAATGAAATAAAGTAGCAATTAATAACAGCTACTACCAAATAGGGACAGAGGAACAGTGAATACGATTTACCTTTACATATTCTGCTAGTTTTATTTTGTTGGGGTTTTTTTCAGGCTCGTCAAACTTGTAGAGCCTAAATGTGCCACATTATACATATAAATCCTTAAAATCCCGCGAAGAGTTAGGAACGTTTTTTTCATTTCACAGGTAGTGGACAGAAAGACATAAATGGATTTGCCCAAATTAATTTCAGAAACCTGGAACAAAGCCTAGATGTCAGATACGCAAGTGTAACACCACAGAAACATCTCTCCTCTATTTCTTACGTTAAGAATGGCAAAGAAAGACAAAGTAATGCTCCATCATTAACCAAGGTTTAATAAAATCCAACCCTACACAACAGAAGTAATTGAACTGGCACTGTCACAACGAAAACAGTGCCAGTCTTTTTCCCCAGTCTCCACAACCCTGTCTTCAAAGTTCCCAGCCACGCGCAGGAATGCTGGAATACCTCGAGCAAAACTTGATACCAGCAACTTCAAACAGGAGCTTGCTGTCACGAGCTCACAACCCACCACACCGGGAAAGCCACCTTGCACAAAGCAGGTGTGTTTTAGTGGAGCGGAGTACCAGAGACGATGGAACTGCTCACAGGGTGTGAATCCCTTGACGTTCTCTTTGAGTTCACAAAACTATTTCAGGCATGTAAATCCCACGCACTCCTTTTTTCCCCTCCCAGCAAGGCAAATTCATGTAAAGAGCCAAGAGGTGGTATTTTCAAAGAGATCAAATATCTGATAATTCTCGATCTGTGGAAACAGCTCACAGCACCTGGATTTCTGAGGCTTTACTTTTTCAACAGGAAAAATAAAGAGGTCTTTCAGATGCGGGGCTCCCAAAACTGGACTTGTTCAACATTCACCACTCTTCTTGTAAGCACTGGCAAAGATTGACACAAAAACCTCCTCTTACACTTTACTACCAATACCCTCCCTATTTCCTCTCCGATTTCATTCTCCTCCTCTTATTTCCCAGAACGTCTCACCAGTAGGATTCAGCCAAAACTTTCCAACACATACCAGCTTAGGAGAATCTGCAGAGAGGCAAGGCATGTTGCTCACATCACAGGGAACCTGGGGGAGCTTTTCTGCATAAACGCAAGTCAAGCAACAAGACGCCTTCAAAGGCTCTCCGCGAGATGCGAGTGCCCTTCTTCCACTGATGAGAGCACAAACTCAGGGCTCCAATCTGCAAACAAACCCTCTGCTCTATTCCCTGCTGGTGACACAGCACACGGGTGTGAAAGCTCTGCTCCTTCGCGTGACGAGGCAAGACATTCCACGGCTTTGGAGACAGCTGAGCTAGTCCATAACAGAAAAGACAAAACCTTAACACTTCTTCTGTTCTTTTGGCACTATCATCACACTTCAAAGTCACTCACGGCATCCAGGGAATTGATTTTCATTGTTTACACAGATATTGCACCTACTGCCATATCATATTTTGGCTTTACCCCGGTGTGCATCACCTCAGGAGTATGCAATACTTCCTGCCACCAACCTTTTTAGAATGGCATCCTCTAATGGCTACTGTGGATAAAGAGAGTTCATTAAACTCACACACACAGTTTTGTTTACTCAGTTTCCCATTACTACATCCCTGAAAGGGGTAATTCTGTGGCTAACATCACCTACTGCAAAAGACCATTAGTTTAGCAGCAAAGTTCTTCCTCCACCTTCCAGACAACAGGCGTTTTGTCTGGACAGCAAGTTCTGCAAATGAGGCAGAGGAACGGCAGAGTTTCAGCAGACAGCTCACTGAATTTCTTTGTCTCGAGCAGTCCTGGCAGTAATCTGGTGCTAGTTCATGGCACTTTACATCCTACGAAGTACACAGCTTAAAAGTACCTCCCAGTGTATGTCAGTACACTTCCTCTGTCAATATTTTTACTGATCACAGACAGCACATAAGATCTGCTGCCTGCCAAGGTCGACTGGCTATGGCATTTTCTTCCTCCTGCTCTAGTGCACATCAATACGGTGTGGCTCAGAAAAAAAAAAGAATTATTATTTCCAGCTTTTAGTCTAATTTTCTGACGTTGCACTGGACAAAAATACCTTTTGCCAGCACCGAGTATAGCCAGAAAACAGAAATGCTCTCTGACTCCGAGGCCTTAGAAGGGATATTTTAATCTACCATCAAGTACAGAACATAAAAATACTTTCATTGCTATGTTTAGAGAGACAGATCAGGGATGAGTTCAAAAAGATGGAGTGGAAAAAAAAGAAGAAAAGTCTCAGTACACCACAGAAAGGCAGACAGCACAGCTGAGGTGATGAAGGTGTGAACAATTAGCTTGTGCTAATACCAGCATCTTGTTCCTCCTTCACCCTCACCCTCCCTGTTTACTTTGGGAACTTGGGGGTGTGACTACTTTGGAAAATACACTCAATTTCAATACAGCATGAAAAGTTTAGATTCCTCTATAAGCAGTGAACAGTTCTGATTTTTCTTTTAAATTAAAGTTAGCAAAACCAGACTTTATTGGCAAATATCTGAATTTCTGTTACCAGATGATAATCTATGAGAAGTGAAGTTCTTCTATCCTGCAGGATCTTTTTTCATTCTATTCAGTATTAGACTGGAAGAATGGAAACCAGTTTCTTAGAAAAGCCACCGTTCAGGTTTAGTTCCAGAGGACAGGCAATATTTCAGAGAAGTAACTACTTGAGCTATAACAGCCTCTCACATCACTTGCACAAAATCGATGACCAGAAGGCAATGCAGAAACATTTTTGTGTGCTTATACACTGGCTTCTATACAGATAAACACTAGAAAACGTTCCTTATTACACTGGAGCTTGCTCCACTCAGTTTTTTCAGCCCGAACTGGGGGGAGCTGGACACCGACTGAAGTTGCCTTACCCAGCCCATGTGTAAGCACAAGGCAAGACAGCTTGTTTCGGCAAGACTGCCACGCGGTGTGCAAGCGTACTGCCGAACAGCAGGCTTCACACTCTCTGCAATTTCTTAAAAAGGAGTCAAGCCTATATCTATTTTCACGTAGCTCTGGTACGCTTCATCATCTCTTCTTGTAATTTCTTTTAAATCCTTAGCCTTAATGTATCCCTGCTGAATCACTCACACACACGGCATCTCTCATGCTCCAGGAGTATCTGGATGCTGAACAGCAGCTCAAATGTATTCTAACAACAAGTACTATTTTTGATCTCTGAAGTATTCCCAGAAAGGAGTAAATGCTATTATTACAATCTGATGAGCAAAACAAGACGGTATATTTGAGCTTTGGGGAAAAATAAAGTGCAAAGATGAAAAAGAATTCTGGAATCGTAGCTACTGACTTCCTGCACTAGCTACTGGCCAAAACCCCCACTGCACTTCTAGAAAGTGCTAATAAAACTCACAGAAAATATTTTTAAAAGGAATAATAATAATTTATCAAATCTACATTACCCAAAGGAAGGGAAAAAAGGTAATGAATGATTTGTTAAAGAAAGCTTATCCATTTAGTTTAAAAAGAACTAATGTTAATTTCTTACATGAGAAATAAATGTAAGCATTTTTTGCAGTGAATTATTTTAGTTACATTGAACTGATAATACTAATTGCAAGTTGCTGACAATAATCCTACAGCTACAATGTCATATCTGCTAGACCTTTATTTGCTTAACAGAAGACAGGATAAGACTCTTACTGTAAAGTTCACCATGAGCTCCCTACACCCGTCTGTACTCAAAATCCTGCCTACTACCTGCAAATAACACTAATGTTTAACTATATCATACTTTGAAAACAAAGGAAATAAATTATTGCACTCACTCCTTAAGGAGTTCTGCACTGTCCTCTAATATCTGTGAACAAATCAATTCACTGAAACAAAAAGTTCTTCTTTCTCTCTAAGCAAATGCAAAAGAACTTCCTCGGACTGGAAATTCAGCAACTCTGCTGCAGTGCTCCAAGTGAAAACAAACCACTGTCAGACACACACTGTTAGAAAAGCATCCTCAGCCTTACAAAACCTTCACTACCAAGACAGTAACAACCTTTACATCTGAATCCTTCTCTCAGTGACCTCCTCCACGCACAACCTCCTCACAATGCAGGTTCTGACACCAGAGTTCATCAGCTGTTATTAAACAAACTTACCCCCTTCAACCTCCGTTTCCCCAGGCCGCTCTGTCCAGCGGATCTGGAGCATGCTCGATTTTCTATTTGGCTGTATTTGCCTCTAAAGAAAACTTCTCCCTGCCAGCACAACCTCTCATCTGCTCGCAAACATCATCCCTGTAACACAACAGCATACCTCGGAGCATTCCATCGAGTTGTTCTTCCCGACTAGCTGGCCTGGCAGCTACTCTGTGTGCCAAAAGCTTCTGCCCCAGCCTAGAAAGAAAACGGCCTGCGCAGCACCTTCGAAGAGTCTCTTCTCAAGTCAGACGCAGGAAGCTTTACTTTATTAATATAGAAAGATTTAGCTGGGTCTAGTAAAACGTGCTTCAGTGGCCACCCTGACTGTGCTAATCCTGCCCTACTGCATATCTTGCTGCCATGGAAATGATTCATTTATTTACCAGAAACAAAATCAGCTGCAGGGTTGTTATTGTTTTTGTGGGCTTGATTTTTTAGGGAGGGAAGGAGGGTTAGAAGCCCTACAGGCCTTAGGAAGGCTTGGAGTACATTCAGGTTAGCTACTGATCTTGCCAACCCTTTCTGCACAGGAATATCCAGGTGAAATACAAAGCATTCAGAAGGCTAATTTCTGTATCTTCAGGTGTTGGCAACTTCACTGCAACTGCAAAATAAGTTCTTGAAACTAATTCAGGACCAAATCTTAAATGTTCATTTAGTTACCCTTTAAACTCTTTGGAAACACCCAGCCTTTAAACAGAATTTGAAGAAACTGCTGCTGTTCAACAGGTTTTTAAGCCATGACTAACTGCTAGACCAAAGAGATCCACCGAGTTCAATAAGCTAATAAACCATTTGTAAACATAGCAAGTGCTTAAGTATCTCCAGGACTACCTGTTCTTTGCTGTTTCCATTCTACCTGGAATTTAAGAATATCACATTGCACCTTATTTGTTTCCACTACAGATCTCCATGAGCCACCAGAGGTCTGCAATCTTGTTGTTCTCTGACAACCAACAGAAATCTGTAATGGGTTTTCACAGCTCATTTGGATGAGCAACAGCTCCAGAGAACGCTGTCACTGCAGCCACGAAAGGGAAGAATATTAGTTTCGACTGATCTGACATCTTTAAAAATAGGGATTTTGAACCTGAGAAATGTATTGGCTTATAAACCTCTTATATGGAATAACAAAAATATCTTTAGAGATTAACCAGGATGTTGCGAAATGGAGAGCTTTTTCACAAAAAGCAAGGAGTAATTCACATTCTGTCTGCACAAAAAGAAAAAGTAATTAAGTCATGCACATATGGCATCACAGCCCGCCTTTGCAATAGCGTTAACTCTGATGAATTCCTGCACTGCTCACAGGTGTCAGACTATGCAATTACATAGGAATTCCTTTACAATTCAGCTTTAGTGACGTGCATATTGATTAGGAATCTATGCTGAAGGTATTTTGTTACAATATTCACACCATTACTTTATAAATAGGTAGACAGTTGCACATTGCTTTGATGTTAAAATGTGATAATTCTTGCTATTAAAAGGAAAGAAGAGGAACAGAATTTTCCTCCTAATTGGAACAGTGGCTACAGACAGCTTGGACAGCGACCCCAATAACTTCACTTGTTTCTCCGAGCAGTGATTATACACAACATGATGCTACTGATGAATTATCAGTGTCCAAACCACATGCAGCAGAAAATAAAAGAAAGGAAAATAAAATAAATTTTTAAAAAGGGGGAGAAAAAAAAAGAGAAGATATAAATCTTCTCATCTCGCCAGTTAGCATATTTGAGGGAAGCCCAGAAACACAGTCGAGCGGCTGGGAAGCAGATGCCAACAGTATCAAACAGCTCAGTCGCTATGCCAGTGCCCTACCTGCTGGTGTTCTCATCATCATCGGAGTCAATGAAGCTGCTGGATTCCAGCTCGCTGCTCATCATGGTGGAAGCGCTGTCATAACCAGGAGGGTGCTCACGGTGTCTGTCCAGTTTCGGATGGCCATTGATCCGAGGGACTGTAAAACCAAAACAAATGCAGTATGACCAAAGAGGAAGAGCAAGGAAGAAGTGGCTCCGTGAGTAGCACGACATCCACGCTGACAGCTGCAGACAGCTCTGCAGGAGGACCCTTATGCTAAAACCAAGCCCTTTGCAGAACCTGATTTCACTCAGCAGCTGGAAAGCCTACTGCCCCGGCTGGGCCGCCTGCCACCTACCTTCTTCCCGACTTTTCCATTTGTCTGTGGCTCAGTTCATGGGCAAGCCATAAACAGATCGAGGCAGAAATAGCAGGCAAGAACTAGTACTATAACGGTATCAGAACATCACCTCGAATGGCCATGAGAAGCTGATGTCAGTAGGAAGGTACATATAAAGATCTTGGAAAAGCAGCAGAAAACACAATTTGCGTTTGGTATGGACACGTCTAGCGGCACAGAAAACGTTAAACAACATTCGTCGATGAATTCTACTAATATCTCACCCGTCCACCACCCCAACCTGTGCTACACGCTCCTTTCCCCACACCTACAGCACCTTGTCTGGGCAGCACAGCGGTAGAAACTCGCAGTGTCTGGACCATTCCAGAAGCGTAAGGTGCTTCAGAACGACTTCTTGCTAATCCCTAGCTGTGTGAATGCCGTCAGACACACAAACATTCCTGCAGATACTCCCTTCAGTAAGAATGCCATTTACTTGAAGGCAGCAGTGAGTCATCTTCTGCTTGCGATATTTTATGGATTTTCCACTGCAAAGCAAACTCCTCTGCCTGCTTCCTTTCAGGGACCTCTCATCACAAGACTCGTTATCTGCAAGTGCTCTACTTTGCCAAGAATGTTCCTTTCCCTGAAACAATAAAAGCTCAGTTTGATAAGGCACCTGGTCAAGAAATAAACCTAACAAGCTTCAAAGACAGCCCAATATCTTAAAACACACTCTCCAAACTCACAACTCCCTCCCAGGTCCAACAGATCTGCTCTTCATTTATAGAACAGAAAACCTTCATAATGGAGGAATGTCTGCAGCAGGAATTCTACATGATGTACAACTGCACACACTGAAAGTTAATTGACAGTTCTTGCCAACTATTCAAGTAACATGATTTGAAACACCAAGAGTCACCCTAAATACCTGGCTGTGAAGTCCGCCGTGGCCAGCCTTCACTCCTCTGTTCCAAATTGCTCAGCAGTGAAATAAAAAAAACTGGTAAGTTTTCTTCCTGCCTGAGGAACGCGGGCCTAATTACTTATGTCCATAAAGGGTTTTAAGAGATTCAATAAAAGGTAACTTGACATTTATAAGACCTCATCTCAGTATTTCATGCATGTATCTGAACCATTCATTTCTGCAAAGCAAAATAATTGAAGCATCAGGCTGCAACAAAGTCTGCTGCTATGTCACTTCCATATCCTGTTTGATCACCCCACTTCTAGGCGCATCTATTGGCATACAACATGGCTGTGAAAACACTTCAGCTGGCTACCCAAGAAGAACAAATCTTCTGCCGAGTCACAGAGCAAAACCAAAGCTCTTTCCCTCCTGCAAAAGCACCGAGCTTTGGTTTGCAATCCCTTCACCACCCTTCTCAGAACTGGTACTTGTTTTTCATCCCGCCATATGCTGAAGGGCAGTTGAGATGACAGCATTTATTCAAGCCTTGAATCCTCTTCTGAAGCCAGCACATGCTGTTCTATAGCTTCTGTTATAGAAAAGCTCCTACACACTGCTCCGATAGATAAGAGTGGCTTTACCAGTATGCAAATACACCTCAATTTTAACAATGTTTTAACCCTCCCAAACAGCACTAGGTAGCTTTGAATCCACAGATAAGGTTTCCTATGTAATCAAGGTGTGTATTTAAATCCATAAAGTTTCTGTAATCTCTCTATCCAATTAAAATTCTAAGTTTTTCTAATATAGCCAATGTTGTTTGGGGGTGGGGGTCAGGAACCATTATTATCATTGAGCAAGTATTTTCACAAACCAGGATTATAAGGGGTTTATTCACAAAATGCTCCCAGGTATCCAAGTCCTTCATCTAAACAAGAGTCATCCTCTGCCTGTCCCACTAATAACCAGGGACCTTGCGCCCGGCTGACCCCCTGCTCCTGCTTCTTCATCAGAGAGACTGTCTGACAAAAGCCTTTCAATGTGTCACAGAGATTAGAATAAAGCATAGCCTACGAGGTTAAAATATGTCCTCCTAGGCTTTCATCAACAGCAGAGTAGGCCCTGCCTGAGGGACGAAAGCACTTCAAAGTACTAGATCAAATAAGCCTGGAAAGCGGAAAAGAGCAGCGCAGCATCTGCGGGAGGAAGCTGTACAGAGGGTTCCGTGGCACTGCAGAGAACACAGGTGAGAGCGTCTCAGGAAGAAGTTACAGCCAAGCTCCCAGTCAAGAGAAAAAACAACAGAGCTTCCGATCCCTACCCATGCAGAAAGCCTTTGCCATTATCAGCAGGCAATATGTGACCACTTGCTCAGTGCAGACTTGCAACCCCACCTGAGCAGCTCGCTCTTGCATGCAGGAGCCAGAGTCTCTCCTACGTAAGCAGGGAAGGACGATGAGCACGGCATCGCCCACTCCTGCCCTGTGCTCGTTCCCGTCCCCGCGCTCCATCCCTACACCCTGACTTGCCTTGCGTTTGCAGCTCTTTGGAGCCCTTAAGCAGCCTCTCGCACCGCTCTGCAGCGCTACCAGAGCAAGGCTTCTCGACACTGCCACGGGACAGACTACAGCTGGGGACAACGTGCCTGCTCTCACCGGCGCAGAGTCCTACGCTGCCGGCGTCCCATGCATCCGGTCACTCAACTCCAGGGGCTCTCCAACCACCTCAGAGCCGTTCACACATGACAGAGTCTTCAAAGAGCAACAGCTGCTGGGAAGAACTGGGTTTTCAGCTACTGCTGTCCAACTGTGATTGTTTTGCAGTCCCAGCCCTTTTGATTCAGATTCCTCGGCGCACACTGTGGTAAAGAACACATACACTGCAGCAACCACTGGAAATCCGCAGCAGCTCCTCCTCCCAAACATCTGGGGATCTACACGCGCGCCCACACCAAGAGCTTCTCAAAGCACAGCTCATTATCCAGCGTTTTTCAGCTGGCTGCACAACAGTTAAATTCACTCCGCAGCAAACTCAAGTGTTGAAACGCTGGTGTCGACGCCTGACATCCGCAGACTTGTCAGAAACCGAGCAGTAGCTGTAAGACATTCTCCAGCGCCAAAGACAACTTGTCCCTTAATTACCTCCGTAATTAGAGCTTCCACAGCCCCCTGTCCCACTCCTCCTCGGGAAACCGATGGGGGAGCTTTGTTCTGGACAGCGAGGGGTCCCTAGAACATGTGCCAGGCAGACCTCCCACTTTCCTAATTAAGATCCTCACTCTGCTGTCACTTAACAGGACTCTGTCAGCTTTCCAAAGCAACAAGGACTTTGTTGCTTTAAGAGAGAAAGTGGAGCTCTGACACACTGACAGCTCAACTCTTTCAGACTAATTTTATACGAAGCTAACGCCAGGGATAGATTTGCTACTAATTAGTGTGAAAGGCAATCGGGAAAAGACATATTACCCAATTCATACAAAAGCCTCTTTGGATACAAAGCCTCTTTCTCTGAAAAAAAAGGTCATTTCTCTGCGTATGTAGCCTCCACAATATAATCATCATTATGCCTTAAAATACACACATATCTATACACACACACACGATAACTGTGCACGCTTACCTGACAGGGCTCATCTTTCTCAGCCAGTTCCCTTCATTAACCTCACTGAGAACACAACAGCACTACCAGAGCGAAACCTCTTCCCACTTGCACTCTCGGTGCGAAACCTTGCGCTTGAGGCATGAGAATTATACAGAAAACTTTAACTTCGGAAATTCCCTGAAGAAAAACGACATCTCTGCTTGTTGATCCTTCACTATTTCTCCAGTTTTACCGAGCATCTGTGGATGAGAATTAGTGTGTGCTTTGCACACAGGACATCGTACACCGCCCTGGTTCCCATTTGCAGAGAACCGTCTGCTAAAATTACTGAAAAGCAGCACAGCAAGATGCGAAGCTGGAGACCCTATAACCAAGTGCTCTTGCTACAGGTAACAGGCTGGGGCACAAATAACCAAAGCTCCAGCAGAGGAATGGCAGACGTGTAAAGCTTTCCTTAGGCTTCCCACAGTTGTACAGCAGGTCCAGCAGCAAAGTCCAGAAAGCAGCTTCCCCTAGCACCCATCAGGCACTCAGTTCAGCACAGAATTTGAGCACGTATTTTAACTACGTCATTGAGGTTGACCAAAATCTCTTGGATTTAAGCATACTTCCTTAAAGTTAAGCAGGTGGTTAAGTGATGAAAGGGCCAACAACAAACCCAAGAGCATTCCATGGCTGATGAGGCTGGGAGCAGGCTCTGCTGATGTTGTGTGTCTGGACACCTGCAGTAGGTGCAGAAGGAAACCACCGATGCGCGGGTAACTGCCCCTCTGGCCAGCCTTCCTCCCCTTCTCCCTTTACAAGGAAAACTCACGCTAGGCAGAATTAGTCCAGCCGATTTGCTCTGTTTCCTGATGTCACCACCTGCGTGGTGCTACCAGAGAAAGCTGTTAGACTTCAGCACAGGGCAGATTAAACCCAGTAACAAAGTTCCTCCTCTCTCTGAAGTATAGTAAGACCCAGGGTGATAACTCTTCTGCAACTACATCCCTTCTCAGTTGTCTCCCTACCTCTGGCAGGCATTTCACCAAGAAAATGATCAACGCTCTTTAAGTTTTCCAAATCCCTTATGCTTTTCTTCATGTTTGTATTTGAAATGTCACATGCCTTCAAGTACACACTGATGAACAGAGGAGTTTCTTTGTGTTCCTCAGTCCATCACACTCCCTTTGCGGGTATATTTTTGAAATCAGAGTAGATACAAGCACAGGAGCATCCACAGCTCTTCACCACCTCTGCACTTAAACTAGCAGCATAACTTCAGGGAAACAAGTGGAAGAGCTTGCAAATGCCCCAGCCTGTGTTGTTATCAGAGTGAATCCCTGGTCTAGCAAATCACAGCCTCTCGGTTCCAAAATCCTTTCGCGCTTTCAACGGAAAGAGGTGTGCAGACTCTGTCAGATGGCCAGGTGTGTCCCACGCTGGCTGCCGTACGCCACCAGTATTTATAGTGGCCTCTGTAGGTATGTCTGTAGCTGGCCATTAGCAATCCAGCAGAAACAGCTTTTCCATGGTGAGTAATCCTGCAGCAATGAAGTAAAGCACACGGGCTGGCATTTGGGAACAATCCGCCCATGATCCCACACTTTAATTATCAGCCATCAGAGAACCTGGTTAGTTTACCATCACCGAGATTCTCCAGATCAAAACCGAATGCCTCTGTAAGAAACCCGGCGCAGTTCCAGCACAGGCTGTCAGCTGAACAATCTGACAAAGTCTTCCAGTCTGTTCTGTCAACTGGCTGATCACATATTATAATTTCCAACTCGGAAAATCTATTGTAAAATTTCTGTTTCTAAAATTTCACTTGTACAATTAGGAAAGAACTTGTGCAAGTTCAAATGGTGAGTAGGACAGAAACAACAAAGAAATTATTTTAACTCTTTGAGGAGTTCTGGTACTTTTTTTTCTCCTAATATCAACAATAGATAGAGAGAAAAACTCCCTTTTCCCCACACCTTTTTTCCCTGCAGCAGCTTTTCAGGGCAAAGCATCTGTCTGTTCTGAGCTCTCCATGCAACACTTTGCCCTGTGAGCACTTTGGCTAAGCATAGCTGTTACTGCAAAACAACGAGGAAACAAGTCGGCAACAAACATTTTTTAATTCATACACTGTCCTCGCGCACAGACACACAAAAACGCCTCACCCTTCCGCTTCCAGCCAACTCCTTCTTACCCCTTTCTCACACCTTTACTCCCAGTAACGGGTCTGTGCAAGAGGCTTTTTTTATTGGAGCATTAAACTGGCCTTTTTATGAATTAAAGTCTGTGGCTTGAAAAAGACAGGGAAGGCTGTGTTAGGGATTCCACTGCTATGTAAAATGACTGGGCAGCAAATACAGGTTTGTGGGTCTAACCCCTAACGAGAAGGAATAAAAGGCAGCGTACAACTAACGGTACCTACATAGCTCATGACTGAGTATTATTCTAATTTTTCTAAAAGATAAAAAATTCACTTGGGAAATTACGATGAAATTGTCATCTATCCATGACGAAGCTGTGCAGCGAGGGGCTGGAGGGCACTGCAGTGCAAGCTAGAGGCTAACTGAAAAGGAAGCTTCTGTCCTGCCCTGAAAACAGCAGCAGTCCTTGAACGCAGGCTGACAGGAGAGGGATTCTTCTGCACAGCTCACAGGTAGAGTTCTGCTTTTCCACTTACATTTTCTTTGGGATATTTTCATTTCACCTGCACTCCCAACAGACCTTTGTTTTGCTTCCCTTCTCTTCCCTGCCCTGGGGTTTTCCCAAGTCAGAACAAGTCCGTCCCAGTGACTGGGGATCAGCAGAGTAAGCTGCCTTGCCCTGGGCAGGTTTTAGCTCAATGTGCCTACACCTATGCTGTTCCCAAATGGCTCTTAGCACCCTTTCTCACTTCACCTTGTTTGAAATGAAGGCTGTAACACACTGTTCATTTTTTCTTGTGGAAAGAGAACTTCTTTCCCTTTGTAGAGTACTCGGGGACATCCTCACTGTCAGGGTGGGTGGGTCACTCCTTGTCATTCACTTTATATCAATAATGAGCTTAAAACAGTTACAAACGCTACGTGGTACGTGTTCTGGTACAGCGTGGTGAGCTGGCAGTACCGCAGGTATGTCTTGGCTACTCTGCATAACACTACCTATGGAACCAGCCTCTGAGTAACGCAGGGCTCCAATGAGATCCCTCATCCTGCCTCCCTGAGAACTACCAGAGCTGTAATTTTGGTATTATTTAAACAGGTCTCTACAGGACAAGATCAAACACTCTAACTGCGTTTCCTTCTTTCTGCAGGGAAAGGAGGATTTACCACTATTTCACAATGCCAAGTGAGCAAAGGCTTCTGCCCTGGAAATGGCTGTGAACCAGGTGTCACAGCCTTGCTGCCCTTCCTCCACCCCTGTGCCCCTTCTCCTGTCACCGCTCCCCCATTCTACATCCAGCTGTGCTCCAGAAGAAGACGACATGCAGACTCACGACAAGAATGACTCTGCTAACGCATGACCGCTGTTTTGAAGAGGCCTACAAATCCTTCTCCAAGACAAGGGTATTTCACCTCTTTTAATCTTTTTAGGTGGCAGTTCAGGACGTAGCGCTGAACTGTGCATTTTGGAGGCATGCTTTCAACTGAAAATAAAACACTGCTGGTTTTATTTTTTTTAAACAAAATATTATTATGTCCATAGAAACACTATGGACATTAAATAATATACTTCATGAGACCAAAAATGCTACAGCAGTCCTCCTCGATGCACGCACATTCACAAACTCCCCTCCTGCTCACACATACAGCCAGCTCCAGGCAGGAGGCCTGAACTGCTTTGAGAACAGGTAACGTTTCCATTACTGAGCGACGTGTTCTTGCCTGAGCACAGCCTAGGCTGGCAGGAGACAGAGGAAATTTTATCCCATTTCTATCTAAAGGGAAAAGTCTGAACTAGTTTCAGATCACCAGGAGACAGAAACTCCTGTGCTCGAACAACACCATAGGAGCAATCTAGACTACGGTCAAACACCAGCCGCCCAACAACCAGCGCTTTTGCCACGAACGTCCATGGCAAAACACGCATCGGCATTAGTTTAAACGAATGTTAAGAACAAACCCCCTTTTCACGTTCATCCTGTAACAAGTTTTTAAACACGACACTGTTTGAAGATTCTGCCTCTTTCTCTGACTTCCCAACGGAATCTGCAGTCAGGATCACGCACAGACAGCTCTCTGCTCCACCCGCGGAGTAATCTTCATTCACTCTGAGTCAGTTACAGCTTGGAAGGGTTAAATGGACAGAAAGACACCTGCTTGTAACCCACAGTATATATACAACTTCTGGTTTTCTAACTGGAGGCAACTACTTTAGTGGGTGGAGCTGCAAATAAAGCCTCTGATGGCACCTCTTGGGCCCAAGTATTCCACTTTCTGGACCATTTTAAACTCAATGGGTGGCACCTATTAATTCTTAATTAAGCCTGGAAATTCTTGTCTGGCAAGAAATGAAAAAACAAGCTTACTTTGATGTACAGACTAGAGGCAAGAGATGAAGTTCTGCAGTTTGTATGTGTACTTTGGGTGTACTTATGTATAAAAAAAAGATCTTCAGAGCCCATGCGCTGTAGTTACAACAGCACAAAACAAGGCCATGGATCCAAGCCTAGAGAAATCAACAGAGATTATTGCAGAGGAATTTGGCTCAGATCTTGCAATGTTAAAATACGAAGACTCTCAAACTGTCTCCACTGCAGACTCCCAACACATCACACAGACAATGCGTTCTACCTTTAAATGAGCAAACGAATAACGGAGGCAGCCTAGCCAGGACAGTATGGATCTCAGCACTGGGTGTCATTATTCCTCTCCAAATTAATCATCTTCTAACACTACAGAAAGTTCTGTATATCACCAAAAAGAATTTCCCTGCCACTTTACTGTAGGTTGTTCAGACCTCTTAGAAAATGCTGAGCTTCAAAGAGTTTCAAAGCAATCATCACATTATTCCATTAAAATAATAATAGTCCCTGAAAGCACGCAGGAATGCAGACACACTTCTCTTCTGCCGTATTCGTGCAAAAGTAGCTGTTGCTCTGAAAGATTATCAGAAAAATTGTTCTTTCTAGATGAAAAAGGGGAAAAATGAAATAGGACTCACCATCCTCATGCCCTTCTCTATTTCTCCGCCGATGTCTGTCTCGCCGGTGGCTAAGCACTGACTCTGTTCCTGTTTCATTGTCCAGGCCATCCCGGCTGCTGGCAGCATTTGGGCTGTTAGAGAACAAATAGCAAGAAACAGTGGAGTCATCTCTTTTTTTCTTTTTGATAAAAGCAGTTGCAGTCGAGCACATGTTGGTGTAGAAGCCAGAAAACTATCACACGGATTAGCTGCAGTCTTCCTGCAGCACTGCAAGCTACCCCAGACTGCTCTGCTCACCCCAAAACTACCCGAGGGGTGAAAAGACAGTTCCACATCCATGCCCTGAGACACAGCACTACTTGCACAAGTAGCATCATCATGACATTGAAAAAGCTGCCACAAGATTATTGCATGAAATTTCCACAGGAAAAACGCCTACTGATGGCCTTCAGTGCTCATTTCAGCATGTGGTGAGACGCCAGCTAACTACAAGACAGCTTTAGCTGCTAACACACTTGGAAAGGAAATGGGATTTCAGCACAGTGCCATCATGAGAGCTTTAGTATCCCAAATTTGCAGCATACCTGCCTAACACAAGAACAGACAACACCGGTTTTTGGAAGAACAAAAGTTATTGACCCTAACACTCACCTCAGCCTCCAAAACACCCCAAGTTCCTATGCACCCCTTAAACCCTCCCGTACTCATTCTGAAGATCACAGATCCAACAGACACAATACGTATGAGTTCCTCTAGTAACGCCAACATGACACGCTCTATCAGGGGCTTATTCTCAAGCCTGTCAATTGAGTTGCATTTTCTACAATATCCCAATATATAACTATATTTTCTTAAATCAAACTTGGTGTTTCAGCTCAATTCCTTCTTCACCCCCGAACAGGTTTGTTTTCCTGACAATAACCCGAGCTAGGTGTGTCACATGTGACAGCCAAAGGGCAGAAGCTATAGCTCACTGTGGCCACTTATAATATAGAGCACTGACCTTGAAAGGCTGAAGCCTTGCAAGTCACAGCAAAGCTCAAAATAATAAAGTGCACCTCTGCGAAACGTACGGATAGACCCCAGGTCCTTTCCTCATGGTCTCAGCTGTTTGTAAGCTACACAGATATGCCAGCACAGTACTCATCCAGCAAGTCCCAGTGAAAGACGAGTATGAGCGAGTGAGCTTTGGGCAAAAAGCAAAAAGATCTTGATGACGATCTCAGCCGTCAGATTTCTTCCACTCTGCTTTCATGTACCGAGAGTCACTTTCTCGCTGCTACAACTAGGGAGAACAAAAAGTTTCAGAGAAGCAGCAGAGAATTTGTCCCCCTGGTTTAGGGCCCCTTCCTGCGATGAATCTAAACAAACAGCAACGACAGCTCTTGAACTTCCAAGCACCGAGGAAGTGCGATTTCTCAGATCATATAAACCAGTCTGGCTTTCGGTTCCAGTTTCAATAGACCAGTCCAGCCAGCTAGCCAAGAGCAGTGGCTGTACCACAGAACACGGAATATGTAAGACCGTTGATTTGCAACCATCTGTTTCAAGATCTCCACTGAGGAAAAAAAAAATCATGTTAAAGCAGAGCTGGCTGGAGTGAAGGGGAAGATGGAGATGCTCCTCTTTATGCTGCTGGACAGAACTAGCTCAGCTGTTCAGTCGTCCCCTCAGCCTCAGCCTGTTTTATGTATCTCTGCTATTCTTACACGTAACAAGCTACCCTGAAGTGATCGGATGGAAGGAAATGAGCAGAGCCTCTGGGAGTGCTGGCAAAGGCCATAGCTCATTTTAACACACTAAAATGTGGAAACTGATCTAAAGCTCCTGAAAATACAATAACGCATGATCTGACGTGGGCTAATGCTCTGCTGCGAACGATTTCCCTTAGAAAGTTACTGGTCATACTCCTCCTCTCTGCCCCACAAATACCACCCACTTCAAAAGGGGTCCTGACTCACATCTGCCCTGTGCCCCTGCTATTTATGCCTGACACGTCCTACTTACAGCAAAGCATCAGAGCCATCAATGTACTTCTAGAATTCGATGAGGCCGGAGTACACCGCCATGCACATTTTCCACAGGGAATTACTCTACCAGCGATCTGACCAACCGGTCCCGTGGGCTTCTGTGGAAGCCGGACCCAGAATGCTGTACGTGTGAGGACACCTGCCTAGCGTCACATTTAAGAGCACTGCTGAAAAGCCTTCTCCACACCCACACACTTCCTCGGCACTAATGAAGTGTACTGACATGCCCACCACACGAATTAGGAAATCGAGGTTGTTACTCAAGGGAACAGTTGACTGCACATTGACAAGCCCTAAGGAAGCTACCACAGTGCAAGGATGTATGGCAGTGTCGCCACAAGTACGTCTGCACTTCGGTACAGCCGGGAAGGGAAGGCGGGTGACAGTCCCCAGGTGCCCCTGCCAGGCTCCCAGCCATCCCAGCAGCACCATCTAGTGACTGCTGGTACTTTCCACCGCCCCATGGCTTCCCAGGCTGAACCCGCCTCCAAAAGGTGGGTCACACCCCAACAAAGGGCGCAGAAGAACCCCACAGCTGGCTTCTTTGCCCTCTCCTTGCTGAGCCAGGTCGGTTCAACAGAGCTGCAGGTGCACATCCCAGAGCTGCGGAAGGCAGGTAGCTTGGGGGCCGCCATCCTCAGCTCGCTCACGCTCCTCCACCACCAAACCAGGAGCAGCCTCACCCGCTCAGATGGACGTCGATTTGGCAACCACGAAAGAGAAGCAGCAGAGCATGAAATGCAGGATGAACTTCAGAACCCTCATCAGGTAGGGAAAAAGTAAATTTTCTTCGGATTTAATCAATGAGGAAGCAAAATCTCAATGCTGTGAGGCAGCTAGCTAAGATTATCGCTTCAGCTCTGACGAGGATCTCACTCCCGTGGATGGTTTTGCCTGCCAACCTGTCTGCTTCGCCTATTTCTTGTATCTTTGCTGTCCAGCAATATTTCTGTTTGTACAATTATACAACACTAGCTCAGTTGGGGCTTCTAATATAAATGAGGCCCCAATCCACGCCACAGAAGGAAGACAGGAGATGACAGATCTCTGGTAGTTTGAATAGCATTAAAAAAAAATCTCAGGGATTTAGGAACCAAGAAGTTAAGGCCTACTTACAGAAGAGGAGGTAATATGCAAGTATACAGCAATACCGAAGCTACAGCTGAGAAAGTTACAAGACAGCACTACTGATCTCTTCAATGGAAACACCACTCCAGGAGACAGTATGCAGAAATGGCACTGAAAACGCCACTGCAGAATCACCACACCAAAAATCCCAAGAATCATCATTTTCAAAAATTTCTGAAGAATTGTGAGTGATCAGAAGAGAACTATGGTCACGCTTCGAGCTCTGGAAGCCATGCTTTACAATAAAAGACTTGAGCAGCTCAACTTCTTTAATTTATCCAAGAAAAACAAATAATTTCAAAATGCAGTGGATTCTTTATCACTTGGAATCTTTAAGCCTAGAATGGGCATAGTTTAAAATGAAATTCTAATAGAGAACCACAGTTAAGGACTCCATGCAGAGTACCTGAGTGAGACACTCTGCCCTGTGTTACCGACATAAACTCAGGTCATCATTAGGCTCTCTTCTGGACTGAAAAAATAAAACAAAACAGCAAAAAGCACTGCAAAAGGTTAAGACCTTCATTTGTGAAGAACCAAAAAAGGCACTAAGGAAGAACAAGTTTTAGACCAGAAGACCTCCCCACAAGTCAAATTCTCTACTGCACTTTAAAACAAGGAAGAGGAAAGGGGTGGGGGAGAGAGAAAGGAGGAAGGCGGTTTGTCTAGGAATGAGAACCCAAGCCAGGAAGCACAACCTCCCGTGCTGCTCCTCCTGACTCAGCACGACCTGTGCAAGTTACTTCACCCCTTTCAGGGTTCCCACGTTTGCTCTGTAACGTGAAGATACCATCACTGGCAGCACTGGGCTGACTGAGGGCAGGAAGGCACAGATGAGATGCTCAGAATACCACAGGAGATGGCAGGTGCCTCAGCAGAGCACAGCTTGCATTTTACCAGCTGGAGTACATACAGGCACCAGCAGTGAGTGGTTCCACAAACACAGACTCGTAATTATTTTTCCAAATAAAGTTTGATCTTGCAGCTGTTACATGTAGGTACAGGCCAGGAAGACAAAGAACTAGCTATATTTGCAGGCCACGTGACTGCGCTCATCTCCAGGCCTCTCCCAGCCAACATCAGGAGATGCATGGACGCAGGAGGGCAGTACAGCCCTTGCAAGACACCCACTGCCAGGCTGGGTTCCTATTTCCCAAGATTTCTTGTCCGCTCCAGAAGGCATTTATCTGTAAAAGACTCATACACGACACTGAGGGCTCTGCCAGGCAACGGGTATCCCGGAAAGCAACGGAAACGCACGACAACAGGCAAACCAAGGCCACGCTTCCTTCTCCAAACATATGCTAAGGTCACAGCTAGAACCAGGTCCTGCTTTAAACACTCCTCGTGTGAATTCAGAGGGCCTCCCCGAAAATGAAGGTATTCTGAGGGTATACACTGCACACGGAACAGGAAATAACAAGGCTACCATTAAGCGAGATGACTCCCAGTCTGGCTCTCCCCAGTTCAAGCTGCCAGCCTCTGTAGGCACATGGAGGAGGCGTTATTCCTTATGTAAATTTTTGCTCTTGATATCAGTGTTCTGCTGGCTTTGCATGCTACATAATTATACGTAACGCAGTAATACAAGGTTGTCATCCGTGCACTACAAAAGCATTTTGGGCTACCTCTCTACTTAAGTCTTCCACAGAGGGTTTCAAAGTGAGATATATAGGATATATATTTCATTCTAATGATGACAGGCACTTTTTCTTCCAATCCCTCTTTTAATTCCTCAGTTCTAATAAGTACATTCTTTTTCTAACAATAACAATAAATAGCTGGTTTGCAGCAGCAGGGAGAAACGTGGGGAAGAAATAGACAGGAACTGCATTTTTTGGTTTAAAATAATAATAAAAAAAAAAGACAACTTGCTCTTACTGGAACGATGGAGGCCGGGAGTCTCCAATGCCGCCTGTTCTCTCAAGGGGTGGTGGAAGGTCAGTGTGGCTCTCGGTGCACTGGGAGCCTGTGTCAGAGTGGGAGCTTTCAGCCAGGACCAGCTGTCAACAGAAAGAAGAGAATTACACACGCTCGTACAGGGTTCTCCACTCTGACATGAGGTGTTCAGCCCCCGCTCTGCTAAACGCTCTGCGAGGTCCAAGGGAAACCAGAGGAAAGGAAGCGCGTAGTGTCTAGCTGCATGGATTCCTGCCAAACTTCCATAAAATCAGGTTACATTCGATCTCAGCATGAAAACATCATCAGCTGGGATATGCAGAAAATTCCTGCAAGCGCCACAATTTTTTTTTTTCGCTCATCTCAGAACAAACGAGCACACCAGGCAGGGAGTGCACTTCTTCCTGTGACTTGTCATGATGGTATTCTCCGAGCTGCCTCAGCATGCAGGCTGTCAGCATTCCTTGCAAAATGCACGCACACTGTCAGACTGCACTCTCAGTCTGGGTTTGCCATGACGAAAATAAAAAGCAAAAGCTGAAATATGACAGTACGATGGCCCAAACGTGGTATAACTTCTTCTACAAAGCCCTTCGAAACCCTTGAAAACTCACCATCTGGCCTGGACCAATCACCAGATCTCAGAGTTGCCACCATCTCTATTAAGAGTCCAAATTAAAACCAAAATCAATCTCAACAGCCACACACTTTAGGAAGAGGACCAGGTTCCCGATGCTCATCGTACTCGTGTCTCTTGTGCCCATTTTGTCTCTTAATGTTCCCCGAAGGCAGAGCTGAGATAGCAAAAGTCATTTTCCAACCATGCCACGAAAAGCAGGATATGCAGTGTGCTCCCTTCTGTAATTCACACTGACCTGATGACTTTTATAAAACTTCACTGCTGTAACTCTCACCCTCAGAACTCCTCTGACACTGGCGGTCACGGGAGCTGCGGGTGCCTGGCACCCAGGGTGGAAGGAAAGGCCGCGGAGCGCCCAACACACCGCGCTCACGGAAACGGGCAACGAAGACGCGCTGCAACGACCGACCCTCTCGTTAGGAAGAGCTGCCTGGCGCTGTGGAGTGGCTGTGTATTCCAGGCCGTTACAAGGCAGGGTGTAAGATCTTCACGTAACAACTAATGCTGCCGTGTATTATTTCTATTTCCCATCAACATCCTCAACCATTAACAGCGGTGCTCCTGGATAATGAAGCACAGGCACGGTCAGGGCACACAGGAGGCTTACTATACTCAATTTTACTTCCAGTAAATTCAAGAAAGAGCATCTCCATTCAGTACACCTAGTGAGATATCTTTAATCAGCAGACAAACAGACAAGAAGAGTGAGTCTCTCTTCCTAGCCCCACCTTCCTGGTTTGTAGCTCATTTTAATACACTGATTGACAGAGGACCTTGCATTTAATTAAGATCTGATTCTATCCACTTCTCTACTAGCCTAGTATCTACTTTTCAGTACTTCAAAAAAAAATAAAAAGCTTTCTGTTACAGGATCCTTTTTTACACCTAGGTTAAACTGGTTTTCTACATTAATTTTTTAAAAAAATCTTACTAGTGCTGGAAAAAGCTCCTGGCTGAAGCGTACACCCAGGAACCAAACAGAGCAGGTCTCTACCAATGATTCAGTAAATCTTCTATAAGAAAATCAGCATTTGTGCCTCAGTTTCCTAACCCAGAAAGGCAAGCTACTAACGATATGGCACAACTGAGATTAAAAGAATTAACATGTCCAAATGCAAGTTAAATCCTAGGGTAGAAGAACGACGCACTGGGTAAAGCACCACTATAGAAAAACAAACAATGTGCAGTGATCCAAGATTCCTTTCAATTTATCTCTGCAAACAGAATGCGGTGACTCCCAATTAGCAGCTCCAGTTCTAATTCAACTTCACCTGCTAGATTAAGTGGTTATTTTGTGTTAAAAAACATAATGGTGGAGAGATTCCAGTCCTCTGCTATTCAAACCGGGAAGGCCGATGACCAACGTGAGAGGTGGTGCCCAAAATGCAAATGGAATTCCACCAGCTGAATGACCCGGTTACTATTTTAAATGACCGTATAAAAATTAGTCTCCCATTAAGCTGGGCATCCTACGCAGACAAATCAAGGCAAAATGAAGCAACCTGCTCAGCCTCACACAGGAGGTCTATAGTGGCCCTGAAAGCAGACTCCGACTTTGCACACCCTAATGTAGTTCCATACTTTCCTTACTATATTTTGAATGTTTTTGCAAGAAAGGGTAAAAACCCCCGCCCAATCCGGAAGGAAGCTAAAAACAATTCACGTGTTTCAACCGTCCACTGACCACACACAAAGCTTTCTGGCCACTACCAGCAGAAGTCAGACCTGAACTAGTGACCTAGGGGTGAAAAGGTTTCTATCCCATTACCGATCCCCCGAGCCACCTCGAGTCTCTTTAAACAATCTGTTTATAAGATCTTTAATTAAATGAATGCTCAGATAATGATATAGATTATTACCTTTCACTAAGGAGCACCAAGGTCTCAGCTTCCCTCTACTTTTAGCTGTGGAAGAACTAGCCCTATATAAGAGATTCCGACTATAATTGGTTAATTAATCAAGGACTAACTCTAATATAACCATCAGAGAGACGCTAGCTGTTAAAGCAGGGGATGGAGAAGGAGAGGGAACAGGACAGGAGGGGACTGGCATTCAGGATCCAGTATATTACCCCTAAGAGCACACACCATAAATACGAGCAGGCAAACACACACAGACTGTCAAAAAAAGGAACTGCCTGAAGACAAAACAGTTCTCCAGCACCACATGGAGTCAGCTGCATTATTCAAACTCTTATCACCAAAACTAGAGCAACAGAGGAAACACTGACAGGAAAAATAACATGACCTTTCCTAATAACTTGATAATTAAGGTTTCTTCCTTTCAGGCAAGGAAGTTAATGGGAGATGTTTAGAAAGTATGTTGGCATCGTGGAGATGCAAGAATGTCTCTGGCTCATCCCCTGAGGAATCTCTGTGCAAGTGCTTTCACTAACAAAATCAAACCAAGAGACAAAAGAAAAAAGAAAAAGACACTGGGTGTAGGCAAGATCTACACATCTCCTCACCCTTCACATTCTGAATTGTATTGAGCTATGCGAACAAGCACCTGGCCTGAGTTATCTGAAAGCAGGGACACACGTTCCTCCTTGAAGCCTTTCTGCTGATGGCAACATCCGTCCCAAAGCTGAGCTTGATGTGAAGAGAGAGACGAGCCAACCAGGCTAATCCCTTCCATATTTCAGGATATTTGTTCTTTTGTATTTCCCTGCTCCTGGAGGAAGACGTCTTGGCAATGCAGAACCTGTTCTGAAGGCAAGCCCACTGTACTGATCGAGGCTGCAGATCATCTGGGGAGTGCTGCTAAGCAGAAGAAAAATCCACTGCAGCAAAGCAACTCCTTTATGAATATTGCCCCTGGACTGTGATTTCCTGAAGGATAAAGCACTGGGTACCTGCTTCTTATTGACCTTCGGTGGGATCAGAGTCACAAACAGCCTCAGACTACGCCATTACCATTCTAAAGGGAATAGGGCTGCAGAAATCACCCACATTCATCTTTCAGCTGCATTCAGGAAATACACCACATTCAACTTGAATCAGTTCACTACCAGATGCACTGAACTCGAGACATATTCGAACTCCAGAAAAGATACTAGTAATATCTCCTGTTTCCAAGTAGCTTGGTAAAAGTCTTTTCGATTTCAAGTAGTAAATCCTAAGCAGAACAGCCCTGACAATGCAGGGGCCAGTGCCAAACTCACTTTTGCTGTCTCAAGTTAAGGTCCATGCTGCACTGGCTGCACTGACAGCTGCACACAGAGCACACTTACTGTAATTTAGACTCTTTCATGTGTAATTTAGCATTAGAAAAAGATTTGTTGTGCTAGAAAAGAAAATCTGTAGTAGATGGCGGCACACGCAGCAAGAGCCTGGTTTGCTTCCCATGACTGCTACAGATCTTCAGGGAGTCCTCGGATCAACTGCTTCACCTCTCTGTAGCTCCACTTCCCTTCTTCTCCTCTACACCACGTTCACTGACGCTTTCCACTTCATTATGGCCAGGACTGCCCTTCATAGGGCTCGGCACGCCGCAGACATCTTAACACACTCAGACAGGCATCGAGGCAGCTCAGGGAATCAGCCTGTCCAACACACATGGCTGAAGATACCAGACAAGAACCAGTCTGGGAAGGGGGAAGAGGAAGCACTGGTACACTCTGCGCTCATATTCTCATCTGGCTGAATATTTATTAGTCTACCAGCATGAAAACTACAATGTTTAAATTCTCACTGGTACTGAGAGCAGCAGCAGCTCTCCGTATTTCTCCCAGCTCAGGGAGAGGTGAGGGACTGATAACAGTAACTAAAGAAATGCCCCAAAAGAGCCATTTGTATTTTTGACAGCAACTTCAGAACAGCCGCATTCATCTACAAGTTGAAAGTAATTACTTCCTATAAAGTCACAGACATCTCAAATCCCAAGTCAAAGCTTCAGAGACATGGCCCATTATCCACATGAAGGCTGCTCCCGAAGGACCAATTGCACAAAAGGACTTGCTGATGAGGCCCTTCATTCCACCAGGAATTCTGTCAAAGACAACAGGAATCCACATTGCTGGAAGGCCTGAAAAAGCCTATCAGGAACGTGATGTTTATTTTAGTAACGAGAACTTGTCTATGCCGGGTAGATTACACTTCCCCCTTTCTTCCTGCTGAAAACTACAGCACATTTGCTTGTGGCTTGCTCCAACCACAGCCCATAGATACGCAGAGCATACAGGATCAAGCTTATATAGCCTGGAAGTCAGAAGCTGTAACAGGCTAAAAGGAACAACTTCAAGAAATCTGTGGCTGCCAGGTAAAGGGTGACCTTCTTCAGTGTTCAGAGACAGAAAGATGCAGACCGATTTTCAAAATAAAATTGTCAATTCTATCTGTAATTTTATCATCTGCCACCTTCTATCATCTAGAGAAGATATTGTACCTTCATGAAAAATGGCAATCTCAGATTACTCCCTGATTCTGTTAAACACCTCAGGTGCTTGCTTACAGCACAGTATAGTAGGCTAGCTGTGAGACAAATTCAGCTTCACTGGCACTTTGCAGCAACTTCTCTTTAGACACCAGATTACCTGCCTCTTGGAGCACATGTGGAGCAAGAACAGGAGGGGAAAAAAGGATCTGCAATCCTATAATCCTGTTTCCACGCCTCACGCTTCCAGATATTTTCAGCAGGTTGATGACTTACTTTCTGTGCATTTACACATTCCTCAACCCAGCTAAAAACCTGTGTACATCGGAGCAACGCAGAGACCTGGGCTGAGTGTACCCACGCTTCTGCAAAGGACAGCAAGTACTTCTGCCACATGACTGAGGAAGTCACATTTCCTTACAGGCCCTTCCTCCACCTGGTGCTGATCACAGTTAGAAATAGGACAGCATCTTCCAATTCAAACTTGGATTAAATCTGATTTGAGAATTCTTGTGCATATCAGACCAGAACCACCCAACATTAGCAAAGAGAAGATTGTAAGATCATAGAGCTTTGAAGCTTCCTCATTCAGCACATTGTTTCATTTGTTCTTCGAGCCCCCCATCCTTCCTGTTAACCCCATTTGCTTCTTCCCCATCTCTTTCTCACAGAGATCCTAGCACTCCAGCCCCAGCTGCCCCTTCAAGGAATCCAATTCTGCTGTAACAGGACTCAGATCCTTCCCTAATAACTCATCCAGGTACCTTAAAGCTCAGGAATGTTTTCAGTGATCCTGCCTCCCTTCTCTATGAGCTCTAAACATTAGGAAAGAAGACACAACATTGTGTTAATACCCTCCTCGCTTTGGGTCAGATTTCATGCACAGCTCTCTATTTTCTCCTGTGTGATAATTCAGTCTGTCAGCTGATGAATGAGGGTACGTATGATCTGTGAAGAGAAGAAACAGGTCCTGAAATCAGTTCATTTTATACGCAAGAAATCACAAGAATCTGCTTCTGTGGATTCTCCTTCGCTGCCTCAGCTTTGCGGCGAAAGGCAACAACGCACTTGCTGAAGATGATTCCACAATCCTGAAGCTCCCGTGTTGCCTTGCGTGGCAGAAGACTAAATGGTTCTACCCAACAATTTTAATTGCAAATACAATGTCCTAAAAGCTAGCATACAACCAGGACCAGCACTATCTGCTGGCACTCAGACACTCGGGAAGGAAGAAGAGAAGAGCAGGGCTCACCGAAGGCTATGACATCACTGCCAGCCAACGGCAAAGGCGGCGCATTCCCAGCAGCCAGGCAGGGAATCGTTCCCAGATGTTGCGACGCCTTCCTAAAAAACACAGATAACGGCCAGGCGGCTTTGTGCAAGCTGCTGGCAGAAGCCACTCGGCTGGCTCCGGTCTGGCAGCAACGAGAAGCCAATTCTTTCCGCATTCCCAGCTTCCACTCCCGGCTGTCCCTGGACTGCGCAAAGAGAATCGAAAAACATTGGAAGCTTTTTGCGAAAAGCCTGAAGGTAATGAGTTCTCTTCCATACAAGCTATTTTTCCAAATTGCCCAGTAAGGACCTGAAGCTGAAAAAACAAATAAGCATTAATAATTTCACTCAGGTGAGCAGTCCCAAAGAACTCAAAACAAATTATCCCCTGAGAAAAATCGTACCCTACGTGGTGCGTGTGTGAGCAGAACAGGCACACGTATCAGCTGTTTCTTGCAGAAGATGTCTTTGTGTAAACGCACTTACAGTAATTACTAGATGAAGAACTCTGTCATAGAATTAATGCTAAGTCTCTGTATTGTTGAAAAACCTAAAGGTCAGCCACTGAAAAGGAACCTAGTAAGCAGTAGTCCTCTGTCCCAAATTATTCAGTCCTTAAAAAAAAAAAAAAAAAAAAAAAAAAAAAAAAAAAAAAAAAACAAAA
>Ga0065711_1028023_pt1 | contig 44240 bp, 24 predicted proteins | sample Hoacrofraction12_FD_59098 | JGI IMG/M metagenome (GOLD analysis project Ga0065711, IMG submission 59098) | Hoatzin crop microbial communities from Cojedes, Venezuela - Epithelial fraction 12 v2 (version 2) | ecosystem: Host-associated > Birds > Digestive system > Esophagus > Crop | place... | reverse complement strand
CCGCACCGGCACCCCCGGCCCGCCGCCCCCGGCAGGGTTCGCGGTGCTCGCCGCCCTCAGACAGCGCGGAGGGGCGAACCGCCGAGAGCCCCCCCGCAGCGCTCCCGGTGCCGCCCCGCGCTGACCGGCTGCGGATGGCTCCGCTGGGAACGGTCCGCTCTGCCCCGTCGCGCTGAGGCGGGGAGGCTCCGGCCCGTGCTTTTCCCCAGGAAAGCGGCCTTCCCAGAAAGTCTCTCGGGTGCCGGAAAGTCTGCCAAGTGGCGCGGCTCCAGAATCTCCTTCTGAAGCCCGGTAACCTGAGCTCTGGTCCTGGTGCGCTTCATGGCGTGGAAATGTCACGCGAGCCCATGCTGCACTTTCTAGGCAACGTGTGGCGGCGGCAGCAGCGAAGGACTTGGCCTGGCACTGGGCCCTGGGGTTGCCTTCTGCGTCCCCCGAGTTCTCCTCTTCCAAGAACATGCAAATATTGCCAAGTACGCGTCGAGCCCAGGAGAGAGGGGCTCCAGCGACTCCGCTTGCTCTACACGGGTTACCTGTCAGTGGTACACTATAAGTACTCTGTCCTGGAAAGAGGGACCGTTCGTCTCTCCATGACATCTTTTAATAGCACTGCAAATATAAGCAGTCTGAGGAGGAGGTCAGCCAGATAGATGACTTTGAGAATTATTACGCCAGGGAAATTACAAACTGGGCAGCAAGGAGGAAGGCAGAGAAGAGAACGAGCACCTCGCAGCTGTGCCAAGCGCCGGGCGATGTGGAAGTGATGCCCGTTTTTATTAAGTTGTTCAATGGCTACAAAACTCACCTATGATAAAACTGGCCCCTTCCTGGTTTAAGCACGTAGTTCCTTCATTTTAGGAGCAGACAGAAACGATGGTGGTTGCTGTGCTGTGGTACCAGTGTGGTGCTTTCAGTTCTTGCTTGCAGAGGTGATTATGCTTTGCAAGGCTTCACAAAATATTAATTGATGGAGTGGATTACAGAGACAGAGTGTAACTCTCCAGCTGAAGGGCTAATTCACTTAGGATGAAGGAGACAAGTCTGCAGTTCTTGCCTCAGAGTCTGATTTATTATCTTATATTTCCCTCTCCTTTTCACTGAGCTGTTTTACAGAATGCATAAAATTGAATAGCTTCAGCTAGAAACAACAAAAACTTCCACACCCATGTGCCAAAACATGCCAGAAATGAGAAGATTATTCTGAGATGAGTCTGTCCACTAGGATAATATGTCCCTAAAACAACACAGAAGTTGCGTGTTATGAAGCACAGATACTTCACTGCAAAACTGCCAAGTAACGTATTTTCATTAAATATATTGTACAGGCCCAAGAAGGCTGTGAACACCAGTTCCATAGTACCATTCGTTAGATTTCATTGCTGGTTGAAATGTAGAGAAGTTAAGACAGTCAGCCTGCTTCATCTTGAATAGAAGTGTGCATTCAGCACAGAAATGTATTTCACAATCTCAAGCACCATAAAAATACTAATGCTGGAAGCACCAAGTATATTCTAAACCCAGAAGAAAAACAGAACGCGCTTATTTTGCTTTCAAAGACATTTGTAGCAGGAAACAAATTACAGAGCCACTTTAGATGTCTTTCCAACAAGTTTAGACGTTTCTTCTAATCCCTTCCAGTACCTGTAAGCACATACTACTGATTTTCATTAGCCACTAGCATATTCTTGCAGGTAAACACATTCCTAAGAGCTTTGCTAAGTAAAGGTGGATTTAAGCCTGTGCTTATTCTTTGATGAATTAGGATATTAGTGTCCACTCACATTTTCACTTTGAACAACATAAATCCCTTACACATGCTATGGTTCAAAGACAAAATGCGTTTTAATTCCCACGTGTGCAGTATGTTCCAAGAATGTGCCAGAAAATCTCATTGTTCAGGTTTCTAACTTGGTACTATCACTAGAAACAAACCCCTTGTTTACCAGGTTCTCAATACTGATGCAAATGTGCGCTCTCGTTGTTTTGACAGGAGCCCTTCTTTCATTTTCCTAGGGGTCTTGTTGACCATTTGCACTCCCCATAAGGAAACGCTGCACATGTTTATCTATATTCAAAACTGTATAAAACCTTTTTAATAAGCTTTCATTGAAATGCAAATTCTTTTCCTTTTAACGACAATGTTATTGCTATTATTTCTTATGAGGATCAGAGTCAAGGGTCACTTTGAAGCACTAGCCTGCTGTTAATAATTTAAGTGGATTATTGTTATATTCTAATCTCATAATAACTATCATCATATTGCCCTACAATGAGCTCATTTGCTTTTAGGGCTTTGAAAACAGAAATCACTGTTACACATTTCAACTGAAAATGAAGGTACCAGGTTTTTTTCAAAATGCCATACTGACATTTTAAAAAGAAGTTACATTCACCTTATTATATTTGCAGCATGTCATCCCCCATGTCCATGATATTATTTCATCACAGTCTACAGGCAAAATTTGACAAACATCTCTGAGACTTACCAAGTTAAAGAACAAGAAAACTGCAGAGGCCATTTTAAGGAAGCAATATTTTCTGTGGAAGTTATTTGCTTGAACAGATGGAGCTGGTACCAGTCAAGCGTTTCCTGACAAAAAGTTTCTCATTTGATCACTCTGAAATGATTTTCTGGAAATGTATAACATGTATCAATATTTTTTTATGAAAACTCCCACAACATTTTGTCTCCATAAGGTCAAGATGCCAACATTTTTCCACTATTGTTTCGATTTTTCAGAGTCGGGTAGAAATGATAACGTCACAATGAAGTGTTCTGACCTTACCAAGTACTTTGAGGTTACTGGAATGCAATATTTCAAACATAGTACCACCACGAAAAGCTTTTGGGCATTCCTATGTCTAATTTTGCTTTGGTGTGAGATAAATTTTTGACATTTCATTCTGATTTTTGCAATGGAAATTCTGAATTTGGACTACTTCTAGGTGCAAGGAAGTGCAACAGATAATAAGCAAAAATGAGAGAGTGTCTTTCTTTAAAAAACAGTGGATTTTTTTCCTCTGCTATTGCAAACCTTGAAATCTTTTATTCTCCTTTTTGCAAAGCCAAGCCTGTAGTGCTGCCTCAGATCGTTAGGCAAACCATATTTAATTTTGGAAAAAGAAAATAAAGAAGTTTATTCTGAATTTACTTCTTTCACAATGCAGACATTTGATTAGTTTAGCCTTATAATTGTAGCTTGTTCTACCACTGGTGCAGATGCAAAACTATACACTGGATCCACAGTACAAAACTGCTCAGAAATTCTCTTCCTTCACCATTTGCGTTTCGTTGTGCTAATTGATTTTGAGTGAATGAATTCTGCAGAAATGAAGTTTCTCAGATATTTTTCTTTGCTGTTACATCTTCTTCTGCGTCGTTGTTTCTAAAGTGCCACTAAGGCTGCCTGTGCGATGGCCAGCACTACCAGGCTTCAGGAAGAGGAGTAGTGTGTTGGGTCACAGAAATTCGGAAACCGTCATAAAATCTGGGCTAACCTTTCGAGGCAGCTTACCTGGTGAAGTGAGGGTAGGGCCCTTGCTTAAAACACCCTCATTCACTCCAGGGATTTTTGAATACCTTAGGTATAAAACTGCATTAGTGAAATACATACATAACTTATTGGCAGGATTACTATGCAGATGTCAGTCAGTGCCAAAATAGGAAAATTCATGAGACTGCACAGTTAATGTAAAAAACCCCTACCATAATAGAATGTAGACATATAGCTACTTGCACAGTAAACAGGAAAGTGCCTGCCAGCATAAGCCATGGATAATCAATATTTAATGAAAATAAATAATCTATTAACCAGGCTAACATGTCATTTTGCACAATAATATTGCAGTATCAGGCACTGAAATTACCTTGCCTCTGCACAATTCATTCAAATAATTTTGCTTCATGTAGACCAAGGTGGTGAGAGGCAAAGAAGATGGGGGGGGAGCAGCAAAAGAAATGCATCCTTTCACTGGAAACTCTCGTTCTGATTGTAATATTTTGTCCCTAACAAAATTACTGTCGACACAGTGAATGTTAAGATAGAAATAAATATATGCTGACTGAATCTGCAGGCAAAGTGAATCCAGAGTAACATTAGCTATTGAAAAACCCAACATTCATTTTGCTTGCTTTGTATTTCTGTGACAGTTACAAGCATTTAAGCAACTTTTTCATCCTCGTTCTCCTGAAGACATACATCAAGGGATCTTCCTGCATCTGCAGAACACGACTGGAGGGATTAAGCAGGACTGAGTGGTGGGTCACAAGGTCACCATCCATCCTCCCTTTTCCTATAGCTAATTTATCAGAGTCTGCAGTGTATCAAAGCACAGCTCTGGGACCGCCAGCTCACTCTGATCTTTGCCTATGCCGGAGCTGGAGTGATACAGCCTGTGCAATTGCAGTTTCCCTGACTGCCTGTTTGATGTTTCCCATGTGAGCCAGCACAAGAACATTAATCCCAGACTAGGTCCCAAAATATGCAACTGTAGCCTTTGTTGAGCCGTGAGTAGGCAACGCAGCGGTGCCAGAGACTCAGGCCTCAGTGACAGCTCAATCCGGGTTGAGCCACGTGCACGTGAAAGACTCATTCGCGTGTGTCTGTGTGTTTGGACTCAACCATATTGCTTGTGCAGGCGGATTTCACTGCACAATATACGCGGTTGTCATTGGGGCTCGCCCAGCTAAACCCCACACCACGCTGAATAATTCCTCTGAGATTCTTCAAAACAGGACCTACCACCACCGATGGCAAAATCCATATTTTCTGGGAGAAAGCAGCATTTGCCAAGACAGTGAAGACAAGCCTGCTTAAAGGATCTTTCAAGACTCGAATTGCCAACATCAAGCTGTGAGTGCGATTTAGCGAAGGTGAAGAAACCATACTACAAAGTGATGTTTTGCCTACTGTATGCTCACAAAGGAACTTGACTGGGAAAGTACGGTACCCAGGGAAATAGTTAAGCCAGCGCCTGTATTTAATGGTATCTGAAAATTTTAAGGACGTTCTCTAGGAACCTAAACCGTGTCTCTGGTAATATTGTCTAGGAAGAAGGTTTGGGGTTAGTACTAGCACTCGGGCTGCAGTATGCCTCATCAGTGCTGCAATTAGATGCTGGTTGCTTTTACAGTGAATTTAAATAAATAATTTACTATTATCACACTGCAAGAAAAGCATCAGCCCAAATGTTAAGGGTTTCACCCAAGCATTCAAATAGAACCTTCTTTACGTTGTATCACGATTTTAAACTTGAGAAGTTGTTTCTAAATTAGACTTCAGTGTATGTATTTATAGATATCCCAATAGTGATTGATTCCAGTGAAATTTATTTCCTGTTGTTTTGCCCTAAATACTCATTACTGAGCCAATGTCAAGCTAATTTGATGTCTGTGTTTACAATACGTCTACAAGGCAAATTCTTATCTTGACTCAGTCCATATTTAAGCTTTTATTGCTGCATGTCTACTGAAAATTTACACTTGAAAGTTTTTTGATCTTTTTGTTGCTGTTAAATGAGTTAGAAAAATGTATATATTCTAATTATAGTATTTGCAGATGGCATTTGGAAAAGATATCAAATAGTGTCAGTTTGCAATGCAGAGTTTGATATTATGTGCTGGCTTATATAATCAGTAGATTTAGGGGCTGGATTTTAGTGTTTCATTGTGCAGTTGTAAGGTTAAATTTGCATGAGCGTTTACCAGAACTGGGCATATGAATAAAATGAATGAATGTGAAAACAAACAACACTCCCCATTGCAACATGTCTTGCAGGTAGGAAAAGCCAAAGCTCTCACAGCACCCTGCACCCTCGAGCTATGGAACAGGAAGGGCGTGAAGGGGTGGATTTTGTCTCCCTGTCATTCTCCCAACATATCAGTGCCTTTGTACAGAGGTAGTACAAGAAGAGTTGTGCTTTGTAATGCACTAAAAGGCTAGAGCAAGCTATTTCCCTTCAGAAGCAAGACAAATTACTAGCGAAGAATGATGACTGAATCACTGTACCTTCAGACCAAAGTATCAGAAAAGATAGCTAACTAAACAGATGTACTTTTTGACTCTCCTTAACTAGAGCTGACACAAAAGACTGCATCAATCACCCTCCTGCACACGCAGTTGGAAATATTCAGTTCACGTGTGAAAACCTGCACATCGCTTTTTTTCAAAAGGCAGCCCAAGTTTACAGATGTTCTTTGCTGACTTTGAAGGTGGAAAGTCAGAGCAGCCATTGTAAAACAAAGACTAACTCAAGTAAGACAGGCACTGGGACAGTAAGTCATTCTTTTTACAGCACACAAACAAATCTGGAATTTGTATTTCAGTATTGAAATAAAAATATTATGAACACTGTCAGAGTGGTAAAATGCAAATGAGAGGCCCTCTGCTCAAGCAGTGACCAGAGCTATTTGCATGACTCCGTAACACCATGTAGCAAAAGGCTCTGTGTAGAATACAGATTTTGTAAACTGCTGCTAACTGTCCTGCAACTGCAGGTACCTTGAGTTACTTGTGACCTTTCTTTGTGAGACACCATTTATTAATTGCATTTGCACTGACAATGAAGTTAGAGTCTTACCGAAGATTTAAAGGGACTTGCCTGGGTTCAGCCACAGTGCTTCCTCCTCTCTCTTCCCAAACTCTGCCAGCAAGTCTGGTACACAAATGGGAAAGGATTCTCAAAGGCTCAATGATTTCTCAGATCTCCCGGGGTCTTGATCAGAAATCGCATGAGAATTCATTCCACGTGCTTACACCCCCTGAGGGCTGTAAATATTGCTGTTGTTCAATATTTTGAGGAGCAGATTCCAGCACAGGCATGGATTGTCTAAAACAGGAAAAGTTTGCCAAAGGGTTAATTTCGATTTTATGTCAGGTCAAAAGCAATGGGAAAAAGTCAGGGGTTTTGATGGTAGAAGGTATCAGTAAAAATATTTGTTTACTATTATCAAAAGTTTAACAAGTTTTCCAACAAAGCTGACATAAATTGAACATCTGGCCACACTGGGTGGAATATACAGACCTTTCTCATGCAGCTACTTCCCTGAGGAACCTAGAAGAATGACTTAACGCCCAATTATCCTTGATTTTCATGCAATTTACACAGAAAATATTGTAAATTGCATCTCTCATGTAAATTATTTCAAATGAGTATTCATTAACACAGGTGACTTTTCTTGCCAAGGCTCAGCTGGCTCTGGGGACTCATCAGTTGTCCTAAATGGTGGATATACAGACTGATTAGCAGGAACAGAGAGGGGGAGAAAAGCACAGGCATAAATATACAGAGAGCACTCATTCATAAACAAAAACAACAAAGACAACTTGAGAAACACGCACTGCCCAACATTAACAAGGCTTGTCAGCAGTGCCTTTCTCTCCTTACTGATATATAAATGGTAGATGAATTCACATGTAACTTTGTCATTATTTGTGGCCAGATACATCTATCTCACTTTATGTTAACATTCTTGCAACAAGTAGTGTAGAACAGATTTAAAATATTTAATGAATATTAATAATGTGAATTCGCTTTAAAAAGCACCAAGTTAAAAGGTTATAAGTTATTATACAATGTAGTGCTGAAGAACTGCACAATCTGTGTACTCTGTAACCCGTAACAAACCACTTGCTGAAGCTTCCATCATTGTATTAGAACTTTACAATATCATTATATATGGGACTCTTATGGGTTCCTTAAGCTAACTGAGATCACTCTCTGAAGCACCGTAACAGCAGCTTCACGCCCCTCCAGCTCCCACCCGCCAGGAGAGAAACCTTTGGTGGCGAGATGGTGAGGAATGGCAGCCCAGAGCGCATCCGGCCCAGTCCTTTGCAAAGTAAGTAGCTGAAGGCTGCAGATGAGTATGTTCTCCGCGCGCTTTGCACTAGTTTTTAGTTTTGATCATTCTTTGACGCATGTACATCTCCAAATTAGAATTAATTTTCCTTTAAATAGATTACACTGATTTTTCCTTTGAAAGATTAACTAATGTGAATTGCTGTAGTAGTTTGCCTGAGTAGTTTGGGTGCCTGCAGTTCTCTGCTACTTTGTGCCTCAGCCAATGACCAGCCATCCTGATAATTATCTCCTCAACCTTGCATTGATCTTTTTCCACACATTTTAGTAAACAACAGGAAATTCGATAGATTCCATGTACAATTTATGAACAAATTAAACCTGCCATCTGTCTTAAAGTATTCAAATTCAAATTGTGGTCATTCGGAGTGAGTCCTTATGAATTTATACACTCAAGTTCAAAGAGCCTTCTCTTTCAAAACAAACTGTGGCCAAAAGAATGGAAGAGAAAGTAATTTTGAAATTGTAACTAACCTTACCATAACAATCCTACCTGTCCCTTTTGATTGCCAGAGCTTGAAGTGGGAGTGAAAACTGGCAGCATACTCTGCTCTTGGCACCATTGCAGAACTTCTGGGAATCACTTTCATGCTTCAGAAATCACTTGTGTGCATTGGGCTTTTCAGAAGAGCTTAAGGAAGCCCAACTCTTAATGAATTTTCGGTGGGGTTTGGATGCCTACCTTCGTCAGGTTCCTCTGAGAGCCTGTTTATTACATTTTGAAGGAGGCCTTTGCAACATACAGAAGGAGCACTTGGAATTTTCTCATTCCGCTATAGATTTCAGAAGTTTTAGACAGGGCCGTAAGGTGCAACCAACAAGGCAAGGAGCAAACCTGCTCCAGAGGTGTGTACATCTCTGGGGCTCCTGGCAGTTGTGAAAGCACACGCCTGACTGGGAAGCTCAAACATCCTGAAAGTAGGTTCCAGGCTCCCCCCGCCCTCTTCCCTGCATCTCCCAGGGAGCCTGGCCTTCGCCTGCCTTAGATGTGGGGAAGGATTTGGTTCTCTCCTACAAACCTCTTCTGGGTACTTTTTGACCATAAGCACTAAAATGCTACAGCCCTGACTCATCAAGAGCCTTAACTGTGAACCTAATTCAAAACAGTTCCATAGTGACATTATAAATTAATGGCCTTACTCACGTAATAAAGTTTGCCATGTGCTCAGGCAATGGATGTTCCAAGGCCTCATTCCTTGAAAGACGGATGGGTAACTCCAAGGCCTCTGTTTCACTCTTTGTCAATAACACTAGTTTTGAGTGTTTTTTCTGGAGAAACTGGTGTCTGCTCATTGGAACTTTATTATGAGCTTTTAGTTGGAGTCTCAGTAAATCTAAACTGGCAGAATTTCATTCCCTTCAGCTGAATGATGCCAGTTTGCACTAGTGGACACGTCGGTCTTTATCTTTTGTCTTGGGAGCTTTCCTTGCAGGCTCCAAACCCAACACACGCTGCGAACTGAAGATGTCAAGTAATTGTCCACAATTAATCTTTTGCTGCAGGAGTTCACAGAAGATCTAAAATTTTCATACAGAAAGTGGGGGCACCAATAATGACATGCAGGCTGTCAGGGCAATGCATTTGGCCCTCGACATACTGTCTGCCAGCTTCCTTGCAGAGAAATCCCTTACATCTGGGTAGGTGTCACCAACAAACGTATTTATCTGTTCTCTTGTTTTCTGAAGGTCTTGCAACAACACATAGGCCCAACAGTGCATTTGTCACTTATTGAAAATATGGGCAGTTTTTCTCACGTAACACGGGGATCTGTCGGTGGCTGGTGTCAGCTCCTGGGGCCAGTTTCCATCCCCCATCGCACAGCCTCGTGCGGCTGTGCTAGTGCAAGTGGATTGAACAACCACTTGGTTAACTGAAAAGCCTGCCTGGTAAGACTGATAGATTGGTAAGCTGATGAGCTTTATTGAAAGAAAACTCTAATTCCCAGCTGTGGTTCAGTTCGGGATAGCAAAAGTAATGCTTATATTTAGTCATGAAAATAAATAATGCATGAGTGTTACCATGGCATTTTAGCAGCATTTGGGTCTGAAACAGGCGTTGCTGTCATCCCTTCTCAGTCTGTTCAAACCTTATACTTTGTCACAGTTCATTTTCTTAACATTAAACTTTAACCAAATGTTATCTTCTTTTATGAAAATCAGTGGTTTCTATTAGACTTGCTTGGGGTAGACTTGCTAAAAAGAGTTCATGTATAATGTTTAGTGTCACCCAAAAGCTACTCATCACATTCTCTTCTTTGTTTCAAACTGCAGAAGGAATGTTTGCCAATAAAACAAAATGTATAATTGTGAATCTAATTGCAGATATTGTCTTTATAAATGTGCTTACCGCTTGGTTATTTTCACGAGCAAAAGACATACCTACAATTACTAGTTTTAAAGGTCCAGTGGTGAAATTTCTAGCTTTAAAAGTCTAAGTGATTGGCGATTTTGTTTGTTGAGTTTTTTTTGTGTATCCACATGAAGTTAAGGAACATGACTACAATGCATTGTTAACAGTTCCTTGAAAACACTGATCGAATAAAATATATACGTAGTGGAATATGTAAGTCCATTTTAGATATGCCCAGGAATTGTTGCCACCTCTGAAGACTGTATTGCAAATGTAAAAATTTGAAGGTTTTTAAAGCCCCAGCCCCTTGTTTAATATCACTAGTATTTTTTTATTATTATTTTGTAAATTATATTTCTAGGCTTTTTCATTTCAGATTAATAACATGACCCTGAATAGCAGCTTGGTTTGAACCATCTTTTAGTTACCAGAGTCAGAAGACATATGACTGGAGCAGTCCTGCACATTTCTTTATGGATATCTCAGCCCAGATAACCTCAATAATACCAGAAAATATTTTGCAACTGATTCACTGGAATTTCTGGACTTTTTTGCTTGTACCTTGCTTTCTAGAAAAAAAGGCAGAAAATTTATGATGTATATTTATATTGATTTCATTTACTGACTCATTCTAAGGATTTTCAGTTAATGCTACCAGCTAAACAGAATGAAAAACTGATCTAGTGTGTACTTAGTAACATTGAACTTCAGCAGAAGCACTATGAGCAGCAATAAAGTATTCTCATACATAAAACACTGTGGACTTTTTGGTCTAAAATTCCTCAACTAATCCAAAAGGAAGATTATCCTTTCATTCAACAAGTTGCAGTGAAAAAGATAATAAATGACGCAAGAAGATTAGAAAGGCTCCAAAACATCCTTGTAAAATAAACTATTAAGACTTTGATGTTACCTTATCTGCTAGTGAAAGATTTCCTGAATGTTACAAAACATACACAACTGTACTTCAAAATTGAAAGGCACAGTACTAAACTGGGTGCACTATTTCAGCCTTTAATAGCTGAGCCAGCACAAAATGCAGTCCATCTTTAAGGAAGCACAAATCACACAGTTGCATGCAAACTGCATCTACATAAAAAAATCAACATTAAACAAAACACAATTTGTCTCTGAGAAAGTTTATCAGGAATAAACTATTTTGAAAGAGCCAGGAGCACACAGAGCCATTTCTGAGGCTGATGCGAGTTGAATGTCCAGCTCCTCTCCTGGAGTGCAGGCGCTGGGAGGTACCCTCTACCCAGACTTGCCCAGATACCCGCACAAACCATTAACGCGACAAGCTTAGTAACTGGACAGTGAACAGAAATGAGACATGGTCCAGGACAGAAAGAAGGAAATGGTCCTTTGAGAGGAGGGTCCAGACTAGCAGGGTCCAGACATCCGCCGCCTTCTCTGCCTGCTCAGTCACATGAAGAGAGGGGCAGGGCAGGCAGCAACACTGTCCGAGACCTCAGCTGCAAGGACAGCAATTTTTACCTGCTTAGGATAGTGAAAAGCCGTTGCAACAGTCTCGTATACAGATAACAGAAATATACAAAGCCAAGAAAACCTGCAGCTTTTCATTTCCCAGAGGTAGCTATATGCAAACAGAGTCATACGACACATAAAATGCTCTTTGACCAACAAAACCATTTTCTATGCAAGAATCTCATGCTATAACTTGTGTGTGCGTGCACATATGAAAACTAAATAGTTCCTTGTAACTTTGTGTAAAGAATTACTTGAGTTGGGAAATATTTTACTGATAAATATGGGAAAGCAGGTGGAAAATAAATAGTTCAAGAATGTAATTTAACACATGCAAAAAATAAAAGTTAAATCAACCTACATGAACTTTGCAATATTTCTAAGGATATATGGCCAAAAAGGTTCCTCAAAACTAATGAACTAGAACCCAAAATCCAGTATGATGAAGCTAGAAGGCAGCTCCTGGAACTACAAATAAGATCAAAAGAGGGTTGCAGGGTTATTAAAAAGATCTGCTTTACTGAAACCAAATAACTGCAAATGACCATGTCAGCAGTGCATTTCATTTAGAGAAGATTTCATATGGTTAATGGTAATTATGAAATATGTGACAAATTCACTCAAAGCAAGTGAGCATGTATATGACAGAGAGATAAGAGCAAAATTACACTACTATTTACAATTCCTAAGTCTTTCAATTACAAGAATTGTAGAATCAGACAGAAATTACATTATTTTTTTTAAATGGACAAAAGCAGTATTTTGGAAGAAGTAGCCACTGGAGTTTCAATGGAACTGTCCAGTTTGATATCCCTAGGCATTATGGATCTGATTAATCTTCCTGGCCTTTAGTAAAATTATGAATTTAAAAAAAAGTTAAAAAATCATATTTGTGCTTTCTATTCATTCCTTGTAACTCTCATTCATTGTCTTGTCAGCGACTGATATTTGCTTTTTTAATCATAAACACGAAGAAAGAAACCCAAAATCTGTGTGAAAGTTAAAAAGTTCCCATCTCTATTCCACTGACAACCCATGAACAACATCACGTATTGCACATCTTTCTCAATTGCTGAATGGAAAAATATTCTTAGATGCTTAATGAAGCTTAACTCAATGAAGCAATTAAAAGAAAAACTTAATGAAGTGATGTGCTAATGAGACAGACTCAGTCTGTGGCAGCAGCAAATTGGCCGCTATAACATAAGGACACATCACTTTATTGGTTTCCCATCGACGCCCTGTAGCAGCAAGCAGAAGGGCCCTCACTGAGCTCTGCATTTCACTCCACACCCACCATTGCCACCCCGTTTGTGGTGGGCAGCATCGTCTGTGCAGGGACAGGCAACTGCTCTTCCCATGACGTCTGTCCAGAGTTCCCCCACCTGCTCTGGCCAGTGTAGGGACTTGCTGATTTTGGGTGCAAACACTTCTTACCCTGATTCCAATAAAACTGTTATCTGCAGGCAATAACTGAGCTGCTCAGGATGTTCTGGCTGGTAGCAGCATACTCACAGTCCCACTGCTACTCTGCCAGCCCCTTCTAAGTGTAGAGGGCTCTAGGAAAAGCTGTGAGAAGACCCATCACCATCGCTAGTCTTCCAGAAACAACAGGATTTGCAGAAGCTGAACTGCCTGTGGCTCCATGTTATTTCTTCATAAAGCCCACTGTCTTTTCTTTAAAGTCACCCTAATATCACTATTTTTATTATTATTAGACTGCGGAATCTTCGTTCTTGTCCTGACCTCACCGTGTTAAAACCACTACAAATTCCAGCAAAACTGGTATTACCCTTGTGTGGTCTGAAAAAGTCTCTTCTGGTTTCAGGGCAGCATCTCCTTTGAAAGTAAGAGCCAGAAGAAGAGGTGACATACGGGATCTGCCACCACAAGCTTCTTGGTGATTCAGAGTTTGCAAAGGGAATAAGAATGTGCACTTCCTTCCTCCGGCACACTGTGAGGTCCCAGCGGCAACGTCTCATGAGAGAGACAAGCCTACTCTGTGCTTCAGAGCATGTTTGATTACAAGAAACATCTTGAATGAATCAGTGTCAGATAAAGAGTACACGACAGTTAAAAGCACCGTTTGTACTGAGAAATGCATGCCCATATACATGTGTACACATACGCACAGTAATTATCATACCTTTTGCATCAAGAATTCTATGAAACCCCATAATAACTGCCATGTAGGTAAATCACTGGGGTTTTACAGTGTGGGGGTTGGTTTTTTCCTGTTTGGTTGGGCTTTTTTGTTTGGTTTCGGTTGAGTTTTTTTCCAGTTTACAGATACTGAAATGCAGGCAAAATGTTAAGTCACTCTTTCAGTACGATTTCACTGTCTTTGCATTATTGCAGTTCTGCAAATGACATTGACTAGCAGATAAGGAACATCAGGAGCAGGACACCAAGCCCAGACAACAGCTGGTGGAGGCTCTCACCTCTTCCTAACAGCTAGCAGAAGGAAAAAGTAGAGCAGCTTTGCAATTGGAAAATGATCCAACACACACTGAGAGTTTAATGGGGTTTGCATCAAACCCGTAATTTGTTCAATAAAAGCAAAAACAATAAGACAAACAGCTTCATTCTTCTCCTTGCTGATAAGGCTGGAAGTCAGTAAAAGCCCTGTTCCCCACAGTGGAATTAACAAGATTTCAGTGATCAACACCCTTGGTATTCAAGAGCCAGTTATAAATGAGAGATCAGGAAGAAGAGATGTTAGCAATCACAAAGATGGCCATATTTTATTTAGCTAAATGGATATTTGCATTTCCCCTATGGGGAAGTAAAAGCTGAACGTGTCAGACTATTTTTCCTACGTAAATGTAAGTAAACACACATATGCATCAAGTGGATAAATATGGCCTCTCAGACAGATCCCTCTCTTGCAATCATTCTTTCAAATGAGGCCATTACTGCATAAAAATGTTTCTTCAGTTTTGCTCCAGATTTTCACCTGCGACTGCAAAGACATTTCTATCACCATGTTCTGTATCGGAGCTTGTTTATGTCTGCTCAGAAGTCAAAGGTGATATGAAACCTGGAAAATGCTTCAGTGCAGCATCTGCTGTTCTGTACCTTTTTTATCCAACGTTTTGTACAGAAAACATGGACGTCACTGAGGATGGATTATATGCAAATGGATGATTTAACCCCGAAAGCTGAATTTTCTGTCGAGGTTTAAAAATGGTGTAATTAGGACAGACTGTCACAAGATGATTAATACCACAAGGTACCTATCATTTCTTTTAGTCATACCAGAGTAGCCCATTAATTTGAAACCTGCATGGTCACAAGTGTCACTTGGTCCCACATTTATCCACGGGGACCAAGAAGCCATCTTTATAGGGAAATCAATACCGAGCATTGTTGTGAATACCTTCAGACTAATCAAAAGCATGGGTGCCGTGAAGGGGAGGAGGATTTCATTAAAGTTAACAAATTATTGGTGTGGCATGATGGTACGACATTAAATGGATGTCACAGTGCAGACAGATCATGTTTTAAAAAATGCTCATTACATTTTGTCTTGGAGTGATGATTTATGTGATTAGGATGTTTTCTTCACCTAACTTCTCTTCCTGTCTTCAGGTTTTCTACTGCCAACCATCTTTATTATATTGGAGCACATTCAATGCAAAATTTATAGCAATAGTCAAATCTCTAAGAAGCTAATGTGCAGCATTTTGAAAAGTGCCTCAAATTAAGGAATAAAAGCAAAATTATTTCACAGCACATCTGATACATCACACAGAGCACTGACAACACTGTAGTAATGCTCGCTTCTGTAATGCTGCATCTGGTCTACATTCCTAGATTATTTAAGGACCACTAATGTATATGGGTTTTTTTGTCCACTTAAAGAAATTCTTCTCAGGCCAAATCTGTTTCTTCCCACTGTTTGATTCTTAGTCCAGTGCACATTGCAAGGAACAGAGTGCTACAGTGAATTGAATCATAATGCTTTGAAACCACAATATGCTGCTACATTTTTTTGATGAATATGTACATGAATATGTATCAGAAAGCCAACACTTGCCTTTCAGGCCAAAGATGATCATCATGCAGTTGTCCTACACCAGCACCCTGTACCAGTTCGAAACAGGAACTAGTGCAGCAGCATCTGCCATCATATTCTTTGGAATTTCAGAGAGTAGAGAGACTGTATAATTAACAAGTCAGCACCCTGCAACTACCCTGAGGCAATGTGGAAGCTAAAAATGACGGCAGAAATGCAAGTAGTGGCAGAAGGACGTGTTATGTTCATTCAAATAATGAATTTGCTTTAAAGAATCGAATGGAACTGTTGTCTTAGTAACCCACTCCGAGACTGAAAACATTTCAGTAAGTTGGCATGCAGTCACCGTAACATCTGCACACCAAGACAGGTTGGCAAGTCCTGCATAAAGATACAGATTCTCTGGAAATATCTGGCACAAATTATCCTGGAATTTAGCTAGCACCGACCTAGACAGAACAAAGGAACTTTGCTTTTCCCCCCATATCCCTCATTTCCCAAGGAGAGCCAGAAAAAAGTAAAATTGGCAGGCCAGTCTGCAATACACTACACTAGGCTATATTCTGAGTTTTAATTAAGTGCAAGCACACAGCACAGACAAGGCGACTTAGCTTTCCTTATTATTTATCAGATGGTCACCTGAAGCAGAGAATAAAAGGAACCTGTGCCAGGCCAATTGCTGACCCCCAGATGATGCTGCCTCTCCCCAAGCAACACTGCTGCTAGAGAGTGAGACCCTCCTTGTGCAAAAACTCTCCAGTTCGGTTAATAAAACTCACTAGTGCCAAAACTCAGGCATTACATGTGGGAGAGCATTTGCTATTATCATATTTGAAAGGATTTTTGACACTATGCATTTAGAGCTACAAGATAGTTATTAAAATATTAAATAAGAAAGTATGCTCAAGAAGATGAATGGTGTAAGAGCCCTCTGTTATGGAAATGTGTTTTGCAATCACAATTTTTTAAAAATACATACTTTCCCCCAGGCTAAACCATCTGCAGTAACTCAACCTACCTTCACAGATACTTACAGGGGAAAAAAAAGAAAAAATCCCCTCCAATCTAAAAATGAATCATCAATGACAAAAGTATTCTTTCAAAACCCCCACAGTTATTATAAGAGAGCAATTAGTGTACAAAAGAGAAAGATTTAACTAGAGTGCTTGAAATGATCTCTTATGAACAATCTTCTGTAAACATGCCCATATTTCATTAGGTTGCTCTGCAAACAGCAGACCGCTCTGAAAATGATAGCACAATAAATAATCTTTGCAGTACCACTTCGTTCTTCTAGTGATCTGGCGTATTGGTGTAACAGCCAATAACAAATTTCAGATCGTCTGTGATCCCTTGCTGGAATGTAAAATTTGTTCCCAAACAGAGAGAATGGTGCTTGTGAGCCTGAAGTTCAATTGGCTTTAGTGGTTTAAATGCAAGAGAGAGTGAATTAGTCACAAAAAACAGTACATGATCAACATGGCACCCCAATTTATATTCAGATATGACTTCTTCTGGTCTAAAATAGAAAGCAAAGCAATTAGCCAGCAAAGACTTTAACTGCTTGGGTTATTTAGTATATAATGAGCAAAGGCATCCACCCGCCACTTTACTTTGCAATGCTGTTTTTCATTTACTTTTAATGCATTCATATCATTAGGTTTTGTTTACTGTTATGGTAATTAACAACAGGGAAACCGGATCAAACTCTGCTCTCAGTTGCTTTACAAGACCAGAATAGTTATTGTAGGAACAGCACTTGGCCCACTGCAATTTCTGAATTTAAACCACAGACAATTTAGCAAAGAAGTAATGAAATGGAAATAATTTTATATTTGAAATTTGTGTTTCATTCTATGCTGCTTGGAACACTGGAGCTGAGGTTAAAAGTTAACTGAGCCCAGTTTACCAGTAGTAAATTGTCCTGAATACAAAAACAAACCCCAAGCCCCACAGAACAAGTGACAAGGCTTTGATCAGAAAATCCTCTTGGCCAAACCCCTAACCCAGCTCAGCGGGTGAAACCCCGGCAAGGGACACTGCGAGGAAGCGAAACCAAAGGCCTTTGGCAGAGCACGCTGAAGCAGAGGTTCAGCTCCAAACTTCTGAAGAAACTATGGGTGACAGAGGTGGCTGGGAACTTGCTCAAAGAGCAGAAGGACAAGGAGGCTTAGGGGATGTTCCACACAGAGGTTTCCCTAGATCTTCATTTTCTGTCAAGAAACTTTTTGTACCCAACAGAAATATTGGAGGTTTCAGGAACTCCAAGCAGGCTGCGCAGTGCTCACGAGTACTTCACGCTGCGCACGCAGTAAAACTCACTAAATTGCGTGGCCTTAGAGTATGTGCCAGCCACTCCTCCTTCCAAGCTTTCCTCAATGGAAGGAAGCACAACAGCATTTACAAAAATAGTAATAGTACATTTCTGCTCTCTACAAGTCATTTCTGGAATAAAAAGGAAGGAAATTCAATCCTAGTATTTATAACTGTAGCTGAACTGAGTATACTGAATTTGATGGTTGTTTTCAGTATTGACTGCAGCAGCTCTCTTCTGTTTCACCACACACCCCCACATGTTGTCTGCTGGATTTTTTTTTGCCTCTGGTTTTAGCGTTTGACTTAATATCACCTAAAAAGCAACACCCACACATCCTTCCTGTTAGCTCATGGATTCCCTTCCCAGGACACGTTAAGACTAACTGAAGTTGAAAAGCTTAGCCAGAGGGATTTTCCAGTTAAAAGTTGATCAAGTCTACTCACACTCTTCTGTAAAATCAGGAGTGTAAACCAAGACATTTTTTCATTAGTCATCTGGTGTTCTTGAATTCCATAAGACACCACATAAATCTATTTAATTTCATTAAGTTTTCTGGAAAAAATGCCCATTTATAAAGATTTAATGCGATTAATTTTGAGCACTTCTAACATTCACGGACCCATGCACAAGGCCCACTTAGTCTCCCTAATCCCTGTTTTGATGGCTTTCCTCGTATACAGTGTGTTAAGCTTTTGTTTAGTCGTTGAACTGAATCCTCCATGAAACTTACCCCACTGCAGCTGCAGCCTCACAGCATCACTTCCAGTAGCAATGATGGCTTTCAGGAGGCATCTGTAGTCTCTCTTGTTGCCCTGGGCAAACTGTATTACACATAATTACAGCCAGCATAAGTACCCTTACAATTTCAGTTGGAAGTGATATTCTCCTGCATTTTCTTCCCAAAGCCGTTTGGTAATCTTGTCACCGTGAAAGAGTTGTTGCAGCCCACTCCTCAGCTAGCTGTATTTAGTGATGGATGAAATTATCTCACCGGGCTTTTAGTTCACATGAATTTTATGCAAGGCCCTTTGAGATTTCTGAAGGAAAGCTCAATAGAAAAGCACTTTGTTATTGCTTATTTTCTAACACGTCAGCAAGTTGGATGCAGCCTGAACGTCCCTGGAGAAAACAACATTTTTAAAAATGTCTCTTCTGATCACATCCTTCAGGAGCTATGACCCAGAAGAGGTATTCGGCTGGTTTTGACTGCCCCATATCTCTGCCAAAGAATCATGGGGGACAACTACATCCCTAGAGTCCATACACCTGCCCCGGCAAGCAGAGAGGCTGAGCCAAACAGATGCAAACCATCACTGAAGGGTTTCTAACGACATTCCGTTCTCACCCATTTGAAGAGAGGATCTTCCCACGGGACTGAATCATTTGTGAAATAGAGAAATGAATATAAGAAATAGAATTTTATTCATAAATGTACCCAGACTGCCTCTCCAAACTTCCCTTCCTGAGAATAAATTAGAAAAATGGTGTGGCAAATACTGCTTCTTCCAAGAGGGCAAATGACTATTACCTAAGTATGAATCCAGTTTCACTGGAATTCCATTGGAGAATGAACAAAATTGAATGTTTGCTAAGTGAAAGGCATATGAGGAGCAATAGGATTAAAGAGGGGTTAACGTCAAGTCTCTGTACAGGAAATAAAAATATCAGGAAATAAAGTATAAGAAAACTAAAAGCAAAGAGCTTTGGCTATATCTCTCTAAATTGTGAAATACACAAAAAAGTCTCTACTAAACTATAATGGCATTTTGAATAATTTTTTTCATGTATGTCATCTGCATAGAATTGCTCTTTGCTGAAATTATCTATCATTTAAGAACTTGCCAGCTGTACAGCAAATATCACCAAATGAGGGCAGGAACACACACAGACAAATAATAAGTCTTTCCTCTGGCTAGTCTAATTTTATTCTATGCAGTTCACTAATGAATAATTTACATACTAATGTAAATTAGATCAATTACTGTTTTCACTTGTATAGAATCATTATTATTATTAAAACTGTTCATCCTTATAGAGAGGAAGCACACCTGTTCTCTGCTCTAACGTTAGGGGACACTATACATTATTAATGCCAGACATAAATGCTTTTTATCTCATACCTAGATCTACTCTTTGTTTCCCTCTTGAATCCATCTTTCATCAATAAATTTGCATGCAAATTAAAGTTCTTCCAATGGAGCATGATTTTGCTTTATCTTCCAGCTTACCTATGTACTAATGTACAATTTCAGACATCAGTTAATAGAAAAGCTCTATGTAATATGTTATATGAACTTACTGAAGCTATATTATGTAGAAGTACAGGCATTCATTATTCCCAGTTTTTCTATTCATGGAAGACAGAAGTTTTAAAACTTGGTGTAGAATGGGCTTGTATTTTCTTTCTTTTTAAAAAAGTCGTATGTTATATCAACTGTAGCTACAATTATGAAGAAAATTGTCACATTTGTTTAGTTCTGAAGAAGGACAATCTGTTACTTCTGTCATTACTTTGCCAGGTATAATTTTTTTCCCCGAATTTGCATAAAGAATTATTATGTAACAAATCTGGGTTCATTTAAGAGCATGGAAACAGAGCTGCATCATGAAATGCAAATAAGAAGGTAAGAAAAGCATATCCACAGAGTCATCATTATAAAAGTCCGCAGAGCAAGAGGCTTCTACACAATCTCTCTGCATCAGAAAGGATGCATGCTTGGACTGACGGTGCACTACAATAAAACGTCCCAGGGAGGAAGAACTGCAGGTCTCTTGTCAGTGACACGTACTAAAAATGTCTGGGCTGAGCAGACCAGCCCAATGACATTAACAGGTTACGTAAGCAAAATTCGTCTCAAAGTGACACCAGATTGTTCATTGAGATGTGTGACACCTGCAGCCTGGAAAACTTGCCCAGAAAAATACGTGAGAACCAGGCAACTTCACTAGATCTCTGACAAACAGCAAAGCTACAACATCATACTCAAATGAGAATGTTGCAATCCAAAATGCAGAAAGGGTTTGGGACAGTGTATCTGTGGGTTACAAATGCTAACATCTATTAGTAGTAGATGTGATATTTGCAGATGCGATGCAGAATCTGACCTGGGTGTGACAGGTTGCAGAGCTTTGGTGATCACCAAAAACAAAAGGATAAGAAAAGAAGCAGGAGCAGCAAAAATGAAGTTAAGCTTCTGACGCTCTTACCTAGAAACTTCTACTGGAAATCTTTAAAACCTTGCACAAGGGCTCGCTTTGTTTTTAAGTACTTAACCTCTCCAGAAGTCCCTGAGAAGTCTTCCTTTGATCTCACTGAACTTTGAAGCAGGTTAAACAAGTAAAGGTGCTTTGCATATTGCCCTCCACCACCACGCTGCATTAATAGAAAAATCAGAATGGCTGTGTCTATACTTTATAGAAACTAGAGTTAAGATTTAAAAAAAAAAATTAAGCCTAACACCTGCACCTCTCAAGCAAACAGTTTTAAGACTATTTCCTAGACTACTTGAAAGCATTCCAGCTGTTTTCCCTATAGCAAGAAAATCTGCTTAAGAATAAACACTGCATTTCATTTTCTTTCAGTACAGGGATTTCATTCAATCAAGCCCCATTTGTGCAGATAGCAGACAGGCGAATTTAAGGGCAACCATTAGTCATTTCTTACTCAATGCCACATGGCTCATATCATTAGCTGGGTAATACTGGTTCTTTGTGACAGCCTTTCCCATTTGAGACTGATATAGATAAGCTGTAGTCACGATGCACTGTTACAAAACAACCACTTATCAGAAAGCTTGAATTAGGGCTGAGAAAAACCATGGACAGTTGTGCTTCTCTCAGTGCACTGAGAAGTGGGAGGACAAGGCGTTTTCTGCATTTCTAGTCTAGCTACCTCCAGCTACACATGTACCAGTTCAGACTCATACTGTCATCAAAACCCCTCAGTAGTATCTCCTACATAAATGTGAGCAATGCCTGGCTCAAAAGAAAAGTGAACTGAAGGCAGATTTTTGCCTACTGATTTCTACAACTGTCAAATTAAGACCTGAATATTGATTTCCAAAACTGTCAAGTGAAGCCATGAATACAAATAACTGAAATATCAATACAAAGATATTTAATATATCTGTATAGGCAAAAAGTGTTTAGTTTGTTGTGCATGTCACAATTGCACGTTCAAATAGTATTGCAATGTGTTTATTTCAGATGTGCCTTTGGGGGGCTGTGCGGATCCATTTGTGAAGGCCAACCAGCATGTGAACACTGAAAACACTCTTCAAAGTGTGTAGACAGTGCTTGCTGACCTGCTGTGTATTTGACTCCATGTCTTTTAAAATGTAAATAAGAAACTCTAAAGTATCTACTGCTAAGGGAGTGTGTGGAAAGAAAATACTAATTTTCACTGAAGGAAATGCACAAATGAGGAATACAGTAGTGAATGACCTACAACAAGAAACAAGCAGCTTCGTAGCCTAAGGCACAGCTATTGACTGGCAAGACAGGAGCCTGAACAAGGACATTGAAACCAAAAAACCTGAACTGGCCACTTCTTTCTAGAGGCACAAAGTCAGAGATCAAACAGCCACAATTTCACTGCAGTTGGACATCATACATGCAGAATAAACACCCTAAAGGAACACCTAAGATATTCAAAGTGAGAACTTCCAAATCCTAACTCAAGTGGTGTGACCTAATTTGAATTGCATTACTTTTCTCCCCCTCTGAATATTAATTGCGATTTTTGACAGATAGGTTTACTGTCAGTGAGATGAAAGATATGCCTGTCAGCTAATGTTTACAAGTCAGTCTTCAAGCTGAATGATAAAATTAAAACCATTACCATACCACCAGTTTCAAACCAAACAATATCATACCCCATACTTTGCAATTAAGCTGAATTGCAAGAAATTAAGCAAAGAATCCTTCATCTTGGCTAGAATTGGAGTTTTTCCAGCCTCAGCACATTGTCCATTCACATTTACACCACAAATTGTGGGAGTGGGGAGAGGGAAAGTGAGTACACCAAAATATTCATGTATTGCAAGTTCACATGTTCAGAGCCAGGTTCTTGCTCCAAATCAACCAGGATGCTCTATTCAGAGCAGCCAGAGATACAGCACAGGCTGACTTCATCTTCTTCTGGAGATGAGTTATGGCTTGCTCTAGACATGTGCTGGCAGCATTAATTGGTCTCTATGCTATTTTTGCCCAAATTTTCACCCAATTGAATTCTGGGAGAAGCAGCCAGACAGTTTGATTGGCCCTTCTCAAAAAACAGCCTTCATTCTGCAGTGAGAGACGACAGTAATAGCAACCACAGGCAGCCATGACATCCTTCAGCTTCCCCAACCGCTGCCACTTTGACACCCAGGAAAGGTGGAGTGGGAGCTCCCAGGCTACAAGGACACCACATATGGGACCTGTGCCCACCCCACCACCAACCAGGGAGGATTTTCCTGCTGTCTCTCAAAAGATTTCACCAGTGTCCAGCTAGCACCTTCAGCCCAGGTGCCTGGCAGAAGACAGGGATCATGGCCATCGGATCTCCGTTTGCCTCAATAGCAAGAATGGTCTAGTGGGTTATTTTGAGACAACTTGCCTGGGCCTAGCGAGTAATTGGATGAGACAGCAGAAGCCTGAGGCACTTTTCAGGCCCATCTGAAGTACTAAAACAAAAATAACACAGGGTGATTTGCAGTACTGATTTATCTTGCAAATAGTGCACATCAGCTTCAAACATTTGTCAGCCGTGACTCACTTCATGGTGGCAGGTAGAAAGGTCAATGTTTTCTTCTTGAAGAGAGTAAACTGGGGCTGCTAGCAGAAAATCAGTTTTTCAATTACTGGCTTAGCAAATAATCAGTATTATCCCATGTTTAGCTTGAAAAACCTGATGCTGTTGGGAATAATGAATTGGATTTTCAAATGCTCTAAAAAAAATAACTATTTAGTACCTATTTAAAAGGATCCAGTATTAGATGGAAAGGGCAGATAGGTGGGAACAGTTGAGAATACTGTATGAGTGGGAGTAGGAAGAGACATCTGGTGTAGAGGTTTGAGTTTTAGCTTCGCAGAAGTATTCTCTAATTGATTACTGCCTGTAATTACAATGCAATTCAACAAGCTCCAGTTGCCTCTTCTCCAATATAGGACAACCTTGCTAACATTTTAGTAGACTATGTTGCCATATATATTAGCATATTTATTTTTTGATTGACACAAGACTTCTAAAACTAAAACCAAGTAAAACCCATCCTATAAGAACAAGGCATTTTAAGCCAATGCTGCAGCACTAAATACTGACAGAAAAAGTTCTTCAAAACAGTTTGGAGTATAGGAGCACAGAAGGAGTAGTGACAATTTTTATTTTTACCCCAATCTTGGAAATTTTATGCAAAAGCAGGGGCGTATTTTGTGGTTTTCAAGAAAAAGTTAAAATTTTTGTGATAGAGGAAGGCAGAAGTTTTCTTGACCAGCTCACACAAGGTCAATATTTAGCAAAGCTGCTTAGTACTGTCATTCAGATGCAATTTTTTTTGTACACCAGCAGGTTTAGCAATGAGTTTCTGCTGGACTATTTTGTCGCACCAAGGTCACAGTGGTGGTGTGACTGCGAAAGATAATCACAGATATATTGCACTAGAGAAGCTTTTCCCTGGAGAAAGAGGGGATGTCACAAACAATTCTATCCCCACCCAAGGGCATAAAATTTGGCAGCCTGAAGTGGGAAACCTGGCAGTGGGTTAGCAAATGATCTTTTTGGTGAGGTCCAGTCAGAGTTTGTCCTTTGGGAAAAACTGAAAAATAGGTAAGCAACTTTGTTGGGTTCACAGGTATAAGAACTTGTTCAGAGACAGATTGCAATTGAGAAAGGATTAGCTACCAGTATCCAAAATTATATTTTAGAGGGAGGAATTCAATGCACAGGCTTTAAGTATGTTTATGCCCCTCTTCCTGCTGTTTCAGACATGAATCAAATACAGACATCTGCTAAATCCACACATGTTCAAAGTGATTATTCCACTTGTTTCTTCTGTGGCCTCTTGATTTATTCCACCAGAAAGAGTGAAACCCTCACACTCTCTAGTATGGAATATTATTTTCCTAGCATCTTGCAACCTGTTTGTATTTTCTATGCAACATAAGGAATCGTACTCATGCATTTGTGCCTATTAACCTTTGTAAAATCACTCTGAATGGATTAGGAGTACAGAAAACAGGCCAGAGGATGCCATGGGCCAATACTGTAACAGCTGTTAATTTTGTTCTAAAACCCATTTGTTTAGAAATATTTCAGTGTGGATTTTTTCTGGAGGTAGACAGGCAGAAGAAGGTAGAATCCAAGTTGCTTCTGCAATTACAATGCTTGTCTCATGCATTTTTAGCAGCCAGCATAGGAATAAGTTCATTTTGAATTGAAATTAGCTTATTATAATTTTTTTACTACTGGCTTCTGACCAAGTGAGGAAGTGCTTTCTAATATTCAGAACATGCTGCAAAATTTATTTCTTTAGAAACAATTTCAGAAAAATAGTATCAGGGAATTATACTCTGGTTTTGATTAATTTAGACTAGTAACAGAGGTTTGCAAAAATACATAATGAATCTCACTAATTCTGGTGAAATTATTCCATGAGATTTGCATTCACCATGCTACCTGTAATATTTCAGTAGTAATTAATACAGTAGTACTTTATGAACCTGTATGCTCTCCTTTAGTTAAGCTATGCTACCATTATCATAAAAAAACAAACAGTTCTGAACATTTAAAAGAACCCCAGCACAAAATGTTGCTTTGCATTGCAATATACCCTAGATGAGCTTCTGACTAAAAAAATCAAAATTTAAATTTTTGGGGCAATTTCAATGATAGAATGGCAAAACCAGCAACAAAACTGCTGGGCACAGGAGGGTGAGGATGGTGAATGCATTGGGAAGGCTCCCGTAGTCACTGGCAGCTCAGCAGTCTCCCTTTGAATGATTTATGAGCTCTCTAGCAGCCTTCACCGAATTTTGCCTTTCAGGAACATGCAAGAGCAGCTGTTCGTAGATGTAACCAGGCTTTGCATGTCATAAATAATGAAACAGTTATTTAGATACTACCACACCGAAGTGGTTTCTTCGAACCAAATCTGTTGTACAAAGTGCAGAAGTCATAACAGCTTTGTTTCACCTCTGGCTGGAGAGGATTGACCTGAGAGTGGGAAGACATGCAGTTCTCACAAGTCTCAGGCTAACAGTCTTCAAAAGTCCATTTTCCCTGAGACTATCGCAAAAGCAAAGAAAGAAGAATACAGCATGAGAACATGTAGTTTCAAGGAGGCTGTGTTGGAATGGCTTCATATGGGTCCGTTGCACCAGAGGATAGCTGTTTAACTGCATTACTTTTCCCACAATGTCCTTAAGTTGACCAGATATCCAGAGAATTTAACCCAAGGAAACCAGCTGCAGGTCTGAGGCACCAAGAGACACCAAGGCAGGCTGTTGGCCAGCATGTTTTCAGAAGCAGTAGTTCTGTGCAGCTTGGGGCATCACAAAGAATGAACATAAGAAGGAGAGGTCCTTTAGTTCCTCGCACCAAGAAGGGGGAATGCGATCCAAGCAGATTTCCCCACAAAGCTGACAAAATCATGGACTAAATACAACTGTGCAGCAGCCAACTGCCAGGAAAGGTGAAAGTTCCTGCTGTTCCCAGACTGAACAGAAGCATGAACAGTAGGAAGTCTGCTCAAGTCTAATTTTTACACTGCTGCTCAGCCTGAAAAAGCCTAAATTTTAAAGGCAATGGGTTTTGATCTGTTCTTGGTCTTCACTCAGTACCAGGTCCTTCCGATGCAATTCATGTCATTTCATGCTGTGACAGCTTTAGAACAACTGAGACTGTAAATAATGTGGTGTTTTGTTCATTTTGGATAAGCTTACAAAAGGGGACTGTCTCGCTGCTTCGGTTATTGGCAGCCCATAGCATGAAATGAACCTTCATTTTTTTAATGAAGAAGTAATCCTGCCAAAAGAGTAAATAAAGAGAAGTGCAGAGATGGCTATTTTGCAGGCTGGCTCCTCACTGATGTAAAAATAAGAGTCAAATTTCTAAGCAACTTCATCATTTCCTTAAAATTGAAGATGGAGAGGCAAGACCTTATAATATGCTGGGTGGTGAGAATTTCAGGTTCTGGCATTGCCTTTTCATTTCTTACTATTTTGTATTCAAATATGTCGCCTCTCTAGCTTTCTGGCCACATGCATATAGAAAAGGGCTAACACATGTCCTGCATTTCCCATGTGCATTCCCTGCCTCCCAAGAAGCCAATATTTGAATTGGAGATGGAGATGTACTCAAACCAAAAATGTCCTTCCATTTCTTCTGCAGGTCTAGTATTTCCCTGATGTTGTATACAACCTGACACAGCTTGTGCCAAAACTGGGATCTTCCATAACTCTTTTGTTGCATCCAAGTCAGAGGTTAAAAAAAAAATTGCTTATGGCTGGATCATCATAGTAATGAGATAGAGTCAACTTTTTTCAAGGGACAACTGAAAGAATATATAGTTAGATAAAAACACATTATTATTAATTTGAATGATTTTAATGAAAGTAATCTGAAACATTCACTTTGTTGGCAGATAGTCTGCAATAAGCTATCAGAAATGCAAATGGCTAAAAGCACAATGGGACATTTGGGAAAAGCGCATTATCTTAGTATCAAAAATCTTCCTGTGAAATGCAACAAACTTTAAAAGAGTAAAACAGATTTCTTCACAGAATTTACATTGAAATTGTCAGAATGTAGGAAAATCTATGAAAGATACTGTACTGCATCACTCCATTTTCCTAGTCAATATTCGATGGAAAGGTCTGTTATTTACATATTTATTTCATAACTATGGAATAATAAATAGGAAAGCTCACATATGCTTGATGCACACGAGACACATTCTCTACCGCCCAAAGGAAAAGCAGAAAGACTCCTACCTTAATCTTCAGCTATATAACATTGTCCTATTTCCTTCTATCTCTCAATTATTGTTACATTCCTCGTTGACATTCAAGGTTTCTAAAAGAGAAGGCAAATATGCAGCCTATGTCATGACATCAGTGCGGTTTGAGTGCACCTCATCAAGTGCAATGCAGAGAAGTGATAGAAGATCTGCCCTAATATTGGGACTATTAAAACCCATCCAAAACCATTTTCTCCATGGAATAAGACAGCATCTTTTTCCTGCTCTGTTGTTTTCCAGTCCAACTGAGGACTCTGTACACCAGGAGTGAGGAGAGGAATTTGATAAACTGATGATAAATGACCAGTCTTCTGCTGACTGTATAGAGGATAATATCTTGTGCAATATTGCAGACAGGTTTGATTATTGCCAGAAAACTGGACCATGACAAAAACATAACACCTTACACAATAAAATCTGTTTCCTTTATATCTTTGATTCATATCTTTTGGATTCACTAAAAAACATTTTTTTCCCCTTAGCACTAGCAGAGCTGCTATTTCTTGAGAACAATCAATCTATGACCGGAGCCACATACTATTCTGGGGCTCAGACAACCTGGCCTTCTAAAATTAAAGAGTTACCTCTTTCATCTGAGTATCATAAACAGTTATAAAGAGCCTGAAAGACAACGTTAGGTGACAATGTAACTGCATGAAGCAAAGATGTGCAGAAGAGACTAGAGCCTTTTCTTCCCCCTACAGCTTGACTTTCGATCTCAGCTGTGTTTACGGCTATGGCAGAAAGCATTCTTTGACTGGTAAGCTGATCAAATTTGACCTAGAAGTTAGAAAGAAATGATTGTATCATTCTGTTAATCCAATCTATTTTCTAACCATACTGCATTTTATAAACAGCCTAACACACATCGCAAGTTGAATATTACAGCTTTCATTTACTTCATGCTAAATCTAGATAAATGCTATCAAAACTGCTACAGCAACTATACAATGGGATCAAAACACAGCACATTTCTGAACTGTCTCCCAGGATTTACAGATATCAAAGGAAAAAATATTGAAATGAAAAATTAGCTAGTTGGAGATAGATGTTCCTTCTTCTCTGCCAGTGTTCCTCACTAGACTCAACTTCACAAACACATTTCTCTCCCCCCACCCCCTTTATTAAGACATATTTGCCCTTAAGAATTATGTGACTGACATGCTGCCATATGATCCGCCGCTTGATAATAGGGCCAATGTATTTTATTCTATCTTTTCAAGCATTGGTAGTAAGGGCCATACTGAATTCCAGGCACTAGTGACAAAAATCAATAGGATTTCTGGGACTACAAATAATTTTTTCAAACTAAGGGTGCAGTCCGGCTGGATAGTGCCTCTTTTCATAGCAACACAAGAGGCCACCTTCAGGTGATCCCTCTGGATAATTTCCATCCACTGTTCCAGGGCTTTGCCCAAACCACTGCTGAAGCAGGAGCTAATTTCACCATCAAATCAAGTCTCTAAAGGGATTCACCAGCAGTTACTTAGGCTGAGATAAGCCTGAATGTCTCCAGTTATGCACCAAGAAACCTCCTTTACTGATTCAGGGTGTTAACGACAATGGTTGCACGCAGCCATAAGCAAGCACATCTGCAGGCTGTTGTGCTCCTGCACTGTACACTAGTGTTGCACAGCTGGCTGAAAAATGAGTTCAGAAAGCTGGTGTACACCAGCCATTATTTACTGACATCCTAGTCATTATTTACCATGAGCATCACTACCGGCTCCTTAGAAACTTACTCATAATTCCCCTCACTTTCACACTGTGACACCATGATGTATATTCAAACTGATATAAAATCCATTAATATGCACAGATATGGAAAAAGAATTTGCAAAACAAATACCAAAGAAAATAGCTTCTAAAACAGGCCAAGACATTCTGCAGTGACATTCAAGAGGAAAAAGCCTGTGTTTCATTGGAATAATAATCAAACACTCTATTGGATGCCAAGCAAATACTCAGCCAAAAGAAAATAAACTTTACTGTGTTAGTCCTTCTGTCAGTCCATCTGCCTCCTCCCTTCACTCAGTTTCCCAGTCTCATTTCTGATATGCCCTAGTGTAACAGTGGTTTCCTGTACTTGCAAGAATGAAAATAATTCAAAATATTAAGTATCTGCATTTCTGGGGTGATTCTTATGTGTTTGGAACCCAAAGAATGTTTATAAACAGAATTTAAGTTGACAAATACACAAATATCACTAATTGTGAAAAAGTTTCTATCATGGTGGCCACAGAAGCTGAAATGTGCATGCATACACTTGAATTTACAAATCCAGACTGGCTAAATACACTGTTGTCAGCCACTTTCACACATACTGCTTCAGTCCTATAATCAGATTTAAACTCTGGATTTTTTACATTAAAAATGGAGTAATATGACTTTAGAATCATTACTGCAGTCTTGTTTTCCTTATTATGCATGGTTTACTTACCATTTTAGGTTCCCCATCTAGACTTCAACCTCTGAACAATCCTAAATCACAGGAAAATAAACAGAAAAAAACAAAAGCCTGCATATGAGGAAGAAAAATCTATGACTGATCTTTTTTAATGCTCTGAAGACAAATCGGAGCTGTTTACTTTTTCAAAGTTAAGTCATTTTGAAGTATTATCTATTATTACATCTGTTGAGAAAATAGACCATACATTCCATGGAGTACTGTATATTTTGACATTCATTTTTGTTCTGTTTAAGAATGAAGTGAACATTTGGATGTTCTTCACAGACTAAAAATTCCATATTGTTTCATGTAAGGAATGTTTAAAATATTAAAGGTCAAAATCCATTGTGACATGTATTATTCAATACACAAGAATTAATATCAATTATTGCATTTAAAATCTGAAACTAAAAATAAGATTATGGGAACAAAAGAAGAAAGCTTATATGGTGTGTTTTCACAAATTCCTATCAAAAACATTGCCAGAATTTACACTCCTAAACTGAACACCAGGAGTTTTCTGTTGGGAAATTTATGATTGATAAAATCAGAACTTCAATTAGGGTTTGCGTATTGCTCAATTCACAGGATAAAAAGTCCACTGATCTATTTGCCAGTGAGGTAAGAGGCCAAAATACTCAAATGTGAGAAAATGCCCTGGAATGGGCTGATGAGTCGACAGTTAAGGGCTCAACCCCTGACTGCTTTTCCTCTGTATAGCCCTCGCCCTTACGTAAACCTATTTGCACGATGGGGAATTAAGTTCAAAGACAGATGAGCTATGCAAGGGGTAACAGCACACACAACCCTGCTCTGTGAGCAAAACGGCCAAAACTGTGGGGAAAATAAAGTCGCGTTCATAATAACAGAAAGAAAAGGAGTCAGAGAAAAAATGAATACGTGTGGTTTTATCCAGCATGAACTTTCCTCCTAATGAAGTCTGTCTGTGCAACTTCACACAGAACTCACTCTAAACTGCACTTCTCACCACTGGTAGGTTAGTGAAAATTACTGCCGGGTCCCTCTTCTTGTGCCTTGTGGCAATTAGGCTTACTCAATTTAAAGACCATTTTTCTTTCTAGTTCTCAGGAAGAAGGGAAAGAAATGCTGCCAACCTATCCACAGAGCTTCAAAACTGCATTTGAGAATAGTGAAGCAGAGAGTCCCAATTTAATCTACTGCAATACTCATTTTGAGCCAATCTTACCCTTTCCAATTTCCTTCTCCTTTTATAACAGGTGCCCAACTACGAAAGCCCTAAATCGAGAATAATGAATCAAATAACCTTTGTCATGTAATTTGGCTGAAATTTTCTCTCAGCACTGCTCCCCATGATGCTGTTAAAACTTGGGTGTGCCACTGCCCTACTCTGCAAGTAATGAGTTTTGTCATCTAGTTGGGCAGGATACAGAGAGATGCAATTAACAACATAGCGGAAACCATGGCAATATTGACTCTTCCTTTGAAGGAGTGTGTCTCTCAACAGAACTATTGAGCGCTAAATAATCCCAATTTTATTATTTTCTTAAACATCCCTAATCTATTAAATATGAAAAAATTACCCAGGGCAGAACTAACATACCACTTGAGTAAACTGCTGTATGCAATTCAAACATAGGTTGGTGCTTTTGCGTCTTAGATTAATGGACATTAAATTATCTTCCTTTTTAGCAGCCTTGCTTATTATCAAGCCATGCAGTTCCACATGTTCCATAGGGAAAGATGTTATTTAAGTTAAGCTAAAGTACTCTTCCTTGTAGGGTGTTATTAAAACTAAGAAAGGCAACCAGAAAAGACAAAGTCTTCACTAGTACACTTTTACATGCTATTTGCTTAAAAAGGTGGCTAATGCTATTCACAAACTGAATGATTTGTAATGCAGAGAGTATCTAGATAGGAGTGTTGCTCAGTATTCCATATGATTTATTGGCAAAAAGGAGCAGCAAGGACCATGCAGTCTCTGCATTTGCCATTTCCCAGCAGAAATAGAATTAAAATTTGGCATCAACACTGTCTCTACTCTAAAGATGATGACACTGGTAACACATTAGTTATTTCTCAGTCTGTCTATTGGATACAGACCCAATGCAGGGGCAACAAGTGTAACAGTGATATTCAAGCAGTTATGAAAAAATATAACTAAAAGTTCTGTATGTATTATTTAAATCAAAAATACAAGGTCTGTAAGTAAGTATATGGCTTCTGAATCTGTTCGCTATGAACAATATTCAAAGTTTAGACCTCAGTTCAGGAAAGTACATAACCACATTTCAATTCCATTGAGGCAATGGTTCAACAAGTACAGATCTCTGGAGTAATGACATTTTATTGAATAGAGTGAAATGAAGAAACCCATTTTCTCGCTTCCTATACATTTCTCTACATCAGCAAAATAAAAAGAAAGTCAAAAGCAGCTATGCCATACTCCTCTAGTATCCATCTAGATGCAAACAGGAATGAACTGCAAGTCCAAGTGGCAATGTAACATTCTGAGAACACCAGAGTTACAGTAACGGTGAGACATTATTTCAACTTCCTATTTATGAAAAATAGGGAAGGAAACATAACTATTGTTAAAGTTTATTTCCAAATGCCTATGCAAATTATCTTTTTTTTACATCATTAGACTACCTTCATGATGAATTTGATTACACCTATGTGATGCTCATTGTTGAGGCCATGTCCTGTTCTGACCCTCAAGGAACCTTGGCAGCCCTTCAGACAAAGCATCAAAATCCAGACTGTGCTATTCATTACTTTGAGTCAATTGTCACTGCTGCCAAAGATTCACAGTAAATAGTCTACTTTGTTCCCGTGCCAGAAAATTTTAATTGCTTCTGCTTAGACAAAAATTTGATATATCCATTTCCCTTCCAGTCCACTATTTGGTTAATAAATGGATGAAGAGCAGGCCTCCTATATTAAGATGTTTAACTAACAACTGGTTATTAAATGCACAAGAAAATGTGAAGAAGAGAGTCTATTGCCATAAGGATTTGAACCAACAGGCTGCACGCCATTCCTTCTGGAAAGCCTGAAACTTTAGACCACTACTACAGCTGCGGTGCTCTGCAAAATGCTCTATTGAAACACCATTAGTGCTCCAGAAAGGTTTTTTGCAGTTTAAGATTTACTCTATTTCATCATAAGAAGTATCATTTCCAATTATATGTTGATTTTTGCTTATATACAGAGGCATAGCACTTAGATCGGTTCTACGGGGAGCACATTTACCAAGGCCATGACCACCAAGACGACAAAGTAGAGAACAGGGTAAGAAAAATCGGGCCCTCATAACAGGCACTAGCAATACTCTCCTCCTGTGAGCCACCAAATCATGAGGGACAGGACATGAAGTAGAAAGCAGCATAGCTCTCATTTTCGCTACTGTGAGGAGCAGCATTCAAAAGTCTTCAGTACCAGCTGGGGAAAATAACCATCAGTACGGAGGGGTGGCGACACAGGAAAACAGCAGAAGACAGGGGAAGATATAGACAGCAGTGGGATTTTATATGAACTAATTGTGATTCATTATGTAGACCAGGGTGAACAACATCAAATGGCTGTTTAAGTTTACCTGAATTAGTATGAGCGCAGCTTCCTTATGTGACCTTCTTGCTTTACCCATGATAACCTACTCTTTGAAGGCTGACACTTCTGGCATCATATAGTTGAGGCTCCTGCTTTGTTTTTTCTTCATGATTAATTCATTACTGCTCCTAGTACTGCATAAACACTGCATCCACTCTACTTATTCTATGCTTGGCCTTTCTGCTTGGATCTGGTGGCCTTCAGACTGTGTAATCCAAAGGCACTTATATGCCTTTTACAACAGTAGTGTTGGGATACCACAGATTTTCAGCAGGTTGTACAGAAGTTTCCAAGCAGAATCACTGCAGTTCGCTGAAAGGAGAGCTTGTTATGGGAATTCATCCATCGCATGCCCATGTTGATCACATTCTGCCTGCTCTCCACTGGATCTATCACTGAGCAAGATAAGATCAAGGGTTGCAGACTCAGTTGTTAGCCGAAGCAGCACTCTGATCTTCAGAACAAGTTGTTACTTCAAGACAGGAACTACTGTTTCTAATAACTTAGGTTTCAAAACAAGACAGTTCTCATCTTGGGTGGCTTAATATTCAATGATAACATGTTCAAGACAGTAGACTTTTCAAGAATCTATGGAAAGACATCATCAGGAAGTCGTTCCATATTTTTATTATATATTGTATTATAATACATATATCTTGTATTTACAAGGGCATGTAGTGATAGGACAAGGGATAATGGCTTCAAGCTGAAAGAGGGGAGCTTTAGATTAGATATAAGGAAGAAATTCTTCACTATGAGAGTGGTGAGGCCCTGACACAGGTCACCAATCAAAGCTGTGGCTGCCCCCTCCCTGGCAGTGTTCAAAGCTAGGTTGGACAGATCCTTGAGCAACCTGGTCTAGTGGAAGATGTCCCTGCCCATGGCAGGGGGGTTGGAACAAGATGATATTTAAGGTCCCTTCCAACCCAAACCATTCTATGATTCTATGATATGTGCCAAACTAAGGTTAAATGGAAGCCTGGCTGGAGTGAGTTGTACATACTACATCTGAACACTTGTATGACAGGGAATAAGAACAGTGAAAGTGGTGGATCAGCTAGCATCAAGCATGCAACATACTCTTATCCAAAAAGAAAAAAGGAGAAACCTATAAGTGAAAGAAGGGAAAAATACCACGCAATCTTCTACGATCCTATAAAAAACCCAAATGCCCACGGACAAAAGCACATTCATTTCTCTTGCACAACGCTGCAGCGGCCATTCATCTATCCTGTGCCCTCACCACACATTCCCAAACCTTGTGCAAATAAACTTCTGGCAGCATCTACTGTTTCCAGGAGCAAGATGTAAATTGCACACAATCATAAGCATTTTTGTGGGCTTCCTGGGGAGCATTCAGCAAACAAAACTCATGAACAGATGCAGCTGGAATTCACTGCAGGATGTTTTTAGTTGCCTAATCAGCAGGAAAGAATGTTTAGAAATGTCCCAACTGTATCACTGCTAGCAGCTAAACTTTGGATCCCATGCAGTCAGAGCACACCTGCTTTGTGGGGTTGTTTTAAAGAAGGATTAACAGAGCCAATGAAGTTGTATTCATCAATCCAAGGTCTTGAAGTTCATGGATTTTTATACTCAATGTTCAGCTGTCATGTCATTGCTTTATGCCCTGTATGTCCTAGACTGTTTAAAAGGTTCCACCTAACAGAACAGTCAGAACAAATATTGCAGCTAAATATTGCAACAGAATCACTTCAGTGATAGAATTAAATGTCTGTAAGACCTGACTGTTAATTGACTAGTTAAAATCCTACCATTTTTCCAAAGCTAGATGGAATTAAACTGGTTATTTAATACACCTTCTAAGCCTCAAGTTTTTCCTGCAAAACCAAGTTCCCAAGCATCTAAAATCAGTATTTTCATTGCTTCCTTAGACTAGTTTTGAAGACAGGATCATTTTATAAACTTCATCATATTACATCACTTGAGGTTGTAAGTACTTCAGTCTGAAGAAACTAAAAGAAAAACTCTTTACCTGAGGTCAGAATGCCTGCATACCTTTAAACTGCACTGAATTTTGAAGGGTGGATAACAGTTATTTCAATCCCCACCTCTGATTTTCCTTCTCCCATTTATTAGCAGCTGGTTCAGAGAACTAAACCATCTGCTCTTTGAAAAATGAGTATTGCTGAAAATATAATTTAGCCTTGGCAGTAAATTCATCCAGACTGCAACTTGTCTTACCATTTCTGCTTCTACTAATAAGATTACAGCTAGAATATTACATCTGTCAAGAAGCTTCATAATTGCTTTTAAAAGTCAAGTATAGTTCAAACCAAAATTGTTAGCCAGTTGAGTAATATCTGTGCTTAGTTTTTCAAGTGTCTGAAAGGGTGATTTCCTTGTAACACAAGCTCAGTGAGTAAAGCAATAGGCATATATGTTCATTAGTTTAATTAACATTATTTGAATATAAATACTAATGGGACCAGTTATAAACCCTACCCTTTGTTTTCTGTTTGCAGTTTATGGAAACAAAATTCTGCAAGTCAGAGAATGTAAATTCTGAAGTTTCTACTTTGCTATGCAAACCAAGCAATGGAAAGAACAAACATTTGACTTCAATGGACATGGAATAAAACCCTACATACACAAATGATAAATAGCTCTGACTGGAAAATTGGGGATAATCTGTTGTTCACTTCATTTCCAGTTAACACCCTTCCTGCCACATGACAGAAGGCAGTTCAGTCCAGCATGCTCCATTCACACTCGAAGCAAGTCACTTCCCATTAGCTTCTCGGTCTGGAAAAAGGGAATAATTATGCCTTTGAAATCAGATTTAGCAAAGTCTAGTCAGTGTTACTGCTCTAACACTTAGTTCAAAATGCAGTTTATCACAGAACCTGCAGATGTGTGTACACACACTACTATGGGCAGTTCTTACCCCCTTACATTCTAACCTGGTAAACTTCTGATTTGTGGTATCACTGGTTGCCTAGCATGGGTTTGGACCTGGTAAGTAAACAGATCCACTGAAGACTGTAACACTGCTGCTGTTCTTACTCTTCACTCAAAAAAGCTTTTAAGGATTTCAAAGGCATTAGGAACACAGTAATCTTCACAAATTCCTTCTGAGGTAAGATCTCTGGTGAGCTAAAAGGCTAGGATTTTCAAATGGGGGTGCCTGGCATTATCTTCTTAAACGTCTCAGGATGTAATGAAGATGTCAGTGGGATCTTCGTCACTCCTGAAAAATTAGGCCAATTATTTCAGTGCCAGCTCACTGCACAGCTTCAGAAATCTGCCCTGGAAAATGTCAGCCCAGTACTGGTCTCAGTGAGTCAGTGATAAACCAGTTTAAAGTCTTGGGAGCAGCATAGGCATTTCAAGGTACTGCAGAGAAGAGCAGAGGCAGAATCTTTTCTCTTGTCCTGTAAAGTGATAAAAACTGCATCCTTTCTGGCTTTTCAAAACACAAGGTCCAAAGCAAGCTCCCTCTTGGCCCCAAACCAGGCAATTTCAGCTAAAAATCCCATTTCCCTGCCTCCTGCTCTAGTGCCTGGAAGCTTCTCATGTCATTAACCTTTCTTTTTTACACCAAAGCCTGCATAATAGAAGACCTTTCTTGGGGTTATTTTCACAAGATAGCACGTCTCAGGTGTAACAGTTAGACCTCAATTGTACCATTGCCAGTTTTGCTGGACTCTCAGCAAGGAAAACTGGAATAAAGCCATCATATTGCCTGTATACACTAGATATAGGACTTTCCAGAAACTATAACATTATGTAATATATAAAATCATTTTTTCTGCTATGCTTCCTGTCTCCAAGGAGTAAAAGCTGACAGCACTGTTAGTTTTAGGGCAAAATAGCAGAGGATAGGAGCAAGTATTTCATGCAGTGGTCACCATCTTGGCTCAAGGGATGAATAATTATACCATGTTTCTTTCAGACAGTGAACGAAAATGAATTACTTAAGAATAAGGCAAAGTGAAAAATCAATCTGCTGAATTAAAAAATACATTAATATTTTAATTGACATATTGCATGTCAGGAGTAAAATGAAATAATCTATCTTTCTGAACACATGATCATTTGCTAGAAAACTGTTCCTGTTTTTTAAAGAGAAGAATGTCCCTCTATCCTTCTGTATATACGGAATGTGCCATCCCCCTAATGATACAGCTATATATAACTATCCCAGAGAGAACAGAATTTATATTCATGAGATACAGATGGCTTCATAATTCACTAGTGATGGAGGTCTGAGTGAGTAATTAGGCCTCCCCTATAGAGTAAAAAGCAATTCCAAGTCTCAGTACAGTTAGTAAATAACTTACCTAAGGAGACATAGGTCCTCTTACCGGCTCTACTGTGACCTGCTCTGTGACATTGGGCACCTCCCCTCTACATCTTTTTTCCAAGATCTTTATTATACCCATTTAGACTGGCAGGTTTTGGTTTAAGGGAAAACCACCTCTAGGTTTAGCAGCAAACAGATCTTTATGCTGTATAGAGTCCAACCGCAAAGGGTCCCAGCTGTGACTGGGGAAAATCCAAAAAGGCAGCTGATATTCACGCAAAGTTTTAAGATACCATCCAATTTTCATTTTAAGTTACTGAAATTCAAGCTTTCCATCCTTGAGTCAAACACAATCCACATGTTCAGTACTAGACATCAAGACTGCAAAGTGATGTTAATCTCAGGTCACTAGGATTTCAGACCTATAAGACTAGCCAGAAACACATTACAACTTTTGCTAACAGTCAGGAAAGCCACACCTTGCTGAGACATGTGGGAGGCTTCCCTTCCTGATCTCTCAAAGTCCAATTGATTCTATTGGAAGAAATTGAAAGTTTTAGTCAAGGTTTTGAAAGATCAGTGGAGACACATGTGTAGTTATCAGGGTATATCCCAATGCTCGTTAAAACACACAAATAACCCAGGGAGAAGTGTGAAGACATGAGATTGAGATAGCACAAACTATTTACTAGCCTCCATAGAAGGCTCAATCATAATTCGGTGCCAAGCAGTTAGCTGAAAGTTTCCATATATTTTCAAAGTAGGCTTTTCTTTCAAATAATCAAAAATTCCCCTATTCCTTATCTCATAATATGTCACACAGTGCAGATCAAAGAATCTGGAACCATCTTCCCACATGTTCAAGTTGTGATTTTTGCTCCCTTCTTGTTTTCTAACTTGCTCCATAAACTCCAGATTAAGTACCCTCAGCAGCTACTAGCAAGGGGACTTTGAGCAACTCTTCGAGTAAAACAGTTTATAGAAGTGAGCTTATAAGTGATGTTCTGTAACAAAATTTCTGAAGAGTACTTTTTGCAAAAGTACCTGCTAAGAAGTGAAAAAAAATCACATCATTTCCTTACTGACAGAAGTCAAAAATCATTATAAGAATGAAGTGAACAGTTTCTCTCTCTTTTTTCTACTCAGGATCTATACTACAGCTTTCCAACAGCTTGCTGCTGATTAGTTAGAGGCATAGAAAGAACATTGTATGGCATTTCTATTTATATAACACTTTCAAAAAAAACCTGCAAACACACTGTTAAACTCATACATAGAAGAACCCAACTGTAGGCTACCCCATAAAGCAGAAGAAAAGTATTCTAAGACTTATACCACACGCTTAGGATGTGCATCTTCAGAAAATAGAACCTTTTCAACTATGTAAAAGTCATACTGAAAAGTATTTTCAACATTTGTTTCACTCCTTAAAAATAAGAAGGCTTTTAGTGCTTTATTTTCCCTTTCAGAAAAAAAGCAATTCTCCACCCTGCAAATTCCCATCCCTCTCCTAAGAAACAGGCTACATGCTGCTCTCACCACAATTTATAGGGACAAAAATGAAGGGGGTGGGGTGATGTATAAGCCCAGGTGAGATGTGAGATTGTTAACTTTTGACTAGCTATAAATACACCCTGCTTAAAGGAAAATAAATAAATAATAATTAAAAAAATTATCTTTCTTCTCTGATGTTTGAGGCTCTTGAGTAACTTTAGTTTACAGAAAAGTAGGGAAGAGCTTCAGCAGTATCAGGTGGAGCATTAGTTAACTGACTGTTACATTTGGTAAGTTAATTTAAGATGTGGCTAGGTTTTTTCTTTGCTTGTGTGAAGTATGGCTAACAAGGAAACTAATTCTTCTTCCATGAAAAAGTCAGATGAGTAGTAAAAATAAGAAGTTTCTTAACACTGCATTTTAAGTGAGCACTTTCTGCTCTTGCATAATTAAGAAAAGTGATGTTATCAGAAAATACTGCTAATATATTGCTAACACTTCTAAACTGATAATGAATTTTCTATAGCTATTTAGCTATTATATGATGCGAAATATTTGCAGACTAGGAAATTTTGTTCTGTTTTGAGCTTAGCAAATAATATTTATTAGAAAAAAAATATAAAAGATGGATGTTCCATTTTGGAAGGTTCAGAAATAAACTATCTCAACTTCTAGTTATGCATCCATATCTTCCTTGAAGTAATTGTATATACCTTCAGTTATGCAACATTCCAAACACACTAAAGTTTCTTATTTAAAGGAATTTTTCCAAAATACAATGTGTTCTGTATGTATTATATGGATTAGGTTTACTAACATAATAGGTTTTATGAAGTCAACTAATGAACACTGAAAAACAAATAAAAAACTTACTTTCTATCAGGCTTTCCTAAAGGGGATACGAAGCCTGCTAGGCTTTCAACAAACAAGTCAAAAAGTAGCAACAGAGTAAGAGCTATTCTTGAAAATGTTTCTTGGTGGCTAGGGAATTCCCCTAAAGAGACAGGAATAAAGGTTGTTGCTACTACAGAATCAATTCTCAGTGCTTCAAATTAGTGTCATTCTCTCAGTCAAAACCAGACATAATTTGGAGACAGTCGCTATGTCTTTACCCTTCAGGTTGTGACCTGGAGAATTTTACTTGGTTCCGATTTTCAAATGCTTCACTTAAGTTGTACATATGATCTCCAACACCCAGCACAGTGGCAAACCAAACAGTAATTTCGGGTTGAAGTAAAAAAGGGAAAAAGATAAACTTGTAGAGAGGAAGATCACACTTGCATAGACATATCCCGGATGATAAAATTAAGGGGATCATTACAGTAAGAGTTAGTAATATAGAAGTATCTAAATTTAAATGATACTGTCTGGAGCATCACTTCCTCTTCAGAGCCACAGTGAACCAGAAAGAGCTTAGGAAAATGTAATGATCATTCTAATTTAACCTGTTCTCCCAACTCTACAAATTATGACTTCTATAGTTAATTCTTATTTATTTTTGGCTTCAAGATAATTTACCTAATGTAAAGACTAGACCTGCAATCAATCAGCAGTTAGGCTAGTTATCGGAGACTTTCTCTCCCATTGATGGGAAGATGATGAGACAATTCCATCACTTTGCACAGAGTGGCTCTCCATGCAGTGGCTGGGGTGACATCTGCCTCCTTCCAGTTTTATTACAATAAAGGTTGTATACCGAATGTCTTGGCTGCTGCTTTTGTTCCTGTCACAGCTTCTGCCAGTCAGTTCAGTCCCTGATATTTACTTCAGATAACCAACAGAGCTATGAAGGTGGAAGATTAGTTACAGGACCTGGTTCCTTGCCACTTTATTTTGTTTGGTTGACATATTTCCGATTCTGTAGAGATAATTTTAAAATATACCATTTCCCTTTCTAGAAGGAGACCTAAGAAGATGATTAACTCTTACAAATGTGATTGATAGCATTTGATTTTAGTGTAACTTCAGCACATATTTAAAAATTAGCCATGTTTGTGCATGCAAATACTTAGCCCTGTAGCTCTACTAGAAGCAAACAGGATTTGTATATGTGAGCTGTCAGTTCATTTGGTCTGTGTGTTCACTCAAATGCTATTTGCATGCAAGTGCAACTACACATGTAAAGTGCAGACAAAAATGGATCAAGCAGGTTTGGAACCTCTCAAAAAAATTCACCCTTAGTGTATTTTAAACTAGCCTCTTCAGAATAGCTAAAATAAATGCTACTCAAATGCATTACACTTACCAAGCAACCTCTCCAGAAATATCCAGTGGAGGGAATATGGTCTATTGTTTTGCATATGATTTTGGGAGCTGTAACATTTGAGCCCTCCTTTATTGTTTTGAGTGACCCTGAGCAAGGCAAATGAACCTCTTTTATTCCTTGTCTGTAAACAAAAGATCAAAGAAATAAAACAGAAAAGTAATTTCTATGCTCAGTTGATGAAAGAAATAATTGTGGAATGCTTAAAGTGTTTTGAGAACCTTGTACGAAAGAATAAGGACGACGTAGTACTAACAGTGCAAATGTAACCAGGCTCCAACAGTGCTAGCTGAGCGCAGGCCAGGCTGAGTCACGACACTTTCTACATATATGGCATTTTCTTAAATAAAAACATTAATCTACAGAACAGAAATGAATTCTAGAGCATAGGTTCCCCTTGGATTCCTTTTATTTATTTTTCCCTAAATGGGGTTTTGACGTGTGATCTATAAAACTCCAAATATGCTGCTGAAGCTGATAATATTATAATTTACCTCTTTAGGGCTGAGAAGTAAACACATGTTTTTCCTGTCTCAGGGGACATTAAGCATCCCATGATAATTTTTTGAAGCAGTCAGTTTTATCGCTAATGCCCTTACCAAAGTCCTGTCACATGTGTATTCCTAGTCCTTGTTTGTACTGTTCTATATACCACTAGAATATAAAGGTGAACATGTCTACTATCTTACCTAAGGCTGCTCATACTTACTGTTTATACTTGGGACTTTAATTATCTGTCTCTTTGCCCCTTTCAAACCATTTATTGTAACTCACAAAAGTGAACTTTTACCAAATCTATTGAGGCTGAGGTTGCCATGAAAGGAAACATGAGGGAATACTATGATGCTTGCAAAACAGCCACATATGAGATTATTTATTACTTGAGCATAGAATAATTACACACTAAAAATGATTCAAACACTGGAACTGCATACCGATTCAAGTTATCAGGCCTCTGAAAAAGGAAACTATATTGTAAAGGTGTAGGGAAACAAAAGAAGGGAAGTACAAGAAAATATGCTTTCCAGATTTAGGAAAAACTAACCTCTAATTTCAGCAGTGCTGTTTCTTGATGCAAGTATTTTTTCCACCAAAATGAGGGAACTCTGGCTCTTCTTTGCCTAGAAGAGTGTTTTCTTTCCCTGGAAGTGGATAGAGGTTGGAGTAACTCCAAGTATGCTATGATCCATTCCCTTAAGAAGTGGACTGGAGTACTGTATTATCACTATGTTTATTGAAGGTGACAGGATCTGATGCCAGCCTGGCAGCTACTGGGTAAGTCAGTGCCGTAAACCTTTGTGCTCCCTTGGGCACAAAGGAATTAATAACATACAAACTTAAACTGTAAAATCTAACAATTCGTGCTGATCAAAACACGAATGTTTTATTTCACTTTTAGTAGCAATTTTAAAGCAATACTGATCTGCTCTACTAAATAATGCAACTGAACCTACTGAAGATTTAGTGTCTGGATTAATTCCAGCTCACAGCTTCAGATAACCTACATGATATTTAGCTTTTTATTTTTTTTAAGTGAACCAAGATGATCATCCTAAACTATGCATTGAAGTGTGACCACACATGACTATTTTTTCCTGGGTCATACTTATCCCAAATATTGTTGCCATTCAAGTTTCTTATTACTGAACCAGGAATGTATTTTACAGATGCTGAAGCAGCTGCTTGTCCATATAAATTTTATGCTTGGTTCTTGATACATCCAGCTATTGCCTTTTGATTGTAACAAAATTAAATCAGCTTACACAAACTGATGATGCTACTCCGCAGTCCAATTTTTTACTTTCATTTTACATCCCCTCAAGGCTGTATTATGATAGAATGAACCCTTTAGTGTTTTTTTTATGCTTCATGTTCTGAATCATTGAACCAAGACCCTGTGATAAATTACTATTCTATGACATTTTGACTTCAGTTTTTTAAGTAAACACTTCTGATTTGTTTAATATAACTAATAATTACAGAGATCTTGCTACACTAAGAAGCTTATGTAATTGAAAAAAGCTTTGGCTGCTTCAGACAAATGAGGTATCATGATGGGAAACAAAACCACGAGAGCTTGAGTGTAGGTAGGGCAGGACAGGGGCAGTGGTACTGCTCCTTTGCCGCGGGAGGCGGGGGGGGGGG
>Ga0065711_1028022_pt1 | contig 44242 bp, 36 predicted proteins | sample Hoacrofraction12_FD_59098 | JGI IMG/M metagenome (GOLD analysis project Ga0065711, IMG submission 59098) | Hoatzin crop microbial communities from Cojedes, Venezuela - Epithelial fraction 12 v2 (version 2) | ecosystem: Host-associated > Birds > Digestive system > Esophagus > Crop | place... | reverse complement strand
CTAGTCCAACCCCCCTGCCAAAGCAGGGTCGCCTACAGCAGGCTGCACAGGACCTTGTCCAGGTGGGTCTTGAATATCTCCAGAGAAGGAGACTCCACAACCTCCTTGGGCAGCCTGTTCCAGAGCACCTCTCCTTTCCCTTTGCCCCATCCCCAGGGTTTCACCCATGCAGATTTCCCCCCACTTCTGCTCTTCCAGGCTTTTTTCAAAACCCTTGGGTGATTCTCAAATCTCCTGAGGGAGCCGCATTGCAGAGGTCTCCCTTCCTGCGCCATGTCCATTCCCTGGCGGGATCCACATGGGTCATTTCTGGTGGCAGTGACAGATCTGTCACACCACAGTGTTTCCTGCTGTCCTGCCTTGAGGCCAGTATATAATAGGGTTTATCTGGGACTGGTTCTTTACCAAGGCAATGAGTTACTGTGCAGACAGCAAGTGACACCAAAGACCTTTCACTCCCAGATCTGTTGCTGCTTCCAGGCACCACCTGGAACGGAAACCAGCTACCCCCAGCTCAGCCCGTAAACCGTGAACAGCAGAGGTGGGAAACTAAAACTCTCACAGCACAGCCAGTTGCCACATCTACTCAACCTGGACCAGTGACTCGGACCATTTCGCTGCTGAGATCCCCTGCAGGAAGGATAATGCTTTGTGCATGTTGTCAGAACGCCTTTCAGCAATAGCAGGATACTCCCTGCTCTGAGCAGAGGAGGATACATACCAAGCCTTAAGCTGTTCCAGGCTTCACAGAACAGCAGGCAGCAAAATACATGTGGCTGCACTGGGACACATTTTCAAATCCCTGTGTGACAGCACCAAGTGACGTGAATCAGAATTACCTGTCACAAACCATATCCCTCCACAGCCATTTCTCCATCCAGGCAGAGCAGTAGCTCAGACTCTCTGAGACAGTGGTTGCACTAGAAAGAAGGCAAAGAAGTAGCAATGCGTGAGGTGGAATGGGGAGATGGTAAGAAGTCAGTGATGCTTGGAAAAAATGTTGAAATGCATCCCATTAGAAAGTTGTGCTGAGGTTGTGTTAGGGCAGGAACACGAAGGACTTTCCTGCTTCCTGAGAGCCCAGAACTGACTCCGAGACCTGCTTTCTTTAGCATCACTTTCAGAGTCAACATTTTGGCTTTTTTGTATGAAAAAATGGAGGACTCTGCTGTGATGTGCACCTTCTGAAGACCCAGGGTGTCCAGTCTTCCTCTAAAACAGTATGCAAAACCTACAGCAGCTTTCAGTTAAAGCTCAGCCCATCCCCAGGGATCCTGTGGAGTGAGGCCAGCGGCACATCCTCCTGAAACCAGCAACATCCGTGCTGCTAAATACTTCAGATTCCTCTCAGACACCAATCCAGAGTCGAAGATGTACTGGAGACCTGACACGGATGTTATTCAGCATAAGACATTTTCCCTGGGGAACTCCGCTGACTAGCAACAAGTCAAAACCTCAGCCCAGACCTCACCTCTGAATCCAAGCCCTATCCTGGCCAGCCTGAACAGCCTAAATGTGGGGAGTCACGACCTGGGGGCTCTGCCTGCTTTGGAGACTTGCCTTTGGCTCAATGTGCCAGGCATTGAGCTATTGCCACATGTGGTATTTAAAGGTCTTTTTACAAATTTATCTCCATAGTTCAGGCTTCTGTTGGTACGTTGTCGTTCTCTCTGGGAGTCTCTGCTTGCCCTTTGCAAGACAAGTCTCATCTGGGTTGTCTTCAAACATAGTCAGGTGTTGGTTTCTTTTCACCCTCCAGTCTGGCAGAAGTCAACATGCCCGTTCTTTTTTGGTACATGAGCAGGTTAGCGGTGAGAAGCAGCGTGGCTTGGACTTTTCACTGCTGAACAGCTTCTAGGCACTGTGCCAGTGTGACTAAACAACCCTGCCCACATCCTATGGATCTAATAAGCATTTCCCATATAAGAGGTGAAGATATTAAGAGCAGATTTCAAAGATTTCAGCACCAAAACGTCCTATGGAGAACAAGAGGGGTTGCTGAAAAATCAAGCCAAAATGAATCAGCACTGGGTGGGATCAGATTGCCAGAGCTCGTAGCTGTTACCCTGTCCCACTGCTCTAGCATTTGGGGGTCAGAGGCTGAGATCAGCCTTGTGTTTGAAAGGAAGAAGTCCTCCTTTCAGCTGGACTCAAGCATACAGCAATCAGGACAACAACTTCATCAATTTATTTTGTTCTCCCTGCCTCGTTCCTCATTGACTTGTTCGCACACTTATTGGCAGCCTCTAGCACCATTTTCGTTTTCCCCTTCAGACTGATGTGCAGCTTCTGTATGGAGATAAGCTCATGTAAGAGAGGCTTAGGTGAAAAGAAAGCCAAACATCCAAGGTCTATATTTGAAGAAATACTGAAATAGATTCTGGTATCACTTATTTCTTAGGACAAGAAATCATTTGTATATGTCAAAACCAAAAGAAAGCCCTGAAGTGCTGAGTTTCCCCTTTCTCGGATCACAGTTATTAAAAAGAAGGTACCATTTGCCATCTGCTTCTGATGACAGCTGCACCCAGGCGGTCTTTCCAGCTGCCCCAGAGTTGGTGCTGGGGTGCTGCTGGGCTCTGCTCATTACTCCTAACATTGTTGTTCTGCGGGGTTATGGGAAGATACAGCGACACAAAGTTTTTCAAATCCAGGTTTCAGAAAGAAATCGGAGACACGTATCTCTCCAGTCTGGTGAGGGAAAGAATGAAAAATAAATTGTTCTGGTGACATGCAGTGGCTGGCTGTTAATTCCCTGGAGGATCTTGCATTGCTTCCAGGGCAAATATAAGATTAGCTGTTGGAGTGGTGGAGTAGTATGGGATACAGATCTAGGTGTTCTTGTAACACAGATGTTATTTATTTAGCCAATGCAGAGCAAATCTACTTACAGATGTCATTTTGTGTTTGTGTGTTCACCGTGATGCCTAGCTGCCCGCTATCCCCCTACTACAACGTGAGGAGGCAGGGATCCTGCCTGCGCGGGCCAAGCCCCCAGCTCCCAGGCGGGGATGGGCACCCCACATGCCCACCCCTGCTCGAGCAGGTGCCCTGGGAGGGCATCAGGCCTTTTGGTGCAGCCGCTTGTCAGCATGCAGAGGTGAGCAGGGCAAAAAGCAACCCGGCTGCAAGAAGGCAAGTGGAAAACAGGTCTTGGTCGCCTGAAACCTTCCCGGTGACCCACCCAGCTGAAGGGCTGCCCATTCCAGGTGCACCAGTCGATGGTGGTGCTCGGAAGAAATGCCGCTGCTGTAAGAATGCTGCTATTTTGTAAAAGCATTTTCAGGACCTTCCAGAGCCAGCTATCCAGACGTGCTAATGCAAAATGCATTAGCCCAAGCAGCAGGAGCTGCGGGGCTTCTGGCGCCATTGAGTTCCACTCATTTCATCTTTATTATAAATACTGCATTGTTGTCTCATTCTTTTCTCTCATCCTCTCTTTAGAAAAGAATTATAAGGCTCTAGTTGACTGGTCCCTTTGACTTAGTACAGTTGTTAAACCACAGGCAGTAAATACCTCTTTCAATTGTTTAAGGCGGACGTATTTATTTCATTGGAACAACTGAATGAAATCTGTAAGAGCTAAAGAATCCCCCCTTTCACGGCAGCTCCACTTTTCCACCTCCGAGCTGAATGCAAAAGAAACCCCTAAACCTGCCGTGTGAAATCAGCCCACCTTCGGGCTCGCTCCCACTCTCAGCTTAGTTTTTTGTGCTTCAAGAATCATTCCAGCCTCAAAAGACTCACCGCCTACTTGTAAATAGTGATATTTCACCAGCTGACAAATGTTAATTGTTACGCAAACTATCCAGAAGATGAGCTCTTCTCCCAGGACTGAAGGGCAGCCACCCCCCAGATGAAACCAGGCAGCTGTTTAAATAGTGCGGGGCTGCTCTGCCCCGGCTGCTGGAGCCGGGGAGAGCCGAGTGGTGCGAGCGCAGCTGGAGCCGTGCCATGCCACCACGGTTAACACCCCCGCTTTTGTGGGGAAAACCTCCACCACACAACTCGGGAACTTGAACCGAGCCCACGCGATCAGGAGAATGATGCTGTGTTTCAGTGGAAACCAGGTATAAAAATGGTTTCTTTGGGCTCATGCAGTACGATGCTCCCCCCTGCAACTAGGGAAAATGAATTCTGGTCCTCAGGGCAGGACTGAGGTGGGAGAACGATGCTCTGCCAGTCTAGAGGGTTTGACAGGGACCAGGGATGCTGAAACGGCCATGTGAGCCTTGTTCTTACCTGGAGGCAGTTCGATGCCCGATGCTGCTGGGCCGTGGATCCTGCTGGAGTCCCCCAGGGAGCCGGGAATCATCTCCCCTTGCTTGGGAAAGGCAGCGTTTGTGCTCAGTTGATGCTGCTCAGAACTGCACTGTAGGCAACAGCTGAAGGGAAACTTGAACTTGCTATCAGCTCATTTTTTCTTCCAGTCCCGTTTAGTCCCTGCTCCTTCCCTCCTCAGCTGCTCTTGGTGCAGGGCTGCTCTGCCCAGTGCACGGTCTTTGGGATTGCTACAAAGCATGGGAGTGACCCCAGAAGGACAGAGGGACTCGCCATGGCTGCTCGTAAAAACCACCCTGATGGGGCCAGTGGGTATTCATATGAGAAGCAAGTCTTGCTCTGTGCCTGTGCTTGTCCAGCCCTCAGAGAGTGCAGCCTCAGTGAGAAGGAACTGGCTCATCGGAGCGCCGGGAGAGCAAGCTCCCACTTTCTGCTCTTACACCGAGTCTGCTGGACCGGGCTGGCTGCAGATAAAATGTACATTTCAAGCCCTGTATGAAATGTGCATAGAGCCCACTAGTGGGTGTTGCCAAATTCTGTCTGTAGCAGCCACATCCTTGCTCTTCTAAAGTAAAAAAACACCTTTCTGACCATCAGAGAACATGGTAAAACATGTCTTTCCCAGAGGCTGCTTAGGAGAGTTTAAGGGGTTGCTGTGCTTCCTGGCGACCATGTGGACCACGTGGACCACATGGACCACTGTCTGCTTCTGTAGGTGGTTGTGCTGAGTTTCTGAGCCCTGTAACCAGGCATCACGCCGCTCTGTAATCCTCGTAACTGGGTTTTTTTGTTTGTTTGGTTTTGGTGGTGGGGTTTTTTTAATTCTTAAAACAGCTTTGTGCTACTGCAGCAGGGAACTTCAGGGTTTTTTTTAAACAAAATACTTTATCCCACCTGTACCTGCATACTCTTCAGCTGTGTAGGACTTTCATGAGTTTGACCCGGTGGATTTTGAGATGAAAATACACAGAAGGGGAGAATGGAGGAGGGACTATGATTTCAAGATTCAGGCAATCCGGAAAAGTTTTCACTGATTCTAAGGTCCAGTATTGCTTGCTTATTTAAATTTAAGAGCAACATTTTCATTGATTTCGGTGGCAGCAAGGCTGCAGTCTACTTAAAAGGGAAAAAAATGGCATTTAACCCAACAAATCTGTTCCAACGTCACATCTCCTGCCCTGCTTTTGCATCAGTTTCCAGTATCTGGCTGAGCAAAACAGCCATGTGCTATCCCCATGCTCCACTTTCCCCTTCAACAGCTCTCTCTGGCAACTTATTTTACACAATATGGTAAAACTCCTTCCCCAAAGGGCTATAAAGGCATGGATTCAGTTGCCACAGAAGGCCACTGGTTCCTCTCAGCAAGGGCGCTTGGCTCAGCTTACAGTGTCCGTGGCTGTTTTCATCTGAGACTGAGCTGATAAAGGGATTTCCTTTCACGTGGAGAAGCATAAACTGTATTTATATGCAGATAATTTCTTATTTGTTGGGTTTAGCATATCAGGCTGAATTTCTGGCCTGTGTCTCCAGCGCTCTCTTACCACATCAAACATACTCACAATTGTCCGGGCAGGAGATGTTTTGCCAGCAGCTGGAGAGATGCCACGGTACAGCTGGCTGTGGAAGGCAGAGGTGGAAGGACATGACCGGGCTTCTTTACTCTCCTTTTTCTATAACAAGGTAACACAGGCCACAGCACCTGTTTAGCATTTGCTACCATGTTCACTACAGGTGCTTATGCCATTGACCCGTCATTTTATCTCGGCAGACTGTGTACATTTTGATTAAAAAAATTAAAAAATATTTAAAATCCCTACAGTATAACTAATGCCCTCTGAGCCATCTTCAGGACCTAGAGACTTTGCAGAGTACAAGCAAGTAGGACCATGCTCAGCTAAGGAGCTAGAAGGGCTGAACTATATGTGTAGTAGAGGAAAGATTTACTGAAAAAGCTGATAGAAGATTCTCAAGCTATTCGTGCCCAGGAATATCGAACCAGCACTACTGCGTGTTTATATGGGAAACCTATCCCATTCCTCTCTGCAGGGGTTTCCAGAAGACGAGACACCCGTTCACAGCTAACTGATAATTATTAGTCTTCGCTGTATCATTTTACAGTTGCAAAGCACCTCAGGATTCCTCTCTGCAGGAATCCTTTATGTTTATTATATTACCTTGGGGTTTTAGCTTGCGTGCACTTTAGTGACTGCCATGGCAGTATCCTATTGAGCTTTAAAGATTAAGCTTTTATTTAATTGCATATTCCCCTGATGTTATACATCTGGTTTTGTTTAAAAGTAGTGTTACTAGTTTTAGAAATCCTTTGTTTACTGGGTCCTTTATTACACGTCCATCTAACTCTCAGGCTATGTGGATGTTACTAGCAGCTCCACCTGAGTCAATGTGCTTTAAAACATCTGGTTTCTTCCAGGTTCACCCTCCTGGGAACTCATGTGTGTGACAGATCAATCTACATGAAGGCTTTGCAGAGGAACTTCTTAAAGTCACCTTTCCTTTGTACTTAATAAGTCTAGCAAATAATAAAAACATCTCTGAAAAACAGTAAACACCTGAATTCCATTCTCCTTCTGGGAGTACTTACTGCTTCTTGAGTCCTTGACCAGAGTCAGTACATAGTTCTGGCCCACCCGTCTCCACTTTGTCTTCTGGTTCTAGTCTTGTCTTTTTGGGGCGCTGTATGTCCAACATTGCCGCTGTATGCAGTAGGATGTGATGTCTTTATACCTCTCAGTTTTGGAGATTTTCTATCCTTTTTTTTCAAGTAGCGTCTTTAGAAGAGAGTGCCATGAAAAGCCAAGTGCTGCAAGGACAGTGTTGATGGTCCTTGACGCCTTGAGTTGCAGCTAAGATCATTATTCTGCTGTGAAATGGACATTGCAATCAGCACTGAAAGTTAAAGTGAGTACAAGCAGAGTTTTGAATTCAAATGGCATTTGTGCAGGCATAGGCAGGTCCCCCAGGCCATGTGTATTTCTAAACACATACGTATGTATGTATGTATGTCTGCGTTTATACACAAGCACAGATATGAATGCAAAAATACAGGCTGCATTCTGGCAAGAGATGTCGTAACCAATATGGGAAATAATATCATAGAAAAAACACAGTTACCATCACAGAAGATACCATTTTCCTAGTCCTGCCCACTAGAACTGCATCACCCTAACCGTCTGCGCAATGCTTATATCACCTAAGAATTTAAATGGTGCAAAACAGCAAAACTTGTTTCAGCTTTTCGGTTTCAGGAAACCTTTCTGCTCTCAAGTTTCTCAGCCCGAGAAAGTGTGAAACTGCACAGTGGATTCCTGTATCTTGTGCAACCATGCAAATTACAGTCTAGGTTTCCCATGCCCAGCTTGAAATACAGCTTCCGTCCTTCTCCTACTTAACCGTATCCTGGTGTGAGACAATACGATATGGAGAAACACTTCATACTACAACAGTAGTAACACGGATCTTTTGTTTTGTCATTAAGTGGAATGAGTCCCTGAGGACTCAAGATAACTCCGCAGAAGTCTATGTCTGCAAAAAGAGAAGCTGGTTACAGTAAGCAAGGTTAGAGGTATGTGCGTAGTCAACATGCGCGTTCACGCAATGAGGAGACAAACATCCAGCGTGATGGGGATCTGGGTGAGGGACCCTTCTCTCTTGCCTGTACCCAGAGACAAAGGGACAACATCCATCACCATTTATGAGATCTCGGGATGGAGGGGTGTTAAAAGACCAATGCTCCATCTGTCTGAGGCTGCATATGGACCCTGATTGAGCCACAGCAGAGACTGAAGTCTTTCATCATTAGAATGTAAGATCACTAACTGAAAGTCAAGTGTATTGTGCCAGGTAAATGTTCCTTGTCCCTTTCTGCTACTGATGAAAAGTTCATTTGCAGAGAGGAGCGGACATGTCCTAATAGTGAGAGCTGCCTGGCGTGAATTCCATGAGGAGCTGGGGACAAGCCTGGGTCCAAAGCTCTGCACAGGGAGAGCAACAAAGGGACGTGGCATCCCACAGAGCTCTTTGAAACAGGCAATGGAAATCCCGGTAATAGGACCAAGGTGGCCACATTCAGACAATCAGACCTAGCATAGGGGCAGAAACAGGTCCAGCCACAGCCTTTGACTGCTTGCTTTTAAAGGACAGCATGTTTGACTCTTCTGCATTGACATCTGCAGTAAATATATTTCTTCCCAAATGCCTCCAGTCCAAGAAGCCAGTCTACAAGACAAGATGCCAGTGCTCATCTTCCATGAGAGGCAGATCAGTCAGGTTGTCAATTAAAAGCACTTGCTGAAGGTGAGCTGTGGATAAATTAATCTAATAGGAAAGCTCCATAGGTCAACAGCTTCCTGCCAGGGACGGGGGAATGTCACAGCACATTGCTCGTTGGTATTGCACATGATGCTAATACTGTCTGTCGTCACCTGGAGGCAATGTCCCTGGATATGTTAATGACACCTTTGCCTGCAGCCCGCATGGTGCTGTGGTTCATCATGTTTGAGCCGAAGGTTTGTTGCTGTAATGACCAATGACTTTGTGCTACTGAAATGCCTGCATGAGCCCATCGTACTTGCACCCTGGATGGCTGTCTCTGTGCTTGGGAGCATCTCCTCCTCATACACCAGTAGAGAGATTGTCACACACCCAAGAGGAGACAAGGACTGGTCTGTCTGTAAACAGTACTATATGGAACCAAGATTACAAGTGGAGAAGGTGCACTCTGACATGGGGCATTACTGAGATACAAACGGCTGCAGACCCTCACAGAGCTCAGCAGGATTTGGCAGTAGTTGTTGACTAAGCCTCCAGGAACAAGTGGGTCCTAAATGCTCTGCAGTCTGCTCCAGGTCCAAAAGCACCAGCTCCAAAGACCACACAGACTGAAGAGGTGGACTCCAACCATTCACAGTGAAGTCCTGCCCTCTGAAGCACTGGTGGCCAAAGATGACTGAAGGTCAGTTCATTAGCCAGATATCCAAATAAGGAGGAGTAAAGATTTCCTGCCACCTCTGATAAGCTTCAAAGTAGAAAAATCTCTGGTCAGAAGTGACAGGGTGTAGGCACACTTGCATGCAGGGTGGCACTTGAAGGTAGAACACATTCCACTGGCTATGACCAAGATAAGATGATGATCCATATTAAACATAACTCAGTTGGGGGGAATATTCAGCCCACTGAGTTACATAATCACAGAATGGTAGGGGTTGGAAGGGACCTCTGTGGATCTCCTAGTCCAACCCCCCTGCCAAAGCAGGGTCATCTAGAGCAGGCTGCACAGGACCTTGTCCAGGCGGGTCTTGCATATCTCCAGAGAAGGAGACTCCACAACCTCCCTGGGCAGCCTGTTCCAGTACTCCGTCACCCTCAGAGTGAAGAAGTTCTTCCTCATGTTCAGAAGGAACTTCTTATGCTTCAGTTTGTGCTCGTTGCCCTTTGTCCTGTTGCTGGGCACCACTGAAAACAGTCTGGCCCCATCCTCCTGACACCTACCCTTAAGATATTTATAAGCATTTTGAAGATCCCCTCTCAGCCTTCTCTTCTCCAGGCCAAACAAGCCCAGCTCCCTCAGCCTCTCCTCATAGGAGAGATGCTCCAGTCCCCTCATCATCTTTCTAGCCCTCCTCTGGACTCTCTCCAGTAGCTCCTCATCTTTCTTGAACCGAGGAGCCCAGAACTGGACACAGGACTCCAGATGGGGCCTTACTAGGGCAGTGTAGTGGGGGAGGAGAACCTCCCTCGACCTGCTGGCCACACTCTTCTTAACCCCAGTTCACAGGACATAATTTGAATTTACAGGAAACAGAAAAAGACATGATTGCATACATGATGTGGAAGCAGCAAATCCTCATACTATGTACCTCAGAACTTCAGGAGAAGGGATGGAAAAATCCTGATGCTCAGCAATACACTCTGCTAGCCACTTCCTTCAGATGATGTTTTCTTGCCTAATATAATGTTTAAAACATCATATAATTGGCTAATGTTCCACAGCCAGTCAGTTCACATCTGTTTTTTTGTAAAATTTCTTCATATTTATCCTCCCAGAGACTTCTGAGTGGAAGTAGATGTTTTCAGAGATGCAAAAGGAATTCTGGATTAGCTTGGGGTTTTTTTCGAGATGAAGAGGAATTTGAGGGCAAAAGCAGTTTATATTTACTCACCAAGCCCCTTATTTTGTAATACGGATACCAGACGTGAATATGGAAAAATAGTGTTGGTTTCTCTCATGAACAAAAAGGTAGCTTTTGTCCATAAAATGTCTCAAAACAATTACAATGCAAGTAAAGTAAAAAAAAAAAATCCTCTAACGGGAGACAATTGGTTTGTCACAATTCAGACAAATAGTTGTCATGCAAAAGCAATTCTTATTTTCAAAAGTCAGTGCAGGGCATTTGGGAATGTACTCAAGAGCTTTATTCCCATTTCTGCAGAAATATAAAATAACATGATTCAACTGTTTGCATTGCAGCAACGGGTCAACTGCTCCGAAGGCATGATGGCTGGGTAGAGGAGCTGCTTCTGCCAGAAATTGTAGACATTTTACGTCATGCACATTCTGGTTCTCAGTTTCCCGTTACTGTTTTCTTTCAGTTTAGGGATAATCCGAGATGTATGTTTCTTGCCATTTAAAACCAAGAGAAAAACCACAACAGTGTTTTCCATGTAAGCCAAAATCTTCCACATGTGCCAACTGTCAAAGCAGACAAAAGAGCTTTGATCATAGTCAGACACCATAACTAGCTACTTGTTTTAATTACAGAAAGTTTTAGCTATTATTACATGACAGGCTGGCACATTCAGCTCATGACATAATTTTATGAAAGCTTTTCGTTTCTCTCAGCACAGCTCCAGCCTTAGGCCATTCCACTCACAGCAGAAGCATCACTTTGAACGAACCCGGGGAGATATCTCAAAACGAGACCTACAACAACCCGATCACGCACCAGCCGCACTCCCAGCCTGGGTGGGAGACCATCGTCCTCACCGCCCCAGCTGGGGCAGAGCTCCGAACTGCCCACAGATCATGTGTGTTCTTTTGTTCTGCTAATTTTTCAGGATGAAACAATTCTAAATCCCTGGGTTTGGGGACATACTGCATATTGCTTTTACTTGATGTTTTCCTTCTATTTATAGTACACTAGTTGTTTTGAGCGACTGATGAGCTAAACCCCAAAATATTGTTTTTCTCCTGCCGGGATCGCTGTCAGACCACCAGAAAAAGACAGCTGTGGCACAGGTCAGTCCAAACGTATTTACAGGTATTCCTGGGCTACTGCATGTTCTCACCTCTCTTAGCAATACTTTGGTTTTGGCAAAGCTTTATGTGAACAAACTCACAAAAGCACTGATGAAGAGTAAATCAAAGGGCGTATGACAGTCGTCAAAAAGGCTCTGTGATTTCTGTTTGAACAAATGCTTATGAGGACTCATTTTCTCATAGCTGTGGAGCTCTAATCCTCATCTATTCAGCACATTAGAGAAAAATACCAAATTACATCCCCTATCCCTGCATCTAATTTCAAATGAAATCAAATAAGCACAGTAACGAGAATAAACACAAATAATTAGTGACAATGATAACATAGGAATTGGGCTGAAGGAATATCTTTCCCTTGGAAAACACTGGAGAGCAATGTCAGAGTTACTGATTAATTTAACAGCCATTAAAACATCTTATTAACTCAAGTGCTAATTGAGTGCTTGGCAGGAATAACAGAGCAGTGCCAACCATACACATACATAAAAACTGCGAATATTTAAAGAAATTCTGTGGCTTAGTATTTTATTACTTTTATAAATTGCTTTTATAACATGTTAGGCTGGCTTAAGTTGCCTTACCTACCTCCTTTGTGCCTCTTTTGAACATGCCATGCTCTGATGGCACACAGCCTCAGCTATCCTTAAAAAAAGGTGAGTCCATTTGCAGTCTTTTTGGCTGAGGTCTTCCAGATGTGGCTGGAACATCTGCCTCGCAGCAATGCCTGAGTTTGCAGGCTGAAAGGTGCAAACTGCTGAGCTTTGGGAAGTCTCGGTGCCATGGCTGCTGATGTGATGGGCACTGAAGGAGGCAAAGTGGGCGCCGAGGGAACAACTGCTCCAGCTGTTCCAGTAAAGGACCCATGACCATGCTGACCACCACCTGCCCAGGACTGGGGTTTGGTTTTCAGAGTACCAGATAATTTTTTTTTTTTGTACGTGAACATCTACAGTTTGCAGGGAGAAGTTAAACTAATGTTACTCCTTCCTCTGCGTCTGAACCCCAACTGTGATGGTTTGTGGTTGCCATACACTGCTTCCTGGGTCCTTTCTTCCCTTGCACCCACAGCCTGCGAAAGCATCCATGGCTCCAAACTGAGGGAGGACAGCAACATACTGCTGCACTTTACTTTTGCAGAAGCATAGCAATCGCCTCCGCTCCCTTCCCCACCGTCATCACTCCCAGTGGGAGGAAAGCAGCTAGTTTTTCCTGTCCGAGCAAAGCCAAAACATCAAATTGCCTGAATGTTGCTCAGGGCCTCAAGGGCAGCATATCCCACTGCTGAAGGTGTGGCAGAGACACTCAGCTCCAGACCTTTCCCCCGATGGCTACAAATTGAGGTGGGTGGTAGGGACCTCACTCCTTTAGGGCAAGCCCAAACTTCAAGTCACAATCTAAATTAGTTGGGCACAGGCAAGAGATATTTGAGCTCGGCACGTCCCAAACACACTACAGATACTTTGAGACCAAGTGACAGCTGGCAAAATGGATGAAAACTTCTGGGTCATGAAGTTTGTCATGCATAAAACCACCTGAAGTCTGTTTTCTAGCCCTCAGCACAGACGCACCCCAAGCAATTTGTCTTTAGATACACAGAAAGCAATGGGTGAAGCCGGGACTTACAGCCAGGCTACAGCTCCCTCGCTGACCCAAGGCCCCTGACCTGCGTGTGGCTTCAACACGGGCTCCCACACTCCGGGGGAGCCTTTGCTGTTCGTGCAGTATCTGCAGGGAGTGCAGCTTCCTCCAGCTCGGCAGCTGCAGCATTAGCAGTGTTACACAGAGCTGCCTTGAGCCCGGAGTTGGGAGCCCCTGAAAGATTATTTACCTCTAGCTTAAAAGCTGCTAAACTGCCCTGAATGATTTGTTTGCCGCTCCAGTGAAGCATGGGCCAGCAAGCACAAATGATCAGGGCAGGGCTGGAGGCTGGACCTGGGACAACATTTAGGCTGCCAGGCTTGCGCAGGTGCCCAGTAGAGGTTAGAAAGTTCTTCGAGTGGTCGAATCCACTGGGAACCTTATTCAGAGGAGGGAGAGAGGTTGTGCTGCATACATCGTCTTCCCCAGCCACCTAGAAATGACCAGCCACCAAGCAACGAGTGCTTATTAATAAACTTGCTTAAGGAAATTGGCTGGAGTCTTACTTTTCATTGTGCTGAATGAATGGAGCTAAATATAATCCAGAGCTCGGTTTGCTGGATAACAATGTGAGAGAAACTTCCTGTTCTAGCAGAAATCCCTGCGTTTAGAAGTAGGAGTTTCTCTAGGCTGGGTGAAATTCTTCAAATCTCAAGAAACATTAAGGTCACTCTCTAAATTCCTCTCTCCTCCCAAATAAAGGTATTATTTTAATACTCTGTGTGAAGGGTAATGTAGTGTCTCTATTAGAACCCAGCTGAAAGCACAAGATGTTTTAATCAATGAGCACTCAGAAACAAAGGTACTTCTTGGCTTAAGACCCAAATTCAATAATTATTTTTTCAGCTGAACTGGAATAAAGACATTATTTAAACATGTATCTGTCATCTCACACTGCCTGCGGCTTGCTGTTGGATATCTATTTCTCAGGAGCACTGTGGCTGCTCCTTATGCAAAGGAAAAAAAAATATAACCATTTCCGTGCGTGACTTCATGTGGGATTACGTCTCCTTCTGTCTCCTTCCGTGGAGCACCGTGTCAGTAGAGGGTTTCAGGTGCTAACAAGGCCCGTGGTGGGTGTGCGAGTGCACACTGGTCTTTGCAAAGATGCCCGTTTGCGTTGCAGATTTGCAAAACAAAGTGCCTCAGTGTTCGGTTCTTCACTCTGTGCTAGATGAACCACAGGCCAGCTGGACTGCAGGAGAGAGGGGATCACCGGAGAGCCAGGAGCTCAGCAGCGGCACCGCTGCCAGGGCTGGGACTCGGGAGATTCAGCGATGTAAAAATGCTTTCATCCCGCCAGGCTTCTCTCCCTCGTTTTGCCATCCGTTATGCTACCAACCCATCAACTTTTCTGATGAGTTCTCCAGAAACAGCTTTGGTCCCCCAGTGCTGCCAGCATGAGCAATCTCCTTGCAAAGACCTTTGCTCTAGTAGAAAACCAAGGAGCCAATTTGCGAGTCCTTTTTAGCTCTGCAGGTGCAAAATCCGGTCTTTTCCTCTTGTGGCAGTGCCACGCATAATGGATCTGAACCATGCCGATAAATACCATCCATTCACCAGCTCAGAAGCTGCAGGATGGTGTTGAGTTCCATTGAAGTCTTGCTGGGCTGCAGCGATTGCCATTAGCAGTGGTGTTCAAGGAAGTCAGGGGAACCACAGTTATTGTGGGTGGAGTGGATGCTTAACATCTAGTGGGTGGTGAAAGTTTTAGGAGGCTGCTAAAGCCAAAATAAGAAGCTTTGGCAGAGTGTGGTGGGGCCCCTGGGCAGAGCTGGCTCGGTGCTGCTGGGCTCCACACATCTGGGGCCAAGGTGTTGGGTCAAGGGGTGCAAGCAAGGAGGAGGCAGAAGCTGGTGGGGCGTAAACAGAGACAGAAGTTGGAGGTGAAGAGGAGAGAGGGCAGGAGGCCAAGACCTTGGGATAGGAGTGAGAGGAGGTGGAAAACAAGAGACACTTTAGATACCTGATGGGTATCTGCTGGTGACTTCTTGGGTCTGCTGTGCAGGAGCACTTCTGGGAGGCCCTGGGCTTGCTGTGCTCTGGTGCCACATCTGTAGGGCTTGCGTAGACAGATACTCGAGTCTGCAAGATTTTACCATGAATGCGACAAACTACGTGCTAATCCTTTTCTTCTGAAGGCTGAACATGTATACAGATGACAGACAGATCACCTCACCCTCCACCAGCGAGATCTGGGGTGTTGCTGGTCTTTTCAAGGCCACACTGTGATGGAGAACACCACTTAGGGGATAAAACACCTTCAGTGGCCTTCAACCAAGGCAGCAGCATTCTGGTGCAAACTACTGCCTTCGCCGGATCTTGAGCATAATTGCACGTGCTGAACCTGCAAGAGAAATTCAACATTACCAGTAGCTCCTACAACTCCAGTGAGCTGGATAGCTAGGAGCAGCTTTGAAAAACTGCATGTGTGCTCTCTACATCACCTGTCCACCAAGTGGTGTTTGGCCTCTCAACCTGGGGCATCACCATATGCCACTTTCCCTCACATGGCTGTGGTTCTCCACAGGGGACCCTCCATGCGATGTGGCCCTGAGGAGCTCCTGGCACAGGTTATGGGGTGTTCTTCATGGGGACTCTACCTCTGCCTGTTGGATGATGAACACATGGTCTGGAGCTTGGGTTGTCCCCTTGGATGGAGGCAGAGATGGTCTGGCACAGCCATGGTCCCTGAGCGTGGAGACATGGGCTTGAGAAAGACAGGGTGCACTTTTGCCCACGAGTGACTGAGATGACTTTTTGTACCTCAGACAGGCCCTGTAGAAGCCACTGAGCTGTGAGCAGCGGCTGGAGGATGCAGGAGCAGATTTCATACTCTCGCCCTGAGCTTTGATGCTCTCGGCTAATGAGTTAATCAGCTGCTTGTTGTCACACCTGATGGGAAAATAACAACAAACACAACCAGAGGATGAACTGAGGAGAGCAAAACATTTTCTGGCATGTGCTCTTTTGACTGCAACATCAAAGATCACATTAAGATTTTTGTATATTATTTCTCCGAGTTTCTTTAGCTCTGAAATTATCAGAAGTGTCACACCCCATTTGCAAGAAGACCTTCTGGGGAGGAGGATGCAACTGAAAAGGCAGAGATGTTTAATATTTCACAAAGGGCATGCACAGACTAACGTGCAGTTCTCAAAACATCCTCATTAAGATGCTTTAATTAACATTGGTTCAAGTACTAGCAGACGTGGAGCTTCGTATATCTCAGATACACTGGGGACGATTGGCCCCACTCAGGTCCCCACAGGAGCATCCTTTCCCTCTCCCAGGGCAAAGATGCATCTCAACCCCCTCACAACCTCCTCTTAACACTGGATGAGTTTCCTCATCTCAAAGAGCCAACAGACTTTTTCTACCCGACCACATGCCAGCCCAGTAACCATTCATGCAAAACAAACAAAGTCAACAGTGTGAAGGAAGTAGCAGAGATGATCTTTTCCCTTCCAAAGGCTGTAGTTTCAGTTCCCAAATGCCATAATCTCATTAACCATCTACCTGGCATCCAGGCCAGGCACACTACTGCTCCTGCTCTGGCACCGGCAGTGCTCCTCCATCCTCAGCCATCTTGTCTGTCTTTCGTAGAAGGGACAAGAAGAGTGCTTCAGTCCAAGTCGGACAACAGAAGAGCAGGGGCACAACCTCATTTCTACACAGGTCATTTTCAAAATGGAAAAAAGAGGCTTCTTTTTGCACCAAGAAGAAACAGAATGCCTTATGTTTTCTGAAGAACCGGGCTGATGCACTAAAAAAGCGATGTAAGGAAACGTGAGTGGGAAAATATCCCTTGCATTTGTTATTCCTTTGGGTCAGTAAGGGTTTTGGGCCTCTCTGAGGCAGTGCCCTGCTCTGGGGGTGCGGGCTTGGGTGACGGCTGAAGACCGGCAGCAGCTGTGGAATACCTGGTGCTGCCCATCCCGTCCCCATCGAGGCGCTCGCTCCTGCCCAGGAGCTCCAGCCTGCCCTGATTTCTGCATCTGCACAGACCACAGGGAAGGTTGAGGACTGAATGTGCTGCCAAGACCAACCAAATTTGCCGACGGCCACAGCCCGCGAGGAAGCACCCTTTGCCACCAGCTGCTTTATCTGCGCGGAGATAAGAGAAAGGGTCGGCTCTCTGGGCAGCGAGCTGCTCCCTCCCCAAGCACCACTGCCTCCCCGCAGCAAAGCCGCGGAGGAGCCGGGCGGCAGCTCGCTTTGCACAGCCTTTTTCTGGGATTATTAACCCGGATTGGAGCCACGTTCCCAAGAGCTTCCTTCAGTCGGAACCAACGTGGCAGCAGACCCCGGCGAGCCAGGTCTGCCGGAGCGTGCGTGCCGAGCGAGTGGCTGGAGGACAGCATCCCAGCGCACGGGTCAGTGGGGGAACGGCTGTCCGGCGTGCAGACAAGCTCGCACTTCAACCTGCAATAGAGATGACTCTCCATTCCACAGAAAATGCATTTTAATTATGCAAATTCTATGCGCATTTTTAAAATGTAAGGAAAGAAAAACAGGACCCTGTCTTATCTTTTTTGCGAAATCATTATTCAGTTTGAAATATATGGATAATTAACATTATCATGCAAGTTTAAGTGAATTGAGCTTCTGAATTAAAATTACTTCACCTACCTAGCCATAAAAATTGCAACATGGAGCTGTCGCAACAAAGCTCTGAGCACTATTTTTAGTGCAGCGCTGTAAGAGAGGGCCTGTGGGAGGGCATCTTCCAGAGGAATGCAGACGGTATCTTTTAGCAGGAATTAATACTTAGGAAACCATTACTAGCTCTCACGAATGACTGAAGGATATTTTTCTGACTGGGCTAGAGTTTATGCACAGAGCGCCAGATGCACCGGAAGAAAATCATGACTCACTGAATTTAAGGAACAATTCGCTGAAGCCAAATTTTCAAGTGCTCCTCCCTCTGCTCCTTCTCCCTCGCCTCGGTTTCCTTGGGGCACACCAGCCCTTTATCAGTGGTAAAAACAGAGTAAAACATTCTTATTTATTGCCTCTGGATGGGAGCAGTCAAGCTTTTTCAGGATTGCAGCTCTGCAAAGCTCTCGTATCGTACTTTTAGATGCATGAAAAATACCTGCTCGCTCAGATCAACTCGTTTCCACTCTGCGATTTTACAGCGTTGCATCTTCGAATGGCAGATTTCAGTCATCAGCGCTTCAAGAAGACATGCATGAACATCCCCTCTCATCAAAAAAGTCCAAGTTAATGCCCTTTGGAAAACAACCATCCAAAATAGACCCTGAATGTTTCTGCGATTTTTCCATAGATCTTTTGGGGGGGTTTTTTGCCTGGCCATGCATTAAGTGGGATCACTGTAAGAGCTACAGCCCACACTTGAGAAATACCTGAGCTCTTGTTCAGTTGCGGTTCAGTGTGGGGTAACCCCTCCTGGTCATCCGTCCTGGACACTGACCGGGATTTGTGGCACACGGGCGTTGCAGAATGGTGCCGATCACAAGGACACGTTGTGGCTGATTGCAGACGCTGTGATAATGAACATTGTTCTTAGAGATTCACAAACAGCTAAAACTAGTGATTTCCCCCCAAAATACCTATAAACATATAAACTGAGCAGAGACCCATATAGGCTGAAACATTTTGTTAGTACATCTAAAGTACCAAAATCATTGTCACATAAACTGCTACTCTACTGGTGTATAAAGTACTTAGCAGCATCAGCTTTGAAAAAAGTCATAAATGCCATATAAATGGACAATTTTAGATAAAGTTTGGGGGCTTTTTTCAGACACATCACCCTCATTCTCCTCTCCAGTACATATCTTAACTCAAAAACATTTGACCTCAGGTGCAGTATTCCAAAATCTTTTGATGGAGGAGGAAATGATGTGCTACTTCTTACAGCAGTGAAGGGATCCAGGAATTCCCACCTCCCTGAAAGTCACTGCGACTTTGCTTGCCCAAATGATTTCAGAAAACGGGACTTCAAAACCTTTCAAAATTGTACAGCTGAGAAAGATAAATAAATAAATGCTCTAATTAGCCTAAAATTTTATAACATTTAATGACTTTTTATGGAGTGCATTTCCATTTGTCAACCTTACCCAGCACTTCAAAGGGTGAGCCGCGGTGGTCGGTTTGGCTGCCCATCCGTAGCACCAACCCTTCCTTCCAATTTTGCCTCCTGCTTGTTGAATCTTGCTTTCGATTGCGCATCCATGGGGAAAGACTTACATTTTCCTACATGTCTGCAACACGTCTGCCACAACGCCTGAGCCCTCTAGATGCTGCTGTAATAACAACAACAATTCCGAGCACGATTCCCAGTGCGCACGGTGAGCAGCGAGGTGGCTGGGAGCCCTACCACGAGCAGCTTTGTATCTGACATCTGCTTACCAGTGAAGAAGAAGGTGGAGGGAGACCAGCTACAGTAGGGCAAGAGGGAAAAGCTCTTGGGAGAGAACGTAAGTGTTTTACAAGGTAGACTTGCTCTCCTCACCTGTGCTTAATGAAGATGCTGCGACTGAATGCCTTTAAGCTATCACCTCAGAGAAACTCCTTTTTTTCTGTTGGGAAAGTCCGTCTGGGTGGACTTTCAGGTTCTTTTCTGCTGCCAAGGGATTTCTGCAGGCTAGCGTACAACTTGGAATGCTCTGAAGCGCCGGCAGAAGTCACGGAGCAGCAAAGGTACAGGGACTGCCATGCGTTGGGAAAGGCTGGGAAGTGGAAACGGGTTGTGCAGGGGGTAAGGGCAGGCACAGGAGATCTGCTGGGTCCTGAAACCCTCTGATTTATTGGCCCGGTGCAAAGCATCTGCATGGCACATGGCCGATCGACCCAACACAGCTAAGAAATCCTATGTGGAAATCCAGCAGCCTGAGACATAGCGTGAAAGGGACCACCCTGGCCATAAATACAGCTCTGTGCTTCTGCAAGGACCTGAGCTGCATATCTCATTCAGAAGGAAGAGCTGGGAAGGAGCCAGTGGTGCGTTTTTTTGTTTTATGGGAAGAATCTGCAATTTTGGAACTTGTTTTCCACTCTGAAGCAGGTAGTAAATTTGTCATGGATTGCAATTACAAAAGTTTTTAACTGCAGGTAGATCAAAGTGTTTATTTTCTATGAAATCTGATGCAGGCCATTAAAATTATACATTATATTTTTCTATAAGATGGAAACACATTGAACCAAAACATTCCAAACCAGAAACTAAAATTGCTCTTTCCTGTTACTTCTTTTTCCTATGTAGAAGAAATTTTGTCCAGTTCAGAGCATTTCTGAAAGAGAATTCATTTCTCAGCACTGGCATTTCGAAGCAGAATACCAGTCCCAAAGTTTCTCATCCCTGGTGCTGTTGTCGCACCACTGCCAGAAAAGACCTAAAGCGTCCAAAGCCAGAGCAGCCAGGGAGCTGAAGCTGCTCGTGCTGGCAGCAGCTTTTGGGGACGGTCCCCGTATACTGACGCAGGCTCTGGCTGGGACATGCTGGGATCGCCTGGGATACCCGGAGCAGACACCCAAGCATTCACCGGGAGCCCTGTCAGCGAGGCACACGCGGCCGGCTGGTTTCTGTCACCGCAGGCAGAGCTGAGGGTGTGCGCACGCAGCTGCCTCTGCACAGAACAGCATCCTGCCAGGCATTCTCTTGTCTTAACAAATTACCCCGAAGTGCCACTAAAATATTCAGTTTGCTGGAAAGAGTTGGAGGAACATGAAGACATGGGATGATTCTTGCTGAGCTGACCAGAAAACTGCTTCCACAAAAAGTCGCGGCGTGATGCAGGACAGCTGCAAAAGGTGAGAGGGAGATGAGGGTGCGACAAAGCAAATGTTTTGCAGTGACACATTGTCCTGGAGTGTAAATTAGGAGCCTGGAGGTCTCAGTGACAGCCCAGCACACACCGACAGCGGGGTCTGCATGTGCGTCGGGAGCTGGAGGTGACAGCCCAGCCTGCGGGACCAGCTGCTGGAGCGATGCTAAAAGGTAGCCTGAAAATAAAGCGCTTATCAGGGCGCGAAGGGCCAAGTATTTCATCCCTCTGCCTCGATCGATGGCTAGCAACGCAGGAGCTGGGAGGACTGATGTTTTGTTAGGAGCTGTATTCCAATTCACAGTTTGCTGGGCTCGGGCAAATATCTTCTGCTGGCTTAAGCCTCATGGGAACTTTGGTGCGACTGCTTGGCTGCAGCGTCGCCCGCCCGCCGGCGTCTCCGCTCCTTATAACGCAGGGCAGTGAGACACCGCGTTTTATAGAGAAAGCACATAAAAACCACAGAGTTGTGGCTGGCCCAGTGCCCATAAAAAGCTGACTGGTTTGGAGTTTGGTGCTCAGCTCCCTCTTGCCCATCTGCCTCGCAGGGAAAGGCAAGCAACACTTCCCCCTGCAAGGGCAAAAAGAAGCTTCACCTCATTGGGGTGACTTGACGGACTCAGTCCCAGGCAGATACGTTGTTTAAGGGACATTTCATGGAGCGCAGGGGTACGTTTGATTCCTAGGGCCTTGCATCCCTCGGACCCACAGCAGGGAGAGGAGCCTGGCAGGGGCAGAGCAGCAGTGGGACTGTGCCGGTGGTAATGCCCACAGCTCGATCATGGACCATCTCCGCAGGCAGGGCTGGCTGCGGGCAGGCTCCCAACCACGCCGTGCAGCTTCACGTCTGCGTCTGCACCATGCTGGGACAACCTAGGTACACCTTGCAGCCCCAAGTGACAGCAACTCCTTCAAGCTTGGATCCTCCAGCTGGTGTTAGGAAAGATGAGACGAAGAAGAGCTCTCCAGCCCAGCTGTGCTGGGGCGTACACGGAGCCCAGGGGACGATGACGGCGCGGTGACACGCTCGCCGCTCGCAGCTGCCGCATGAGGCACGTTGCCGCCATGGCGGGAGCCCTTGCCGTGGGAAAGCCTTTGATCTAACCAGATCTCACAGGGCCGCCCGCCGGACTCCGCTTCCACTTCGGTACCTGATCTTGTAAACATCGGCGACGGCGCAGCCGCCGCGCACGCAGAAGCCACATCCTGTCAACCCCTTGTGCAATCTGCAGGGCCGTCTCCTTGGCCACGGCGCGGAGGGGTTGCGACACCCAGGGAGCAACACGTCTGCGTGGGGCAATGCAGGGCTGGTTCCCGTCGGGGTGCGGCTCCGGCTCTTTGCACCCGCACGCACCCGGGGTTTTATTTTTTAAGTGACTGAGGCGGGCTACGTGCATCGGGAGATGGTTTCTGCAAGTAATTCTCCTCTCTGCAGGAACATATATCTGACTTTATAATTCATGCATGCCTGGGAAGTTCAATCCAGTCCCACTGGAGTAGCAAGCTCAGTGGGAGTTTATTTATTTAAAAGAGTGCATGCAGTAGCATGGAAAAAAATCAAATCTATCAGAAACCATAAGTCTTAATCCTAAACCAGCTTTGCTTTCCTTAAAAATATGGTCTAGGGAAGCTGCTTGTAAAATGTGGCTTCCATGGAGCCTTGGCTTTAGCATTGCAATCCCTATGGAACAGTATTATAGCATAATAATTAAAACATTTACAAAATGAAGATAATCTATGGCTGATCCAAGTTTCTATGGAAATTTGGAGGCTATGGAGTATGCAGCTGTTCCCATCTAATGCAAAGATTGGCTTGTAGCTCTGCTTCTGAGCCCATTTGTAACTTAGGGGATAATTTATCTGTTCTGTTTACACACTTCTCAGCTTGCACAGCCCTAGAGTGTAATTTTTCTACGGTTCCCAAGCAAAAGGGTGTCTTACCCTCCCTGTTCAGCCTCAGCAATTAGTGTTCTTGAACTTAATGAAACGCCTCTGTTGAAAGGCGTGGGTGCCCACGCCGGTGTTGCAGTCATTGCACTGCACGAGATCTGTCAGAGCATCAGACGCACCGGTGGAGCAATGGAAACACTTGCTCATGCTGGCCCGCGGTACCCACAGATACGGCCCCACGAGGACTCGCTCTGATCCCTCCGCTTCACATCTGCGAGGCGTTTGCCTCCATTTTGTTCCCCTTTAAGCTCCTGCATCCCTGACCCAGTGCTGCTGGTGGTGCCGGCCCCGTAAGGCTTGGCCAGCAGTGGAAGGAGCTGGGAGCCAGTACAGTTGGTGCCAGAGGTTCTGCCAGATGTTTGGCTGTGAGTATGGGTCCATCTCTATGCCCCTGCTCCTGAGCCGATGGTTTCTACTAATAGGTTTTGGTGAGCCCACACAGGGTAAATACAGGCAAGAGAAAGCTGAAAAGAAGGCAATTCCCTCATAGGATGAGGCCAGCAGCTTACGGGCAGTTAAATATTTTTATCTAAAGCCGTGGGCATGTTTATATGAGTCACTATATTAACACTTTTACAGACAGACACAGAGCAGGGAAGTGTGTTGGTTGACAAAGGAAAAGGGCAGAAACACCCGAGGAAAGATCTTAAACAGTACAGTGAAGGACTTTTTGGGCTGATACCAATACCTGGTACTTTACAAATCAGGCAGATAAAAAACTGGACAACCTGCAACTGTTTGTGGCGGAGCAGAGGACAGACAATTGCTACCTGCTCATCCTCATGACACGATGATGTTTTACATTCACTAACTTGTCTCTAGTGAGTCCATGGCTGACGTAAGCAGTTTTCATTTTGGAATGTTAAATTGCTAATGAAGAAAGTATTAATAACCTCTAAGCAAAGAAAGTTCACTAGTAGAGCAGAGCGCCAGCAGCTACGCAATGGCCTCAGGGGAGCAAACCTTCAAGTCTCGTTGAAACCACAGCATGAAAATCTGCTTTTTACAAAGGGAGAGGAAAACTCTTGTCAGTCAGGAGCGCACAGAAGAAAATCTTTCTGTTGAAGCAGTGCTGGAGGTTCCCATCCTGAACAAATATATAGTAGCATTCACTGACTGATTCCCTTAGCGTCAGTTTGAACTCATAGACAGAAAAGTCTGTAAAGTCTCAGTGCTTCAGAGCGAGAAGTTAAAAAACCAAAACAAAAATAACCCAAAACACGCAAAAAACCCCCGCAAACCAGCATTTTAATTCCTGGTTGTATTTAACTGCTGCAGCACAGCTGAGTTACAGTGGGGATGGAAGCGGTGATGGCTCAAAAGTGCCACTGATTATAGAGAGCAGCTGTATCCAGAGGCCCACAGTCATTTCTCAGTGAAAATAATTTGCAAATAAAGATACACATCCCAAAATATTAAAAAGCCAGTCAAAACACAAGGGAACTCGGAAGCTGAGATAAGTCTCACTTTATATGGCAGACCTCCACTTAAAAAAAATAATTTCATTTTGTCATTGAGGGAGTCCATGCATCAAATGGCTTCAGCTTGAGCAGTTCCTGCAGCCACGCTGACGGCCGGTGGCCAGAAAGGGAAGGGCACGTGGGGACCCTGAAACTGCAGAAGCAAAATCCCAAATCACCTCTTCCAGTAGAAAAAAAAAAAAAAAAGAAAAAAAAAGAGCATAAAATGCCTGCAGTTGCATGTCCCACCCTTCAGCCAAGCCACAGATGAAGGAGATGGGAAAAACTATTCCCTGTGCTCAGGGCTCAGCGGGCTCAGCTGCATCACCGGAGCCTGCCTGGTCATGGAAATACTTGGAGGAAAAATCATTTCCAGCCATCCCAAGAATACGAATTTGGCTCACCTGTGATATCACAAAGAGTTGTGCAAATGAAGGGAAACTCTGCCGATGAATTTGTGTGCAGGGCTTGCGGCGGGAGCGCTTATCTGTCTGCTGCAAGGGGATGGTTGTGGCATTATTCATGGTAATTATGGGGCAGTTGTTTACACTGTTCTTCAGTGCTGTGTTGTGGATTTTTTTGTAGACATCTGAGTATGTGAAGATTTGAATACACATATTTGGTGGTGCAAAAAGATGCAAGCCAGGCTGAGACTGCCCCGCAGTCCTCTGCATCGCTGAAGTGCAGGACCGCAGCTCAGCTCAGCCCTGACAGACACAGGCACCCAGAGACGGTCAGAGGGAGAGCTGTGCCCCATGCTCCTCCTGGCAGCCACCGACTGCGGCGGTGGGAGCAAGGAAGGGTTTTGGCTGTGACACAGCAGTGATTTTCTAGAAGATGACAAGATGTGCTGAGCTGGTTGTGCTGAGGGGTTGTTTGCAGGAGCGCGGGTCTCTCTGTGTCCATGCCACGGTTTGCGGCAATAAATCACTGGTTGCTCAGATGCATTCCTTATTCCCTGCGGGAGCCCTGTTGCTAAGTCACACAATTACGTCACCATGGAGCATCTATGATTTTTTGTAGTTTTCTTGGGGTTTTTTGTTCCCCAGCAGACCTGCTGAGCATACAGGTTTCCTTAAGCCAAAATTCTTAAATTTCCAGTTGGATGTTAGCTGGATTTTGGTCATCATCTTACCTGCAGCTTGGACAGGCCATGAAAACATGTCTGCATGGGCTCTGGTGCTGGGTTACAACGTCAGTCACCTCCATGGGCGCTGCTGTCTCTCTCTCCTTTTAGGGACAGGAGGGAGGACCAGGCTGTCTGCGGGCTGCCTACCCTCCTGCATCTCCTGGCTCTTCCCAGGTCCGAGGGCAGGAGGGCAAAGCCTCCTGGGGAAGTTGTGGAGAGGTTTGCACAGAGCTTCAGGCAGGTGGTGGGGCTAAAAAGGAGTAAGAGACTTTGCTGTCCTTCCTATGCACTTAGCGCTCGGGTTGTGCCGAAACACTGTGCTGAATCAGAGATTTACCCCAGTGACAGTTCCTGCAAGAAAAGAACCAGGTCCTGATTGCAGCTCGGCTATAAATGAGCTGATCCTGTGCTTAGGCAAATGAAAGATAAAATATTATGGGTTTTAGAAGCACTTCATACCTTTCCAGCAATCCTGCATCAATTCCTGATCATCCCTCATAACAAACTGTAACAAAACGAGCATTAAACTTACACGTAGGTTAGATTAATCAACAAGTCTGCTTCAACACCTTAATAAATCCATTAGAAAGAAATTTGCACAGTCTGCTTGCTTTCTGGTTTGCAGGACAGCACCTCTCTCACCCTGAAGGCCAATTTTGTTGTTTCTGTTATTATCCTGTTTTAAACCCAGAACCTAAAAAGCTCCGTGCCTGTTTGAAGTCTCTCCTTATACATATGAAGACTTCAAATTTTTTTTTTTTTAATTATTTAAATTCTGGTAGGGTATTTTCTTTGTAACTACTACTGCTACACACATTAAAGCAGCTCTGAAGTTAAAAAGCAATTAGAGCAAGTGTCAAGATCATCAGCCACTCAGGTCTTTTAAAGCAGAAAACTATTTTGAGGCAATCCAAGAAACACAGCCCGCCCAGCCAACGACAACACACCTTCCTCGTAAAGGCGCGGGTTTTTGTGCAGTTAACGAGCAGCTGCATCTGACCGCTGAGCTCAGAAGAGCCTGAGCGCCAGCTAATAACGCAGCTGCAATGTAGACGCATTCTGGGAGCAAACTGCGCTTCGATTTGCTTTCCCAAAAAGGAGAGGGTGTCCGCAGTGTCCGGCTGTACCGTGAGCACGCACCCTCGTCCGGAGAGACGCAAGGGAAACCTGCTGACAAAGGGCAAATAGGAGCCAGACCTGAAACTGTGACAAGACAGGTGTGAGCTGAGATCTGGGAGCACGTGGACCTCTCTTGCCGAGCCAGCTGTCCTCGCCCCAAGTAGCTTTGGCTGGGATTTCGGCTGAAAGGGAAGATCCTTTTTCTGTGACAGATGTAAACAGAGCACATCCTTCAGCACCCTTCAGCACTTGCAGTGTAGAACGCATTCCCCATTAGCAATAAACACAAATTTCCAGTTAGTTTACAGCTAAAAATGAGTTTAAAGAGAACTTTAAGATATCTTCCCCTCCCCCCCACTTTGGTCGCTTGGAAATCTAATGAAAGAAAAACCCAGCTTAAACTTTAGGGAGTTTTAACTCACTTTAATTCTCAAATGAATCTCAGACTTCTAGGAATAAGGGCCATTGCCTGATGTTCATCCCGACTGAAAAGACATCTTTCTGCAGGCTGCAAAGCACGAGGGTTCATCTGCATCCATCTTCCCCTCTCCTGTTTAATCAACAATTTTTTAAAAATGCTGATTCAGCAGTGATTTTGCCCTTTTTCTCTGAAAGAAAACTGCCACATGGAAAGGAGAACTCATCAGTTGTACCAATAGGTGAGATAAAAATGGTGCAGAATGGCAAAATAATAAAAAACAAAGACACCAAAACCGTCCTTAAAACAGAAGGGAGCAGTATTGCGTAGGGAAGAGGTAAGTACCTTGTTCTGTATACTCCTCATGTACCTTTACCTTTGGGGAGAAAAAATAAAGGGGGAGATCTGGATCTTAATGCTCTCACGGTGACGTTGGGAGATGGTTACATTTGTAGACTTTCCGTCTCCCCCAGTCCATTAACATCCCATCCCTACACCTCATGTAAGATTTCCCTGGAGACGTCACCTTCTTTCATCACATCTGATATCTAGTAAAGACATAAGAGAATTTAATAACAGACTGCACGGGGAGACTTCTGTTCAAAGAGCCAAGGTTGCTGCTGGTGTGTTGTTCTAGAGATGCTGAAGAAGGATAAGAGTGATCAGGAAACCACGGGATGTTTAGTTTTGGAGGTCGTGCCGGTGAAGCCACCCCAGCCAGCCCAGACTTTGTATGAAACAAGGCACAAAAAGCTTTTCCAACCTTTCCAGCTTCATCTGATTGAGTCCAGTTCCCCATCACTTGGCTCTACACATTTACACAACTTTTTGGAGGGGGGATGAGCACTCCAAAGTATCCTGAGACAACAGAGCGAGTAAAGGAGACCAAAATAGTCAAAGTGACCTTGGACCCATTTCAGTCACACTTGCTGAATTTAACAGAATATTCCTGGATTGCTGAAAAAGTTCCCTGCCCTGCTTGAGAAACCAGCCCCAAAAGGTACCTGGTTGGTCTTCTGCTGGAACAAGTACTCGCATGAAGAGCGCAGTGCTTTTATGGCCCTTCTCTCCCGGCCCTGCTGTAATTTCCACAGCCAAAATTTTCAAGAATGGCCATTGGTTTTGGATGCTCATATTGAAACCTCTTGAGAAGCTAATTTTTTTTTTTAATCTGGAAGTGAGCAAGCATTTTCACAGCAGTGGTCTTGTGTGAGACCGTCTCAAATGAGAAACTGAAAAATGAAGGTTGCAAAAATATTGCATCGTTTCCAAAAATTGTGGCAGGCTACAATAAAGCACACTGACCTGATGGTGGGCCCTTGGGGTTCTTGCGCGGCTTGTTCGTGCAGTGCCTGCCAGGCCCCTTGTCATTCAGTTCTAGTTCGTCTTTTACAAATCCACGTTCATACATTCATTTTGCAGAGGTGTACCGAAACATTTTCTGTAAATGCTTTTATTGCTGGTGACAGGCGATCACCTTCACTGCAAATTGTTCATGATTCTTCTCAGGTGTGTGTTTAAATAGAGAAGGGAAGAGGCCAAGTACAGACAGACGCTTGGTTACAAATATATTTTATATATATACATACTATGAGGTAAATATAGATAAGAAATGGAAAATGTCTATTTGCTGAGAGCTGGGCCAGTTACCAGAGGGTGATGTCAACTGTGCCCTTTAGAGTTCAGCTCCCAGTTTTGGCACTAGTTTGCTAAGGAGGACATATAATCTAGCTATTGCTGGCAACTGTATCAAGAGTATTAGTAAGTAAAGAACTCAGGACCCTTTCACTCCCCCTTTTTCACTTAATCTATGAATTCAGTTTTTACTACACTAAAAACATCTCAGCTTTTTCTTTTCAACTATATAATGTCAACTACCAGATTTCTTACATGCTTTAGAAGATGCCCTCCAAAATGGAACAGGGTTGGGATTAATTTCTGAGCTGTTTTCCTCCAGCAACATCACTGTATTTTTCTTGTTCCTGCACAGGCTCCTTGCTTCCTTCATTCTGGGCTCCCCGTGCTTGCTGTCCTCATTCTGGCTCTGGGCCCCTGGCCACACGGACCTGCTGCATTACTTGCTTCCACGTCCCCCGCTTCTACAGCTCCAGAGAGCCCCACTGCTTTGCTGCCGGAGCATTGAGCCATGGGGCAGAAGAGGTTTGCAAAGTCCAGAGACAATCTTATGCAGAAGAAAGGAAATGCCGAGTGTTAGCTACTTGGCAAAGGCTGCGTGTTCACTGCCGCTATGGAGAATGCCTGGGAGGCACCTTTAACCCGTTGCTATGGGCTGGCTTGTGTCCACACCGCTAAGGACCAGCACTCTCTGAAGGGCAATAGCTACCTTCATGCTGTGCAGCATTTGGCCTGGGTCTCCTCTGAGCTCCCTGCAGAGCCCCATGGACCCTGGGTCAATAACTATTGTATCAGGGAGGGTTTTTTTAAGTTTAAGATTCTCCAAATGATGGAAGCACTGGGTGACAGCCTGCCAGCATGACATTTTTGCAGCAGGATGTGAAGGCTTTTTGGGTTCTGTAGCACGGCATGGAGGTCAGTGGGCATGAGGTCTCCTGGGATGGTTGGAGGACTGTCTAGTGCAGAGTGTGGTCCAGCTCATGACAGGTTGTTCTGTCTGGGCAGCCCTGGAAGAAGACACCATCAGTAGTGCCAAGGTTTCTCCTTGGGAGAAACCAGTTGGTTTGCTCCAGACCGGAGACAGGAGGGAGCTCATATGCATGCCATGGAGACAGCCGGTGAGCAGAGCCCTGGGGGGAACAGAGGCAGCCAAATTGGCTGTGCAGACAAAAGGTGCTTTCATACCCCCATCCTGTTCTCGACAAGTGAGGTGCCAAACGCGGGACGAGCAATGTCGTCTTTCCTCGCCATCACACGCAGGATGGGCAGGGCTGGTCCCCCTTGCTCGCTGCTGTCACAGCCACCGGTCTGGAGGTGTCTCTGGCACATGGCTTGTCAGCCACCGTGAACTCCTAGAGCTTTGCCAGTCGAGGATGATCTTTGTGCCTTGGCTCTGCAATGTTTAAAAGTTAATGCGACTAAACAGCAATTCTTCTTTATCTCTTTTAATTGCTCTAGCCTCTGATTTTGGGCCTGTACAGGGGTTCAGGCTTAGTTTTAACCTTGATGTAAGGTACATAAAACAATCCCATAAAACCAAATTAAATAGCGCACAGCTGACTGATGTCAGTATCTCCCCCATCCCATTTACAGTCCATATTTTCAGTAATGCAGCTCTGACTGAGAAGCAGTATGAGACAACTTTGTTCTCTATCATAGATAGTCTATTTATAGCAATACATGAAAATGTTTACTTTAAAATATAAGTGTAATTATAAGGGTATAATTACAGATAAGACTGTGCCTCTTTGAGCCACCTCAAATTACAGCTTCAAATTATAACAATAAAACAGGATCAAATTAATGACCTTGATTAATTTCATTACGGAGAGGAGCGAACGCCGCTCGGCACTGGATAGGCTTGTGCTGCCTGACCTCATTTCGTCTGTCCTCTTCCCCTGCAACAGAGGAGTGCCCGATCGCGCATCAGGTGAGCCGTTCCTCCCAAAGGCGTTGCTAAGCAATCAGCTGCAGGGTTATAAATGTTGAGTGCTTCATACACAGTACATGGGAGTAGAGATTAACTTTATTTATTTATTTTTTTCTTTCCAGGTATTAAGGGAACCGGGATGGCTCAACTGAACAGCACTGGAAGAGTTTGGAATCAGAAGTTAACCCCGATTTAAATCAGTCATCAATATTTGTGTAGAGACTGAACTGATTTATCATGCATGCTATGTGCTGAGTTGCAAAACCTTGCTATATTAGTGATTTAACAGGAGGAACAATTTGATTTGTCACTACTAATAGCAATGTAACTAAATTAGTCTCCCAAATACTTTATGCTGATAAGGCCATGCTGAGATTTCCCTTTGTAGATTTACATTCTCACTAGCTTTAATCACATATTATGTGAGTAACACTATTATGAAATACTGAAGTATTTTCAGAGGGGTTTAGAAACCCAAGAAAAGTGTAAAATTCAAAATCAAAGATAAGCTTCCATATTCAGTCCTATGTTGTACATTTGATTAAATATTAATTCACAGCAATGTGTTGGGTACTTACAGCCAAGCTCTCTTGACCCATTTGAAATGCACGGTCACGTATATAAACCTGGCATTTGAAAAAGGACAGGTCAGCCCCGCAGATCCCACTTAAATCTTTCCTACAGTTCTTGCTTAATTAGTGGCCTAACCCTGCCCTGGTAAGTTGTTGACTTGATCGCAGCTGTGGAGTTAGGAAAATATTGCCAGAAGATAGATATGCAGGCTTTGAAAAGTGCAGAGTCTCTCTGCAATACTTTATTTTTATTTTGGGTTTTTTTTAGCAAAACAACAATGGATGAAAGGATGGCAACCAAATTCTGGTTTATTCAAAGAATTTGACTTTTACTAGCAACACAGAACTGCCATCTGGATAGAAACATTGGGAATTCGGCTGCTTTCTAGTTAAAAAGAGGAAAACAAAAAAAGCCAATGGGTAGAGCAGCCTCCTGAACAGCTGATGTGGGATATGATGTGGGAAAAGAAGCTGGAGGCTCGTAGTGCAAGCTAGGAAGCTGAAACATCCAAACTACAGCAACACACCTCAGCATTTGTCTTCATCTGGGAGCTTGCAAGAGGACGGTGCAGGTTAGCCGAGTGCTGCCTCTGCTTCTGCCCTGCAGCTGCCCAGGTGGAACGTTACAGCCTTGACCACGGCCAATGCATCCACAGCTCTCAGTGAATGATTTGCTACCGTCAGCCCCTACTTTGACCGTCAAATAAAGCCAGCACTGGGATGAAGCCACCTTTTCCCCATCCACAGCCGTTGCTCTGTTCCAGTGTCCTACACTGAATTTTCTTGAAGATTTTTGCTTGTGAGAAACCGTAATAGCATTTCATTTGGTATCAGTGCTTTGATCTCCCCGCTTAAATACCACATTAATTCAGAGCTCCCCTGGGTGGATGAGTTCACAGTATTAGTTAACCTCTTCTGCTGGAAGTCTCAAATATGATTTAGAAATAATTCTGTGCATTGTGACAGAAACAAAAACTCATCCTTAATTAAAAGTATAAATAAAAGGGATTTCTCTCCTTAGACTAATGAGAATTCAGACATCAGCTCTTCGCACTGCTTTTTCACTGCCATTAAAGCAAAATTTCAAATTTTGCATGATGAGCCTACAAGTGTCCTTTCTGGTCAGAAAACAGAGCGTTTTCCTGCATACCATAAATCACCTGTGAGCAATGAGCTAGCTAAATCCTTAAAACGTTTAGATTTTGATCCTTCTTTCGGGAATAGAAAAAGCCGCAAATTTTGGGAACACCCAAATTTCATTACTGCTGTGAATTTTTAAATGGTTTGTTGCTATTTTAAGAATTCCTTCAAGGTGTTATTGATTTGATCCACAAAGGGATCAAGCTCAAGTTCTGAAAAGAGCCTCTCAGCTGCTACTCACAGATTTCTGACTTCTTACCAAGAACGTGCCTATGGGTGCCCAAACACCTAAATCCTGATGGTGCAGAGCTGGCTGGAACGTGAGCTTTCCACCTCTCTTCCCAATAGCTGTTAGGTATGCCCCAAGCCCAGAAGGGTGAAAATGGTGACTTTACCACCCAGCGCTAGAAGACTTTTTGCTGCTGATGATCACTTCTATGTAGGACTCAAGTGTATACTTCTTTGTTTTGTTTTTTCTTTTTTAGTCTAATTATATTTTTATGTTATATTTCCAGGTTTCTGTCCATAACCAGTGAACTGAATGCCACAATCACTAAGCTCTGTGCTTGGTTTCACACTCATCCTTCTGCCTCCCTTGATTCTTACCAGCCTGGTCCTGGGCAGGACTGAGGCTGCTGTGGAGGCCAGGGGGTCAGACCTGCAGCCCTCCAACCTTGTCCATGGGCTGGAAGGGCCCCAAGCCCTCATCTTCTGGTTTTGGATGAGTCCTGCGGGTTCTGGACATGGCACCATTCTCCCATCATGGTGGGCTGAGTCCCAAGTTAATTCCACTGCTGGTGTCTCCCCGTCATCTCCGGGGAAGACGAAAGCCCTGCTTTGAGTGGACAGGGCTGCCACCTGGAGGCACCCCAGTTTTCCTGCATGGCCAGTAGAGAGAGGAGATGGACTGCAGACTCCAGAGGTGTCTGACCAGCCACAGAGGACATTCATGCAGCCATGTCGTGCGCAGCCAGCCATGTCCCTCTGGAGCAGCCAGGAGATGGCAAATTTGGCACCTCAGTTAAGCAGAGGCTCTGTGCTGGAGGCCTTTCTGGGGTTAAGGATTTCATCAGGGGTTATTTTCTCCCAAGCTCAGCCAAAGTACTCTCAGGGGTCTTCTCTCCAAGGCCGAGGTTCAGGCAGGACCCTAAGTGCCTCCTCCCCACTGACGTAATGCTTTTAAGTAAATAAGAACCTAAAGCACTTCCGTCTTCCCCAGTGACCCCAGGCACCTCACAAACCCCCTCATTCTTAACTGGCTTTTCTCTGGTCAGTGCCAGCCCCTGGTTTCTGTCTCAGCATGAGTCTGGCAGAAGTCTTGGCCATGAGGACCAGCGATGCACACGGCAGAGTTGCGACAGGGCTCGTGGCATGTCAGAGCCCACGCTGGCCAACGTCCGGTGGTTTGAGCAAGAGGAAGCAGCCTCAGAAACACCAAACTGCTGCAGAATTCTGGAGAAGTCAGTGATGAGGCAGAAACGAAAGATGCGACCAAGGGCCCACAAATCCCTCCGTCAGCATATAGGTACCTTCATCCCACCACCACTCTCCTGACTGGGCTGGGGGATGATGAGTTCTGCCAGGCACAAAGCGTGGTGTCCTGGGCAGCAAATTAGCAGAGCAAGGAGGTGGAGGGGAGCTGTGGTGGGGCTTGCTGCTCCTGCTGCCTCACCTGGTGTGGTGGCTGGGCTGTTTTCTCCACCTCTGTGACCACTGTTGGGTCCTGGTCCTTCTGCGATGCCTGGAAGTGCAGTTCAGCAGCAGTAAGGAGAGGGGCGAGGAAAGGAGGGAGTCTCCCAGGAGGACACAGGAGGTCTGCAATGGGAACAAGAAACCTTTCAAACATTCACGTCCCACCAGAACATCACTGCCAGCCTCTGCCAGAGGGCATCGCTGGGAAATGCATCCGGCGCAGCCGCCTCTAGCGAAGGGCCGTTCCCACAGAAACGTGACTCCAGGGATTTATTTTTTTTTCCTATATAATTGATGTGGGGAAAAGGCAAATGTGACTGTGGGGTTTCCAGGGTCTGTGGAAACACCACCATTTTGGCATCCATTTCTGTTGCATGTGCAATGTGGGGAGGACAGACCGCGATACCTTCACACCTTTTGGGCTGTGCTTTACTCCACACGTGACATTTTGGGCACTGTCTGTAAGGAGATGCTCTGAATGAGCAGAGGTGTTGCAAGCTGTCACCGGGCAAACAAATAAGCAGCTGCTGCTTTATTTGCCCAAAGAACAGATTTATTCCCCCACCCCCAAAATATTGGATGAGCACAAGGTTTCCCCAACACCTCACAGTTAGCATGCCGCAATACGGCCCTATTCCCAGAGGAGAGGCTGTTTTAACCCATCTCCTTGTAGCCTGGCAGTAGGAAGCCCTCCCAGCAGAAGGCCTGGGGTAGACCACCACGGTTTTAGTGAAAACAGAGAGAAAAAAGCTTTTTCCAAACCTGCTTCGTCTTCATTTTTCAATAAAAAATCTGAAGGACATGAATTTTTAGGCAGACCTCAAGTAAGTTCACTAAACTGCTTATGGGACTCGAATCCGACTATTTTACTTGCCTTACCTAGAGCAAAACTTACCTTTGGCCTCTGCTGCCCCTTGCCTTACTCCTAGTTTTCTGTTGGCTCCAGTTTCACCAGCCACAGGAAATTTTCTCTCTCTCCCTGGGTGGGTTTCCTCAGTTTGCCAAGGCAAGTCTGCTTCTTGTGCTTTGTGCTTTTGTGCTGAAAAATTCATGTGGAGAAATGGAATTAGTCTCAGACTAAACAACCTCATGGAGCAGTTGAGGACTCCAAACCCAAATCTTGGTTTGAACATTCACCACCACACCTCTTCCTGCAGAAGCAGAGACCAAAATTGCTTCTTGAGGTCCCTGCTTTGGACCTGGTCTGAGGAGGGTCAGAGCAGGGGTCAGTCTGGTCCTGATGTTAAACAGGTGATCTTCAGCTGAAGCAGAGGCCATCGAACCAGGTAAGAGACTACTCGCCTCTCAGTCTTGGCTCAAGGTGACAGCATTTCTCCATCCCTGGGAAATGAAAGGCAGAACCGCATTGCACCACAGAGCATCAAAGCGCTGTTTGCCCACCAAAGCATCCTTTCCAGCTGGTACTTCGCTACCCTCGTAACAGACATTAACAGGCTACGTGCACAGTTCTGCTGAACAATAATCTTACACACAGCCTTTATGGCGCAGTTCTTCCCACTTGTCCCAGGATTTATGCAGCTTTTCCACTGCTCATCCTAATCATAGAATCATAGTATCTTGAAGTCCAACCGTTACCGCAACACCACCATGCCTACTAAACCATGTCCCGAAGTGCCATCTCTACATGTTTTTTCAGCACCTCCAGGGATGGTGACTCCACCATTTCCCTGGGCAGCCTGTTCCAGTGTTTGACCATTCTTTCAGTAAAGAAATTTTTCCTAATATCCAATCTAAACCTCCCTTGGTACAACTTGAGGCCATTTCCTCTCATCCTATCACTAGTTACTTAAGAGACCAACATCCATCTTGCCACACCCTCCTTTCAGGTAGTTGTAGAGAGCAATAAGGTCTCCCCTCAGCATCCTCCAGACTAAACAGCCCCAGCTCCCTCAGCCTCTCCTGATCAGACTTGTTCTCCAGACCCTTCACTGATGATACAGCTCTCGTTCAAACACCTCTTCCTCACTTGCCTCAACGCTGTCGCAGTCCCTCTCACGCCAAGCAGCTCCGTCTCTACACCCGATGGCAAAGCAAACCACTGCCAGCAGGATTTTACCACCTTCTGTTCACAGACTGTTCATGTGCAAAAACCATTTTCTCCAGTTTGTTTGAAAACATTCAGTCCCCTTTGTTTGAATTATTATTATTTCATGTGATTTGTGGCTTCCTCCTCACAACTCGGCTCCAGCACCTCACTGGGACTGGTTCCTCTCCCTTCACTGGCGAGCGCTGTCTTTGCAGCCAGGGTCTTGGTGCTAATGCTAAAGAAGAGCCAATTTTAAATTCCCTTTCCATCTACCCCAAAGACAGGAGATTATGGAGGTACAGAAACATAAAGGGGGTGTCAGCATACAGGGATTTGAAAAGCAAGTATCGAAAGAAACCTCATTCTGAAATATGTTTACTGCACCCTTCTTTTAAAGGGAGCCAAGATTTGCCTTCCCATAAGAGCTTTCATTTAGCGCAGACAGACAGCAGTCCCTGAGGGGAAATCAGAACATAAACAGCAAAATAAATTATATTTCTCCACTCAAAATGAGCTAAAGATTAGAAAGTTATCCTTTATCGTATCCATGCGGCAAAGGCGGGTGCCCAGCCGGTACAGACCTGTATGTTCAAGGGACAGTTGTGCCATTTGCCGTGGCTGACCTGGAGGTTTAGTCATTTCTCAGCAAATGCAGTCACTTCCATAAAATGAAACAGTAGAAGAAAAGGTGTCATTTTATTCCCGCCACAGTTCAAGGGATGGGCGATGTAACGCTGTCAAAATGGCCCCATGGGGTTTTGTCAAGAGACAATTTCTTCATCCTTTCAGTGCACTGGGGGGTGCCTGAGGCAACACAGCCACATCAGGACAACGCTGAGAGATGAAAACGCTACTGCTGTGCAAACACACTGTCTGGAGACGGGGTTTTACCAGGCAATTTCCCACCATTTTTAGCTTAGTCATATCCACAGGTGTCAGGAAAGCCAGCATGAAGCTGTCCTCCACGGGATGCTGCCGGCTTGGGCTGTGTTCTTTGCTCTGGCTGCGGAGATGTCCCTCTGGGTTGTCCCCTCAGAGGGTGGGCTCACAGTTCCAAGTTGCGATGGGCAGGAGGAGGAGAGGATGCTCGCTCAGGCGTGAGCTGGAGATTCGCCTGAGGAACGGCGGCTGCACTGGCCTTCAAAGACTTTTCTTTTTTTAAATAACACAAGATTTTTTTTTTCCCAACTCTGTCTTCATTTTAAAGAGAAGTCCCAGTGTAATTTCCATGCTAATCAGATGAAAGCTTGCAAAATACATTTCCTTTAAGATGTCAGGGCAAGTGTTAAGTTAACTCCGGGTGACCTGTGACTCTCAGTGACACACACCATTTAAATCCATGCAGACGAAAGCCTTGCCCATGCCACAGGCAGATTCTTTGCTCTTCCCATGCTGCTTGCAGGGAGCTGGAAACGTTTGATCAGTGAAGTCTTAGTGATGCATTTCAGCAATAATTCATACACTATACATAATTTAGGACCTGGCTGCAGTCCCCCCCCGTAACACACGTTGTACAGCGGGTACACACAGGGCCAGGTGGCAGCTTTAAGGAGGCTCCAGGCATAATCCGCAGTAAGAAGTTTGATCCATCTCCAATTTGCACCTGCCAGATCATGAAGGGAGCTAATTGGATTAAAATATTGTAATTATCATTCCATTTACGTGCGGTAAAACCTTAGGGAAACATTTTAAATGGCAGAAAATTTGAGGATGCAGTCTCTGAAGTCTGCTTCTTAAAAGCCTAATGCTCTCTCCCTCCTCTGTTGCCCAAGACTGGAGTTTTATTCCACGGAGAAGGTGAGCTTGGTGAGCGATGTGTGTGCAGCCAGCGCAGTGCAGAGACCACAAAACACTCCTTGGTTTGATCACAGTCATTTTTATCAAGGCTATTTGGATGTCTTTTATATCATCAGTCCACCATGACAGTACCCATCTCTCCCCCGCCCAGGCAAAATTAGCCATAAAATACCCGTAAAGGACTTGACCCTGGAGTCCAAAGGCTGGCCAGTGGCAGGGGTGACTGTGAGTCCGGAGAAGGGGTGAAAAGACCCTTTCATGGGTTACAGTAGCAGCCCCCCTTTCCTCTCCACAGGGAGAGTCTCCTGTGTTTTGGGGACAAGAAGCTGCGGATGCCCCAAGGAGTTAAACCAGGAGCAGCACCCAGCCCCGCAGACCGACTTCGCAAGTGGGACATGCGTCCCCATATGGGGCTGGAAAAAATCCCACCTCCTGGTGCATCTCCCAGGGGGGTATCCGCCAGGTCCGCGGCAGCCCCGCGCTGCCGTGCCCTCTGAAACGGCAGGGAACAGGGCTGGCGTGCTGCGTCTGTGCTGATGGCTCTCGCCAAAGAGGCGGGGAAACCATGGGTGCGTGGTGTCATGCAATCACTTTCAGAGACTTCATGAAGCAGAATACTAGAAAGGCCAAAAACCACCCAAACTCCTGTCTCCTCACACCTAGTGGGTACTCTTTAGGGGATATAACTTTGTGTAGTGCAGCGGATTTGCTTGGCAGATATACAAGCCAGACCTGGGTTTTCCCCTCTCCCATGTCAGGTGAAGACCTCAGCCTGGATCAGGTATGAAGCCACTCCTGTCAACCAAGTGCTCAGTGGTGAGTTCTGTGGCAGAAGACATCTAATTAACTGTATTTCTGCTGTGACACTGAGTCAGGAACAAACAGCCACTGCCATGATGAGAAATAACATAGAACGTTGTGATGCTCTTGTTTTCACAATAGCCTTAGGGTCTGCTCTCGTCTCCTGTGGAGCTGACACAGAGCTACTGATCAAGAACAGCTTCAAGCATCACTGAACGGGCAGGCCCAAGTGTGTAGAAATTCTGTCTGTTCAAGAGCAGAAAAGTGGCAACAGGAGAACAAATATCACTCTTACAAGGGAAAAAAATTGGAGGAAACTCTGTTTTTGGGAGCGTATCAACCCTTTACACAAGGACGCAAGGCTTTGAAAATCCCAGTTTGTAGTTCAGGCCCCGCTCATGCCGGCGGCGAAGCACAGGAGCACACAAGCGCAGCTCCAGTAGCTGCCTCAGCACTTTGCATGACTGCTGGCAGCCTGGAGCCTGGCGCTGACACATTTACCTGATCTCAAGGTTACGGCTTCTTTTTTGGGGCAGCCAACTCAATACACAATATATGGATCTGATTTTCAAAGGGCAAGAACCCCACCCAGTCTGGAAACAGGAGACTTATTGAGACATGTCCCATTAGACAGGCAGAAATCAATGCCTGCTCGGTCATAAGTCATTCTGGAAACCTCTGCCTCAGTGAGTCAGCCGAGGCGCCCGGCATACCTGGCAAGCTGGAAGGGAATCCGGTTTGGGGATTGGTTTTTTATTTCCACCACCCCAAGGTTTCCAACTTGAGCTGCGCAGGCAGCAGCCAGCCTCCCTGGGTAACCACCTGGCAGGGGACACAACACGAAACCCATCTCTGGTCTCACCGTGTCATGTCTAATGTGTCTAAAGAGTGTTTGGCTGATGAGGTCTCTCTCTCCAGAAAAACAACAGACAAGTAAATCTCACCAAAGCAAGTCATTTGATCATCTTCTGTTAAATGCACCAGCCCAAGGGAAAGGAAAAAAAAAAATCCAAAAAGTAGAATTTTCCACCTACCGCCTTTTCGCTGGGCTATCTCCAAGAAGGGCCGTGCCAAGGACAGTTGGGCGCAAACACACCGAGCACAGGCAGCGTTGGTCGCAGTCGGATGGGAACAGCACTGCCGTTGACACGATTCCTCCAGGCTTTAAGTCAGCCATGACAGGTCTAGCCTGGATTGCCATTCTCCACCTGGCCATCCCAGAAAGTCATCAGTCTGCCCGTTTCCAACAGGCACAGCCAGCTACGGACTGCAACTGAAAGCTGAGCAGCACGGCTCTGCTTAACAGAGCAAGCGTGACTGCTGTGGATGTGTGCAACGTACAGGGGTGTCTGTGGCTGCTTAGTGTTGACTTTGCGTGCCTGCACTGGACACAGTGAAAGACCTTCAGCCTTCCCAGGGTTAAGCCACCAACACGCCTCTGTGTGCTGTCAGTGCCTCCTCCCCAGGGCTGGCGCATCCACTCGTCAGCAACCATTTTACATCCCTGCGCAGCAGGCTTTTGCTGATTCTACGTCCCCACTTGTGCTACGAATGTAGGTTTGGTCTTTGAGGTCTCCACACCCGAACAGCGTTGATATAACACCGACTTTACTACAAAAGACAAAGCAGGTCAGTGGAAATAAGCCTTGCAACACTTCCCTGTCAAATTCGTGCTAATCATCGTTTGTAATTATTACATTTCTGTGAACGAAGGGATATGACGTAGGCACTTTGGAGAAGTGAACAGCCCATCAGCACAACTGTTGCCTTCGTTTCCTTGAGACGCAATAGCAAATGTCCATTTCCACATCACAGGAGCTCTGACTGCCCAGCAGAGTTGTCTAGGTGGGCACCAAAGCATACAAGCAAGCTGACAGAACCCTGGGGACTCGGGGAGCCCAACACATCGGGGGTTTCGCAGCTCGGCTTGGTGTCACTGCGTTGGACCATCCAGTGGCAGAACTGGCTGGGAGCCACGATGTGGCTGACTCTCCCTGACTGTGGATGGCTGTGGAGCCAAAGGCTGTAAAACTTCAACGCTATGTTATTCTAGAGACCCCAGCAGCAGTGGTGGTCTCCTGAGCATTGCACTTGGGAGGATACCATCGCTATAAAGCAGCATCTGAGTTTGATACAATGATACGGTTTCCACCACCTCCGGCTATAGAGGGCTCCGAGGCCCTACCTCAGTCCCTGCTGGGATCAAGGGATCATTTATTTGCAGATGTGGTGATGCTGTGCAGGCCAGAGCTTCTTAGCATGTGTTGCTTTGCCTCGCCAACCACACAGGCTTGCCTGCTGTGCTGGCTGCCAAGGGACACTCCAACAACTCTTTAAACATCATTAAGTCTTAGCGCTGCTAGAAGCAGCCCAGCTCTTTTCTTTGTGCTGTAATGTAGCTCAGTATTTTAATTATTTTTTTTAAGTCCCATAGCATTTACTTAGCAAAGAGCCTTTGCCACCGCCTCTCCTTGGAGGGTATTGGAGAGATCCCCAGCAGATGGCTTCCCCGGAGAGATGTGTTTATACGGTCACCCGTGAAATGTGCCTTCCTCTTGTGATGGGACAGGCAAAGGAGGGGGCATGCAACTGCGACATGAAAAGGATATTCCTTAACATAGAATCATTAAGGTTGGAAAAGGCCTCCAAGATTATCAAGTCCAACAGTGAACCCAACACCATCCTGCCTGCTAAACCATGTCCAGAAACACAGGAAGGAAAACCTGACAGCTGGAACAAGCCTTATCTCAGCCTCCTGCTAGGGGTATGGCCAGCTCCAAGCTGCAGCCGACTCATGGTATTCCACAAGGAGAGACCAGCAAGGGGATGAAAAAGTCTGGTCAAAGAGACACAGATGGTCAGCCCTGGTCCTCTGTGCTTCAGAAAGGACACAGACGTGGTGAGAGAGCCGCTGTCTACCACCCTGCAGAATAATTTTACCTGTGGTGTGAACTGTCTGCCTGCGCGCTGCAGAACGAATCGCTCAAGGTTAAATTGGATTAAACTGTTACAGCTCCACTTTCCCACGTGTGGTTTAAATTTAAACACTATAAATTTCATGGTGAGTTATTAAAACCTTCTTGGCAAGAAGAACTCCTCTCTGAAAGAAAAAAAAGTTTCCTCCAGGTTTGCGCACCCACAGGGAGGCTTTAAGTCAAGTTAACGGTGAGATTTCCAAGCGCAGGGGAAGGCAGAGCCGAGGTGTTTAACCAGCGGCGTGCGGGAGCCCTGCGGAGCAGCCTGGCTCCACTCTGCCATGTCAGCTGCTCACCAGGCTTTCACGGTCGGCCCCTTGGTCCCACATGTTGTGCCCGGCGGCACAGACGCTGCTGGAGCAGAAGCCGAGCACCGCGCCGTACGGCACGTTTGGAGACAGCAGGACGCTCTGGGCTGGATGCGTGGAAATTTTTGTAAATCCTTGTCAGTGTAAATTAACAAACAAGCAGCGTGAGAGGCTTTGAAACGTCATTCTTCTGAGAAGTCGCATCCTTTCAGTTTCTCCTGGTATCACCCAGCGTGCGGTGATCTTTGCACGGGGTGGGTGTACAATGTCACTCTGACTTTCAGTAGAAGCCATGCAAAGATGATTGCAAGTGTCGCGCACAGGGATGGCTGGTTCTGCGTGGCTACTGCTCCTCGCCGGGCCAGGGAAGCCCTCCAAGAAGAACGTCCTCCCCCACTGCTCCATGCATCTACTCACCGAAAGCCGTAAGGCAGGCCACTGGCAAGCGCAGGAAGAGAAACAAGTGGAGAACTGTCAGGAAAAAAGGCCTGGACCAAGTGTTTGTGGCAGGGCAGCAGCAAAGCAGACCCTTCTCCTGCTCCCCACCCCAGGGGAGGACATTAAACCCCAGCCCTGGCAGGGACAGCACAGCGGACACTCGTCACCCAGGCTGCTCGGGTGTTTTTGGTGTCCAAGCGGTTTTCCAGCACCGGCCCAGGCGGGCACGGCCACTGGCTTTGGGAAAGCGAAGCGCAAAGCTCCCGCAGCCAGCGAGGAGACGAGGCAGCGGGGAGCCAGCCCCGCACACCGCCGGGACACGGGCACCGCAGGGCAGCCTCTTCGGGCGCCGCGTCTTCGCCCAGCGACCTCAGCCGCCGATTGCCGTCTGCAGGCGTTTGGAGACTGGGGGAACACCCCGGCGCCTCTCGCCGCCAGCTGTAATGCCACGGGGAGCTGGAGGCCTGGACACCGTTGAGCGTGGCAGCCGGCACGGGGGACAGCGGGTCCGACCGCGCTAGAGCCTCGGCCGGCGGAGAGGCACCCACCGCGGCTGCCTGGGCTCGGGGTGTCGGAGGGACCCCGCTGAGGGCCGAGACGGGACTCCCTACGGACGGCAGCCCGGCCCCGGCGCCTGAAGGCACTCGACCGCAGAAGGGGGAGCTTTTCCCCCCAGACTGGAGGTGAATCGGGCTGACACGGGCCCAAAACCGTCGTGTTTCGGGAGGGAAACCGCGCTCCTCCCGCCCCGCCCCGCGCTGCGTCCGCCGGCCGCACGGTGGCGCACCCGCACCGCGGCTGCCTGGTGCTGCCCGCACACCGCTGCTGCCTGTTGCTGCCGCCCGCCTCTGCCCGCACACTGCTGCCTGCACACTGCCTGCCGCTATTGCTGCCTGCACACTGCTGCCTGCCTGCCTGCCCGCTGCTGCCCGCCTGGCTCACCAGCAGCTGCTGTTCTCAGGGACAAACCAGCCACCTCCACCCCCGGGACTGAGGGACCCCGGGCCGGGGCGATGCCGCCGGGGAGCGGGGCGATGGGGTGGGTGACAGCGGGGCTGGGGTGGGGGGGGGGAACCAGCATCAGCTGCGTTTTGTCCCCAAGGGATTAAAGATGAAAATTGGAATCACGGCTGTTATCCCACCCCGGGCAGCTGTGCCCTCCCCAAAGGGCTTTTCGCTCGCCATCTCTGAAGGGTCCACGGAGCACTGAAAATCTTCTTGAACTTCTGGCTGGAGCAGCAAGGCAGGAGCGCAGCGGAGCCTGCAGAGCCCGGGCTCCCTGCGGTGGCATCCCGGGGGGCAGAGGTCTCCGCCGAGCCCTGCGCCCACCCCGTCCAGGGCAGGGACCCCACAGCCGCGCGAGGGCTGCCCGGGAGGATGGCAGCACCCTGCGAAGGCGTGAGGAGGGAGGGCTTCTGGGCTTCCCCTCTACACTGCCCCATCTGGAGTCCTGTGTCCAGTTCTGGGCTCCGCAGCTCAAGAAAGATGAGGAGCTACTGGAGAAGTCCAGAGGAGGACTACGAGGATGATGAGGGGTCTGGAGCATCTCTCCTACGAGGAGAGGCTGAGGGAGCTGGTCTTGTTTAGCCTGGAGAAGAGAAGGCTGAGAGGGGACCTAATAAATGTTCATAAATATCTCAAGGATGGGTGTCAGAAGGATGGGGCCAGACTCTTTTCAGTGGTGCCCAGAGACAGGACAAGGGGCAATGGGCACAAACTGAATCACAGAAAGTTCCATCTGAACATGAGGAAGAACTTCTTCCCTCTGAGGGTGACGGAGCCCTGGAACAGGCTGCCCAGGGAGGCTGTGGAGTCTCCTTCTCTGGAGATATTCAAGACCCAC
>Ga0065711_1001368_pt1 | contig 44242 bp, 21 predicted proteins | sample Hoacrofraction12_FD_59098 | JGI IMG/M metagenome (GOLD analysis project Ga0065711, IMG submission 59098) | Hoatzin crop microbial communities from Cojedes, Venezuela - Epithelial fraction 12 v2 (version 2) | ecosystem: Host-associated > Birds > Digestive system > Esophagus > Crop | place... | reverse complement strand
GCACTGTGGCAGGAAACAACAACGTGGCAGGAAGGAAGTGACAGTGTGGCAGGAAACGGTGACGTTCCCCCTGCTCCAGTGTCCCGAGCTCGTCACTCTGTCTTCCCAGCAGGGTTCCGTGTCAGCCGCTCCCAAGGCTCACTTCTGGATCGGAACCTGGGTTGCTCAACGCACCAAACCATGTCCCCTCTCGTCCAGCCAGGACTCCACAGTGGGGTGCTGTGAGAAGCAGAAAAGGCCTTGACTCTAAGTAAGCACTAATCAACAATAACTAAAACATGCCTCTAATATCAACACGCTTTCCAGCACAAATCCAAAACATCACCCCATACTACCTACTATGAAGAAAATTAACTCTATCCCAGTCAAAATCAGCACAATGGTGAACATGGTTTCTGTCATGATCTGAGTTTGACAAGCATACTTTTTCTTTTTTCACTGTCAGCCACGAAAGTGCTGACAGCACGGAGCCAAAGAATATATTACTCATTGTATTTACTCATACTTGCCACAAAATAATGTTTAGATGTTCAAAGAGTATATGCTTTTTGAATCAGTAAGGCTTCTGAAACACACCAATTATTCCAGTACAAGGAAAGTGTCTGAGTCTGTTCAGGGCTTTATTTTTGTTCATGTATGTAAATTGTTTATTCATTAAAAGCACCACATGATAGTCACAGGCAATCATCTTCTTGGGCATATAGACTGGGATTTCTCTCTTTCCATCACTAAAATTCAACATTCTTTTCTCAGGAGTAAGAACAAACAGTATTTACAGCAGACCTATTCCAGTAATGAATGACATTTTGTCAAAAAAGGGGGCAAGATGAATTGGGAATAAAGGAAATGATATTTTAAGTGATATGCATATCATTTGCATTTTGGCTTAGACATCCTATATGAATAATGGCAGAATGGAATAAATGTCTTGGTCCTTTGTTAGAGGTGATTCATCTCTTTATGAAGAACATGTATTGCCATTGTAACACACTGTTAAAGACTGGACTTTTCCAAAGTAAGATTTTTGTCGTGTTGCATATAACCTAGCTTTGTCTTATTTCCTGATATATCATTCCTCAGACTGAAATCATAGATTTTATTCAGTCAAGTAAAAAAAGCCAATAATAAAGCTTTATTAGTTTTACACAGTGATAATGAAAAAATGAGAATATACAGAAAGGTCTCAAAAGCTGTGTTAATAGTGTTATTTTGTTCTTCCTGAATATTTATTATATTTATTTTCAACAGAAGGATGCCAAGGTATAAAATCCACTGGAAGGATTCATTAGAGGAGTAACCATGCATGTGGAATAGCACTTAGAATCTGCAGTTCCTAGAGTTATCCTTACTTCAGGGGCAAAGTTTAATTTTATATTTTATTGCTTTGTTTGTTTGGCTGTTTACAATCAGCGTGCTGTCACTGCTCAGAAACTGAGCTGGCTTAGCTGTGACTGGTTAGATATGGCACATAGCACACTCAGATTCTCATGACTGCCATCAGGATGAGCTTTGATCCACAGGCAGTCTTAGATTTCTGTAAAGCAGATGGATTTTAAGTGCTTTAATTTCAATTAAAAGCAATTAAGCTTCTTTTTAGAGGGAGAGAAGTGTAAATAATAAAAGCTTCGGCAAGTACAAAGGGACATATGGTCAAAAGTGAAGCAACTTTTCCAGGTATTGTACTATCACAGGATGAGGAAGTTGTTTAACATGCTGAGGCAGGAAGGGGGAAAAAAAGGAAGATGGCAAGCAGGAGAAGTAGCTGTGAGTGCAATTCTTGAGTAGGAGAAGAGAGGCAGAGCTTCTTACAGCACAGATATTGTCAGAAGGATAAATTTGAAAATTGATCCATGACACTGTGATCAGGATGGTGATGTTCATTCCTTCTCCATTCAGAGTTGCAAGATTTTCTCACTTTCTTTCTTCGAAAATAAACAAATGGCATCAGCGAAGCACTTGTCTGGGAATTGACTAGAAGGAGTCTCATGAAGAGAAACAAGAAGCTGCAAAGCAGAACGTCTGCAGTGTACAGACAGGAGCTGACCAAGTGCCTCTCCATTTGCTGCTACCCCTGCTGCTTCTGAAAGCAACACCTCTTGCTGTGTCCTGTAACCTCTCTTGCCATAACACCTCCTGTCATGACAGGTGGGGTGTTCGTACTTTGACTCTAGGCCCTTGTGTAGTGGGAGAATAATAGAAGCATGCCCTACCTGCCTCCTCCTCTGTCTATGAGGCACTGTAGAATAATCTCCTTATTCCGCCCTTTCCTTCATCAGGAAAGACAGGGTCCCTTGTAGCGCTTTCGCCTATGTCCTAAAAACGTGGAATCATGTAGCACAGGCTTCCAAATAAATGGGTTTTGAACACTGTTGTTCAATGCCATGATCTGCATCAACATTTTATTAGGTGACCGGAATTTATGCTTAGAATACAAACCACAAGTTTGAGTTTGTTCAAAGATGGACAAAAGGGACTGTTTCTATAACAATTTGTGAACAGTCATTAGCTAGGTGAAGACAGTGGTTTGAGGAGTGTCCCTTTGTATCTGTTTGGAGTTTAAAGATATCAGTCTGGAAGATAAAGTCTGTCTTCTTTTGCTTTGGCTACTTTTATTCTTTGGGTATTGATGACTAATAAAGTAAGTTAGAAAATCTTGTACAGGTGGCTGTTTAACACAGCAAAGGTCTGACTCCATCTTTTGTTGTTCAGGAGCTCACATATCCAGGCATGCACATACACAACTGTACCAAGGGAAATTTAAGTTTCATTATATCACCTACCTAATAAATCGCATGGAAACTTGTTTTTTTAGTATAAAAATGTTAGAAAGAACTTTATAGTTAAGGCTGTACTGAGATTTCCACTTAAACAAGATTCAAATTCTACTGTTCCACACTTTCCGAAAATTGACTAAAAATTAATTAGATCTCAAAATTTGCCACAATAACTCTCCAGTATACATTTGAACTATCTGGGTAGTTTTCTAGATGAAAAAATTCTATAACAAAAAACATTTAAAGTAATAGCATAATAATACATGCCCTAAAGTGGCTTAACTGTTTTTTCCTCTGATCTCTATATGTAAACTTTTAAATTAAAAACCGTGTTTCATTCCATTATTTTTTCTGTGTAACTCAACACTTCTATACTTTAAGAAAATCCTACATAAATATCATGTGTGTCAGAAATGTCATGTTACTTCTTCATCTTTTTCTTAAATTCATAATGAGGACACTACAGGGCTTTTAATCCCTAGCTCAAGGCAATTTTCCTCTTGTGAGTGCCCTCAGAGAATTCTGAGGAAACAACGGATTGCCTGGTGATGTTTTTGCAGGAGATTTTGTTGAAAGGAGCTGCTTTTCTGGTAACAGTTAATTATTTAGCGAAATAAGTCTTCAGTGGAATGCCCTTTATGTAATCTTAAGCCACCATGATCAGAGATGCACATGCATCCTGTCTGAAAAGCTAATGTTTTTAGCTACCTTAAAGGCATACCAAAAGCTAAGGAAGCTCATGAGGAAAAGGTTCAAAGAATTAAGTGCGCATGAAGTAACTACAAATTGAGGAAGCAGAAGTAGGAAATCTGCCTGTATTGGAAGGGCAATATTAAAGAGGTGAAAAGTATTGCTACTGAATACAGGAAAGAAAGTATCTATTAAAAAAAGAAAGGGGAAACTAAGGCTGAAAAGCTAGAATTATTTGCCAAATAGAAAGACTAATTACAGTGTTGTCAGCCTCTTAAGGGAAGCATTGGAAATCCCTTCACTGGAGCTGTTCAAATTTAGGATTTGGCAAAGCATCAGGGGATGTTCTGCAAAGAACAATGCTTCTCTGGTGAGGTGAACAGGCTGGAGAGGAGCTGATAAAGCAACAGTATTAGCATGGTGCACAGCTGTGTGAGCAAGACACAGTAAATGCTGAAATCAAAAGTAAGTCGTTTTGTTTGAAAAGGGCATAGGCAATTACTGGTGCTTGAATTTAGAAAATCTTGCTGACATTCTGCACGGTTAAAGAGACTGGAAACTTCTAAAGCTTTCCTCTATTACCTCTAGAATAGCCCTTTTTGGTTCATTATGACCAACTGATTTAATAGTCAAATCATCTTTCTTAATGGCTACAGACTGTGAAGCACGACAAAGAACAGCACTCCACACCCTCAGAAATTCATTCCATACAATTAAGAATGCCATTTCTGTGAAATGCAGGCACTCCGGTTAGTGGGATGTGATAAGAGCTGCTTCATATTCTCACAAATAATCTGAGGACAACCGATGGATTTAAAGATTGAAGGAAATGAGAGTAATACAGTTGTTGGTCTTCTTGAGTCTCTTTTTTTGGCTTCGTTGTGAGTACATTAGCACAAATAATTTTTTTCTGATTTTCCTTGCCTATGCATCTCCCTCTGCTGTTATTTATCTGCTGCAAGATTCTATCGTCATTTGAGGATGTCAATTTGTATTAAAGAAGGAAAATTAAAGTTGTTCTGGGTTACTATCCATTCTTTACTTATTGTTTTGTTCAGATGACAAAGTTTGTCTTGTTTAGTTTTAGTTTTACAGTTCCAAAAACCAATAGTTTTTAATTGGTAGGATTACAGCAATTTAACTATTTCAGCTAGTCACCTCTCACATAATCTGGCGTTTGTATAAAGTAGAATAGGAATTAAATACATAAATAAAAATCAAAGTATTTAATAACTGTGAAATCTGACCCTTTGTGTCTGTGGAGACTATCAATACTGATTTACTGCATGGCTATAGTATTTCAGAATCAATTCCTTACCACACAGAATACAAACAGTTTAAAGCATTCATTGGAAAACTAGAGAAGAGAGGGTTTGTGCTGATATTTCAGGAAAAGTATAAAACTAAAGGAGTGAACCTGGCTAAGATAGGAGCAACAGGTTTATAATACTTATAAACACCAACTCAGCCCTGTAGTCAAACTTGACCCAAAACTAAAATTCAGATATTTGTGGGAATGCTGTTGAGATTACAAATGTAGAGGCAAACATTTCCAATCCCACATCTTAAGAGGAGGGTAGGATAACCTACCATCTACGAATGTTTGAACTATTCAGATGCAAAGCATTTACATAAGAAAAGCCAAAAGATTATAGCTTTTATAATAACAGTATATAACTGAGCAATGGAGAATGTGAAATGGTTATTTTATGGGAAAATGAAACCCTCTGGAAATAATATAGGAAAAACATAATGACTAAAACCTGTACTTCAAAAGAAATATCTTATACTAGCAGTAAAATAAACAGTGGTGGAGTTATAACTCTTCATTGCTTCCTTTCATTGTTCTAACATTGTTACTCATGGTAAGTTCCCGTTTTGTAGGAGTGTACTTCACTTAAGTGGAACTATTTGAAAAGAAAGAATAAATAAGGAAGAATAAATGTGGGCGAGTATCCCACAGTTCCCAGCCAAGAGATAGGGCCAGGCTTGCATTGCTGCTGTTGAAGTCTCTTGTCGTGTTGGTATGTTACACATCGGCATGGGCACACCATAACAACAGAGCTGTCAACAACCCTTTGCATCTCAGCAATGCATGCTTCTTGGGGCTGCAGCACACTCCAGTCTGTCCATCTCACATATAAACCACAATGGCTCCAGAGTGCTCTGTGTAAAATTCCAGATACAGTGGCTCTTGTTCACCTTTGCACTGACTACCTAGTCTTGCTTGGTGCTACAATTGCTTCCATTAGTGATACAGGTGACAGATCAGACCATGGAGCGGCACTTCATGGAATAACACAATCTGTAGGATGGTCCACAAGAGGATAGAGGTTAAGACCATAGATATACCTCACAAACATACTGTGGACTGTGAAAAGGCAGGTCTATCCCCAGAGTCCTTTACTTCCCCACCAAATACTGGCTAGCCATGATCGGGAAGTTTGATTTCCCAAGTGCCAGTGCCAGGTGCGCTAAGCAGGAGATCTGTCCTAACCTAGAAGAAAGTTTTCAGCTCAGGGAATATTCAGCTCATCTAAGAGTAAATCCTAAATTGAAACTAATGTACAAACGTGAATGATCAGGGAATTAAAACTTTTATACTCTATCATGAATCATCTAAACCTACCCTCAGTCTCAGTTCTTTGATAGGAGAATGAAAGATGTTAAAATAGATTTTCAGTTGTTTTGAAATCAGCTCAACTAATCTGATTTACTTCCACAGAACTAAGCTGCTACTTTTCATCAGTCTAATGCCTCATGACCTGCGTTTCCCCCAGGTCTTTGAAGCTAGATACTGTGCCCGGTTAGGTGCAGTCGGACACGTTGCTTCTGATCTTAGCAAACTTCTGCTGTTAGTATTATTTTTATCTCCAAAAACCTGCTGGCTTATAACTCAAGCATTTTACAGCAGCAGACCATTGGATAAAACTAAAATACTACCATTTTTCTAAATACTAGCCTTTCCAGTGAAGCCAGTAGAATTTTTAACTTAAATCACATACACACACAATATATATATATACTCTGAATTGGTAACATGTGCTGAATATGTTACATTTCACTGCAAATCAGTGTTGATGCTAGTCTCCCTGTAGCCAGTGGGATTCATTAAATCAGCTCTGGAGAATACAGTGGGATTAGGGTATTTGGAATTCTGCAGATATCACTCTAGTGCCAAAAGCCAGTGAAGTACTATGAAGTACAGTGCAGTCATGGGTCACTTGAACATACTGACTTGAGAATCTTAGGATTTGATTATTCACTGCTCTGCAGCTTAGACAGTCACTTCTACCTAGAGAAAATCAATGTGAATGCCATAATTCTAAATTGAGAGTCTTTTATGCCCTCTTTGCATAAATATTGCAGAAATGGAAATGACCCCACAGGAATTTTCTCAGCAGAGAATACAGGCAGAGAATACCATTTTAAATGCGTAGAAGATGGTGGTAGACAACAGGACACCAACTGCACTGAATAAAATAAACGCAACACCAAATCTTGAACCTGAGAAGATGTAGCTGGGCTGGGAGATCTGCAGCTAAAATCTAGTAATGTTTCACTAAAATAGGTGTAGAGTTTAGACTTCTAGGGAAAGGGACATAAAACAGAGATCTAGCCATTTCAGCAACTCTTGTTTACCAAGGGGTTTCCTTAACCATTTATGATTTCAAACATTATCACAGTATTCTACTCAGTAAATAAAGTAAGTGACAACATGTGCCTGGATAGCCAGCATTTTTAGCAAAGAAATATGCAGTAACCAGACTTGAAACTTCATTCTTAAATGGAGAATAATCTCGATGCTCAGAGTGTTCTATGCATTACAGAGAAGTTTGCCCTTCTTATGTACAAAAGCCAGTTTCAATACCAATCTACTGCTTGATTCCACAGCATATGTGTATGAGGCCAGTGAGCTGCCACAGAATCATCTCTGCTGTTGATGCATGCATAAATCAACTTCAGAAAGAGATAAAACACAGAAATCACAAGCCCAAGTAGTCAACTTTTACTTGTTATACACAGTTGAAGAAAGAAGGTCACGGTAGAAAGTATGACAACCTTTATGCAAGACAGCACTTCTGCTCTACCTCTATCAACTTACTAACTAATATTGTGCTTATGAGAGTCATCCAGAAGAATGATCAATGAATGAATGGCTGCAAAATATCCACAGAGGAAAGACTAGGCCTCTCTGCATCTGGGCTTTTTTTGAAGCAGTGTTTATCTAAGACCTGCAAAAACAGTCAGCCAGGTTCATTCCTAATGTGCAACCAGGCGGTGGGTTTGGCCCCAGATGACACAGAATAAGCAAAGAAACATAAACCTGACATGAATATTCTCCTCTTTCATTATGTGGGTGTTCCCAACCTTATTGTAAACTTTAAAGCAATCTACAGTAGGTTGAGAATGAGAACAGTATTTAAAAATGGCAAAATAGATATGTAAATATACAATACACATGCACGTACACATAGGTTTATTTATTTATTTATTTAATCAGAAAGATGCCCAGATAAATGCAGCCAGCCTCATTCAATGCCTTTCTGCTATCAATGAAAGCATTTGACTATTGGCCAACCCTTTTCAGGACTTTTTGCCAGGCTCCAGCACATTACAACCCATTTCATCTCCTCTTTTGTTCTCAAGGAACCCCAGGATCTCCCCATGGTAATGTGGTTGCAGATACCGACAGAGTGAATGCCAGATCAAATACTCACAGACAAGCAGTTTTCCTCCCAGAGTGGAGAAGATTATTTTAAATCATGTAATTAACATACAAAGGGGGGGAAGATGGGTGGACAAGACCAGTCTGATTGCTGTCCCCATTCATCTACTCTCATACTGTCTATCTCTCCCTTTGCTCTCATTTGGGCTGTCTCTCTCTGGGCCCAGTTCTCGCTGTAGCTGTACCATACAGGGAAGAGCAGCGACTTGGCACACTGGAGGTGATGTAGCAAAGAAACTTCTTCGGTCAGGCTTTTCTTCTGAAACTGAACCTAAACATGTTTCCGTGCACACAATCAGACACTATGGGTGCTAAACTTTGTCTACCAAAAAAGTGAGATTCAGGGCTACAGCATCAATATTATTCACCTCCACTGTGGCCACTTTCTAGATTTGAAAAGCACGAGTCTCACTGTCAGATCATGTCCCTTTTTATCCTTGAATAGGGATTTGAGGTTAAACATCTGTAGATAACACAAGAAAACTGCAATTTGGAGGACTCAGCTTTGGTTGCCCAAAGGGGAAATGGCAATTACAGACATTCAAACTCTTAGATCTGCTTATTCCCACTCTCCAGATAGGTTTCACCCACATACATTATCATGCCCTTTGGCTCAAATAAAAGGCTATAGAAAACTGGCACAAACCTGTTTAAATCAGCAGGCATCCTGCAGGCAGTGCTGGTCACCAGCCACTTAAATGGAAATTTCACGAGGGACACAGGAGCTGTGGAAGAAATGAATTATTTGTTTTTTACTCTGAAGCCCATACAACAAATGTACAAGAGACAGCTTAGGGACAAGTGTGAACATTCATCTCTTGCAGTGCTCATAGCTGTGTACAAATCACAATTCTGTGCACATGAGAATCTGCCGGGCCAAGCATTTTTATAGCCATATGCTGAAATATAGTTGTTCAGACTTTATATTACATGCTAAGTTAAAAGGTAAGTGAAATAAATGAGCAACACAGAAGTTACACATGAGCATTTACCTGATTCTGCTACCTGGCAAGGACTACCTTGTCTCACACCAGTGGGTATGTTGCAGATAACAGAAGTTAAATGCATATATCTTTCTCAGCCATCATTCTCAGCAGTAAAATGCTAATATGGCACCCCACTCAGATCCTGGCCTCAGTGTTCGGCAATAGCAGCAAAGTAAATGTGGAGCTCAGGGTTAAATGCAGTTGATCACTGACAAGTCCTGGAATACATTTTTACAATGGAAGGACTCCTGGTGCATGCTTGCTGAGTCCGTAAATCTGCATTCCTCTCTGTGGCTCTTCTGTTACTCTGTGTGCCCAGCATGGGTGCAGAAGTGTGGGGTGTTCCAGGCTGCCTCACCAGTGCGTTGCCAAGTGCTACCACTGTCCCTGTTTTGGCTAAAACAGAACTGATTCTGTTTTAGTGAATCTTCTTTACAGCTAAGTTCTTCGAGGTAACTGCATTTTTCTGAACCTGACTGCATATTTTAAAGACAGTGTCCGCTCCAAAGCTGGTAACACCTAATGTTTATAGTTTTACTGAACTAATGGTAGGAACAGAATGCATAAAAAAGGCCCCTGTTTATAGTTATTACTATAGCAGCCAAGGGCACCAATAGACCTCTTAGATCCTGCAAGTGAGGAGTAGTAAAGGGTCGCACTTGCAGGAAGGGGTGGACAGAACAGGTGACCCGATATTGCCCAACACGGTATTCCATGCCATACACGTCATACTCAGTTTAAAGCTGGGGGAACATGAGGGGCTCGCTCTCTTCGTTCATGGCTGGCTTCTGAAGAGGACCCTGCTCGTTGTCCTGCTTGCCATTCTGATTCAGACTCTGTTCTGTGCATTCCAGAGTCCAGTTCCTGTCTATGGGAAGTCCATCATTCCTGGTGCGGCCTGGCAACTGCTGGCGGGACGACCGCGCCTGCAGCACCCAACTCCCGGAAACTCAGTATTGGGTTTGTATATTTTGTTTTATTTCTCTTATTATTAATAATATTATTATTATTAGTGTTATTAGTAAAGTTTGTTTAATATTGAACTTGTCTCTTTCCCTTTTCCTCTTTCCCTTCTGGAGGGGGTGTGTTAATAGAGAGTATCCACCACACAGTTTCCTGCCACCCTGCTCTAAATGGTGACATTTTCAGAACAAATGCTCCTACTTCACAGAGCAGCATTGTATAAATTTGTCCTTGCTTTCCTTAATGAGTAGTTTATGCACATTAATTTGTTCATGTGCTTACGTGGATACGTTATACAAAATGCCCTTACTTTGAGCTTTCTGGTCAGCATCACACCAAAATCAAGCGATGTTTCCCTCTGCAGCTCTAATACAGGATTCACAACTCAGCGGAGGGCTCACAGATCCCTTGGCAAGTTTGTTGGTAACCCCCGAAGGCAGTACTGACTAGAAGACTGAGCAGTGGGCCAAAACTAGTGAAAGAAGTAACTAGGAAAATTGGTAAATGTCTTAGTAAACATGTGTGGAACCTGAAATAGTACGCTCTGCAAAAATAAGCTGAACTTTTCTTTTCTTTTTTTTTTTTTTGCTTTGTTCTGTAAGATAATGATTAAATGGGCAAGATAATAGCAAAGGATGAGGGACAGTTGACATTGTTTTTGGCAATGACTCATTTGATTTGTTTGTTCCAGAGGACTCATTTGGTGAGTCAGAACATCTCCCCTTTAAAGCAAAGTGCCATAGAGGTGTGAGAGCCTGGACGTTAGATGCCTTTCTCCATGGTCAAAACAGGTATTCACAAAATCGTGACCAATGTGTGAAGGAGTTAACTCTCTGCTCCATGTACTTCTCTCCTGTGTCACCCTCCATCCTTATATCTGCTTTCCAGCAAATATCTTTGGAGAGAGGTCACCTTTTAAGAGAGACAAAAAGGGACATGAGAGGGAGAAAAGATGTTTGTACTCTGACTGAGCCTCTTGACTTTCCAAAAGCTTTTCCTGCAAAAGCATTTCTTTCTACAGGCACCTTTGTCACAGCTGGTCTACAGCTGTTCTTTAACATGATTTCCTCATTGTTATCCAAAGGACACAATATTCCTTGTCACCTTGGACTCGCAGAATAACGATATGCTCTCTCCCCTTCTCCTCTGTGCTCTACCACAAATCCCAGCCTCTTGTTGCTCTTCAGATTTTTTCAGGACACATGGAACTCCTTATAATCAACATGCGAGAAAGTCTCTCAGACTTCAGTATTGATCTAAGCCAATAGATAGCTGTAAATTGAACATACTTTCTTAGCTGAGTCATCTGTATCCCTAACACAATGAGAATCACAATAGCTGCTTGAGTAACATATAGACTTCTGACTTGGGCTATTGGAAATTAGAAATGAGTAGATTTTACAATGTCTGCTAGAGACTTTGCAATGCAAAGCATTGACAGCAATCTCACACGTTACTGCAGTAGGCAAGCACAGAGAAATGTAAGGTGAGACACAGTAATCATTCCCCTGACTCCTTCATGCTCGCTGCATCTGGGCTCTCAGGGTTCATCATCTATCAATAATTTTTGAAAACACTGTGAGTATCCTCACACTCTAGGAGCCTAAATCACCATTTTTGCTTTTGTGAGTGTTTCAAAAGTTGAGCTTTAGTAGGAAAAGTAAATTTTCCAAAGGAAAACTAAACCTATTCTTGCTCTCAGCTTACTGTCTTTGCTACTCAACATTTCTAAAGCTATGCTATGATCAGAAGTGGAATATCCTCAGCACTTAAAAGGAGGAGCAAAAACAGGAGCAATTGCTCTTTGAAGCCCTGCTACAACTTCTGCTGAGGCAGGTGCTGGAATAGCCATGATGCAAAAAGTTGCTTGACTCCTCATGGCTAAAATCAAACAGAACTTTTTCCTACTATTCACTAACCACTCATCCTGCTAAGATAATGGGGGGAAAAAAATTCCACTTTGGAGCTTGAGAAAAGAATACTTTTTGATATTTCCTGAATTCTTTTAAGAGGGTTACTGCTGCTTTGTCAGAAAGGAAAATATTGCATAGCTGCTGCTCTCCAGCATGATTCTCTCTGGATTTCAAAGGCAAAATTTCTTTTTTTTATGAAGAATTTGTTTTGATTGGCATACAAGAGCCTCAGAGCATCCAAAGTCTCTGCTAGCTGTTAAAAACCAAGAGAAGCCAAGTGAATCAGCCTATAACCTTAAGCAGCTGTGGGACAGCCTTTGAATGAACAGGGATCTCTCTTTGCTTTTTTTTTTGTGTGTCTATGATTCATTGGAATAACTTTCCAAGCACTGCAATAATAATCTATGTGAGTTGGGATTTTTGGCTTCTGATAGTTGCATGTTACAAAAGGGCCCAGAGGTATTACACAAAGAGCAAGAATAATAAAATGTTCTCCTTGCAAGGTTTGCGTGTGTCTGCTAAAAGGAAAACAACCCTTGATTTAGGTTCCAGATGGGTTGGTTTATTTTGTGTTGTTTCCCCTTATTTTTCAAAAACTCTAGAAGCATCCTTGTCTGCCTATCTTGCAGATATTTATTTGACCTTTGTGACTTTGCAGCTAACACACAGAATGCTTAGATTCGTCACCATAGGAGAGCAAGAAAAATGTGGCACAGCTGCGTGGCATAGTGGGTAGCATGTACTGCTCAGGAGCAAGGGAAGGTCAGATTCAAAGTCCTGAGCTAAGGCTGAAGTTTTGATTTGGATTTTTAAGCTAGTGACTGATGTGAAATACAGAAACATTTTTGGTGCGCAGGATGGTGAAACACATTCTTGCTGAGATGTTTACTTCAAATGTTTCACAAAATTATTTCTGTGAACTTTGACACAGTAGTATATATGAATAAATGACGATATTTGTGTTTAATGTTCTAAGAAAATTACTATATTTAAATGCATCAAGTAGTGTATCATAAGATAAGATTTCCTATGTGACAACTTAAAATCAACAGTTATGTGTAAAGTGGTGAGTAAAATTTGAACAAACTACTTTAATTTTGACACTCGTGGCTTCTTGAGTGCCTCAGTATGCAGCAGCAATATTGTCTTAATGTAATATTTAAATAGTTACACAAGCNAATCAGGCTATGAAGTCGCAGAGAAAACTAAACAGTTTTACAGCAGAACTAACGAATGCTTAAGATAATGTTCCCAGACTTACAAAGCATAGTGGGCGCTTTTGTGTGTTCAGAACCGTGGCTTTCCATTTCATTTCAAAGAGGTTATTTCAGTTGCTGCCTTCAGAGGGACTCGTTAAGATTTGGCTCTAGAGATCACAAGGTGTCGAGGCATCAATATTCTTTTCCGTATTACCCCAGTTTTCTTGAGAGTGCTATCCTAATCACATAAATGGTCAGGCCAGATCCTAATAGACTGTGATTCTAGCGGAGCTGTAGTACTCAGAGATATGCTAGAATATTTTGGAAAATTAGTGAAAGTTTTACTAGTCCTAGGAATGCACTACTATTAAATATAGCCTTACCAAAATGAGAGCAATGATCATATCAACCGCTTTTCTCCTGTATCACATCCTTCTTATCCTCAATCTGTTAGTTTTATTGTCAATCTCCTCGAATAACAAGATTCTTGAAAAGAAAAAGACTAAATTTATGCATGTATGTATTTGAACAGCATTTCATTCATTGTGCTATGGACAAACAGAAACAAGAATAACAACATTTACAATTCTTCAAAATACACCCTTTAAAACATGTTCATCCTCTAAGATGTACCATATCTAAGTCAGTGATTTTTGGAGACAGAATGAGGAATTCAGGCCTCATTCATTTTTGGTCCAAGGATTTATGTTTTCCTCAGCTTGTCAAGACAAAGAGATATGGGTCACAGCTGAAAGGAACTGATTTCTGTCACAGAAAATCTGAAGTCAAATGTCATTGTCGTTCTATATAAATATTCAGCATGTGTGCAGTTCCTCCCAGGCAAGTTTTCGCTCTGTTTCAGGGCACTGACTTGAGTTAAATTCCTCAACAGAAAAATAAAAATTGAAAGAAAAAAAAAGTAGAAATTACATAAATGGCTCAAAAAATGCATATTCCACACTTCCCTAGCTGAAGACTTCATAATGTTCAGTTAACAATTACTCACTGAGGACAGGTTAAATTCACAATACATTTGCTGTAACAAGACAAGCTTTGCTTGAAATTCTCATGATGTTTTAATGTAGGAACATTCACTGCATTTTAAGAAAAAAAAAAAAAAGACATAAAGAACAGAAACCAATGCCAACACTAAAATACCAGTGAAACCACAGCCCACCATGTGTAAGGATGTTTTCCCACTGGCAGCTATCACGACTCCAGTGGTCCGGTCTTGCTGGAATCCAGCTTCTCATCTCCAAGAGCAGAAGTGCTGAATGTGGCATAGCACTGAGACCACAGTTGTACCAGAGTTCACCCCATGTTCTGTTAGCCAGACACTCACACACATGTCCCTGGGCTGCTTTTACACTGAGGAGATGAACCTCAACTGTGCTATATATGCTGCTGTTTGAAAACGGAAAATTTTCTATTAATTGTGATTAGTAATGATTCCCTTTGTTTTGCCTCAGTATTCCTCCAGGAATGTTTCAGGAACCAGTTATTAAGGTCACAGCTCCAGTGTAACAACAATTCAATGATAAAAATCCATGTGGTTCCCATAGAAACTTGCAGGGTGCATCCATAGACTTTCTCTCCAATTTGGATGCACATTACTGCATTTAGCAGTCCTCATGCCTTGCTATTTTCAACAGTAATCTTCTGGACCTCTGGGTGTCTAACAGTCCCAGTCCCAACTGATGGATACCCCAGCTTCCAGGACTAATTGCTGCTACCAGTATGCGTGGAGATCCTTTGTGCACAGTGAGAAAGTCCAGCACTGAAGTAGTGTGTATTTCCTCCTTTCAGTCTTGTTTGTAATGGCCGGTTTATATCCAACAATAGCGTAACAGATGGTTGAAGTTTGCTGCTTAAACGAAATTGGTGAGGAAGTTGGTATATTGGCCATTTGCAATGTCATTCATGTTAAGCGAGTTCTGTTTCCATGCTAAGGGAGCTAAAGAAAGGCGATAAGAAAATGAAAGCAAGTCAATGAGAAGAGAAAGTGAGAGCACTTCTCTCCCTCTTTTCCTTGTAATTTTCTATATTCACTTGTCGTCACAAAGTCTTTAGCTTTGGCATATCAACGAACCCAACTGCTGTTAAACACTTAAACAAGTTAGAGATTGGTAATTATTCATAACCCCACACCCAGCTGCATCCTTAAGCATTCAATGGTGCTGTTTTTACCCGTGGGAGGAAACAGCCATTTTTTCATTTTCTTTCACAAACTGCATTTGCAGTTTACATTTCCACCATAAGATGGCATTGGCAGTTCCTACATTTGTTCCACTGTCCTGGTGAAGTCTGGAGCCAATACTGTAGCTGCACTTCTAGTGGAAAGTCAGTGGTGTATGTCCACACTTACCCCACCGAAGACATGTGTAGCTGGTAGGATCACCAGAGGAGGAAGTGCAGTGTAACTATGGAAAGAGATAACTTTTGTAAACCTTCTCCAAGCAAGTGTCAGGAATAAAAATATGTTCTTTGGTGATAAATGTAAAGGTCAGAAGAAAAATCTCCGTTCCCAGAGAGACTCATCTGCTGAAAATGATACCAAGGGCGATTTTAGTTTAAAGCATTTAAGAATATGCAAAAAAACCAAAGTGAGAATTTCACATTTTAAAAAGGGCACTGGCAAGGTATTTTCCATGTTGCTCAAAATGATGGGCCTGATCCTCAATTAGAGCTGAGAAATGGTCAGGGCAGCTAAGAACTGGGCGTTGATTTTGACAGCAGCCTGTTCTGAGTTTATCTCCAAAACCAGATTAGAACAACCATGGCACTGCCACGTCTTCAATGGGCAGTTTTGAGACACAGACCACTGTGACAATCCAAACTCGTGTAATACATGTCCCAGCCACATCACATACTCTCTCTGCCAGCTGCAAGGAGGTGATCGGGCATAAGGACCTAGACTACCAAGGGAGTTCTAAGCTCATCCCTTGCTCTGGAGTGCGAATTACTTACAGGAAAAAGATCTAAGCATAAACTTATCATCCTTCTTTTTTATTAAAAAAGCACTGTGCTTTCAAATCAATCAATGGCCTTAGAATAAAGGAACCTGAATTATATGTCCTGGCTGTTGCACAGACTACTGGAATCTTAATGCTTGAGTGTCTCTGTACCCTGTGCTGTCTGCCCTGACTTGTCAAGAGTTCATATCTGCCTCATCTTGCATCACTTGCAAGCACTGTTTCGAATGTCTGTAAAATGTTGAGAGTCTCCACTAAAAGATTGTTATTATTTTCATTTTTCTTCTTTCTTATTTTTAATGTCTGTAGTTAGTTCTGAATTCCTTTAGTTATGTTGGGCTCTTTGTAGTATCACCTTCTGTTTCCCAGCAAGGGTATTTGTTCCCGTTTGCTCTGTGGCAATGGCACAGGCCAGCTTTATTGCTCCCAATGGGATCATTCACATGATTAAGGTCATTCATTTCCTTACATGTTTGGCTGAATTAATGTTTCTCAGCTTTATGTTCATCTTGAACATTTGCATAAAGTTGAGCACACACTGCTGCTTTCATCAGTTTGACCAACAAGCTAATTAGAGTGTTTTCTCTGCTGCCTTAGCCCAGTCCCTAACTCCAGATTCACCTGGGAATGTTTCTGAGAGACAGGGGTCTACACTGTGATGTAAAGGTCTTGCAGCTTTAGAATAAGATACATATCAGTATCTGCATTCCTGGCGGCTTACAGAATTAACATTTATTTCTGAGCACCAAAAATGAAGCAAGTTAAGAAAAAATACATTTGTGCTGCTACACTCTGACCCATACTTTCTTTAACGTATGAAAGTTTTTTTCATTTTGACTTGGTTGATTAACCAGTGACAGAGATGCAAAAACAGTACAGACACACACATAAATATGTAATTGTTTTCATATATTCCCCTCATAAAACCCAGCCTCACAACAGTTGACTTGGCATTCATCACAGTTAGGAGGGGTAGAAACCTTTGGTAGGAAAGTGGGAGCAAACAGCTGAGAGTCTCCTAACATGGCATGGCTCCAACATAGAAAGCTTCTATTCGGTTTGCAACAGCTTCTTCATTCCTGCCCACCCATCCTCTGCTCTTCTCCTCGCCAAAGCCACTTCTTGCCTTCTCCATGGAGAGTCCTCCCCCTCATTTATACAAATGCCAATTAATTGCCATACACTAAGTAACAGGGATGAAGAAGAGAGTGAGAACTTCTTAAAATGGTTCAAAAGAGTTAATCATTTGCCACCCATGAAAAATTAACAGCATAATCTATAATAAAGTGTCACTGCTTAGATAAAAAGACAAATGTGTACAAGTCTTTGGTATTCATGAAGTGTAATCAGCATGTTGAATTATTTCTTACCAATCAATTATTTTATTGTTGATTTTGACAATCAACTACACTTGTATCTTGGGAAATCAAAAAAAGTTTCAGTATAAATCACAACGGTACTTCAAGTGGTCAGATAGCATATTTTTTCAGTCTACTTTTACTTCCTATAACACAGTACTACCTAATAACACTTTCCTTTGATGAATTTTCAAGGTTACCAGAGGGAGCTCTGGGATGCAATTTCAGTGTTTTATCCAAGCATTTTAGGTCTGAAAGCAATTTGTTAAAATACCTGAGTGTAGTATATTGAGTTTCAGACTGGATCTTTCTAGCTACATTTCCTTCTGTTACATCGTCTCTGCTGAGTGTAGTGCAGATTCCTCATTCAGGATGTCACCATCTATAAGTCAAATCCTATAGATGATAGGTGCACACTAAAAGAAATAATCTATCGTTGTTTTTGTCAAATTTGGATGGGTCAATCTAGGAGCATATCAGTTAAAAGCACTTTAATGATACTATGTTCATTAGACTTTATTGCAGGTTATGTGCAGGTTATGAAATACAGCTACAAACTTACTCAAGTTTTTCTGAGTCTATTTATTTTTGAAGAGAAAGAAAAATTTTCTACCCCAAGATTTTTTCATCTGTGATAGCAGAATAGACCAGCTGTGTACGATAATTTTTTTTTCCAGTTTTCTGAAGAAATGTTATCACCTTGGGAAAATCATTTAATTATTCTGTATCGGAATTACTTTATCCACAGAATGGGATATTTCATACTATAGAGAAGTGCTCAGAAGATGCAGTGCTTAAACATTTTTATGGTGGCAGCATGACAATCCAGAGGTAGGCAGACCATTCTTTTTTCATTTTTTATTTTAGCAGTCTGACAGGAGAGTTCAGGAATACAATTGATTGGCAAATCTTCAGCAGCATTTTGTTGAAATCTTTATTGGATATAAAACGTTTCAAATAAAACATTTTGACTAATGACTCTAGCATGGAAGCACACCTTGATTCCTAGCAGGCTGCTGTCATACACAAACTGTATGCACTGGGACCCAGCTTCCAAATTCCCTGCTACAGATCTGACACTTCAAGCCTGAGAGCGCTGGAAGAACTTTCCAGGGTCTGCAGCTCCAGGGCATACAAGCCAGTTGGAGGCAGAAGAGTCCAGTGTTTCCAAATTACTCAATTTATGAGCAATCAACAAAACGCAGAGTGCAGAATTAAAAAGATGTGGGCTCCAATTCCAACCAAGTCCTGGGTGGAAAGCTCCTCCAGCAGGCAAGAAACAGTCTGAGAGCTGATTGCCTTAGAGCCAGAGAGGCTGGGGGCTCCAGCTGTCATTCTACCCCTGTGGGTGACAAAAAAAGGACATCTTAAGCTGGAAACATTATATTTCAGCATTTTTTTTAAATGCATCCACCTTCCAAGCCCCTATTTCTGTTGTAAGAAATGCAAAATATTAATTTCAGTCCTATTCATTAAAAGAAACAGGAATCCTGAATCTCTGTGTTTCTCCATTCTTTTTCAAGAAGGCAGGTTTTTAGCAAAACTGCAAATCCAAATGGGGTACCAAATCCGTAAATAATGTCTAATATTTTTAAGGTTCATTTAAATGTTTATTATTTTTAATTACTGACGTCTTGTAATTTATAATCATTTTTACTCCGAATTTCTGTTTATAAAATCATAAAGGTACAAGTATCTCCTTTGTTCATGTGATCATCTTCACTGAGTGTTCCAGCACTGCTTTCTGATAGTGCATCAAAGGATTCTTATGGCTTTATCCAACAAGCAGCCCTGTCACTCAAATATGTTATTAGCATTGTATTGCTCATGTTTTTATGACTGTTTTCCTCACAGTGCAAGGGTTAGATTGACCTGCTCCTCCTATGTCAATCTCAGAGGCAGAGGAGGATGAGTAAGGCGAAACCTGTTAGGACCATTAGTTGCTGCTCTAGCACTGATATTCAGTCTTCATCTGCAGAAATTGACTGGTACTACAGCAAAACTCCTGTAACAGTGTTTAAATGCATTGCTGCTTGGCTGAGGTCAGAGGAGATGGCGCTCAGGGTCAAGCTGTTCATTTTGTGTTTGTCCATATATAATCACTTGTGGTGTTACAGTCTGTCCTTGTCCTGCTTTCAGGGAACACCCAAAGCAGGGCTGAAGAAAACATGTCCAGAACAGTGGTCAGTGCGAACCGTGTTCTTAACCTGTACTGAACTAAAAGGGATTTCTTTCAAGCTAGGAACAAGACACGAAAATGTGGCACTTCATGTGGAATGTCCAAGATATTTTCCAGTTTTCTGTATATATATATTATATATATATAGTTTTCCAGTTTTTCTTGTACAGTTAAAGATATTTAATCCTAAATTTAACTACTGCTGTTTCTTTTACAAAAATTTTGTAACTTCAATCACATTCTTTCCTCAAAGAGCCAGTGTGTAACCGTTGTATGCCAGCACAGTCTGGTTACAAACCCTGTGTATACCCTTTGCATTGCTGTTGTTGTGAGTCGATGTATCTTGCGCAGAAACTGCACCCATGTCATTCAGACAGCTCAACCATGAGAGCACTGTGAAAGCTGTAGTGTTGTACCTTAAGCATCAAATATTGATAAATAGATGTAACTCATCTTTACCTGAATTATTCAGAATTAACAGGCAAAAAGAGAGAACTAGGAGAATAAAATATATCTTCAAAGGGCCTTTCACTTTGTTGTAAGACTTAGGAAAATTAAAAGCATCACTGGAGCACTTACTACCCCCCAGGTCCCACCCATCTTACCCACAGAATTATTAAGCAGGATTCCCACCCTACTGGATTCTGTCCACAGCTGTATGACATTAGTTTTATTATTTCCATAATTTAACTGTATAAAGTACTTGACCATAGGTAAAGTACTATATAGCACAAGAACTATCCTGTAGAGTAAGTGAAAGGCCCCACAAATTCAAATCAAGTAACTTAGGCAATAAACATACAAATAATTCTAATTTGAAGCTTGCACTTTGCTTGCTACTCCCTCCTTACACTCGGAACTCCCACCGCACACCCAGAACCTGCAGACAGGCTTTTTATTTCTGCTTGCCTGGATTAAGCAACATCTCCCAGCTTCTGAGCAAACTCTTTAAAAAGTCACTACATACCGGAGTCTCAAGCCGCACATCCCATGAGCCAAAACTCAAGGGGAAAGAGCATCCTAACCACAACTTCCCTGACAGAAGTAAGCCCGTCCTACCCTGTTCAAGGCAGGGCAAGGTGCCCAGGCACTCGAGAGGGCGCGGGTGGCATAGCAGTGCTTGTTCCTTCAGCGCCAGCTGACCCCTCACAGCTAGGGATGGGGACTGCCCAGAAGCTTCCAGGCCAGGACAACTACGCTACCACCTACAACTGGAATGCATTTGAGCTTTTTAATGGTCACATATTGGACTGACCCTCTTACGTGCAGCTGTAATACAACAAAAGAATTGAAGAGTTCTATACTTACCTAAAGTTTACATACCTCTCCAGGAGGCATCTGGCAACAGCCAACTAACAGACAACCTCCGAATCTGCAACTATTCATTTGGGGTTTGTCCTCTTTATGCTAACAAGAGATAACAAAAGCAATTGTTTCTGTTTAACTGGCGGTTTCAAAAGCCAGCACAAAATTTCTTTCATGTTTATTTGGTTTTTCAATTGTTTACCAAAGATACTGCTGCCTTAACTGGTTAAATATAGAAAAGTATAATTATTACGTTTAGGACACTCAGAAGTTTTTATTAAAAGTTTTTTAAAACCCATAGATCACGCCATCCCAGAACTACGGAAGCTATATTTCCTATAGATTAATACCATGTGGTAAATGAAGTTTGATCTCTAAGAGGCTGTGAGCAGCCACTGGGGGTGTTACTGAAGCTTCTCTCCTATGTGGATTGCCTGGTGTTTAATAAGAGGTTACTTTGCAGCTCTTCTCTCAGCCAGAGCATTAATGTTTTCATGACATTTTTAGGATCCTAACTACACTTGTGCCATCTAATCTTCTTTTAAATTGGGTTGAAATCAGTGGTTCCAAAGTCATTGGAGGAAGGTCCCTCACAGCTTTATTACATAAGCTTTGTTTCTAAGGGGAAAAAAAAGACTAAAAATCTTATCTGTGGGTATGTGTTGCTGTCTGGGGGTGCAGGGTGTTGCTTCAGCAGCCCGTCAGCGATGTATTTACAACTGAAAAGGAGTACCTCATGGTGACACATTGGACTTCGAGTCAGCCCAGAGGCTGAGACCGGTCACAGCAAAGTTTTGAAGCCTAGGTCTAGGTGAGCCTGGCTAACCAGTATTGTGCTGTGGTTAGCTCTATAGAGGTTCAAAGTGCAATGGTTTTCCCTTCATGGGCACGCAGGTGTTGCCAGACTCCCCTAGGAACAACAACGGGGGCAAGTGATGCCTGGGCAGCAGAGATGTGCCCATGTGCAGGTTATTACCTAATCAGCTTTGACCACAAAGAAGAAATAGATTTTGCAGCAAGCTTCTCTGCAGTTTGCAGAAACTGACTTTGCAGTTTGAAGCAGCAAAAAGGAATATTGCTAGGGTCTTTTATTCCCCCTGTTTTTGAGCTGTGAATGAAGAAAGCCTATGTGAGACAGTCCTGGAGCCTAAAACTGTGAGTTGTTTCTTCGTTGCCTTTTGCCCACTTAGTATGACTGAGCAGCAATCCAATTTGGAGTACACAGGCTAGGGGTAATGCAGAGTGATTTTATACTGAGAAGTGCACGTTGCCTCTAATGTTGTCCTGGAAATTGCTCAGAAAAAGTATAGTTTCAATCAGAAAACTCCTTCATAAAATGTTCCCCAACTGGATTATTATCCAATCAGATGCTACAAATTGTAGGACATTCCTCAATAAACACATAGTGGTTACTCTTAATATTAGGCATAACTAGTGGTTTCACTGTATAGGAAATGATTAGGCATTAGCTAAAAATGCCCACATTTTTCCCCTGAAAAAAAGATTGTGTGTTGCTAGTCTAATGGGAGTCTGAATGCTCTTGTTATGTATTTGTCTTGTAGTAATACCTAAAAGCTCAATAAAAAGTTTATTGTTCTACTAATCACTGACCAGCTCTAAAATAAAGGAATGTTCCTGCCTGAAGAAATTGCAGTCTGTGATAAGAGAATGAGTGGATCTGAATAAAAGAGAGAGGGCTGACAGCAAGAATTCATTGTCAGGTACACAAGGTACAAATACAGCCTGTATTCACTAATGATTAGGCCTTTTTAGAAAAACAAAACAAAAAAATATGCCTGCAACCATCTCCAGCTAAGATGCTGGATTTTTTTAATCTATATCTATTAATAGCTTTAATAATTCTTAATTAAATTATATAAATTTATGTAAGTGTTACTTCAAGACCACAGTTCTCTAACAAAGACTGTATTTTTGATCTCACTGTTGCTACGTACCCCAATGTAGAATAATTTAAAAATAAATAAATAAAGTTCCCAGTGAGTAGTGGTGATGACCTGGTCATTCAAGGTCTTCCGAGCAGAAGCTGTTTCTAAGTCAACAGCGAAAGTCCATGATTCCACAGGAAGGTGAAGGTACAGCTGAAGTTGAAGAGAAATTTGGTTAAGAAGGAATATGGTTGAAAGACCTTCTGTATTATGGTTATGGCTTTCCCGGAAGCTATTTTCGGCACCCTGGCAGAGCCTTCCACCAAGTCTGCTGTGATCCCAGGAAAGTCCCGTACAGGCAACAGTAGGAACGGTTTTTAAATAATCAATCTTTGTGCTTAGAACTCTTCTAAATATAGTTCAGAAGAAAATAGGAAGTAGCAAGGAATATGTGATGCTCTCTAATATTAAAAAGATCAAGAAAAGAACCTCTTATGTGTTGTAAATGGTTTTCTTCACACAATGCTTTTAACGTGACAGATACAGGATTTATCCGGTCCTATTTTTGGAATTGTTTGAAGGTTGGTTTGTACATCTTAGATGGGTGTGGTTGTGGTGTCACTTGTGGTTGTGACTGTTGATTTGATTTATAAATGACACTGTATCCTGGATCCTGTCTGGACATTTCTATCAGCTGGATTGTATGGTGCTATCTTGAAATGCAGAGCCTGCTTTCCCGTACTTGACTAGCAAGTTAGCTGCACCCTATGGGGTACAGTTAGGATTTTAGGTGGGCTACAGCCAAACAAAAATATTGACTGGCTTGTGCTGGGAGTGGGACAAAAGGTCACTAAGTGGAACTGAAACTTTACAGAAGGGGAATTTCAATAATAGGAACTGAAGAGAAATGAGGAGACTTGCACAGGAAAATAAGGGATGACCTAAAGGAATGAAAGGACTGACAAAAATATAGAAAGATGCTGAAAGACAGTTATGTTTGGCTGTTTACTTTCATAGCTCTGATTATATCTTCTGTGGTGTCCATGTGTGAAGCATGATTTATTTTAGGAGTCCCACTGAGAATATTCTTCAAGTCTCACTTTAGCTGTTGCATCATTTTTAATCTGTGAGAAGCTATGCTCCAAAATCCAGAATTTGCAGGAGTGTGCAGTTGCTCCTGAAAAGGCTCTGGAAGAATAGCACTGTTATGTGAACATGGGCTGTCAGACTGCAGAGTCCTAGTTTTCAGAAAAGAGTAAATGTGAGAGTATCTGAATCCCAACAAGTACAATTAGAAGTGCAAAGCTTCAGATACCATTGGAATCTGGTTACTTCTTACAATTTAAGGGCATGAGATATCCAGAGAATGGAGATTCTTCTGAAGTCTGGTAAGCATCCCAGTAGGGTGCCCACCAGGGCCGTAGAAAGCATGCTCTGAGTTCATGTTTGCAGTGCTGTCTTCTAATTTGCTCTCTGTAGAGCAAAGTTTTTTGTTCCCCCCTCAATAAGAAAATATTCTTTCTGCATGGTGCACAGAATATGTTTTCTTGCATTTCTGCTAATAGGTGGGTGCTTTAAAAGAAGCTTTCTGTGGCATATTTAATGTATATATTATGGAATGAATTATATGTCTTGTGAAGCCCACAATTACAGACCCTGAAATATCCTGTGTGTTTTCTAATGTGAGCAACCATTTCCGCTTTGTAGAAAAGGGGCACTGAAAGCAGCCTGCTGCTGCAGCTATTGTGCAAACTGACTCACAGGAGTCATAAAAGGAGCATGTAAGAGATCACAAGTGTTACTGAGGAATTGTTTTTCTGTGCTTTTTTTGCAGTTATTGACCTAACCCCTACTTACACTTTAATTTTTAATAACATTAGTTATTAAATATAGTCTTATGCTTTTTTCCCTACTATTCTTTGTCAGCTGTAAGTAAAAAGGTAAAAGAGATGAAAAGCCTAAGCATAAGGCTAAGTTTCTAGAATTTCTGAATTCTCGGTCTTCCTCTGTCTCTTGCAAATAATTTACAACAAACCCCTCAAAAATGTCCACTGTTTTTTTTTATTATTATTATTTAAGTGTCTTTATGTCTGTTTTGTTAACTTCTCTGAACTTTTACCTGAAAGTAAGAAGTGCCTATCTGAGATCTCTTTACAGAGGATTGGCATTTTGTATATGGGATGTAAAGGCCACCTTTGTTTGTGAACCTAATTGCCTATTGCAACATAAGCAGAAGACAAACTGTTGATGTTATGTGCCGTTTATGAAACATGTAAAAATTTGACATTGTTTTGATGAAAGGCACCCTGGAGAGAAGAGATTGAGCTTTTACTTTATTTCTCTGCCTCTGCTTGATTATTTGGGAAAGCTTTCTTTAAATCTCTGACATTGATGAGAGCTGTTCGAGAAGTTCCCCTTAGCCAGGCCAAGTCTGAGCTCAAAGCACAATTCCATCATTTCAGCTGGATGTTATTACTGCAAGCGGCTTACCCAGCTGCATAGCAGGAATGTTTAACCAGGAACAAGACAAACTTCCATAAGCTGCTTAATTCTGGCTTGGGACTGTTCCTTCAAATCAATTGATATTGAAATAATTACCTCTCAGAATCTGCAGAGGAAAAGGATGAAAAAAAAGAAAATTAAAATCTAATTAAATGGAGGTAGAAAGAAGTGTCTGAGCAGACAAATCTTAAGCCTTAGCAAATTTTCAAAGGTTACATTATCCTTTTTGTCCCTGGAAATCTTTCTTTTTTACTTTTCTACTTTCCTCTTGCACATTTGTCATTAGTTTTTAAATAACAGGAAAATCTTTATTAAAAAAGAGCATTTTTATATATCTAATTCATATAGATAAATATTTTAATATAATTTTTTTCATTTTTAATATGTACAAAAAATGTGATCTGATACAATTGACTGAGCTACCCTGGCAGTGTCAATGTCTTGAACAGAACAACATCATTATTGCTCTTTTCCCAAGAGCAAAGGTCCTTATTTGTAGTGTTTGCAGCCAAATTTCAGCTTAGGCAACTGTTCTGCTTCCTCTAATTCCCTCTTTATAAACTGTGTAGTTGTTCTCCTCTTCACTGTTAAACGGCAGGTCTACATTATAAATTCACTGTGGTGGAGGAAGCAATTCATATTAATATGAGATAAGATCTTTTCTCCATTTCATTAATTTTATACTAGTTTAACTACTCATCTCAATGGAATTATAATGTTGGAGGCTAGAAGCCCTGATACTTTGGGGGGAAGAGAAGAAAAAAGGTCCTGTTGAGACTAGATATAGCTATTTGTAAGATAAGATAAAAATACTTAGTAAAATAGTTTTGCTTTGTCTTGGGGATGGGGAGTTATGTTTAAAGGAAGGTTGGTGTTCATTTTAAAGGAAATGACACTGGAAGTATGGTAACTTACTTTTTTGGTTTCAGTGGAAATCTAGATTGCAAACACAGATGCTGAAGGGCGTGGATTAGGAAATTAGGCTCTAGCTTCCCCTGGAGGAGGTAGCACGAGCGAGAGGAGGGGTTTATGTTGAGGTCGGGGTGTTTAAAAGCAGTTTCCTGAAGTTAAAGAGTTAATCACTAAAACAACAAAAGTGAACAGTGTCCATATAGAAATACCTATGTAAGAGTAAAAATGGGACAAGCATCTACAAGGCTTAACATATGTGTGAATACTCTCCAAACCTCCTTCTTTTTTCACTTCAGGAGATCTCACAGTTCTCTTGGGGTTTGTCTGTCTGGTAATGCCCAATGAATCTCACCCCTAAGTATTTATCCCTTCTTCCCTTGAGCCCATGTAAACATTTCTGCATTCAGAACTTCCTTGAGCGAGGTATTCCAGGGTTACGCTACCCTGCACCTTCCTGGTCATTTTGAGCCCAGCTCCCTCTAGTTTCATTCACTGGACTTCCTTGAAAATATTGTCTGTCCCTATCCAGCCATCCCATGTCACTCATGATTGCGCATAACTGTCATCTCCCACCTAAATCCCTGCCACAGGCCAAAATGTTTTGCCTACTTGTTGCTCCATGATTTTGTTTACCACTTGTCCTCTTCTGAATGTTTCTGTTTTTCTAATAATGGATGATTTTCAAGACAAGAGGTTCAGCAATGCACACACTGTTAATGTACATATTTTTTTTTTCTGTAAGGTGAACTGTCGATTTAAACAGTGGCATAGTGACCTCCTCTGTTCTTCGTTCTTTTCCTAATTCCAAATGTTTCCTTATTTTTTTCACTGTTGTTGAACACTGGCTTGTTACTTTGTGGAACCAACTATTGTGACCTCCAGTTCTTGCTCTGGTAATGGCCAGCTCAGAGCCATCGTTGCATGTATAAAGCCAGAATTCTTTTTCCTTGTATGCATCGCTTTACACTTATTTCTATTGTGTTTCTCTTGCCTCTTTATTGAACAATTTTGTAAGGTCCTTCATGTTTCGCAGTCCAATCTCATCCTTACTCCTCTGAATGTAGTTTGTATCACTGACACACTTCCCTGCCTTACCACTCACACCTTTTTCAAGTTTATGCATTAATAAAATGAACAGCACAAACCCAATATATTCCATTAATTACTTCCCTCCACTGCAAGTACTGACCATTTATCCATACCCCACTTCCTCGGCCTTCCATCTATTAGCCAATTGCTTACTCATTCCTGGACCTTCCCACTTACTCCACTGCTGCTTAGTTTTCTTAAAAGCCCCAACCTTTCGGTTATATCAACTGTCTGTTCTTGCTGATTTCTTCATTTTCTTCAAATAATTTGAAAGACAAGACTTCCATCTACAGAGCCTGTGCTGGTATCCATGTCTGACACATAGATCAGGTTGTATTTTTGTAGTTGCTCACTAACTCTACCTAGTGAAAATTGCTTTTTGTTTCTAATTTGATTTTCATCCTCTGACCTATCTTTTACATAAGGTAAAGAATCTCCATATTTTCATACTAACAAAATGTGTTCTGAAGTGTGTGTTCTTCTGCACTTGTTTGGCTTTCACTCATCAGTTTCAAAGTTCACTCGTGGCCTTTGCTTAAAGGACTAGCAGCCTGGTCCCCTTTCAGTTCAGATGAAGTCCATCCTTCTTGGGCTGGCATTTTCTAGATGTGTACCAAGGTATAACTACAAATGGAAGAAAACAGCCTTTTGGAGTTTTGTGCTTCTGATGAGTTTGTACTGCCTTCACACTCCATCTATGTCAAATAGACATGTCCTAGGAAAAGACACAATTTAATCACAAAAGATTGACTTTTGCTTTAACATTAGGAAGAGACAAGTTGTCACAGTTGAAAGTATTTGAAATTGGGTTTTATGTTTAATGCTTTGCTGAAGAGGTCTCACATAGCAAAAACATCCTCAACTCTATAGTGATTTGTTTGTGGAAATATGGAAATATTTTTCTCAAAAATAGGATTATAGTGGATCAACAAACTTAACCAACTTCTGCTTCTGAATATCTCAAATATTAATGAATATATTGAGCTGATGATGGGGTTAGTGATGCATTGTAGAAATGTTAACATTTCATGTAGTCCTGCTCTGTTCATATAGCTATAACGAAGAAGGCTGTATTATGGATAATTTAGATAATCTGCAGGGGAACTAAAGCAGTGACTGTGAAGGAGAATGTGGCATGTCGTCCCCCTAGGCCATGGTGCACTCCATTTTCTGGAATAGCTCCTAACTGCTATTTAGTGGGCAGCTAGTGGAAAATAAAATTGCTTCAGGCAATTGAGAATCTTTTTCTGTATTATTAATGCTTGTGGTTTGGGTGAAGAATAGGATAAACTAGCTCTGTTTGTACTAAAGAGAGAAAACTGAAGGAAAAGGAAATGGAGGAAAAGATCAATATCTTCTTCTAGCAAGGTTTCTTTTGGAGGTGGGGGACTATTGGTTTGGATTGCGTTGGGGTTTCAGTGAGGGTGGAGGGAGATGTTATTGATGGTGGGTAGAAGTAGTAGCTAGGACACCTGTTGCTGCTTCTGGAGACGGTGACTTCTGATGTCTAATGATCACCCAAAAGTGTCTTGTTGATTGAGATTATAATCCCTGGTTTGCAGGAACTCGGACGTTTGTGAAAAACTGAAGGCAGCAGAAGAGCATTTTGTAAGAGGAACATTTCGCACACTGGAAGCTGGCGGAGTTCGCCATAGCGTACTGAAATCCTCCGGGGAAATGAGAACACACATTGTGTATGCTAGCAAGTGATGGGATTAACAGAGTAGGTTTCCACTAAGGAAATCTGAAAGCTTTCAACTTCTTGGGGTTATTTTTGTTTTTGTGGGTTGTTTTTTTTGTTTTGGTTTTTTTTTTTTTTTGAGAAAAGAAGCTAAAATAAAGCCAGCTTTACGATGTTGAGATGATGAAATGTTATCAATCTATATAAATTAGATCCAGAGGAATCTGTTGATCTGGGAATCCACATGTCCATTTATGCCTAAACCTTTTGCAGGCATATATACTATTGTTAAATATGATGGTGAGAGCAAAAACAAAATGGTGATGTGTAAAACATACTGGAGTCTAGGAAGGTTGTGGGAGGAGTGCAGCAGGAAAGTTTTTCTTCCAAGTTCTCCACAGACTCGGCTTGGAGGAGACTTTCATCTCTTAGAAAGTAGATTTCCCAGAATGTTGTCATCTGTGAACTGGCTGCCCTTAGGATACAGAGAGGAATGCTTTAGAGGCTATACAATGTTTTCAGCGGGATGGTATGATGATCTTGCCTCGGGCAAGTTTTTCTTCTCCTTCCCACTCTAACTCACTGTCAGCTCTTTTCTCAGTGTGCTACCTGCTCTCCTGCGGATGGGAGGTTATATATATGCAGTGCGTGTGATTATATCTCTTCTGGGGAATATCTTCCAAATTCTGCGTGGCTTTCCCTCCTGATGCCTCCTAGTTCTTGACTAGATTGAGTACGAGTCTACATGATTTCTTCAAGAAGAGAAAACAGTGTGTTTTAGAATATGTGAATGAGAGTGAGTGAACTGGTTAGTACAGCAGTCTAACATGCGGATAAACTCTAATAGACTTATTTGGTGCTTATGTTTCTTTCCCAGACAAATGTCATGCTGAAATCACTGGGCGGGAGTGGGTGGTGGTGTCTGACTGCTTGCAAAAAAGCATACAGCTTGCAGGGCAGACACACATCCTAGACAGACCTCAAAGTTCACAGAATCAGTATAAATCTTTGGAAATCTTATTGATCATTGTGTCTGGAATGAATTTGTAACTACCAACTGCAGTGTTTAATTCTAAATTCGATGTGATTAATTTTTATTTTAAATACAGTGGATTGAGCAGGCATGTGCAGATGTTGAAATTCCTATTAGCAGATGGGAGTTGGAAAACATATGAAATGAAGGTTAGTAGTAAATCAAAGCCAGAAATCTGTATGTTGGGATTTCTGGGAAGCAACAAGCAGCAAACTGCAACTTAGCATCCTGAGTGGTTTAGGTTTTCTCTGTGAGAATGTGGAAGGGGAAGGTATGAAGAAAAAAATAGTTGGGTGACAAGTGAGATAACAACTACGTGTCACGATGACAGCTTTTCTTTGGTTTCTCACTGGTTCAGTTTTGAAGCATCATGCATCCATGGGCAATGGGTATCAAACAAATGTCCAGCTATGAAGCAAAAAAAATAACTGGTACGATTTTCTCCCTCCAAACCCTTACCACTACAGAGGTAAGGTTGTACTGTCTAATTATTACTTTGCCACATCCTTTCCCATTTGAGTAATTTCCTTTGGTGCATTGGCTATGGTACATTGTGCTATTCTGCAATGCGTAATCTGTTGTCTAAGTTTGAATGTACTTCTGTACGTTGTTGGAGTGGGAAGGGCTCACCTGACAATATAATTGCATTCATCTCTGATTTTCGGTATTCCCTTCTACCGTCACACCTTTCATATCGGTTATTGGTGGTACCTTTTTTTTAACTTCTCATTACGAGGTTTTGATTATTCTGTTTGGAGAGGACTACTTCTGAATTTATTGCAGGATATTTCAATTCGTAAAGCCTGCATTGATTTCCCCTTTCCACCCCCATCCCCTTAAGCTATATGGCTTTACTTTTAGGGTGCACTGTTTGGGGTTTTTTTGGAGGACAGAAATTTCTTTAGTAGAATTCTGCGGCATAATTCCACTTTCTAGTCAATGTTGCCTTCTCAGGCTGGTCTTAGCCTTTGAGGAGGTCCACAAAACAATATTTTTCTCCCCTCCATCTCCTAAACACTGGCCCATGGTGTGCTGCGTGACCAGCCAGATAAAGGCCAGCTGAGAATTCTCAGGACTGTAACAAAAGGAGCAGACATAGCTAATGGTGGTTCAATAAGGAATTAATCCACTGTCTGCTGATAAGGCTTACCTCATCCTTTTTCTTCAGGGAACAATTGATCCCTGATGTTCTCGATGCCACTGTGTCTCTAAGTATCAGATTGCTGTGAATGCATAGGATTCAATGCTAATGAACACAGTGGTTGTACGTACATTGACTGTTCCTTGTCTCTAATTTGCTATGAGAGCAGGGAGGGGCATTGCTCCTTCTTGGCAAATGGATAAGCTGTTTCAAAGATTAATGCTGAACTTTTTGTCGGGAATAGGTCAGCAGGCCTCTTGAGGTAGGTTGTGTGGCCTGTAACATAGCTGAAATCATGGCTAAAAGTCAAGCTGCAGAGGCGAGAATCCTATTCAGCTGATACTGACAGAGGAGATTTGGCTGGTCCTGTCTCTTTAGCCACAAATCTATTCGGGGCCTTTCTGACAAGAGAGGCTTCTGTCTATCCCAAGAAGCAGCCTTGAGAACCTGCAAGAGGCATTAACTACAAAGCTGTGGAGAACGGGAAATAAACATCTTGGCTATTGGCTTTCCTTAACTTTCATTTCATAGGTTAACTTTACAAAGAACTGTTGGGTTTGGTTTTTTGGGGGGGTTGGGTTTTTGGGGTTTGTTTGTTTTTCTTTTAGTTGAAAGCTGAGGTTTTCCTTTAAACTTCTAAATCCCAAATTCAGTGTTAGATGGGCATATCTTTGATGGCCAAAGACCAGCTTTACTCATTGTGGGTATTTATTAACCATTCTCTCTTTTCACAGAACCACAGAATAGTTGAGGTTGGTACAAACCTCTTGAGACTGTCTAGTCCAACCTTACCCACTCAAGCAGAGTCAGCTGGAGCAGGTTGCCTAGGACTGTGTGTAGTCATGTTATGAATATGTCAAAGGATGGAGACTTCACAACCTTTCTGGGCAATCTGTTTCAGTGTTTGGTCACTTCTTGCAGTAAAAAACCCTGTTTTTCTGTGCTCACATGTAATTTCCCGTGCTTCAGTTTGTACCCACTGCCTCACAGGACACCACTGAGACAAGTCTGGCTCCATCTTTTTTGAGTGCTCTCATTGGGCTTTTATACACCTTGATGAGATATGCCCCCTCTCCACACCCCCCCCCCTTCCCCTTCTGTTCAGGTTGAAGAGTCCCAGCTCTCTCAGCCTTTCCTTGTATGAAGTCCTTCTTTACCATCTTAGTGGCCCTGTGCTGGACTCACCCCAGGAAATCCATGTCTTGTCGCGGGGCGCCCAGAACTAGAGACAGCACTCCAGATGAGGCCTCACCAGTAGGGGATCACTTTCCTCAACCTGCTGGCAATGTTCTTCCTAATGCAGCCCAGGATACTATTTTCTTTCTTTGTGGCAGCTGAACAAATCTAATCTCTAATCCTATAAACAGGGAATGCTTGAATGTTAAATATAAAAAAAGATTTTCAACACTAAATAGCATTTACCCTTATGGATTAAAAAAAAAATTGAAGCTGCTGTGTAATCACCATGTCAGTAATGCTTAACAAGACATGACTTCTGTAATGTTTTATGTCCTATTCTGTGCTGAAATTATAGGGTAAAAGAAAAATTGGGACAAAATAAGCTAAAATTACATTTGTCCCCTCGTGCTCCCCCCTCTTTTTTTTAAAGCTGAAATGAAAAAAATCACTTGTAGGAGCGAGGAAATATTGAGGATTTTTGTCTAAACATATTTGATTTCAGTAAAACCAGAACTTTAATTTCATCAGAATACTCCTCTTCTGATTGACAGGGAAAATGCAAGGTGAGACCTTCAGCATTCATTATTTAGAAACCAAGAGCCAGATCTATGATTATCAGGACCTGGTTCACTAACTGGGGCAATGTGCACTTGCTGCATCCTTTTAAAAGTACGGCTGAAAATGGCCTGCTTCTTGGGCGCTCTGCAAAAATGCATTATAGCTGAGCATTGTCACGTTAGAACTGGGGATGTGGGTTTGGGAGGAGCACAGGGGGGCAATGTGCAGTTCTGAAACTTAAATTGTCCATCCCAGAACAGAACTCATATTGGGCACTCATAACCTCAGATAGACAGTACTTCTCATGATCTCGCAAACGGAGCTCATGTAAGACAGGACATTTTTTTGTCAGTCAGAATTTAACAACCCCTTCTAGAGAGGCTGGTAAAACTGGCAGTCAGACTACAAACTCTTTGTTATCTTAGAAGTACAAATCCTCCTTGGATTCCTTGTGGGTTACCGCAAAATGAAAATCACTCTAATTTCCCTGGATTTCAGCCTACATTGAGCCTTATCTTGAGGACAGGAGGGTTGTTGGGCAGTACTATCCCATCACGTCTGCTAGGCACAGCGAAGATTCAGGAGGTGGATGCTGATGTACAAAATTCAAGTGCAGAGAAGCAAGGGATATTATCTGTTGTTTATTGAAGGATGGTATTTAAAGTTTGAGTGCATGCTTTATTTTTGTTGTTTAAGTAATACCTAAGAACAACAGTCCTGAGGTACAAGTTCCTTCCTTGTTAGGGTTACCAACTCTTTTACTCTGTCTGCAGTATGGGATGAGCATTCTCCTTGTTAGTGAGAACAGTGCTGGCATTGCGGGATGAACATACGGGAAAATTATGCAGGAACAATTCCAAGCAGACAGTGTCCTGGTACAGTGCAGCACTCCTGTTTGAGTCTCTTAAGCTCTTACATACAAAATATTATCACTGTATCAACAAAAACATCAGAGGAAATTTCTTTAAAATGTTATCCTCAAGAAGAGCCTTGCTGAGGGCAGGTAATAGACAAGAGACTTTGGCAAGATGATCTGTTACTTTTAGGCAGCATGCAGTGACTAATCCACTGGGCTTTATGAGTCTATTTAAATTAGATATATGCAGGTAGTGCATTATTTATAACCACAAGCATGAATAATTCAACATGCCCACTCTTAGCAGGTATCCAGTTTGTGCCAGAAGCCTGCACTAGATGCTTGCTTTCAGATTTGTGAAGAGACTATCAGATAAGTCTCTTTTGCTTGCATGCTCCACTTTGCTCTGTCTGCTCTTCCTTTTCTATCTTTCTAGCTTGGCTCAATCTTTTGTCTGGGGAAGAAGAACAGGCGATGTATTCTGTACATGATAGCCTTCATCTGGAGATAACATACTATGTCTAAAACAAATTATGTAAATCTGTTTAGGATCAATGCATTAATTTCTTGAACATGCCTCTGTCTACATCACAATGAAACAGAAATGAAAAGGGACTTAAAGGCAGCATGGCAATGGGACAGTACAATGCTCCTGGCCTAACACATCTTAGTCTGCGACACTCCACTGCACAGCTTGGGCTCAGCTGTGTCCTGAGACTAGCTGTGGCCACGCAGCCTTGTTGGAAAGCATGTGCTGCAGCACCCTTATGCTCAAAGATTTGGTCTGTGTGGCTTAGCCTAAATGTACTCATTAGGGATAGTATCTGCGTATGAAGACTTGGACACCTGATGTGGAAACAGGCTGTGTGTGCGATGGAGGCAGGCTACAATCTGAACGCCGCCAACAAAAATATCTGGCATTCAGACCACGGTATCATACAGTCATGCAAGGCAGTTCTCAGAGGTTCTCAGCTCAGAGCCAGTTGCACTGGAACACTGAAATGCTATTACTTCCAACAGAAGTTATCTCCCTGCCAAACTTTTGTTTTCTTTCCTTCAGTCCCACTTAGTGACATCTAAAATCCAGAGGCTGCCTACTCTCTGGCTCTCTCGCCTCCATATAATCGGTGACCTGAATTAGGGCCTTCTAGTAGGAGGTTTGCTGCTGTTTGCTGTTCTCTGAAATTTGGACAGCAAGTCCAGTGCAAGTAATACATTATACTAAATTTATCTGTCCATTCAGAGTGTAAGCTTACAATATTATTACTTGTTTCTGCCCAGTCTCAAGAGTAACCAGTTAATTGCAGTGATATTTGCAAGCACTAGACATCCTAAACAATTTTGGGAAGAAATAACAATTCTTCAGAACACATGACATGCTGAGTTGTTTCACACAGAAATAAATGCAGCACAGATCTCCAGGTTCACTGCAGCTGAAAATAGAATGCAAGTGTGCTAGCTGACAACATCGTTATAAAATCCTTAGTTGACTGTTACTGCGTCGTTGAAGAATTGTTGAGGTGCTTTGCTGGGAACTAAAAATATTCGTTCAAGCTCCCTATCTGTGTGGCTACAGATAATTCATTATTTTCTGTATCTTGGGTCCCAGTCTGTACATCTGCATAATAAAAGCTCCCTAATCAAAGCAGTAATATGAAGGGGAAACTGCACCAAAGGTAGTGAGGCACTTGAGTATCATGGTTTAGAAGGGACGTAGAGTTCACAAACTACTATAAATACAGTACTTCTTCTGCAACAGCTCCAGAGAGATTGCTTCTGTAGCCACCGAAATACAGCAGTTAGAGAGTACTGACAATTTATAATAGTGTAGAGCAAAGTTACGCAAGTTTAGGTAAAAATCAGGATTAAAAGGTGCTGCACAGAATTCTTAGGCCAGATGGTTGTTACAGGGTCTTTGACAACATAAGATCTTAGTAAAGTGTTTGAATAATGCTCTTGGGTGTTGCTTCAGGACTAACGCAGAGAGAAAACAGGCTGTGATCAGTAATTCATCTGTACCTCTTTGTCTCCTGACCTCCCCCCCTCCAGGATCTCTTATCAGAGCACTGACCTTAGCTGACATGGCTTAACAGAAAAAAATCTAACATTTTTCCTGTTTTGGCATCTTAATGGCTGCTTCTAATTCTCCTGTGCATGTGCAGTTAGTCAATGACAGAATCATTTCACAATCTCCCATTGTTTTGCTCCATCAGAAAAGACAGGTTCTGTCTGTCCTCACAACTCCAATGTGAGACCCAAGCTCACTGTGTCAAACAAGATAAAAGCCTCACAGAATTGCAGTATGATCTCTAGATAGTTTCAGTCCTTCTTGATGGTGGTACTGGGCTGAGAAGGGAAAATTCCTCCCAGGTACAGCAAACGATCAAAGAACTAAGTCCACTTCATAATGTGTGATCTGAAGCTGAGTTGGGATATAGGCATCAAAGACTTACAATGAGAAGTGTATGGTGTAACATAGAACGTTGTTTTGTCACCAAGTGACCTCAGTGGTTCTGCTGTTGCTTCTGTTGTAAGACCCTCTTTTGTCCTACAAGGCGAACCAATAAGGAGGAGAAATTTTAGTCCAATGATGGCTGGCATACAAAATCCACCTTCTGAAAAGCAGAATCTGAACGTCTTTTCAGGGGAGGAGGGCATGAGCTTTTATTAAACCTTGTGACAAGTTCAGGATGGTCAGTCACAGCTGAAACATTGGGTATGAGCTTCTCTGCCCATATAGAGCTGTGCTGAATGACGAGCTCTGGAAGACAAACCTTGGGGTAACTCTGAACTTAATTTACATTCACTTCTTGTTTTCTTGTAAGGTACTCCTGGAAAACATAAAATGTCATATTCAAGTGATGAAGGAATTTGGGGCGTAAAAGCTACTTTGTTTGCTGCTATTCTCCACAAACTTTGCTGTCTGCATCATAGCCAGTGCCTGTCATTAACAGCTCGTAGGGGAAAGACAGAGAGCTTTTCTCAAAGCTGTATTGGCAAGATATTTACTGCTCCAACTCCTACTTCTTATAGGTACTTGGACTCCAGCAGCATGCTGTGATGGCTTTGTATGTCAATGTTGCCACCATAAATCCAGAATAAAGTTTTTGTAAAGAAGTGAGAAGGGAAGAAATAAATAGGAAACTAAATATATGTGTGCTTTAGTTTGGTCTAGGCCATGTATATTCAGCATTCTCTGATCACTATAGAATCAAAATAGTTTTTAAATAATGGGATATTTAATCCTATAAAACTCTATCTGGAAAAGTGAGATAGTGCTCCTTTGCTTATCTGGGGAACCAAGGCACAGCAAAATTAATGCAGAATTTCTTTGGATGGAAAGAGCCTGTTTTTAGCAAGTGTTTCCAGGGCAGGCTTTTCAGACTATGAAGCATCTAGAAGGCATTGCAGGGAGAGATCTGTATTAGGCCCAGTAAAAATCAGGCCCCCATTTCTGCAATTTCTGACACATATGATTGGTCAGGTTACGTGTGGAAGTGAACAAGGTGGAAGGTATGTATGCATAAATGCAAATGAAGGAGGAAGTGTATCTAGATGATGTCGGGGTTTAACCTGGCAGCTATGCACTAGACAGCTGCTCGCTCACCTCTCCCCTTCCCCCGCAATGGGACAGGGAGGAGAAATGGACAAAAGTAAAACTCGTGCATTGACATAAAGGCACTTTAAGAAGACAACAAAGGAAATACTACTACTAATAATAATAATAATGAATATGCAAAACAAGCTATACACAATACAATTTTTTTTCTTGCTGCCTTATGACTGACTGGCAGCCAGTCCCTCAGCAGCAATCGTAAAACCCAGAAATCGTGGATTTTGCAGAACTCCCGGGGGGGGACGGGGGGGAAAGACTGAAGTCATGGAAAGGTTTGAATTCCTGGAAAACAGAGTTGCTACCCCCAGCCAGCTCCCATTTATAAACTGAGCATGACATGTGTGGTCTGGAATATTTCCATTGGCCAGCACGGTCTGGCTGTCTGGCTGTGCTCACTCCCAGCTCCCGCACACCGGCTCACCAGCTGAACATGGGAAAAGGGAAGTCCTTGATTTCTTAGCAACGACTACAAACATCAGTGTTATCAACATTCTTCTTGTATTTAATCCAAAACACAGTAGCCACTGGGAAGAAAATTAACTTTATCCCAGACAAAACCAGGACAGTGACTAAGAAGTTTAAATAAGTAAATGTTCCTCGATAAAAATACCACTAATCTGAGAGACACTGGCTCAAACAGAAGAGGGAAAAACAGAATAAAATTCTACAAAGGGCTACTATCAATTGTGAGTAGTTCCCAGTGCAGCATTAATTGTTCATCCAAGAAACCATTGTGTATCTTTCAAGAGCAGAGGGGACATGCACAAACATACTCTGTCTGTACCCATTAGTGACCCGTGGATAACCACAGCTTTGCTGATCTCATTGCACTTGCTGCTTCCTACATCCAACATCATGCCCAGATGTGTCCATGTCAAAATACAAAAGATATCTAAAATAATTTCTTCATTACTGGGGAATACAGGTGTCACCAATAACTCCCCTGAAGGCTCAGAAAACAGAGCGAGATAGAGAAAGGATTTCCATTTACTGATTGCAACATGCCTGATGATCTGCAGTTTGCAGGAGCACATCTCGGATTCTGGACTTTGACTTAAAAATCTATTGGTGATTGAAGGCAGCAACTCTGGTTAGGAGTGAGAGCAGGGCCACTATTCCCCACTACCCCCAGTACAGCTCCATGCATGCCACAGTGTGAATTCCAGTGACGTACTAGAGAGACTTCCCTTACCAGTTTGCATCTGGATTGACTAGCAGTTAATTAAACTCCTTCCTGTCTGATGGGTCTTTAGAGGATTAGCTAAAATAATTCTGTTCAATCTCTAGTGAAGAAGAAACTCCAGGAGAAAAAAAAGCAGGCTTACTAGACATTTGCTGACTGATACTGCAGAGAGATAGAGGCCTTGGTCTTTAATTCCTTCTTCAACCCTAGATATCCCCCATCAGGACCAGCAAAGCAATGTAGGAAATCTGCAATTACACCATCTCTGGCATACCTTCCTCTGGGATAAATTAAGGGCTTTACTTCTCAGGGCTATCAATTTGGCAACTTTTTAGCCAGCACTAAATTTACTAAAGGTTGAAGGAAATTGCTAAGCATAATATTTGGATTTATGGACTCTCTCTTGTGAGACGTGTTCCTTTTTGAATATCCTTCAGACAAGGAAATAAGTAAAGATGGTGTAATCCTGCAGCATGTCAAGCATGATCCTGTGGTGTCAGGTCTTCCTTTCCTAAAGAGTGCACAGACCAGAACAGCCCTTACCTTGGGCAATGACACAGACCTTCAGCTTAAACTTTCTTTCATGTGTTCCTCTCCCATTTCAACAGTCACCACCACACCCCCAATATATATTTGATCCTTTCATTCCTTGCAGTTTTTCACCTAACCACTACTTTTCACTCCTTAGGACACTTTGGGGTTCAGCCTTCAAGTTGTCTCAATTGAACCAAGGCAACGATTTTCTCGGAGCCTTTCTTACGCTTGCCATGGTTTCCCTTCTGTGTGAGTATGAGAGCATGGATCCCTCCACAGAGCACAATGATTCAGCAAAGTTTCTGCATCTGATTTCTTTGCTGACAAGCAGAACTGGTTTCAATATTATGGGATGAAAAAGCCAGAGATTTGAGGTATTACTGTATCAGATATTCCTCTATTAAACAGAGACTTGTTTGAAGATTTTGAATAAAAAAAGCCTCTAAAGAAAAGTATCAACTGAAGCCAAATACTTTATTTAAAATTTAACTGCTTCAATTTCAAAGCAATCACTCTAAACAAAAGAAAGAGAGCTTTTCATTTTTTAACAATGTCAAAACAAAGTGTTTAGATGACTTTGAAATGCTTTCAAGATTTAAATTTAAAAAACCTTGAAACTCAGCCTTCCTCACCCAAAAAACCCTCTGCAAATCAGTGAATTCCCATGAAGCTTTTTACGGAAACACTTTCTGACCAGTGTTCTCAAATCTTAGCTGTCCTCACTTTTTCCTGTGATGCTAGTCCTGGACCAGTATAACCATCCTAGCTTCAGTTATGTCTGGTTAATTCCGTTCTCCATCAAACTGTGGCTGAAGCATGTTAGGTACACTGATGTACCACAGTGAGGGGCCAAGGAGAGATACCAGTACCGGCAGCATGGTTGTGTTAGCCCTGTGCTGTGCTCTGCCTGCTGATGTGCAGCTTGCCAAGCTAACAGAGGTAGGCTGCTTCTGATACCCCAGCTGGGTTATTTAAAACCAGGTGATGTGCAGATATCAAATACTTAGCTGTTCTGTGTCAGTAAATCCTTTGTACGGTGGGACACAGCTGAATCGCAGCTTTGTATGGTCGCAGGTATGAAGAAAATCTGAACTGAAATCAAGTACAGCTCTGGCTTCCTTTGTTTCAACAGGTATTCTGTTTAGCACACTTTGAATTTCTTGATATATGCCAGAGAGAACAGACAGGTTTTTTCCCCTGTTCTGCAAAGTATTGTGTACGCTCAGTACAGTAACAACCATTCTTAGATTGAAGCAGACTGAGACAAACACCCCTTTAAATGAAGAAATACTGCCTCGTGCTTTGAGAGAAGGGCTGGGGGGCCACCACCTAGGAGGCAGCAGGGATCAAGCAGAATAGCACTGAATGATTTTGCTGTTTAGCAAATACCAGAACACTAATTTCCCACTAGCTACAGAACAAAAGCCATGCAGACCTCTCTGTCAGCGCTGGGTTCTTGGAGGACTGGAGTACACCTGGACAGTGGCCTTTTTCAGTAGGTTTTGCGGTGTCAGAACAAACTGCAGTAGGCTGCAGTGAAATACATTTTTGCTGTGAGTTGAACTCACACTGGACTCCTAAAATGTGGCATTATTTTCCTGTATTTACCCAAGACAGGCTGCAGCTTGGTTTTCAAATTGCCTTCTTGTCTGCTGGCAGCATCTGTTGAGGGCTGAAATCATCAAAGAGGGAGCTGATGAATAAAAATTGTTCAGTTGTGCCACCACTCGGTGGATCAGCAGCCTCCTTGCTCATACCTCACCAAATGACCAAAACAAGGAAGGCAGGAGACTGAAGACACCACCAGGGTGTATGTGTAGCACAGCGTTGACTATGCTTGTTGGAGACCTCAGAGACATTGCTTTAAGGTAGTAGTGGTGCCTATTTCTTTGCAGCAAGAGTGCTTCTTTATTCCAGTCACCTTAGCTGACTGGTCTTTGTTGGGCTGTAGGGATTTTTTTGTTACGCTACAATGCCAAAGAGCTTCTGGCTGCACAGCGCGCTGTCTGGCAGAACCTCTGTGTTCTGGTGTTGTGTGCTTCTCTGTGCGATGCAAGGTGGGAGAATGGGGGCGGAGGAAAAAGGAATAACCTTAAAGCGATTTGGGAGTTGATGTAAAAAAAATTAGGTTGTATTTTTATAGGTTTTTCTTCTCTTCCTGCCTTCTGTTTGACCTGTGTTCTGTCTGATTGGTGGAGGCACACTGCCATAAACCCAAAGTGGATCAAACTGAGGTTTTCTTATTTGTATGTAAAGCTTCTTTACTTTAAATAGAGATTTTGGCACAAGGAGGCTGACTTTTGCCCATATGGCCCTTAAGGTAATCTGAACACCTGCAGCTCATTGACTTCTATTGCCCTCACGCTGAAGGGGACTTCTTTTATGTATTAGGCCTGATACTACAACAGCTTGTGCTCAATGGGATACCCATAGGATGTTGTACCAGGTGCTTAATGTCTTGTAGGTTAGTAAGCATCAGACACTGACACTGGATTGAAATGGCCAAAGACTCTGGTGGGACAGGGTTATTAACCCAGAAATATATAATGTCTCTTTCTTTGTTGCCACAGCTGTACTGGGACCAAGGTATGTACAGAAGTGTGGGGGAAGGAGGGGAGCAAGGTAAGCAGGGGTAAAAATAGGGAAAATCACTGGTTTACCTTTTTTGTTTCCTGGTTTTTGTTTGTTTTCTAGGCTTTATTCTTCCTGCCAGCCCGGTGCAGGGAGAAGACACATAGAACCATATACAGGCTTACGTAACAAACACGGTATCTTTTTAAAGTTTCCTTCAGTCACTTTAACCCATGGCTCACAGAGAGTCAAAGTGATGTCTCATTGCTATGACTTGGCAATTTTCTCATGGCTTTATGTACTGACGCCTGCATGCTGTTTAGATCAGCGGTACCCTTGTCCATAAGCTCAAGCTCTGGCAACAGTGATGATGGAAATGCCAGTACTGCCTCAATATGTCACTTCACATTGGTCTCCTGAGACAAGAAGGCCACTTGTTTCCAGAAAGGCACAATAATTTGTGTCATCTCGTTAAGCTGACATACTGCTGATTCAGGCATTAAGCTCTAGCAGAGCACTTCATCCCAGCTCTGTAATGGCCTGTCCCTTGTATTCCCTAGGGGGATAACTGGGATAAGTTCCTGGAGGGAAAGGTCAAAGAACTCAGGAAAGATTGTTATTGTCACTCTGAATTAAAGCTGATGCTGGAAATATAAGATTTGAATACAGCTTTGAATAACTGGAAGGGAAAAAAGAATCTATCTTGGGGAGTATGTATAGTGTTAGGCTCAGGACAGACTACAGTTTCTGCCTGTATCCAAGTCTCCTAGAAGTAAGTAAGGATTTAATACTTTAGGACGGGAACTTGGTCACAGCTTTATTAATTCATTTTCAAGACTGAGGGAGGAAATCTTTAGCAAAAGCACCGTAAGGAGAAAATGCAAAGTGACCAATGCAAGAGCTTAGGCCAAATAATTTTGCAAGAGGCAGCAGGTAATGCAAGCAGAGCTGATTCAAGGAGGTCAAGCAGCACAAGTCTTTGAAGGATGTGTCTGTGGTTTTGGATGCTGGGTAGTATTAAGCGACTTCTGAAAAAAATTACGTAGGGCAGATGTTTCTGGATGCTGGCGTGTACCTCTTTATGGGACTAAGCAGAAATGGGTGCAGCATTTTGTTTGCACCTTGTATCTGCTTGGGTTCATTGAATCTGGTTGCTTTTCAGAAGCCTGAATAGCTGAGACTAGGGTAGTGCCAGAGGGGAGAGAGTAAGCTCATTTCTTCCAAGTCGAAACAACATGTAAGAAAACTGGACAAGATTACTCAATTTTGCAGACAGATCATAATGTTTTGGGGGGTGGGGAGAGCTGCTTTACAATAACATTCATTTTGATCTCTTGATCTTAAACAAACTAACTTTTGCAGATGAAAACTGCAGCACCAGTTTATGTGCTTAATTGGATGGAGGACTTCAAAACAACTGTAATTTTTATAACATTTCTCTCCCATCCATACTTCACCTGCCTCTTCACCTGCATTTCCTTTTTACTTTGAATAGTTGCAAATATTGCTAGACAAGCTGATAATGGTCTCACCATTCAGTTTTCCTATCAATTGGGAAATTAGAATACGCTTCCATTTTCTGAATGTTGTATTTTGCTGACTGCTTGCTTTGATTTGGTAGTTTAAAAGCATCTTTATAAAACCCTCTTGTCAATTGCATAGGATATAACTATTGAGTTGCACTTCTATTTTCCTCTATCAAACAAAAAGCTGAGGGGGTTGAGCAACATTTCTTTGTGGATTTATATACCTTTTCCTTTGGTAATCATGAGCCAGTTAGGAAAACACTTTTCTGAGGAAATTTTGCAAAAGTGTAATTGCAGCTAGGTAACCAGTTCGGATAAAGAGCTTGACTTCTTGCTCAAATTTGCAAAACAAACCCTGAATAAATTTATTTTTGAGATTCATTGTCCCATGCCTGCCTTCTGGAAGTGTGGGATGGATGAGTGGTCTGTGAAGTGGATTAAGAACTGGCTGAATGGCAGAACTCAGAGGGTTGTCATCAGCAGCACTGAGTCCAGTTGGAGGCCTGTTAACTAGTGAGGTCACCCAGGGGTCAGTACTTGGCCCAGTCTTGTTCAACTTCTTCATCAGTCACCTGGATGAACAGTTAGAATGTACCCTCACCAAGGCTGCTGATGACAGAAAACTGGGAGGAGCGGTGGATACACCAGAAGGCTGTGCTGCCATTCAGCGTGACCTGGACAGGCTGGAAAGTTGGGCAGAGAGGAACCTGATGAGGTTCAACAAATGCAAGTGCGGGGTCCTGCACCTGGGAACGAACAACCCAATGCACCAGTACAGGCTTGGGGCGGACCTGCTGCAGAGCAGCTCTGTGGAGAGGGACCTGGGTGTCCTGGTGGATGACAAGTTAACCATGAGCCAGCAGTGTGCCCTTGTTGCCAAGAAGGCCAATGGGATCCTGGGGTGCAT
>Ga0065711_1001367_pt1 | contig 44243 bp, 11 predicted proteins | sample Hoacrofraction12_FD_59098 | JGI IMG/M metagenome (GOLD analysis project Ga0065711, IMG submission 59098) | Hoatzin crop microbial communities from Cojedes, Venezuela - Epithelial fraction 12 v2 (version 2) | ecosystem: Host-associated > Birds > Digestive system > Esophagus > Crop | place... | reverse complement strand
GGGGATGGGGAGGTGGGCGGGGAATTGTCTGCCACCAGGGACTGATATTTTTAAAATCCTAATCTGTCCTGGTCTGGTAGATATACTTAGAGTATGCTCAACCTTTTCATGTAGGATCAGGTCCCCCTCACAATATGTGCATGGAGACCTTCTTTTAAACCAAAAGTGAAAATGATGATGCTGATGTCCACCTTCACCTTTTTTTAGCTCTTCAAGTGCTTGTCCAGGAAATGGGATGCGTAGGTACAATACCTAGGAGATGTAAAAAGCATAGCTCAGACCCAAAACAGCAGAGTGCACCGCTAGCTTATTCACTGTTTTGGATAGAGGCTCTCTCTTCCCCCAGTGTAAAGGAGGTGCTCTCTGTCCTTCATACATAAAACTACATTTCAGGTGGTCACTTATTCTCCTTTGTAAATTCTTTCTATTCTCTTCACACAGACCCTGGTCCTAGCCTTAGACTGGATCTCTGACTTCACTCTTCATGATCCCATAAGTCCAATGCTTCTGTCATTAGAAAGCCCACTTTTCAATCCTGATTCAAAGAGATCACATTCTGAGCAAAGATTAATTTCTTTACCAGAAAATCATGTTCACGACAGGCTCCCCCACGCTAATTTCCTTACCGAGTTCACTTTACCCTTAGCTCATCACAAGCTCTGTTCCTGTCCCTGGTTCAAAAGGAACAGGTTCTCTTGGTCTTAGTGTAATCCCAAGCCTGCTGACAGCCTGTTTACGTCTTTCCCAAGGCCACTGACTCAGGTATCTAATGTACCCCAATCCTGGGGTCTGATCAGGAAACATAAGCTGCTTTCACTCAAATGAGACCCAAAATAGGTCTGAATTCTTTTGAAGCAGTATGCATCAAGTGTCTTATCTTTGTCCTTGTTTCAATCTTGTTTTTAATTCAGCTGCATAGATATTAATCTATCAAACGCAGGACTCATCATATATTCCTAGTCTGCCATTGTCTCTTTTCTTCTTTCGTGTGGGATCCAAACGCCTTTCTTTCAAGAGTGTTTGATATTCTAGGCTTAGCTGCCTATGCATCCTGCTGCTTTGCACTAACGTACCTTTGAAAATCAGAAAATACATTAAGGATTGTTTCAAGACTGTTTAGTGGGATTCTTCTCCATTTCTATATACTATAACACTCATTTCAGATCCTAGTAGGAGGAAAATTTCATTCCCATGGGGAGAAAGCTGCAAACATTTAAAAATCTGTTTTACTCAATTGTGTCTTAACACTCCATTTGGATAATTAGGCATGGCTTCATAAAGGAAAACAGACATAGTTATTAATGGCAAGCTGGGTGTCTGCTGATTTCCAGAACAAGTGAAAAAGAATAACAAAAAATGGAATGTTTCAGTGAACAGAGATCTTAGCTTCTGCGTGAATTCAAGCTTCCTGGCTAAAATTAAGAGTATACGTACAGAAGTTGTTTCCATACTGAAACAGCTCTCCACTGCTCCAGCTTCTCCCTGTTGTATGAAGTGATCTGTAACCTGCTTTTTAATTACTGTGTGCAATTGCTTCTCAAAGATAATACCTTTCTTTATGGTCACTGGTTGTGCTACAAATCAGAAGTAAACCTCTATGCTAAGCTAGTCTTGCAAAAATCTTTTTGATCTTTTACAAGCCTAGCTGTAAGCAATGGAAGAATCAAATGTTCTCAGACTTCAAATGGCCTAGGACAACTTTCCTTCATTATCTGAAGGCACGACTTTCTTTTTGTAGCCAAATAAGCATCAAAGGATCACAAACTTGGAAACTGCAAGTTATGTAGGATTATGTAGAATGACTGCAATGGACGCTTTTATTATGAGAATCAGTGTGGTACTCCTTTTGCAGTTCCCAGTTCAGTATTTGTTATAGACAGAAATGCTAGTAAGTGAAATGTTATGGGCTTCATTAAGTGTAATTTTATAAGTTGTAACTAAAACCATTGACACTCAATAGACATTTTTAGTACAATGCCTTTTGTTATACATGATATTGAATATCGTATGTATATCCAAGATAGTTCGGTCATGGCTGTGTTTCTGTTAACAGTGATTAAGTACAAAATAACATTACTATTACCACATAGTTCAACAAATAGGCTGCACAGAGAGACTGATTTCTAATCCAAGAAATATTTCCACATAAGCAAGGAACAATTGCTAAATACTGCTGAGCCAGCCAACACAGAATGAGTGTACGCCAGCAAAGTAACAATGAAACCCTGCTATGTATATTACTATATGGACCACTGGGAACATCATGATTCTGGGGTGTTCCTAGTGGGGTGCCAGAAATCTTTCTTCTTTCATGGTGGTCAGGGGAGGATGCAGAGCACTGCCTTACTGACTTGTACAACTAAAAGAAATAATTTTTCTCTTTTAGGTAAACTGGAGAACATTTGTTTTGCAGAAGTAAGGGGAGGAGGAGGAAAATCAGCATGGGAACACACATTTTTATCTATATAGGTCCCTTTCGAAGGAAAGGTTCAGCCAGGGCCTTGAAGTCATTTCTAATGCAAACCACCTTGAGCTCAAAGCCAATAGAAAATATTTCTTGAAAAAAACCTCTAGATTTTAGAAAGATTATTACATTTGTAGGAACAGGTGAGCTGATGGGAGAAAACATCAGCTCAGTATCACTACTTCAGGGTTTGTCTCTCCCAGTGCAATATGGCTGAGAAGCTGGCAAAGGCTTCCTGGCACTTCCAGGTGAGAATATCTCATTCATCCCTACAGTTTTGTGATACACTCACAAAGGACAGTGCAGACCTGAGGAACCTCTATACTGTAGTCTGAGCTTATTAGTGGGGTCATTTGGATTGAAATCTTCATCTCCCTGTTAAGCCAAGCAGAATCTAAGCAGAAGGGCATCCGACCCTTTGCCCTACCATACTGCTTCTTGATCTGTAGTAACTGGCATTTGTTGGACCTGGCCTGAAATGGTTTGCCTGTTTAAAGACATAGTAGATGACAATTTCCATAGCTGCTAAGCTCCTAACACAAATAATGAAAACATTGTAAAATTTTTAACAAGTGTCTTTCTTGCTCTCTGAGGGCTTCTGAAGTAAAAGTGCCAGTGAATGTGCTTTAGGGGCAAGTGCTATTGGAAATGTCTGTTGCAGCAGGTACTTTCTTGGGCAGAACTGACAGCAGAACATAGATTAAGAAGCTGAACTTTTGATCCAAGTTTGTTGCTTGGGCACATGTAAATATTACTTTTAACCTACAGGATATGGAAAGAGATGAAATACATCTGGTAGGACACATTATAAAGTCCAATAATTGAGCATAAAAATCAATTTTACTGTTAGTGCAGCAAAGCTCTCTTGCAGACAGAAATATTTGACTTTACAAGTGATTTGCCAAAAGACTAGGTATTTGTTTTCCTCTTTCCTGTAAATTATTATGTCATTCAGGTATTTGTTGCAGCCATTATAAACTTCTTATAAGGAAAGGGAGAAAAATCTGTGCTGTGCTTAAATCTAAGGAGAGTGGAAAGAACAAGCAGAGAAAATCTTGTAATACAGTAACCTGAACTTGCTCAAATCAAGAAGGGAGGTTGATGGCAGATGGATAAAGGGAACAAAATCCAAAATAGATTTTGAAGCGTCAGGTTGGCCTGGTTGTAACTATCTCTTCAGAGACTTTGGGCAAAAGTACTTGCTTTGAAAAACATTGGCAACATTTATGGAGCTTGTTGTAACAAGAAGTCATTTAACTGCTTCCCGAATTGGATTGGTAACAATGATTGATCTGTATTTGCAGCTAGTCAGATATAAAATAATGGAATTGTGTAACTATTAGCCATGAAGAAGCACATAATATGGTACAGTGAATTAAAATGCAGGACAGAGTCTGAGTAATCGTGTAATTGAACAACTACTCATATGTCTAGAAATCTAGATTGTGGGAGAGAGAATGAAACACTTGCTATTGTCCTCTTGAAACAGAAAATTAATAGACATCTTCAAGCACAGAAGTTATGTTTTTATATACTAAACTCCTAAGGGAATTGGCAGACGTAGTTGCCAAGCCACTCCCCACAATATTTGAAAGGTCATGGCAGTCAGGTGAAGTCCCAAGTGAGCCGAAAAAGTGAAACCTTGCACCCATTTCTAAAAAAGGGTAGAAAAGAGGACTCAGGGAACTACTGACCTGTCAGCCTCATCTCCGTGCCTGGGAAGATCATGGAACAGATCCTCCTAGACTCTCTGCTAAGGCACGTGGAGGACAGGGAGGTGTTCTGAGACAGCCAGCATGGCTTCACCAAGGGCAAGTCCTGCCTGACCAACCTCATGGCCTTCTATGATGGCGTGACTACATCAGTGGCCAAGGGAAGAGCTATAGATGTCATCTACCTGGACTTCTGTAACACCTCTGACATGGTCCCGCACAACGTCCTTCTCTCTAAATTGGAGAGTTATGGATTTCATGGGTAGACTGTTCAGTGGATGAGCAACTGGTTGTGTGGTCGCAGCCAGAGTGTAGTGGTCAATGTTTCAATGTCCAGATGGAGAGTGGTGACAAGTGGTGTCCCTCAGGGGTCCGTACTGGGACCGGTGTTGCTTCATATCTTCATCAGTGACCTAGAGAGCGAGATCGAGTGCACCCTCAGCAAGTTAGCAGATGTCACTAAGCTGAGTGGTGCAGGTGACACACCAGGAGGACAGGATGCCATCCAGAGGGACCTGGACAAGCTGGAGAGATGGACCTGTGAACCTCATGAAGTTTAACAAGGCCAAGTGCAAGGTCCTGCACCTGGGTCAGGGCAACCTCTGCTGTCAATACAGGCTGGGGGATGATGTGATTGAGAGCAGGCCTGCTGAGAAGGACAGGGGGATACTGGTGGATGAAAAGCTGGATATGAGCCAGCAATGTGCACTGGCAGCCCAGAGGGCCAACCGTGTCCTGGACTGCATCAAGAGAAGTGTGGCCAGCAGGTTGAGGGAGGGGATTCTGCCCCTCTACTCTGCTCTGGTGAGACCTCACCTGGAGTCCTGCGTCCACCTCTGGAGCTCTCAGCACAAGGACATGGAGCTGTTGGAGCGGGTCCAGAGGAGGGCAACAAAAATGATCTGAGGGCTGGAACACTTCTCCTATGAGGACAAGCTGAGTCGGGGTTGTTCAGCCTGGAAAATAGAAGGCTGCAGGGAGACCTGATTGCAGCCTTCCAGTACTTAAAGGGGGCTTATAAGAAAGAAGTGGACATACTTTTTAGCAAGGCCTGTTGCTATAGGACAAGGGGTAATGGCTTTAAACTAAGACAGGGTAGATTTAGACTTGATATAAGGAAGAAATTTTTTACCATGAGGGTGGTGAATCACTGGAACAGGCTGCCCGCAGAGGCAGTGGAGGCCCTGTCCCTGAAAGTGTTCAAGGCCAGATTGGACGGGGCTCTGAGTAACCTGATCTAGTTGAAGACATCCCTGCTTGCTGCGGGGGGCTAGATGACCTCTAAAGGTCCCTTCCAACCCAAACCATTCTATGATTCTGTGGTGAGAGTGTGGTATGGAGAGGTGGCACAGGCACTGCTTTCACTTTGTGGTCCTTGTCTCAAAAATCAGAGTTCTAGTTTTCGTTTTGGATACATGAGCTGCTTGTTTAGAAATCAGCCAGGTGTTTGCATTTTTTGTTTTATTATGCAACAGGTTGAAAGGAAAGAGGGAGAGCTGTTTAGTCAGCCTTAGGTTACCAGGGAGTGCTTTGCAGACTGCCTTTTGAGGAATGAGCCAAGTGCTACTATGTTGTTACTGTAAGTTTACTTATTTTTAGATCTGAGAAATGCGTGGTGCTAGGCGGTGTTCCATAGCAATCAAAACAACAGTTGTTACAAAAAGTAACAAGCCAGCAAAATGGAAACCAGAAACCCCTGTTGGAAGCATCTATCAATAAAGCACACCAAGCCCAGCCTAAGCCTGAAGCAAAAGTAAATTAGAACATGCATTTTTCTTCAAGTCCTGTGAACGTGTCCTTAAAGTTTCTCGTGAGGTTTGCGAAAGCTGTTTTGTTACGAATACCTAGAGAAAGTCTGGATTTTCAATGCTGGTTTTAACCTATCATGCAAGTACAAGCCTACCATTAACCACCACCGGAAGTCATACTGTCTACAACTTGCCCAATGGTTTCCCATCCCGGTGCTCCTTGGAGTGAAAGTTACATGCAGATACTCCATCCAAGGGGCTATAGAGATTTAAATTTTAAAAATCACCACTGCTTCAACAAACAGTATCTGGAGGCTGGGGGTGTATAACAGCTTGCAAAACTAATTTTTGGCTAAGAAGCCCTGCTCCAGGTTAGTTATTAATCTTACTATCCATTTGTGCCAGAAACCCCAGTGCTGTGCTTCAGACAAAAGATGTTTCACTCCTGACAAGTTTTCTACTAGCTTCTGGTAACTGAAGAAAGAGAAGCCTTCTTGTTCTCCATGAGTGGGTTACGTTGTCTCCAAATGAGGGAGGCTACATAAATGCAAATAGAGAAGCAGCATTTAAGCTGACTAGTCTTACTGTTTGTGAGATAAAGGCAGCAGAGAAGGAAAGGAGCTATGGAGAGATGTTTTGTTGCTTTGGGTTCTGAGGGTTTTGCGTGTGTTGGTTTTAAGATAATTTTGTCGCGTTTCAGAGAAGATAATCTCAGAATCCTTGCTGCCAGTGGGACCATTTAGTACTTTGATTTGTATTTGGGCTGTATTTCCCTGGTCCGTGGAAGAAACACAGTAATTTGGTTGTCTGTTGATGTAATCATTCTTCATGTGTTATTCATTGTGTCTATATGTTCTCTAGGTACAGAAGGTAGCAAAGTAAATTCCCCAGCTGAGAAAAGGAAATACTCTTTTAGAGTCAAATATTTTTTAGATCGGAAGAGCATTTCCTATCCAATTACGTAGACATGTTGAAGAGACTTTTTATCAGATGTTCTCAGTGACAAGGAGGAACTGAGTCAAGGTGATAACAGCAAAAATGTTATGACATTGCAGGTTCCCAAGCCGGGTCCTTTGGGGCCAGAGTCCTGGAGAAGCTTATGACTGAAAGGACGTGACATAGTTCAGGTTTTAACAAACTTGACAGTAATGATAGTATGGGAGGGGAAGTGATTTTATCCAGAAAAGAGATTACAGATATGCAGAAAGAATATGTTTGAAAAGGCACTTTCTTTTCAAGCAGCCTGTGCAACCAGTACCTGTCAACATCAGAAGCTTTTGATTTTTCTGATCGGTCATAACACAGTACATTCCATGAACTCCGCTTGCATGCAGCCAGAGCATCTCTTTCTTCTAAAATGCTATAGAACTTTGAAGCATTTGCCATGATTTTAAATTAATCACTTTGCACACATGAAAACCTAAATGAGGATGATATATGGTGAAGTGATACATAAAACTGGGAACAAAAGCTATGTAATTAACACATGGGACGTGTGTTTATGTTTGCATGGGTGGTTGTGCCTGGGTGGCAATGTAGGATAGTAATTCTTCCTTTTTGCCTTTCATTAATTACTAATGAACTAAAGAAATTCACAATATTCTTTACAACTCTGAATTAGAGACCAGTGGTCCGCAAAGAAAAAATGCTGACAGTAGAGACCCTGTTGACAAAGAACTGAAATATATATAAAAAATTAAATAGTATTTCTCTTCAGGAATCAGTGACATGTTTTAGAATGGAGGCACTCAGGCTGTGGAAATTTTACAAGCACAGGAAAAAAAAAGCCCTAATTCTTTCAATAACCTGGTCATTTTTAATATGGACTGTATTTAGATAAGATTTGAAATCCCATATTCCTTGAAATCTGTAAATCTCTCTCCCATAATTTATTTCAGATAGTAGGTGGTACAAAGCTAATTTGTGATCTGTGTTATATCTCAAAGTTATACGGAAAAGGATGCAGTTTTTTTTTTAATTTTCTACAGTTAGAAGAAACTTGTGAAAGGTATTTCCAGTGTGACTGAAATAAAGAAGCAGAAAATACATGCAAAGGTATAATAGTGTTTGTCCAAAGAGTTAAATAACATTGGTTTTATTCAATGTTTACAATCAAGCTGTTTGAAAAATAGAGTCCATTGATTTTTCCATGTGTATTATGGAACCTTGTTTAGAGAACGGGTGCTCTGAAGAGCTGATACGATCTGTTATTCTGGTTGTAGTTTTTAGTTCAAAGACACCTTCTATTTCACTAGTAGTAAAGGTGACTGAGCAAGCAGTCAAAGGAAGGTTTGACTCCCTGCAGCTGCTGATCTGTCACAAATCTAAAATTCATCAGTAGACCTGGTTTAAAAATCTCTGTGGGTCTTCTTGAAGGGATGGTATATTCCATATCCCTTTTGTGGCAGTTTTCTACAGTTCTTGGCCACACCAGTTGAAAAACTGGAGGGATGAGGGAGGAAGAAAAGAGAGGTCAGCGTTTTGACCAACCTGTGTAAAGTATAGACTAAAAGTTTCAGAAGTATTTTAAAAATCAGTTATCTAAAGTTATACAAACACCTAATTGCATTTTTAGCCATTCAAATTATTCTGAAACTCTTGCTCTGAATCATGTCATTTCAATTCCAGTAAATTTTATACCTCTTCTCTTATTCTGTAATATTTCATTACACTCACATTAAAACTTTAGCTTTTCAGAGATGATTCCTCATCTTCCTGACTGTTGCTAAATTGAGCTCAATTCAACAAGTGTCAGTAGCCCGTGGTAGCACCAGGGCAGTCTCCGACAGGCAAAGAATATGATGGGTTTGCATAAAAATGCAAGCAGGGCTGTGTGAGGTAAATAAGGATGTAAGGGAATTAGTGGTGGTGGAGAAAAGGAAGAGCAGAGAGGTAGACTGCAAAACTAACAGAAAACAGCAGAAAGGACCAGAAAAGGAAAAGCACTGTGCACTGTACTATACTTTTCCTCACCAAGAATCTTTAAAAGTAATGTGGAAGTGGTTTTGCCCGGCAACAGCGTTGTCCATGTGATCCCTCCTTTCTCTTACCTGCATTTTACCACAGCCTCCCTCCAGTTGAAACACCAGTTGCTAACAGAATGTTAGTAATACTAGTGGGTATACTTGCACAAATCTTCTCTCACAGTGTCTGGCCCTTTCTGTTCCTTTGGGCATTTAGGGAGGTAGGATGTATGTTGTTTTTAGCTGCCAAGTGCAGTATGACTGTCCTGATGAAAAACCTGGTAAAATCAATGGAAAAAATTTTATGTGCTCTGGACGAAGTCGGTACTCAGGTTTGTTTGAAAACAAGAGATATCTTTGTTCAATCTACAATAAACTAAAAAGAAGTACTCAGGAAAGAAAATATGAGTATGTTAATATTAACTCTTCTATTGCTATTGCTCAAGCCAAACTGTGACACTATGCATTGCCTTTGCCTCAAGCATGTCTTCCAAAAAATTGGTCATTAGTTTAATAAAGCAGATGTCTTCCTAGCGTCTGGAGAACTGACCTGGGATGTTTGTGTAACAGCACAAGGCAAATTCACCAGGCCATCTCCATGAAGAGTATGGTTGGGTCTGCAAGTATTTCTACAAGATTTATTGGCTCTACACAGTAACCTGTGACCATGGCTTCCAAATCTGCGCTTTCTTTTGCTTGAGTGACCCTAGACCACACCTTTGCATAATTCCGGTTCTGTGGTTAGTCTGTGTGATGGCAGTTAGCATATCTCCGCACTTACTTTGTGCATGGGATCTTTGGTTCGTAATCTTGGATCTGTCGTCAATATTCAGCTCAGGAGTGAAAGTACTCTTTGGATTTCAAATGATAGAAGGCTTGTGTTTGTCTAATGCTTTAACAGTGTGTTGCTAACAAAAACTTCCTCTTAAGTCTCAAGATAGCACATGCAAAGATGTTTTACACATTTTTCTACATCCCTATTGACAGCCAAGTATTAAGGTTGCTTATAGGGCCATACTGCAGATAGAAAGGAAAAGCTTAACACCAGTGATCTGAGTTCCAGAGGAGCCCGTGGTGAGTAAGCATGCATATCCCCTAAATGACAACAAGCTATCATGTACCTGTATGCAAGTGATATTACAGGTTATTTCTGACAGTATTCCTTTTTCTTTCTGTTTTTTAAAGGTATTACTGTGTGAGACTATTGTCCTCCAAAATTTCCTGGAGATGAAGTCTTCTGAGGAAAACTCTGGGAAGTGTCTGTCGTTCCTGGCTCAGATGTCCATCTTAAGCTTTCATCCATCACATAGTACAGAGCAATCTGTCCACCTATTCACAGGATACAAACACGTAGAAGTATAGTGATAATGACAGCAGGACAGTTACCTAGATATCACTTTTAAAACAGGTGGAAATTTACTGTAAAATAGATGTTAAACCTGATTTAAAAGCCATAATATGCTTTTGAAAATCAGTCCTTTTTGTTGATTTAGTACTAACCGAATTTTAAATTAGTGTTTCAGACCAAATTCCAGCCAGGTATGTGTATATATATATGTATATATATACAGTGTTATCTTATATCAGTCATGCTCTTTATTTTATTTTTTTAATTAACTGATATTAGAAGTTCTTACATAAGCAAAGTTTAGCCTTAATATAAGGATACAGAAAGTTGTTGATTTAGCTCCTGGTCTTCCAGACAAATATATGCATTTGATTAACATAATTGTGTGAGATGGTATAATTGGCTTATCTTTTAATATGTTTATCTCCTTAGATTGCTTTCATACATGTTAAAAAGTATTGGAGTGGGTGCTAGAAGCTGTGGGGTTCTGGAAAAGAAGTTGCCTTTTTTTAAAAAAAAGCATTTCAAGTTGGTTGCAGAAAAGGGTTCATCATGATTAAAAAAGAAAACCCTGAATAATCTGTTGGGAAGATTAATAAAAGTACTTAATTTAATTCTTTAATTAGGGGAGTTTTCAAAGTGGAACATCTCTGAACTGGTCAGGAAGGAATGGAAAGGAGATAACAAGGAGACATTGGTAGACTAGAAAAAAAAATCCTTTTTCAAAGCATAGGAAAACTCCAGCTAGCTTGGAAAAATACAGTTCTGTGTATAAAAAAAAGAAATATTCAGAAATGTAGTGTTTACTGTGTATAGAAAAGTTGAAGCTTACAAATCAAAATGAAGTATACTCCAATTTAGAGCAATTAGCTCCTAAAACCAGTGAGCTTGATTATTTTTACCAACAAAGGAGATTAAGGCAGGCCTAGAGTATACTTTTGAAGTTACAACCAGCCATTACACTTGCTACTACATTGAAGACTGTAGTTAGCCTGAAAGAAATACTTCATCTTTTTATATCCAAGTGTTTCTTTATCAAATTTAATTCTCCCATGGTAAAACAGGATGATGTCATTTTCCTGGGTGGGTAACAATACTATCATACTCAGTTAATAAGTGGATTTAAGAGAGGGAGTGTATCTATGGGAAAAGCTGCCAAACAAATATAGGGAAATATATGGAATATAGACATAGTACTGGGGAGAACGGTACCAATTTTAGTGAGTGAATAACCTTATTTTAGAGATTATAGAAGGAATATGGATATTTTCCATCCTTGCAAATGCAGAGTACACAAAAATCCAAATGACTTGGGGCTGCTTCAGCTTCTCAAGTAGTAGATGAGTATCTCCATGAGTACCATGTAATAGAGCTTATTTCCAAAACCATATGTGTTTAAGCTTTAGGTGTGTTTAAAGAACTGTCAAAGCATTTTCCTCACTTTACTCTCTTTTGCCTCATCTTTTCCTCTTGCCCCCCCCCCCAACCCCTACAGCTAGTGGTGTAAGCTTTAAATGCAGCAGGCCCTTGTGATAAGCTATAGGACTTTATGGTGTTCCACAGCTCAGAGTGGAAATACGCAAGCTGTGAACTGGAAAGCTCTTAGCAGTATAAACTTACTGCCATAGCATTATTACACACAATTCTAAACTAAACATGACTACAGAAAACCTATTATTGCCATACCAATCTTTGTGCTGTGAGACTGGGGTTTAAGGAAGAAAAGAACTTAAAAAATAATGGTTTTTTGTATATTATTTCCTTCTTAGTTATTTTGGTTGATTTTCCTTCTATTTCAGTTTTATTCTTTATTTGTCATGCATTTCATATGTAGAGAATTTCTCCTTAACAGAGTTTTGATTTCACCCTGAGAACAGATGAAAAATTTGCACATGTTGAAAAAGAAACTAGTAAGGGAAGTAACATGTGGCACTCAGTTTTCTAACAGTCTATCAGACAATAGCAATAGAGCATTTTTTGAAGCCCAAGGGGCAGGGGAGGGAGATTCTTGTTAAGTGCTTTGGACACCATAGATGTCTTATCTATGGGGATCTGGCAAGGCAATCCTGAATTGCCACTGTAGAGATTTGGATGCATAGATGTGGTAATCAAGTATTTGCAGGTTTGTAGCTATTTATTCAGCCAGTTTTCAAAACTTGTGACTCAAAGTTTAGAGAAAAGAATCATGGAAACAACCAGAATGTTGGGGGGTTTTCCCCCCTGGGCCATGTGTATTCCTATTTTGAGGTCAGAAGTCTAGAAATAAATTGTAAAGGGTATTACGGGAACTTAGCACAATTTTACAGGATTGTCTAATTTTATGGCTGAGAAAGTTGAACTAATACTTAGAACTGACACTAACATATGATGCAAAATTTCTTCTAGGATTATATTTATACTTCCTCTTAATTCTTGAACTTTAATGATGTCATGATTAAGACACGGTAAAACAAACAAAACAACTGTCATATTCAAAACATAGGTTTCACTATGTGATAAACCTGCACCTCAGGAAGTCTAAACAGAACCTAAGAATAAGTTGCCACTCACAAAAGCACAACACAACTATAAAGCAGATGAGGTGAGTAATTAAGAAAAGTGTATTCCTTCTGAAGCTCTGAAAGACAGAAGTGCTTGTGTCAGCTGCCTCTAGTTTTAAGCATCCATTCACCATAGATGCAAACTTCAATACAAAGTGGCCTGCATATTAGACCAAAGAAATTACTCACAAAATTTGCTTGGTAAGCAGTTTCTAAATGTCAGTTCCTTGTGTAACTTGATAAGCTTGCACAGGAAGGAGTCTGTTGAACTGTGCAGTAAGTAAATGTGTCATAATAGGCTTGATTCTCGAGTTTTGTGTTTTTCCATTTTCTTAACTTAAAATTACTTAATGCAGACTGCTATATTCTTCTTTTTCTTGCTGGGTTTCATATGGCTCATGGTTTTATTATATCATAGGATAAAAATTTTTGCTAGTATTTAGAACACTTTTCATTTCAAACTGTCAGGTGTCCATAACAACAGCTCTGAAATGAGTTCACTTTCTCAACCAACTAAGCACTCAGTCATGCAGCTTCTGTGAAAGCTGAAGTTACTTGCATTCAGGCTGCCTTCTCCGAATAATGAACAGCTGTCAAGCCATTGCCAGGCTTGGCAATCTTTAAAGACACATGGCTGCATTCTGTCATTGAATACAGTTTTGACAGGGATTAGACAGTCCTGCTTAGGAGGTAGAATTAAATTAAAATTAAAATTAAATTGAAAAAATTTCTGAAGTTGATATATTGCAGCACTGGCAGTAATACTGAAATGAGTTACCTGCTGGAATTGGTGTCACCTAATCCTTATTAGCCTGTTCCTTTCAAGATAAACTCCCATTGACTTCCAAGGAAACTGTGATCATGACATTCCCACAATGCACTAGCTTGCAAATCTACATATGCTGTCTGGATCTCAGGACATCAGGAGGGTGTCACTAGGCCAGTACCTCATGCCAGCAAAAGGTTTGGTGCAGTTTATTCCTACTTAGGAGAAAAGGAAAGGGAACAAGTGCTGATCAAGCCTCAAAAGTCAGGGCTTTCTGTGAACACCAGGCAGAACAATGATGTAGTGTCAGGATGGAATGATAAGTAATGGTATTGCACAAAGTGCATAAATTTCACTGATGTGCAAGTTCTAAAAACTAAATTAATCAGCCAACACACCATTGCAGGGATCTAACAAAAAGCATTTGTTTTAAAAACAAGTGAGTAAAAAGAAAATTTATTAGAATTTTGGGTGGCGATCCATATTTGTCATTGGTTTTCTGCAACTGTGTGAACTACCTTGGTCACTGATGTTGTAGCAGATGGCATCAGGTGCTCCTAAGAATCAGTTGTCCCTTCCACTCAGACAGCATCGACTGAAGCAAAACAGCCTGAAGAATCAGACTATGTTGCTAGTGGCAATGAGCATTGAGAAACACAGAAAGAACCATAGATAGGTCCATGTTTGAGGTCCACGAAGTGCACGCTCAGAAAGCAGCCAGATTACCAGGGTACAACCATCACTCCAAGAAAAGTGTACATCTTTGCAAGCCTTTTCAACAACTACTGGTTGAGCACCATCTAAATAGTCTGGTGAGGAAATGCAAGCAAAACTTGGGTCCCACTATTAGTAGCCGTCTATATGCTCCTCTGTGTGACTGTGCTGGCGGCTGTAGAAGACTGCTGCAGTTCCACTTACAGAAGAACAGAATATGCTGAGTACAAAACATGATACATCACCATCTGAATGCCTACATTCATGGGCCAAATGACTGGAAAAAGTTGACAAAGCAGAAGACAAAACTAAATAATGACATCAGCTCACTTTCATTCCGGTGACCATGACACAAAAGGATTATCTTCTCGTTACACTATGGGAGTTCAGTTTTTCGTCTGAACTCCTCAGGAAGGCAATGAAATTGTCTGTGTCATGGTACAGAAACATTCTTCATGAGGAAAATATACCTGTATCGGGAGAATAGAGATGGCTTTGTAAAACTAGGGCTCCTAGCAAGGTGAGTGACTCTCGTCAGTTTACCTGAAAATAGTTGTTTCGGGTTCTAGAGGGAGTCTGTGTTTAAAAGTGGTCTGGTCCAGTTTCCTAAAATAACCATTTTACGGTGTAAACTACAAATGTGCCATACAAACATAATTTATAATCAGCCCATTTGTTTTTTATACACTAGACCAAGAATGTGAGGTGCGGATGTTCAGTTAGGTGTAACTCCTTTACTTGTTCTACTCAGCTGCATATTTGCAATCACTTGGCGGACGCAGTATAATAAAAGTAGCTGAGTATCAAGTAGAAATGGCTGCAAGAAGCTCTTTGTTTTTGAGATTATTATGAATTAATACTGTTAATGGGAATTTCAGATGTGCTAGAAAAAAATAATAGCTCAATGGTTACATCGGAAATTTTATAATAGTGGCATTAAAAAACTGTCTAAACGAGGACAATTAATTCCTATGGAATGAGTAGTGAAATGCAACAGATTTAATTAAACACTTAGATAACTTAGATGATATTCAGATAAAACTTTTACAAAAGATTTCTTGGGTAAAAAACAGGTCTGGCCGCATTGTAACAAAACTGATAGTAATTTCGGGTAGCATGTGATTGTGTCTACCCAGTTAGCTTTTTTTTCTTTCCCCCTCAGGACACATTGAGGGGGAAAAAAATTTCTTTCTACTGGTATTGTGTATTACACCTGTTTACTTGTATGGGGTATTTTGGAGCCTTACTCAAGGTCCAGGGTTATTCGCAATGTAAACACAAATAAGATTCATAAATTAATCTGGCTTATTAAGTTCCATCAAAATGAATTTAAAACTCAGAAGAGAAATTCAGAAGTTTTGACCTTTCTGTGGCAGCCATACATAAAACCAATCAGAATACAGCTGGAGAGAGCATTATATGACCAGACCTATCTCATTTTTCTGGAAAAAAAGTGAAACCTGGAGAAAATAGGTCACATTAATATTACTTAAGAAGGTCTATACTGTTCTACATTACTGCTTTGCAATTCTGTAAAAATAACAATGTTGTGGTGGCACTTTTTCCTCAGGAATTATGCAGACTTACAATTGCATTTTATCACAGGCTGACTGCTAACTGTGAGCTAGGGCACTGAATCATTATCCAGCTCAGTTCTTTCATTGTCAGGTTGTTCAAGACAACTTGACTTTGAGTCAAGTTGTTGGTAAAAGGTGTTAGAAATTCAGCTGAGATATATGCTATAGGTGGACTATATTTCTCTAAATGTAATAATTAAGGTTTTATGTAAACTACCTCTGGACACTATTACTTCTTATCCATCTGCATTCGTTCTCGTTTGATATCCAGAGAAATCTGTTTCCAAATTGCCTGTTTTCCAGTGCTGTTTCAATAACTATAATCTCTGCAACAAACAGTACATATTCCCAAATACTGTATAACAGCTGTGAGACAACTTTGGAAGTAAAAATTGAAGAAAGAAAACAAAATACAAGGTTTTCCTAAACAGTCTTGAAAACTTATTTGAGAAAAATAATGGGGTTAGGAAATTCCTCAGTTTACTGACAGAGCTTGTCTCCTTTTACATACTTGGGTCGGTTGTGCCTCCCACAGAGCATGAAGGAATGATGTTTTTTTGGGAGGCAGTGGAATGGGAAGTTGTGTCTTCACACGGTGTCATAATCTGTCAGTGCAGTTAGAAGGGGACACGAGAGCAACACCCAGCTGGCAAACAGAAAATTCTCAAGATGAAGAGTCTGACAGCTGTCAAAGTTGATGGCTGTGAGAGTTGCTTGTGACATGAATGACTCAGGTGAGGTTCTACCCCACAAATTATTGCAGCAACTTCCCTCAGTTGCATCTTATCTATCAATTGGCTAAAATTTTTATGAATGTGTTCCTGACAAGATATAGGTGGAGAAACATCATAACTGGGTGATGCCTTCAGCCTATATTGTTGCATCTGTATAACATAATTAGCTTTTGCAAATGTTAATCATATTCTCTACAGTTCTGTTCAGCTGTAGGCAGGTGGCAGAATGGCCCCAGGAAAGCTGTTAAAATCAAACTAAAATTAAAAATATTCTACGGTTTTCAGCACCACTAAGACAACTTATATTTCTTGACACAGCAATATGTAGTTTTGAATGGACAATAAACAACACTCGCTTCCTGCAGCTTCTGAGAATACACTAAAATATGTGCAGGTATTTACTGAAGTAGAGAGCACAGCAACACAGATTTTATAGCTGCTTTTCTGGTAGGTGCAGTAGTTTGGCAATAAGCAACCACAACAAACAGATCCATTCTCTGCAAGATACACCTAAAAGGTTAAATACCAAAAGAACTAAATCCTATTTTTAGTCCATTATTGCAACAACAGCACATTTAATTAACTCCTTGAAATGTGGTCTTCTGGGCAGTTAACCTTCTCCAGAACCCTCTTTGTTGATCCCTCTTTGCTGTTCTTCTGACCTTTCATTACAAGGGCTGTCACAAAGATTGTTCTGAATATTAACCATTACTTGGATAAAAATGGAAGATGAAGAAAATTATGGATTTTATTACCGAGGAAACTTCATGTCTTCAGCAAAGCAGCCTGAAATATTTGCATTGAAGGAAATACCTTTGAACTGGCTGACTCAAATTTGACAAATATTAGGAAATGAGCCATTGCCAATTCTGTATTTTAACTCACAGGTTTCTCATGAAGATGTCACCTTTTGCTCTATCAGACTGTCAGTGAAGTATTACCCTGAGAAGGTGTATGTGTTAAGATGTACGCAAAGGTGTACGTCTAATGGTATTTATCCTGTCTCCCTAATTGTCTGAATATGTCTCACAAGATTCGAGAGGTCAGCTCAGCTGAAACCCCATTCTCCCTCTTTTTCAGAGTGACAAACATCTTGAATCAGTGAATTTGTTTTAGACCATCAGTTTAGGTGTTACAGAACTACTGGCATTTCATAGGGTAATAACTGAGGGAAAATATCTCTTCAATATGTGATCTTGCCTGGAATTAGCATAATACTGGAATTGCTAAACTGTTGGTCTCAGGAGTCATTCTTAGCCTTGACATCTTTTCCAAGTAGCCTTTCCAAAAATTGTATGTTGTAGCAAGTCAGGGATGAAGTCTAAACGGAGAGTTGCAATTGGGCAACCAATCTACAGAGCCTGAGAGGAGGTGTCCATATGGGGAACCAAGAGGAAGGACGTGGTCTGTGACAGCTGCAGAAGCTAGTCGTGGTGCTACTGTTCAGCCCTGCTTACAGAGTCATTGGGCTCTGTCTTGTGCCACTAATTTAAATCCAGAAGAAAATGTGTCCAAGTTTGCCAGTTTGGGAAAACACAGTCTGGTGCCAGTCCTGGACAACAGGCATGAATGAGACCTGACTAAGAGAATGGTCCAAAAGGCAGAATGCCAAAGATATCTGTCAGGACATTTTATAGGTAAAGACAATATCTCCAATTCACTCGACTGAAAAAAAAAAAAATTTAGATAGCCTTGGGCATGCTTGCATACAATCACTTGTATGCCTGGAAATTTATCTGACTTTTCCAGCTACCAATAAATACTGCCAATATCTTTAAACCCCATCTACAATAAAATGCTGCAAAAAAATCTTGTATTTGCTTAGAAATATTAATGTTTTTCTCTCCAAACAAGGCTTTAAGTGCCAGTGAATACAATTTATTTGGCTGTGATCATCACCTAGACCTCTCAGGTGGGAAACATTGTGAATTCAGGCAGACACACAAAGATAATTTCTTGCGTTGTTGCAATATCCTTTAATCAACATTATCCCCAAATACTTCCCAAGTTCTATTAAATATATAGTGAATATATAGGACTGAAAAGCAGGGGAGTGAAGGGGGGCAAAATATAAGTTTTCTTAAGGATTGGTGTAGCAACCACAGAAGTAATAGAAGGTATTAACTATAATAGGATCTTAGTAGTGTTGCATTGAATGTAGTTCACGTTTAAAATGAGATCTCTTTTTCTCACACTGGCTAGTAAACAACTTCTAGGAAAAGCTTGATGAGATGCAAATAATTGCACATAGTATGGGAAGTAGCAGAATATAACAAATATTGTGGTTTACTCAGGAATACTGAATTTTGGTTAAAGAAGTTGCTGGCCCTTAATGCCTGAATGATTTAAGAGTATTTGGCTTGCTTACAGTTTTTTATCTCATTAGTTTCTGATGGCCAAGAAACTCCTTTTCTTATCCATTTATTTGCTCTAAAATATACCCATTTATAAGCTGAACTCCAGGGTTGCTTTCCTGAGTATCTCTCTGACAAAACCAGTTTGTAAGTTACATTCCTATCAGGCCTGTTACTATTGTTCAAGCAATGTGGAAGTCCTGTAATAAAACGCTAAGTAAACCACTCACCATTTCAGCTGTACCTTTCAGTGAAGTAGGAGCCCTGGCTTATGTCAGCTTTCAAATAAATTAAAAAAGATGGGCCACCTGTCATGGCAGTGAAGAGTTTTACCTAAACCCAAAGCAATTTACTCTCTTAGAATGGAAGATATTTAAGGCTGCCTTGAAAAGTTAGCTGTTTGCTTTCTTCAGAGAAAATACTGAAACAAAGAATTCATATGTTTCCTTTTCTAACAAGTTGACTAGTATAATTTATACAGACCACTGAATATACTTTTAAAAAATCTATATTGCGTCCAAACAGCTTTTGTATAAGGGCTTCTTAGACCACAAGGACAACAGGGAGATAAAAAAGGGAGCTTCAGATAAGGATATTTTTCTTTTTTTCTACCTCTGTTATGAATTCTTAGGCTTGCTGGTTTCTTTTTTCCCCCCTGAATTTTCCTTTCCAAAAATAGTTGTCAGCTTTGAGAAATGAGACACTTGATATTTTTTTATTTCTTGTATTTACACTGTTGTTTTTTATTTTGTTTGCTCCAGAAAGTCAGCATGATCACTGAATTGTATTATAGTTTCATTTTATTTTAAAAAAGAGGAAAAAATGAGCTACTGAAAGCACAACTACTAAAATTATTTTCTCTCCCTTTAAAAGGAAAAATCTTTCAAGATACCCTTAATTGTAGTTTATGGAAGTCTTTTCAATTAACACCTCAGTCTGCTGCAGAAGAACAAGTAGTTAACTACTATTTTTCCACAGGCTTCTTGGCCTTTGGACCTAATGCATTCAAAGGTCACTAGGTCATGATGAAAAAGTTATGAGAGTATGGAGTCTTGTATTGGAAGCAGTCCTTTTGCCAGATAAATGTATTTGCCAGGCTACTAGTATCCTCTTAATGCTGTGATCTTGTATGAAAATATTGTAATAATACTTGCTATGTGATTACAGGAAGAAAGCAGTTAAATTCTGTGCAACTGTCTTAAAGCATAGAAAGGAACAGTGTTGTGGCATACAAAAAGTAAAATGTATTTGTAACTTCATTTAGAGGGAATCAGGAGACACGGAAAGGAAGATTGTTTTTTTTCAACCAACAGACACTAGCAGTACTAAAGAACAGACCATTGTCTCAAATTTATTTCCCTGAAACTGTGTGGAAATTTCTATTTCTATCCCGTGAAAATATTTGCAATTTCAAAAAGCAATTCTTATTCCACATGCAGATGAAATGAGAAAGGAAGGAAAAAAAGGAGAAGGGAAGATTGTGATCTCTCAATTTTTGTTAGCCTGGTGGCTGGGGAGCTCATTTAACACATGGAGACTTAACAGTCCAAATTCCTGCTATACCATTCTCTCACTTTGGAAGATGTTCACTGTCCCCAGGAGACTGTTTTCAGTTTTCTCAGGAGGGTTGTTCTAATTTTCCAAGTCCATAAACTTATGAGCTTACCAAAGATGTGGGTAGGTCCAAATAACAGTGAAACTTTGCAAGGTAGTAGAAGCCTTATGCGTGGGAAGCAGTGGCTGGTGCTTGGGAAGTGTGGAAATGTGTATGCACCACGCAGGGAAAATTTGGTAGTGATACAGTGATGGAAGTAGTGTGATTTGTGAATTTGTGAGGATAAGATTGGATATAAAACTCAGAATTGGAGAATGCTGGAAAAATGAGATGTTTCTTATTATTCTTTGAAGTTTGTTGAAAGAGATCTGTGTGATTTCTAACTTTTTTTTTTTTCTTATGATGTCCCGGTGTCTCCATGCCAGAAAACAGAGTCAGTGGCTTAAAAGGAGATATACTGTAAAAAGCAAAAATTAATAGTGCAACAGCCATGATTTCCTGAAATAATTTAATTGCTAACCTGGGAATCAGTTTCTCCAGAAACCTTAGTCCAGTGTATCACCCCAACTCTATATCTGATCAGATATTTATGCTTCACTTAAAAAATATGTTAATTCCGAGGAAGAATATCTGGGACTTGGTGAAGATGTCCAGGTGGTTGTGGCATTGAAATGTACCATTCTGCAAGCCTAAACCCGCACAGTTACATGGCTGGAAGGCAAGCAAAAGGCCCACAAATTTTGCTGATGCCGATTTCCTTTCCAACTGAGAGCAGCATGATTTAGCAAAAATCAGTGAGGCCACAGCACTGCAAAGCTTAGACAGTATACTAACAGGTTTGGAAGATCTCTTTCCTAATTAAGGAATATCTTGTCCTCCTGCTAAATATGACATTTGGATATCTGTTATAGTAATCCTGATCACATAAAAGTGATCAAAATTTCCTCTGCCTGATGACTTGGTGGTTCCTACATACAAAGCCAGCTGAAAAAGCAGTGCTGTGACACTGCAAGACTAATTTTTCATTCTTTGGGAAAGTTCAGTGTGCTTGAGATTTTTCAGATTAAATATGGCAAGATATTTAAGACAAACAAAATGCCTACTCACTTTTCCTTCTTTTTTTTTTTTTTAATTTTTTTGGTTTTGCTTGGAAAGAACATTTACCTGTATCTACAAAAATGTCTCACTGTAGCCAAATAATTTCCTGATTATCAGTTAAAGAATATTTGCATAAAGAAGTACCTGGAACCAGTTACTTCTACAAACAGGTGTCGGAGTCCAGCTCTAAATCACTCTTAGCCTCTGTAACAATTTCTCACATCTGATGGCTGCTTGATTCTGTTACAATGCTGCTTAAAATTGTTTTGCAAAATTAATCTGCTTTTATACTAAATATTTTACAAATGTCAGCCAAAATTATTTTAGTGCAACAGTATCTTATTTACACTTCCATTCTATCAAAGCAGCTTTTTAAATAGTTTATTCTGATCTGGTGTAAAAAGTGTAAGAGTTTTATTCTTAGCACTCTAATCTGGACACATGCATCATGTAAAAAGGCTTTTGCTTCTTACGAACAAACAGATCTGAAAAAAACAGTATAGCCTTGTTATAAGTAAGAGGAACTGAGTGGGAGGAGAAATCAACAAGGAAGTGCAAAATTTAATAACTAGTATGCATATTTAATAAACTAAAAATTGCTCACCACAAAGAGTCGTGAGAATATCCTGAAGGTCCTACAGTCTCTTCATCTTATTTCAAGGTAGTGCTGCTACAAACTGTAGTTTAGATCTTATTATATTTTTTATAATGAAAGAGAGAAGCATTACCTGGGGGTAAATGTAAATAAAACTATCAATTTGCATGTTAATTATATGAGTTTATTATTACACACTAAAAAATGAGTCTGTTGTCTACTGTCTCAAGATAAAATCTAACGAAGTAATATGTCTTCTTAAATAGTAATATTTCTGTGATCCTGATATAGAATATACTTATGCAGGCAGGGTTAGCTTTTTGTTTCTTACTGGCCTTTTTTCAGTCAGAGTACCTAATTTGCAGAGCATGCTGTTAAGTGCATACTTCAGTTTCGGTAATGTATGAAGCTTGGATTCTTTCCAGCTTAGAAAATTTGTCGTGTATAACTGATACCCATTAATCACTACTGGTCAGAAGTTCATCCTCTAAAAACTAACCTCAAAAAAAAAGGCTGTGGAAATGAAAGTTATTGGTATGTTCCCAGAGAGCTACACGAGATGTCAGGCTGTGAAGAAGGAATGGCCATAATGTATATGTCCAAACAGTCAGAGGGAAGAGACATGAAGTTTCACTGTGATTTCAAGCAGAACCTGAAGCACCTTCAGATGCGAGATGGGAAAACTAGTCAAACCTACATCACTGGGGAGGAGAGAAGGGAGACAGGGGTGAGAAAGAAGTAAAATGTTTAAAAGTGAGAAAGTAGATATAAAACATTTTCCCCAAGGCATCAAGGGACCAGGTAAACAGTAAAAGACTAGCAGGGAATAACTTCAGATCTTCAACTACCCTTTTGAAATACCAATTCAGGTAGACCTGAATGAGAACCAAACGCCAAAGAAATCCCAAGAGATTATGGTAACTAGCAGTTACTCACAAGAAACTGTAAATCTGCTGTCAGGAAATGAGATTTATGGAAGGTAGTACAGTGTCATTCCTTCATGCAAGGGCATAATCTTTAGATTGAGACTCTTGAAGGGTGAGAGGGAATAAAGAACATAAAGGAAAAAACCCAACAAAACCCAAAGACCTTAAAATTCAAGTGTTTTGAATTGTCTGGTGCAATCAATAAAGTGACTGTTTGAGGAGCAGGGGGGATCTCATCAGTCAGTTGCAAGGTGGCCAAATTTTTATTTTGCAAACCTTCTATTGTTTTTAGTTTCACAAGAAGTAACCATACGGATTTGGATTTAATTTTATCTACGTCATCAGAAAAATCTTGTTTCCTTTGTGGTTTTCATGTTTGAATTCTTCAGACACAATCCCGGAGCATGTGATGTCCTATTGCCACTTGAGCAGACAGGGTATTTAGGGGAACTATTTCATAGTATAAGGGCTGCATTTATAACAGCTGAAGAGCTATTGCCCTACTCATAGCTATTTTTATCTATGAAGTAAATTATTACTGTGGGAGGGCCACAATTAATTCTGAGGACTAGGAAGATGAATACACACATATCCAAATTGATAGGATTAAAAAGATCTAATATAAAATGTAATTTTTCTATACTCTCTCCAAAATTGTTGCTTATCCTTTCTCCTGTTCTCTATATTTGCACTGTTGCAAAAGATTGCATGTCTGGAAAGAGAAGGAAGGGAAAAGAGAATAGGAAGTCTTTCCAGGGGTGTTACCAGATAACCTGCATGTTGTGGGTGACAACTGTTTAATTATGTAATAAGAACACATTGTGCAGTTATATTTAATGTAGTCAGTAAAGATATCTTCTGAGTGAAACCTAGCTCTGATGGACTCACAGTACAGATCTAAAATGTCATTTGCAAATTGTCTCTCAAACAAATCAAATGAGCTGAATTTCAGTCTAAAATTAACATTTTTCAATGTTGTGAACAAATGAAAATGACCTTTTATATAAATATTCTTAATTGTGTTTTACTACATTTGTCACAGATGAGTCTTAGTGTGCATTGTTAATGAAAAACCTCATCAAGGCATAAAATAAGTCTCAGATGAGAAAAACTATTTGTAAACTTTAACTACAGTCTAAAGTTTTATGAAATATTTTTGCACTGGTATACTGGTCTAGAATTTTGCACTTGCAAAAACTTTTTAGGTTGATTTAACACCTGGCTTTTATTCTGTGTTGGTAAGCCGGAATTTTATTGCCTGGTTGTCATAATAATGTCTTCAAAGGTTCTGATTTAAGTGTTCATAGTTGTCTTTGGATCCCTTTTCATTCTATGTCTTATTTCCTGAATGACACTTGACTTGATTGGCATTTTGAACCTTCTCCTGAGTAGAGTGCACATTTTTAAAATGGGTTTGTTCTTCTCTCTCTCTTATCTTAAAAATAATTAAAAGCCAGATGTTGAGTATTATAATATTTTGTATATTGAAGAGGTGCATATCTGTTTACCTAAGGCATATTCAGGAAAATATTAAAAAATAATTTAAAAAAGAAATGTCAACTGATTGTAGATTATCAGAACTGCAGTTTTGCTGAGAAATAATACTTACCCTTATGCACTGCTGCATTCTGTCATTCAGAATGCTAAACTGCTAGCAAAGTAAATTCTTCTCTCTCCGCCCTCTAAGTAATGTTTGTATTCAACTCTAGAACTATGTCTGGCAACGCTGATACGAAACTTTGGTTAGTTGAATTACCTCACTTGTATTATGATCCCAAATATTTTACCAAGCATCACATGTACTTTCAGTTTCAAAGAATTAGCACGTTATTAAACTGTTTTAATTAAAGCACCAAAACTCCAGCTCCTTAGAGAAATGCAGGCTTTGACAGTCCAAACTCAAGCATCTTTACAAACTTCTGTAGTCCAGCAGTGTCGCTAACACCTTCCTGTGACCATTGCCAGTGTGTATCTGTCACTCATTGATCCAGACTCTGCAGATACTTGTCCCCAGGTTCTCTACAATTATCAAAGTTATCCTCAGGGCAAGAGACCTGAAAGTAGGCAGTGAGCTTTGGTTCCTCGCAGCTTTCTGCTCAACGACTTCTTTTTCTTTTCAGTGCTGAAGTTGGTGGAGTTGCAATGCTGCACAAAGGCAAAAGGTGTCCTCTGCAGCAGCAAAATTTAAACTTGTGTGTGTTAATATGAACTTCCTTCTTCACAGGGTTTAAATTTAATCCTTTCTCCCACTTGAGTGTTCCCTAGGCCATAGCTTTTGCATGTGCTGTTCTTTCCTTATTTGGAGCCCTTCTAAGCGGCTGCCACCTGTAAGGTATCAACACAGTCTAGAAGAAACAATCCAAACTCCATCTGAAGATTATTCAGACTCTTGGTGTTTCTGGATTTGTGGGTGGGAATATACAGAAATGTTTATTTCATTTGTTTTCTGGGCACTTTGCATAATTTTATTCTATTAGTCATGGCAGATTATCATTCTAAGAAGGCACAGGGGAAGATTCTCTGAGACAATGCTGAAATCTCAAAATCCTTTACGACATCTTAGACATGTGAGAGAGGAAGATCAGTGTACCTGCAGCACACTGATTTCTTTCTAACTCTTGAGTTGTAAGCGATTCAAACTAATACTCTGTTGACCCCTGGGTCACCAGGTTTGCTCTCCACATTAGCTTTTAAAGTTCCTGAAACAAGAGGCAGGTCTCTCAGTACACCTTTCGAGGTTTATCCTTTTGCAAATCACTATCACTGTGAGAGAATGTGCATACATTAATTTCTTCCTTTTGAGTGCTGTTAGGACTGTGCTCATGTGTTATGCTCTGGTTTAATAGTAAGGCTCCCTGTCAACACTTTTCTCATTAAATTGTTGCATGGGTTATTGTTTTTCTGCATCAGCACTTCCATTTCCTCACTGCAAAAATTGATACTCATGTCTGTTGGCTGAGGAGACCTTGCAAGCTACTCGTGGCCCATAACAAACCAAGAGCCCACGTGTCTGTGCACATGCACACATGTGTCTATTTGCACTCAGGAAGGAAGGAAGTGGAAAGGGAAGAAGTTTGGTTTGTATTTCCCATCCTGGCAGGGATCTGGACTTGGCAATGAAGCTGATGTATGCATCTTACTGCTTTTGTATACTATTTTTAAAGACTTGTTGTCTGACCCTGTATACTACAGTGACACAGTTTCCCAAAGCAGACAGCCCTGTTTGGGTTGACTGGCTCTCACAGAGTGTGTATTGGCAATGAGAATTTTGGCATGACTTGTCAAAGGGGCTGGATTACCTTAGTCCTACACTCATTTGTTTTTTCCTTGCCCTAAGTTGAATTGGGTTTGGGCCTTATTTATGAATACATGTCTCCCTCTTCTTTTGAAAAACAGAGTAGAAATTAGGAGCCCTTGGAAACATGGGACTCAAGAGCTAAAATGAATGGTTGTACTGATGCACACAGAAAACAAGAGAAGGCTGAGAAAAGCACTGGTTCTCTTTCCTCCTTTCCAGTTTTATTCTTATTTTCTGTTCCCAAATATTGTAGTGCAGCATCTTAATCAAAGTGCAGTGACATTGCCAGAGTAAAAGAGACTGTCTCTTTCCCTCTTGTACCTCCACTAGAAAAGAAGACAGAAAGACATGCTGGGGCAGAGGGCGAGCCCAGCGCATCCCAGCCAGCGAGAGGTGACCTTTACAAGTCAGGCTCCCAGCGCTGCCCTTTCTGCCCAGCAGCCGTGGGGCTCAGCTCTCCTGCCACAGCTCCAGCTGAGGTGAGGCTTCCAGCACCTTCCCTGCACAGAAAGAGGAAATACAGTCTGAGAAGTAGGGCTAACCTGTGGGCAGCTTGCTATCCCTGTCTATCTAACACAGCAGAAGGGAAAGGTGGTGAGGTTTTGGGGGGATTGCTGTTGCATTTTAATTTTAAATGCATGAGTGTATGCTTTGAATCCCACAATACACCTATAGCAGAAACTTAATGTTGGCATTTTCTTGAGAATTGTTTGTCTTTGATTTTGAATATTTCCACCAGTTTTTCTTGTGGGCACATAATAAATGAAGGACTGTCTGAAGGACTCATGTTTTGTGAATGAAATTCTTCTGTGAATCTCATTAAAGGAGTTGACCTTTCATTTAAATGGATGATCAATATGTTAAAGAAGTGCTTTTTGACCATCCGGTTGCCTCATAAATGAGGAGATCTATCCCTGGTACTCTCATCAGTGAGCTGGAGCAGGACTTCCATCAATTTTCAACATAATCTCTTTCTTCTATGTTCCTTGTGTCAATTTTATTGCTACAAAGGACTATGAGAAAAGACAGGTTTCAAAATCTGCCTTAAAATGCAAAAAACCCCATGAGATTAGGAGTAGGACTGAAAACCCATTCTTAATTTATTTCATCATGCCTGTATATTGCAGGTATGCGTCTGCATTTAAATGCGCCATCATGCTTAGCCACAGACAGGAGGAGGAAGTTTAGGACTGCTATTTCAGCCTTCACTCTCAGTCTCCTGGCTTTTGTGCATTTTGGAAACAGGCCTGTGATGTTATTTTAAAGATCTGTAAGCGTTTTATGAACCACCTTTGAATAATATTGTGTCTGGAGTGCCCCAGACAGTGAAGTCTGAAGAGCTATCGTACAGGTGAGTTTAAATATAAGGAGGTTACATAGTGATATTGCAAGAATTTGTTCATAGGAGGACCTATATCCAACCTCTCATCTTGGGTTTTGTTATTTTGTAGACATGAGACCAACACACAGAATTAAGGAATGTGCTTCACTGGGCCATATTCAAGCAAAAAAAGATATTGATAATAAAAATTAGAATAACCAAAATACTAACAGATTCATTTTTCATTTGGAGGCGTTTTCCCAAGAGGGGTAGGCTGAAATTTCAAAGATAGTCTTCGCTACCCACAACTATCCCGTTTTGTAACTGGCCCCCAAACTGCAAAGACTGAAAGTATGAACACTTCTTTCGGCATAATCCCATCCTGCCTGCCCTGTGTCCAGTGGTGGCAGAACTCTGACCATTTTGTTCCCTAATTTACATTTATCTATTTGAGAAGCAGCAAAATATCTTTCTTTGAGTTTCAGAAGGAAGGCTACTTCAAGCAGGCTTCTCCTGTTCTGTGTCATATGAACAGTTCCTCTTGCCTTCAACTCCTCAGAAGAAATTTTTGGGAGCATGGGTAAACAGAGCTAAATCAGTCAGGTGGCACTGGGAGAAAGAAGTTTCACCTGGACAGTGAGATAAACTGACGCATCTGGGATGTAGTACGGTGCTGGCAATGAAACAAGACTTTCTCCCCATGCATCCAGCGCTGTTTATCTTCTCCTGCCGTTTTCAGAGAGCATGGAAAGAGACGTGCCCTGCTGTCGCTGCCCTATTTGTATGTGTACCTTTGTTACATTTCCCTATCCTTGTACCTGGCTAATAAGCTGGATGCAGGAGAAGTGCGTGAGCTATTCTGCTAAGTCCCAGAGTTTTACTGAATTGGTTGTGCCTTGCTTTACTTATCTGTTTTGCTAGTTGTGAAGACAAGGCAACCAAATGCCATTATGCTTCACATTGAATTGTGTGGAGTCACTTGGTATTTGTTCCTGTTCCCTTGCAGTTGTTCACACTATTTTTTTACTGAGTACCGTGACCATGGATTATAGTTTTGTTTTAAAGCCAAGAGATGGATGAATGGCAGGACTTCAGACAGTAGGTAAGGAGTTTGGAGTGCTACCTCTTTTGCAGAAATTTTCAAGTTACATAATTGGACGTACTGGCTGTCTGAGAAGAAGAGATTAGACAAAAGTAGGATTTGTTAAAACCATACATTAAAGATTCAAGAAGGTCAGTCAGCTGTGAGGGTGAAGTAATGAGATATCCAGGAAGTCTTTGAAAACAGGAGATTATGTATTGCTCCCATAAAGAGGGCACGTCAAGGAGAACAAGATTAATCAAATGCTTTTAGGTGTCATTGCCAATAGAGTGCTACTGTTAACTAAGTAATGTTACTTGAATCTGTCTGCTGGTTCTCTCTACCTGTATAAACCACTCTGGTCCTTCTAAATGAGGCTGATTTAAAGCAAAGCATTGCCATTGCCCACATGTAAGAGATTACAGAGCAGACGGTGAGATCAGTTACATGTCTCAGGTCTTTGGGTGTTTTCTATGAGAAAATGGAAAAGGAACTTCTGATTTGGGGGGGGTGGCATGAAAAAGGGAGAGTGTGCTCACGCAAACAGACACGCACTGTACATAGTTCCCTACAAACGTTTGCTCTTTTGTTTTGGAAGTATGGCGTTAACTAACAACAATGAATTATCATTTATGAATAATAAAAATTGATGAAAAAAATTACTTCACTTACTGAAGTTCAAGGACAACAAGCAACCATTCTGTGAGGATGAGAAAAGAAAAATCTTTCATTTTAAGCAATATTGTCTTTGCAGCAGAATACTTTATATCACATTATCCTACCTACAAACTTATAGGTTACGTTGATCACATCTATCTAATCTGTAAGTGAAATTTTAGTGCCATCTTTTTTGGCTTACCTGTTTATTTTTCCTGTTGACAGTTTTAGTTTGTAGGGGAACACTGTTGCGTTGTATAGCTGTTCTGTGCTGGTGTCCCTTTCCATTCAAAGGACAACATTATTCTCAAACAATGTACAGTATACTGCAGCTGGAATTCAACTTCAACACATTTTTCTTATAGGTAAGGACAATTAAACCCCCTAAGCTATCTTTAGAAAAACATGATTAATAAGCAATTAGTGATTTTTTTTCTGGGTAATTTTCGTGGCCTTTCTTGCCTTGAAACCAACGACAAGATTCATAGGAGCTTGAGTCTCTATTTTCTGGCCTGTTGGTATCATCACAGGGTGGCTTGGCCCTGGGAGGGCACTGGAGCTGAGTTGCACCTGTGTCTGTTCTGGTTCACCTTCACTTGTTGAATAATTGAGTATATTACTGGCTTCAAACGGATAAGAGTAGATCAGTCAATAAGGTCCTGTAAAAGGCAAACAAGCTGGCCAGCTGAGAGAACATTTGAGGGAGCAAAGCTGCAAGAATTCATGTTAGTGGGGAGGAAAAGTCAAACTATGTAGACCCCCCTAAACCCTATAATTCCTCCTCCATATATGTGGATTATGAGGGACTTAGAGGAGGTTTGCAGTGACCAGTGTAGCTCTGGGGTATGCCACAGACACAGTTAAGAGGACTTGGAGAGCAGATCCAGGGAAAGTTATAGCAGAACATGGTGGTGAGTGGGATCATTAAGGGAAATGTGACTGGGCTGAGTCTCGGCGCAGAAGTTTGTCTTGATGCCCTCAAAGGTGTAGCCAAGTGAGATTGCCCTAGAAAGATCGGGTCAGCTCTATGATAGAACTGTATTCAAGGCAGGCAATAGGAGACAAAGGTAGCTGAGATGAGGGCAAGGTCTGGAGGTCATGTTAGTCTCGTGCATGTATGCAACCATTACAAATTGGTAAACTGTGTAAAATACCTTGTTCAAGCATGTTGCAACTAAACCTTTCTTCCTGTGTTGTAACTCTGACCTAAACTCCTTTTCTTACGTGCCATAGGTACTTTCTAGGCACAGACAGCCAGAGCCCTGTACAACTCTCATAACTTCAGCTGTAAAACTGCCAGAGTTGTGTGGGCAAAAATTTACACAGAAATGGTGGGTTGTGTACACCTACACTAATTTAGTTGGAATCTCTTTCTACGTGTCAGGGAAGATGACTTAGACAAGAATGGTAGGAGAAGTGCTACTGGTTTCAATATAAATGCCTGTCTCTCTTCCCTTTATCTGTTTTCCATCAAATGGAAATGAATGAATAAATGGAAATAAATGAAACAAATGACTGCTGTCCCAACTCTTGTTCCTTTGAAAGATAAAAAAGTGTTTCATACTGTGCTTACTTATTTTTAGGCTTTTTATTGGATTAAAAATGAAATCTTATTTCTAGACAAGTATTCTAAGGAATGGAAACTTGCCCAAAAGGGCCTGTGCTCACTTTCCCTGCAACACGTGATGGGCTCAACATAGAATCATAGAATGCCTTGGGTTGGAAGGGACCTTTAGAGGTCATCTAGCCAAAACCCCCTGTAGCAAGCAGGGACGTCTTCAACTAGACCAGGTTTCTCAGAGTGCCGTCCAACCTGGCCTTGAATGTTTCCAGAGATGGAGCCTCCATTACTTCTCTGGGTAACCTGTTCCAGTGTTTCATCACCCTCATGGTAAAAAATTTCTTCTTTATATCCAGTCTAAATCTACCTTATATTAGTTTAAAGCCATTGCTCCTTGTCCTATTGCAACAAGCCCTGCGGAAAATATTTTCCCCATCTTTCCTATAGGCTCCTTTCAGGTACTGAAAGGCTGCTATAAGGTCTCCCCACAACCTTCTCTTCTCCAGGCTGAACAGCCCCAGCTCTCTCAGCCCTTCTTCATAGAAGAAGTGCTCCAGCCTTCGGATCATCTTTGTGGCTCTCCTCTGGACCCTCTCCAACAGCTCCATGTCCTTCTTGTGCTGAGAGCTCCAGAGGTGGATGCAGGACTCCAGGTGAGGTCTCACCAGAGTGGAGTAAAGGGGCAGAATCCCCTCCCTCGACCTGCTGGCCACCCTTCTCTTAATGCAGCCTGGGATATGGTTGGCCTGCTGGGCTGTCAGCCCACATTGCTGGCTCATGTCTAGCTTTTCATCCACCAGTACCCCCAAGTCCTTCTTATCAGGGCTGCTCTCAATCACATTATCCCCCAGCCTGTATTGATAGGGGGGGTTGCCCCAATCCAGGTGCAGGACCTTGCACTTGGCCTTGCTGAACGTCATGATGTTCACACAGGCCCATTTCTCGAGGTTGTCCAGGTCCCTCTGGATGGCATTCCATGCTTCTGATGTGTCAGCTGCACCACTCAGCTTAGTGTCATCTGCAAACTTGCTGAGGGTGCACTCGATCTCGCTAAGTCATTGATTAAAATGTTGAACAGCACCGGTCCCAGTACGGGAGTCCCCTAAGGGACACCACTTGTCAATGGTGTCCATTTGGACATCGAGCCGTTGACCACTACCCTCTCGCTGCCACCACACAATCAGTTGCTCATCCACTGAACAGTCCACCCATCAAATCCATATTTCTCCAATTTATAGAAAAGGTTGTTGTGAGGGACTCTGTCGAAGACTTTACAGAAGTCCAGATAGATCACATCTGTAACTCTTGCCTTGTCCACTGATCTAGTCATGCCATCCTAGAAAGCCACTAGGTTGGTCAGGCAGTACTTCCCCTTGGTGAAGCTGTGCTGGCTGTCTCAGAACACCTCCTTGGCCTCCATGTGCCTTAGCAGAGCGTCTAGGAGGATCTGTTCCATGATCTTTCCAGGCACAGAGATGAGGCTGACAGGTCGGTAGTTCCCATGGTCTCCTTCCTACCCTTTTTAAAAATGATTGCAATGTTTCCCTTCTTCCAGGCACCAGGGACTTCACCTGACTGCCATGACCTTTCAAATATCATGGACAGTGGCTTGGCAATGACAACAGCCAATTCCCTAAGGACTCTGGTATGCATCTCGTCAGGTCCCATAGACTTATGTATGTTCAGGTTCCTCAGGTGGTCCCGAACCTGGTCTTCCCTTACAGTGGGAAGGCCTTTTTCCCTCTAGTCTCCATCTTGCAGTCCATCAACTGGGGAGGGGCGATGAGAGAGGTTGCCAGTGAAGACTGAGGCAAAAAAGTTGTTGAGTACCTCAGCCTTCTCCTCATCCATTGATACAAAGTTGCCATACTTGCTCATGAGCAGGGGTACCCTTTCTTTGACCATCTTTTTCTGGCTGACATACCTGTAGAAGCCCTTCTTGTTATTCTTTGTATCCCTTGCCAAGTTCAGCTCCAGCCGTGCCTTGGCCCTCCTGACACCATTCGTACACAACTGGTCAGTGTCCCTATACTCTTCCCAGAGTACCTGTCCCTGCTTCCACTGCCTATGCAGTTCCATCTTGCCCTTTAATTTGACCAGCAGGTCTTGATTCAGCCATGCTGGTCTCTTCCCTTCCTTGCCTGACTTCTTACACCTGGGGACTGAGAGCTCCTGTGCTCTATGGAAAGCGTCCTTAAAGATCTGCCAGCTCTGTTCTGTGCCCCTGTCCCTGAAGACCATTTTTCCAGGGGGTCCTACTGACTAACCCCTTGAAGAGCTGGAAGTTGGCTTTTCTAAAATTTAGGGTCCTGACGACACTCCTCGCCTTTCCCATATCCCTCAGGACTGTGAACTCCACCAATGCATGATCACTGCAGCCCAGGTTGCCTCCAGTCTTGACACCACCGGTGAGCTCACTTGCATTGGTGACTATCAGGTCCAGTATTGCATCCTCTTGGGTAGGGGTGTCAATTACCTGGCTTAAAAAGTTATCCCCAATGCATTCTAGTAATCTCCTGGATTGCGTACCGCTCGCCATGCTACTTTTCTAGCAGATGTTGCGGTGGTTGAAGTCCCCCAGCAGGACAAGAGCCTGCGAGCGCGAAGCTTTCTGGAGCTGGAGGAAGAAGGCTTCATCAGTAGGCTCCCCTTGATCAGGCGGCATGCAGTAGACACCCATGCCAACATAGCAAAATACCGTTTTGTGAAGCTTTGCAGTGTTCTCCATTTCTCAAGACCTGCTACTCCAGAGGTGTTTACTGGCTGGCCTAACCATACCTGTTTGAAACGCATGCAGGTATCTGAAACCTGCAAAGACAATTTTCTTTACTTTAGGCAGAATTAGTGATCAACAAAATGGATGAAATACAGAAATTTGATCCTAATGAACCAAGTTCTTGTGGGACTTGGCTGCAAATCTCATGTTAACTTCAGAGGAACCAGGGTTTCCCTAATGTTAACAGGTTTGTTTGGCCAGGACCTTGGGACTGTGTTGTTAGCATGTGCTTAAAGAAGATTACAGGATGCCTTTGTTTGACAAACCCCAAGTTTAGTATACAGAACAAATATCTCTAAAGATATCTTTTTTAAACCAGCTAACAATAACTTCTATTTGTGGTGACAGACACCTCTTCCTTGCTATACAAAGATAAGAAGATAACTTGTCAGTAATATAGGCAGGATGGAAATACTGTATTTTTTAAATCTTAAGGTTTTAGAGTCTCACAGACAACTGTCATGCATCCTTTAGATTACAGAAGTTCTTGAAGAAATGCTAGGTATAGTGTTACAATGACAAAAAAGTTCTCTTACAGGTAGTAAATTAGTTTTTCCACTAATTAGATGAAATTTATTATACTGAGAAATATTTGCTGACCTTGATGCTGAGGCAATACAAAGAAACCCACTTTGTTTTAAATATACGTAATATTTAGAAATATTCTGTATTATATTTGTTGATCAAAGCCATTGTTAATTATAAAATACCTTAAGGAGGAAGATTTTTTTTTTTAATTTTGCAAAACGAAAAAGCACAGTATGCAGGATATTTCCTAACTGTTAAGCACCTAAGGTTAATCCCCAGGGTATCGTCTTCTCTCGGTCACTTCCTAATGTCCAGAAAATATCCTCTGCCTGATTATTACTGCTTCAATATGTTTGGTGCACTCAGTTTGAAGTATCATATTATTCTGTAGCAGACAGAGCAAAAACTGATAAAGAAATGCCAATATCCAGCTGTAAGCTTCCTACTACTACCAAAATATCATAAATTGCATCTCATTTCAGGGTAGACTTTTCAGTTAAAACCTAGTTGAAAAAAGAAAGTGAATTTTTATTGAGACCTAGAAATGTATTTTATTTGTTTCAGGGGTTTTATTTATTTGGGGTTTTTGCCCTGAACAACATGGGGGACTTGGTTTTCTGAAATAGTTTAGGTAGGAATTCCAAGCTCTTTTGATGTCCTTTCTATTTTGTATATCCATTAAGAAAATGTGTAGAAGAGTGTGCTTTTACGTAGGCAACACTAATTGAGGGGGGTTTATACCTTCTCAGAAAAATTAATCCATAAGAAATTAGAAATTCTAGCTAGCAAACTGTTGAGGCACAAATTGTACTAGACTTGCAAAAGATGGTGTACAACCCTGTGCTACTTAAAATATAATTTTTTCACTTAAGAAAATCTTGTAGAAAATGGTAACATTAGTCTAAGGGTGTGTAGTATTCACTGTAAAGATGTGTGGATACAGTCTGAGGCATACGGGTGCTACAATTTCTAGTATTATGGGGGGAAAAAAGACCATGAAACATACATGTAAGATCTAGAAATTCAGGCCCATATCCTGGAAGGCAGGAAGATGCAGAGCATGACTCAGTGTGAGATTTCAAACGTGATTAAGAAGGTTAATGCAAATGTTGGATGTGTAACGAAGGAAGACGATCCCACGTTTTTGTAGCTTTGGTAATGGCAAGCACAGACGCTGGCAACACAGATTTCTAACATTTATGATAATAAGAAAGGCATCACATTCAGGGACAGTTTCAAAAACAGGTAATCTAAAGGCTTTGAGAAAATGCCATGCTGTAGTATACTTTTGTTTATAAGAAACTTTATCATGCTCAAGGTTAACTAAGTAGTTAGAATTAGAAATGTGTAAGTTCATCTATATTACAGTAGTGGTATTCTTCAGATGAGAAATTTTGGCAAACTGAGTTGTTGTTCAAATCAAAGATTTAAATAATTGCCAGATGAACTAAGCCAAAATAGCTTGAATCTTGGCTTATCAAAGCACATAGCTTAATAAACTCATCCACCTGTTGTGAAACTCAATGCTGTAAATGGAGAATAACCAATAGCTTGCAAATATAAGCTATGATGAGGGCTTGTATGCACACTGCAGCGTGAAATTAATTGCTCTCCTTGTTCAGCATTTCCAAACACGCTGTTAGGGTGGGGAAAGAAGTTTTGATGAGGGAGTTACTTCAGAGTGGTGTTGGGGGATTGTTTTATTAAATAAAGGACTTCAATGTTTGTAATGGGAGCCTTACAATAACCTCTTTGTGGTGGCCTCTTCACGATAACGCGATTATTCTGTGATCTAAAACCTCCCTTTCTGCCTTCAAAGTAGCTACAAATTATAGGTTTTCCTGTAAAGCCTCTTCATATCAATATCTGTAAGCTTTTTTTTTAAAAAAAATAAAAGAACAAAGAAATCATGTAGTTTTGATCCAAATCTTGTGTGTTTTCTTATTTAGCCTCTGGTCCTGCAAACTCAGAGCAACAGAGCAGTTTCATGTGAGTGATGACCCCATTGAGCTCAGCTGCTGGGGAGCTGGCGGTTCTGGGCAGCACCTTCCCCAGGTGTAAAAGCAGGCTGGTGCCCATCAGGTCAGTGGAGCAACACCTGCTCCTAACGCCTGACGGGAGAGTCAGGCCTTAAAGCAGTGCTTTGCAGAGGTCACTGGATTAGGGTGTGGAAGTTTTAGAAGAGCTCTGGTAAGTCTGTGAAAAGGAGTGTTTGCTACCAGCTGTTGAGGTATGCAACTCTTCTTTCTGTGGGTTTGAATGACTTTGCTAAGTTTTCTCTTAGTTTGTTTTGCTTTTCTAAACCTCAGAAGATTTGTCTTACTGGTAACCCAACTGAATATCTCTTAAATTAATCTCAAAGAATGTGTTCCTTGCTTAGCTACTGTTTCATATTGCAAATAGATTTTGTTTGTTTTCTGTTTGGAGTGTGTGTTTTATTTTCTTCTTAAACTATGTGACTTGCCAAAATGTTTGTGACTCTACTGAGAAATACTAGGTGGCACAGATGGTGTAATGCTGTTTTGTTAAGGGAGAGAACAAGAAAAATCTCTGTAGCATTCTGTTTCTTAGGAGAATGTTTTTCTGATGTAAAAACCAAGTTTGTTTTAGTTAGAACTCCTACCACATTCCAGTTTTGCTCCTAGCTAAAACCTGACATAAGGGCACAGTGCAGAGTATTCTTTTTGCGTGTGTTACAAACCAGCAGCTTCCTAGGTGCTGAGCCTTTAGAGGACACCATGAGAGGTCTGATTTCTGACCTTAGGAAAAGCTCACTGCCTCTCTGCAACAGTTAGAGTTGTGTTGTCTGTGGATGGAGTGACAGTCTCCTGTGTTGGTACCACTGATGTTCCTTCTGTGCGCTAGAGCACACAATGTGAACAGATGAATCCAAAATCCTATGTGATGTTCAAACTTGCTTTAAACTGGTGCAGCCGTATTCTGACTTCATATCACCAAATTAATCAGTATAGCTGTTAGCTCTTACTGATTAAGCTGTTATCAGGGTTAAGGCAGTATTTATATTCTGCAGTCACAGTAAGTTTGTGTCTTATTTTTTAAATAAAAACTACAATCATATGTGACTGTTTAAAAAAAAAATTAAACTACCAGTTTTCAAAGACTCCAGCTGTAAAAGACAACTTCTTTTTTCAGACTTTGTTGTGTGAACGGGGGGATTGCTTCTGATTGGCTATAGTGACCGTAGGATTATACAAATAAATACCAGCTGGTTAAGTCTGAGTGCCTGAGGGTGCATGAAGCTGGCTAAAGGAGAGAAACAGTAGGATATATTCAAAGTTGTTTGTAATTTTATTTACAATTCAATGTGGTGATAGTACCTTCTGAGACACTCTTACGTGTTTGTGTTAACCTTGCTTATGTATCTTGTATTTGCTGCTGTACCTGTGCACAGCCAGTTCTGCTTAGGCCCCTGTTCGCTCTCATGTGTTTAAACTGCCTATGAGCCCCTGGGGTGTGTTGTGGACGTTGCAAGTTGCTATCGAGTATGGCCCCTAAACTCACAGTCCTTATCCAAAGAAGTGGTTTCTGAAGATGTTATGGTGATTGTTTCAGTCTGATGCTGTACTTAAACAATGTCTTTACTGAGCTATGGAATCAATAAATAGAGAGCTCACTAGCATAGAATGAAGTAAAGAGCACTAGTAACATAAATAGCCAAATCTTATTAGGTTATTACAAATTTGCTGTGTTGTATAATGTTGGTATTTGTCTTTGTTTACACTGACAGTGTGAAGTATTGTATTAATGAACGCTGTTTAATATTAAACTTCATAGGTCCTCTATTGAACTGTCCTGGTTAGCCTTCAAAAAGTATTTCAAATTTAAAATAAGCTCTTTCCAGTTGGAACAAAAGTGTTCTTGTTGCTGCTGGAGCTCCTATGAGCTTCCTGGTTATTATCAGATTACACCCTATCTGCATCCTTCACTGCTGCAAAGTGGTGCTAATATTATCCTAGCAGACTTTCTGATCTTTACTAAAGCTCAGGGAAGCATTTTGTTCTTAAATACTGTCTGCAGTTCCTAGCATGAAAACTCTCCTTTGGTATTTAGAGCTTTGTATTGCCTGATACCTACCAGCTTCAACACAATGTGGCAGAATAATAGAATATGATTCTTTAACAGTTTGTGTCGGACTTTCCTGATATTTTATAGTATGAGTTGAACAGAGTTACAACTTTACACTGATTTCTGGTAAGATATACAAAACTCTAGAGGCAGCTTTCAGTGTAGTTTTCCACATGTATATGTTCAGCATAAAGCACTTCTGTCAGTTTGCAGACCACAGAACTGCCAAACTTAAATAATCTCAGACATGAGATTTTCAAATATTAGGAAGAGAAGCAGTTGTTCAGAAGGAAGTGATTGCTACCTCTGCACAGCTGGATTCTGAATGCATATTTGAGAGCTATCCTCAAAATATGACATTATACATGTTAGGAAATTAAACTGCTAAACGTTAACCTCAAAGGTGTTGCTGAAATACGCCAAAAGTCAATCAATTCGGAGCACAGGTCATTATCTTTATTCTTTAATTTTTTTGGAGATCAAACTGGAAACAAGAATTAAATTTAATATAGTGCTGTGTAGATATACACATTGTTGAGGGACTACTGATAAGTATAAATTGTTATTGCTCTACTGATGGTGTCCACTTCTGGACGGGGGCCTTGGCAGAAAGTAGGACTACTATGGGAAGCTCGCACAATGCCTGCAGTGTCTGATTCATCTATTGCTTTATTACTGACTCAGTACATGTAGTCAATATGCCTGCTGAATACTATAGAAGTCAATGATTTATATATTGACTAGCAATATAGTACTGGAGAGATGGGTTCATAGCTCTCTGTCTGCATTAGCTGGGGGCTTAGCTTTTTGCTTTCCATACATAGTTGGGCATTATGGGAGAAGAATTCTGGCAGTTTTGTGCATAGTGTTGTAGACATGATGCTTTGATCAGTGAGTGGTGGTGCCCCCACCTAAGCAAAACTGCTTAAAAGAGGTTTCTTTCTTTGATAGAAGAGCTCTTTCTCTATATTTTCTCTCCTTTTTTGTTACTACCTTTCTAGCCTTGTATTTGTTGAATCTTAGTGTGATTAGTCTTCCTTTTCACACAGTTGCCTAGCCTACACTGTGCCAGTTCTTGTTAACAGAAGTATGATAGTAAAAAATAAGTGTGTATGGAGAGTCAGATGTCCTCATTAAAAGGCAAAGGCAATTCTCTTCTTGGGGAGGTAGGACAGCAAGACAATGAGACACGGATTTAATTATTTCTTCTGCATGCGCTCTGAGCAGCAGCTTTCTAGTGATATTTGCAATATCTGTATTGTGCCTTGGAATGTGCAATAGTTAAGTTGGGTGTATGTGCAGGGTGCATGAACACCCTACTGTGGACATCTATGCCAAAAAGTACATATATCCTGTATATGGGTATTTTTCTAGATTTTATAGGTTTAGTCTTCTAAAAGACTTAAGTTGGAAGCTATTTTCTTGAAGTTGGGGTATAGAAAAAGTGAAGTTTTCAAGTCTTTTGCTGTTTCTCTACAGAAATGGGGTGACCAGAGTAAGCAGAAAACTATATGCTGAGTTGTCAGAAGGGGAAAAGCCTTAATAAGATGTGTTATAGTGCGATAAGGGTAAACTGAGCCTTCTCCAAGGGGGTGAATACACCTGATCTAGTCTAGCCTAGATACTAATTTGGGCTGTGGGAAAGCCATGTTCAAGTGCCCACTTTGCCTTTTGCCCTAGATTGCCTGGGGTACGTGTGCCACAGGTATTCTTTTTGGCACCATCCTCCCATGGAGTCGTGCTACTTAGAGCCCAAGCTTGAATCTTTCTCCTTAGTCCTGCCAGGAGTCAGCTGGTTCCACTGGCTTAATGAGCACTCTCCGCATTGTAAGTACCTACTTCATACCACTGAAGTAGATGTCTGTGCTGAAAAGCTGTGTTTTTTCCTGTCAAATCAGTGCTTTCCTTTAGAACAGAACCTTTTTGTCAGAAAAAGAAAACAAGCAAAACCTCCAGATGAACCCTGGTGTACTCTTAGTTACTTGACATATAAACCCTGAAAAGTGGTTTTATTGCTTTCATTCTGCTCCCCTCTGGGCTGTTTTGAGTAGCTTGGTAATATTACAAGCACCTACATTCAGTCTCTTTTGTCCCATGAATCTGAATAACTTTCTCATTTAGTGTTAAATAGAAACAATGCAGTAAGGTGACTAATTCTAGAATCTTTTAAAGATTACATATGGGTAGAGGTATTTTGTGGTGGTAGAGAAGGGGATTATTTTTCAAATGGTTAGCATCAGCAGTACTCTTATTTTTCTGTTTTACAGAGAAGCTAAACAAGTAGGAACTATTTCTCACTTCACAGAACAGGAATTTCAGAAAAGTACTGCTGTGATCTAGCAATGTACTTTTGCTCTAATTTTTTTTTAAGAAACACAAGGATCTTTGTCCCGAAGAAAGATATGGATCAGATCCCCCTGAACATGGGAGTGCATATGACTCTATAGGCAGAGGAGCCAACTAAAGCCTCTTCATATTTAATGTAAGGCAGCTAGAAGTTGAGCTTAGATCCTCCAATATTTATGTCAGAGTAGATGGTGCAGGTAAGATGGGTAGCATCTGGTTTCACAGGTCCTAAGCAGACATATTGCTGCATCAATGTAGCAGGTCAAAAATCCTCAGTATGTTGTTAAACCTGTGTGGAAAAACTCTCATACAAATACAGGGCAACTTCAAGTCCATTCCTAGAAGTAGAATACTGAAATGTTGGTTTTGGCTTTAATTTGTGTAAGCTTCTTCCAGATTTCTCCATCGAAATAAGAACAATTTGAATAGTTGCTATGGGGCTTGGGAATCTTCAGGGACAGATTCAGCTCAGATTCTTAAGTGTGGATGACACTTAGGTAAAGAATAATAGCACTAAAACATAATGATACAGAGTGAAAATGGTGGCTCTTACAAATAAAGTAGGGGGTTAACTTGCTTTTCAGTTTGCTAGGACTTCTGACTAATCCCACTGCTCTTCCAGTATGTTATCTTCTTTTAATGCATTAGTCACCAAATATTACAAAAAAAGATGCAATTTTCTTCTTTAAAATATAAGAAATGGCCAATTTTTATAGCCACCCAAGTGCTTTTGGTTTTCTAAATATAGACAGTAAATCTCCATAGTGGCAGTAGTTTCTAACAATTGTGAGTGAGCAAAGTGTTATCAAATCATACCGCTAATGGCTCTAAAGAAAACTTTGCTGATTTTGCAGTAAAGTTGCTAGGTTGCAGATTTGATAAAAATGAAACTAATTGATGAAATGGGCCAAATTGTCATGGAGAAACAAATTCATGTAATCATTCTGATATAAAATGAATCAGAGCAGATACAAAGAAAATATTTGATGTATCAGCTATTTTGATTTCGTGTGAAATAGAATTTACAATGATGAAATCTGGAAAGATGTCAATACTCAATACCTTATAACTTTTTTGTATATAATTTGTTAAAAATCCATTTATATCCATCAATATTTAATGGCTATAATTTATTGCTGTATTTATGTATTGTGGTAAAATACATGGCATTTGCTTTAGCCTAAAGTTTCTTTATCTTCCTTTGACTTGCTTTCTTGTCTGTTTTTCATGCCTACAAAATTTCATAGGTGGTGAGATGCATTCTAAAATTGTATAGTTTCTCTTCCACTAGGGCAACAGCTAGAGGAGCCCACACCTCTCAAACCTCTATGGTGAACAGTGGATCACAAATGTGTTCCTGTTCTACTCTGCAGACATTTTGTCTGCTCCACACAGGTGAACAGGCAGCTCCTCTGTGTGTGTGAAAAAGTTAAAGCTTTCTTGCCATTTCTCCTGTCAGAGTCATTTTTTCTGGAGTACGGTGGGCTGATTGCATGAAAGGCTGGCTAGTCTGCCTGAGCAGATCTCTGAGGGCAGCTATTGATTATGTAATCCTCTCTGATGTTGGTAGTGCTCATGTGAACAAGCTTGTTGACCTTTTCCTAGTTATTCTAAAGAATACTAAGAGGTATTAAGATGAGAAGGACTAGCCTATTCGTTAGAAAGAACCCAATACCTGGTTTGGGATTTACTTATTGAAGATAGAAGCAAGATTAGAGGCAGTAGAGTATTAGATAAATTAGTAACCTGACCTACCTGGGCAGAAGTTTGTCTGTGTACCTTCTGTAAAATTGGGAAATATCACAGAGGGAACATCTGCAGCGCGAAGGAGGGAAGGAAACCTGTGTGATGCCCTCGGTAAACATGCCTGGGTAGCTACTTGGCCACCAGAAACCAAACACAGATGAAGTGTGTCTACACTGAAATGCTTCTGAAACTTGAGTGAGAAGAATAAAAGGCTGGTTTATGTTTCTACGCTTCTTCAAAGGTTCACATAACCATTGGGAACTCACTATGTTTGTATATAAGTACAATTTTGAAAGATGGACTTTGTAAACTTTTTAGACTGTTGCATATATTTATAGAAATATGAATGTATGAAATTGTGGTGTCTAGCATTTGGTCATGGTCTTAACTACTCTTTCTCTTAAATGGGTTGTAAGGCAATATCTATTTCTGCTCTGGACTATTATGTGTGGTTAGAGAATTTATCCTTGATCTTATTTTCATGGATGGTCACTGGATATGCTTATTGGTTTCTAACTATGCTAAATTGATTTGGAAAGCACATTGGTTCAAAATATGCTTCTCCCCATACAGCTGTCTGTGTCTGTCTTTGGGTTCTGGAGCAATTATTATGAGGTCTTTGAGATGTTAACTTTCTTGGAGAGAAAAGGAAGGGTTGGCTTTGTTATTGTTACACACCTGTACTAGTCGTGCAGTCTGGGAATACATTTAAAGGCAAATGCTGCTCCTGCTAGCTGTACAGGATAGAACTGTTGTGTGAGTCAGAGCGTGTGATTTTAGGTGACTGCCTTTGCCCTTCACTCTGCAGAATCTTCCTCTGGGGGCGGACTGGGCAGAAATGTCCAATGGTGTATCTGGAGCCAGCAGCCAGATACTGAAGGCTTGTTGATTCTGCCTCTCCTCGTGGTAGAATATCATTTTGTCTAGGCAGAGTGCTTTGGATCTGACGTTCACATTTAAGATTACGCAAGTAAAAAGTTGGTCTTTTCAAAATCCGTAACTGTTTGGTGTACATAGACAAGGCTCGCAGAATGCTACAGCAAATTAGCAAAGCAACAGCCAAGCCATGCGTTTAGGAGCCTAGTGCACAGAGGAGCTTCCTTGATGTTTGTATGTGTCACTGCCCAATTGCTTCACCTTGTCAATCAAACTCAATGAAGCCACTGGCTCCATTGCAGGGGAGTGTTATGGTATGAAATGCATATTGGGGCATTCCATGGGGAGCCCCTGGACTTGATTTGTGCTCTGCAGCTGCAAGATGGAGAGGGTCTAAAGAAGTCCAGAGGATGGCAGCTGCAGCATCATTTCCCCCCCCCCCTGTTTAAAACTGAATAGTGTTCAATAACTCTCTATCAAATTGCTACCTGTTTTTTTTAATTACATCTGACTGGAACCTGATGAGGTTCAACAAGGGCAAGTGCAGGGTCCTGCACCTGGGGAGGAACAACCCCATGCACCAGTGCAGGTTTGGGACTGACCTGCTGCAGAGCAGCTCTGTGGAGAGGGACCTGGGTGTGCTGGTGGATGACAGGTTGACCATGAGCCAGCAGTGTGCCCTGGCTGCCAAGAAGGCCAATGGCATCTTGGGGTGCATTAAGAAGAGTGTGGCCAGCAGGTCGAGGGAGGTTCTCCTTCCCCTCTACTATGTCCTAGTGAGGCCTCATCTGGAGTACTCTGTCCAGTTCTGGGCTCCCCACTTCAAGAAAGATGAAGAGCTACTGGAGAGAGTCCAGTGGAGGGCTACAAGGA
>Ga0065711_1001854_pt1 | contig 44245 bp, 23 predicted proteins | sample Hoacrofraction12_FD_59098 | JGI IMG/M metagenome (GOLD analysis project Ga0065711, IMG submission 59098) | Hoatzin crop microbial communities from Cojedes, Venezuela - Epithelial fraction 12 v2 (version 2) | ecosystem: Host-associated > Birds > Digestive system > Esophagus > Crop | place... | reverse complement strand
GCTTCCTTTTCAAATCCTCTGTACAGAAACAGGCCCCCTAGAAACTCAGCTGTCTTGATTCTGAAGTCTTTCAGGCAGTTTTAGAGTATTTAATAAGTAGCTCTTGGTTAAAATTCACCTTCGCAGGGATCTTGGCACTTGAACGAAACTGGAAGAAGGTACTCATATCAGAATCAGAGCATTTTTGCATGGTGGGGGACCTGGCATAATTACTTGTTAAAGTTAATGAATGTATTTGCACTTTACTGTGAATACTACAAAAGATGTGTAGACCAAAACTATTGACCAACCTCTAAGTCAGGTGACTGGAGTATCCATGCTGCTCCTGCAATTTGGGATTCCTTGTGTATGCTTGAGTCTCATGGCTAGTGACGTTCTGCCTCAGAAAGAGAAATGAGAGACACTTTTACATATTTATTTATCAGGTGACCTCAGGTCCACCTCCCCAAAAGGTCAGTCCTTAAACAAATGACCTAAGTGTTACATAAAAGTTCCCAAAGTTCTGATCAGCTACCCCTTGTTTCCAAGAGAGCTTAATCTGAATCTTCAGGTTTTGACGTAATTACCCCTGTGTCAGGAACAACATATTTATTTTTTGTTCTGTGTGGATTTTAATGACAGTAAAGAATCTCAGGATTTAAACAGGAGTGTATCATAGTTTTACAGAAATAAACCACTGCAAATAGTGTAAAAAGTGACCAAAAACACAGGGGAGAAAAGGAAAAAAAAAACAAACCAAACCCAAACCTGCATTTAGGTAAGTGTAAAGAAACTTCTTTTGTTTGCCCAAATTGTACTTAGTGAACCAATACACGCTGCTAAGATGCATCTACAACATTGTTTTCTCTTAAAGCCCACTTTTTTAAAACATTCAGCCTACAAAAATAGCTGAATCTAGAGCCACTAAACAAAAAAAAGAACCCATGCAGTTCTTTAACCATTCCTTTTTATGAGCTAGAAGTAATGCAAATTATGACTAATGTCTTAATGGACAATTACAGGAACTGAAATGGCCAAGTCAGTGAAATTGTTTCATTCTTCTCCCATCTTTCCATTTTCACTGAAATTATTTCCTAAGACAATGGGAAATCAGCTTTTGAGATGCAGCCTCTTATTCACATGCGCTCTGTTTTCAGCTTCGCACAGCTTCAATGGCTTTCACAAAAAAAAAAAATTCTCTTTTTTGCAGAAGTCCTTTGCAGATTAAATAAAATCCTTCATCTGAGTCATGTTGGGAACTAACTGTGCTACAGCACAGCTGTGAAGGCTCTTAAGGCAGAGCCAACATTATGACTGCATACGGGTGAAGCAGACAGCACCCACAGCATTTTCTCTTCACAGCAGGAGGGACACCAGCCAAACTAGTTTAATGACCTTTGGGTATACCGAATGCTGGGGAATTCAAAAATCTACGGCCAGGGCGTGGTTTTTCTGTATTGAACACGCACCTACTCTTGTCGCCAATGATGGAATCTATTAATTTAAAACATCGGCCCAACGCCTTTGTGAGGATGCTCCTCCTTCTCACCGACTTGTCAAAATTATTTTGCAAGGAATCCTTTCTTCTTGTCTCTAGTTCAGATTTCCACTGTACAACTAAAAAAATCCCAGACCTTCACTTTTTAAAGAAATACCACAGTCCTATCGTCCTAAGGCAGTACTTAATAAAATGGCTACAAGACTGTGTGGCAGGAGAATGTCTTGTAAAGGCTTTTGTGCTCTCCAACTTGTGCTTGCTGGATATCAGAATAACATGACATTGTAGAAAATGTTTATAAATTTCAGAATAAACTTGGTTGTGAATTAGTGTCGATGTTTAGTTTTACACATTTACAAAAAATCATATTTGCTATATATCTAAGTAACAAAAACCTATTAAATCCATCAGAAGAGCAGTCCAATAACAAATTATCCTTAAAAGTAGGTTATCCTTTCTACCACAGCGTCTGCGTAGAAAGTGGGGATGCATCATGCAAATCAGTCACTCTGCTGGCTCTGCTCAGGGACCAGTTGCTGTCTCTGCTCAAACCACCGTTGCTCCAGACAGTACATGCGGTTCCCAGAAGGGCTCAAGCGTACTGTATTTCAGCTGTTGGTTCACATGGGACCTCAGCATAGAAAGGTTCCAGGTTTTAGGCTTCAGCACTAGCAATCCAGTACATCTCATGAATGCCTTTTTTTAAAAAAAAAACAACAACAAAACAACAAACAATAACTGTAAGATACAGCCAAGATTTTTTAAAAATTATTGTTTCACATTTTTCTCTTTGCCGATTTATTGTTTTTCTAATGAGGGAATAAATATTCTTGTTTGAGTTTAGTAAAGAATAACAAAAGGCCATCCGTACTCATATGACTCATCCTTTAGAAAAAATAGAAAACAGAAGAATACAGGATTAAATGTTTTAACTCTTGATCTGTTCACTATTAACATGATTGGAAGCAAAAGAAATTACCAAGGCAAAACAATTGAATTTTTGAAAAAAACCTATCCTAAATGAAGGCCACTGGAGATGTGTAAGTAGGTCAGAGTACATGGCAATACAAGAGTCTCCCACAAAAAATGAAATCCCAATCTGAAAAAAAAAATGAAATAGCTGTCTTTGGGAGCAGTGTCAGACCAGTTTTCACGGGCTGACAGCATGAGGCAGGTATGACGTTCTTTTCTGGACTGTCAGTGCTCCATGTGTCCCAAAGAGCACACTGATTTCCTAGAATGGAGAAACAGCGTCCAGCTGCTTTTCTGGAAGGAGGGGAAGCGTACCATACTGAGGCCAGCCCTGCTGCTGCTCGCGCTGGTGGGCGGGTGGCCTGGGAGGCTGATTGCAAGGATTCTCCCGACATCTATTTTATGGAATTTCTTCTGATCTGTGAACTTGTCACATTCTTCTCTCTGCTGCTAGCTCTAGTGTATTGTCATAGAGCCCATCACAGATCTGCTATTGGAAAGTGGAGACACTTCTGAATTAATCTGACCAATGCCATACATAGTAGAACAACTTGAGACCTTAGTTTATATATAAGATATATACAGTTTGATCTGTTCTGCTTTTCAAAGGTAGCTTTCAAAGTACCTTTCCTTTTGAGATGAATCCTGTCCTAAGAACACTCAATCGCCAACTGGTATTTGACAGCCTTGAATTCTCTATTAATAACATCAGGTATAATGGCAGATAAAGAAGACAGAAAAAAAGATTATATATATATAGGTATGTAGTTACACTACTGATCTGAACTTGTTTTGTGGCTAAGCTCTATATGGGCTTGCAGGTTTTGTTTTAATATTACAGAACAGAAAACCCTAGTTCAAACATATCAACTATATGTCAGTAGTGACTGTTTGGGCTATGATATGCAAGTTTGGGAAAGTTTTGTTACATAGTCTGAGTAAAAAGATACCACAAAACCACTCCAAAATAGTAACAACAGAGTTGTGGTGGACTTTGGTGACGAAGTTAAATAGTTAGGAAGAACCATCTGGAAAACAGAATGAAAAACCACACATTCATTCTTCTTCTTCCCCACAAATTCAGTGGCACAAAGACTGGTAATAATATAATTATTTTTATATTTTTACTTGAAACACTTATGCTAATGTATTAGATTTAAACTATTCTGTGAATCAAAAAATTGTTATGCCTCATTTGAGATCCATTTACTCTTTGTTTCCTAACAACAAGACATTCTTTCTATCTCCTTTCCTAAAAAATGTGTCTCATGGAAAAGTGGAAATAAATATAATAGAAAAAAAATATTTTTTATTGGAACAACATAGCTTTTTTTTGATAAACAGCTTTGAGGTGTGAAATCTTCATACTCCTTAATATAAGAATGTATTCTTCTCAGCAGATCATTTTCTACACACATGGAAAATTCAGAGAAGTGTCTACTTCAATTAATTAAATCCATATTTGAAGGTATTAAACATCCTTTTTTTCAAATGGCAGAACAGTGAATAGCCTGGTATGAATATATTGCAAAACAAGACTACAAGGCTACTATTGTGATTAGAGTACCATAGTCACAATTTCGAGAGCAAAGAATTAAGAGCATGCCTTTAAATGAAAAAATGTGTAACCTCACCTTCCCAACCCCAGCTAAACTCCCCATCCTCAAAGGGATATTCCACCAAACTCTTGCTAGAGATCAGTCAAGCTCCAGGACCCACATTATCGAAGAAATCTTGCATGCAGAAAATTAAAAAAAGCAGCAGTGGAAAGAACGTCTCGGTGAATGCTGCTATATCTGATTACTATTTAAAGATTAGAGACCTGGTCTGGGTCATTCTTTCCTGATGGCAGCAGTATGTTGCTTACTGCAGTGGCAGTGTAGACATTGTTGGAGAGAAGAAGGGTCTCGACCACAAAGAGATCCCTCAGTGGGAACCAAGGAGTGTTCAAATGCCCCCCTCTCCTGGGCAACTCTGCATCTCCTTGGGATGGAAAGAGTGCCAGTCCCCAGCCGCCCACCCTGCACCTCCCCACCGGTGTCTGCTTGTTCCCAAGGCCAGGAGAACACACAGCTGTCAGGAATTTATGAAACAAGCAGACATGTACACAGGACTGAAAATCTGACCTGCTGTTATGGAAATCTTGGGTTCTTTGCACAACAGAGAATTTAGCCTGTTTCCATTCCCACAGCTTCTGGTGATGTTTTTGATTTAGAAATTGCACTTCCTAATTTATAAGGGTCAGGAGGTCAGTGTTGTTATTGTACTATCTTTCCCATAAGCTGCCTTACTGTGCCTCTCTACGTTTTGCCATTGTGAAAAAAACCACAGCGTACTGTGTATACTGTTATTTTTTCAGCTCCAAGATATCACCCATGACCATTTTAAGCACTTGGAAAGTAGAGGAAAGATTTTCCTTTGGAAGAGCAATGAAATTCCAAAATGACTGAGAACTTTATCCAGTGTCATCTTTGTGTTAAGCAAATGGGAAACTACAACATGAAAAAGAGGGAATATTTCTAAAAATACAAAATAAAGATACGAGCAGAATCCTGGTCCTGATCCAGTGCCATATTTAATGAATTACAGTTTATGGAGATTGTCATGTACCTCAGATTTGGTCCTCACCAGCCAAATGACACTCACCATTAATCCTCAGAAACATAACTGGTATTCTCATCAAACTCTTGGTACCTACGGAACCAGAGTTGTGCCACCAGCAAGTGAAACAGTAAATCCTTTTGAAGCTTTATGCTGTTGATTTATTAGTCCTCCACCAATGTCCAAATAGGGCAGATCACCAGATTCAGCTCCACTTCTGAAGAGAAAAACCAAAATGTTTCTTAAATACAGGCACAGTGTAGAAAAAAAATTCTGAGGATGCATTTAATTAACATTCTTATAATGGTTAACATCTCTAAAAATTTGCATGAGTACAATCTAGAGAGCTGTACTGCTGATGTTTATGTTCCGAGCTAAATTAGGCATTGGAATGCAAAAGCTATCAACAAACTAACAGATTGCACTGACTGATACAAAAAGTTTCAATACAAATGGTAATTGATTTTTTGCCCCATCCCTGTCCTCAATAAGCGGAGTTCCTCCCATTTTCATGATTCAAGGTCACTGCCTTAGGGAAATGACAAAAAAAGAAGGATCTTGCCTGATGATTTCTATCAGTGTCTGCTCTATTGATTTTTAGCCTCTGGCGACCTCAAGACAAAATTTTATAGGAGACTACTGTGGGTGCATGCATGCACATTTGCCTGAGTGCGACATAGATTTCAGAGAACAGTATGATACAAAACAAGCCCTGTGTAGGCTATTAATTACGAAAAAAATACTGACAAGCACATTTACTTGTTCCACCTTGCAAAACAGAATAAAAGATCGCTCCCTATTAAACAGCCTTGCAGCTTTCTGTTACACACCCTTCACACGCGCAGCCAAGTGGCAAGATGCCCAGCTCTGGGACCTGGGGGCTGGAAAGCGAAAGACCCGCCGAGGGCTGCTGCGCGGGTGCAGGAATGCACAACAGCACCTTGAAACCTCAGCGGAAAAAGAAGCAGCACATTTGCCACGTTGCAACAGGTTGTCACACAATGCAGCATTGTCGCGAGACCTCTGTACTATTTTATAGTCACCTTCTGTTGTACGATGGTGAAAAGTGTGTGTGAGTTATGCCACTACTGCATGTCACTGCTAAAACATCATGACAAAAAAAGATCATGGAAAGGTTTATGAACTGCTACTGGGACAGATCCCAACTATCGTCACAGTTAGAGCTGCCCCTGCTCTCCGTGTTAGCAGCTGCCTCAGAGACCCCTCCTGCTACACCAGACTCCCAGCTGCCACAGGGGTCAGGTGCTTCGACAGAACCGGCTGCAAGGGCACAAATCATCCAGAAGTGTCGAGAAAATGGAAGCTGCATGATTTATTTGGTAAGAATTTATAACAACTACACTGTACAGTGTAAAAACTGACGCCTGGGGATGTTTAACATAAAAAGGTTTTGACTGTCAGTACCTCCAATTTAAAATAGAATGTCACAAAATATACCATAGTAAGGCCTGAGTGTACCTACCCCTCGGTGCAGATGACGTTACGAAACAAATAAAACACTAGTTACAGCATTATTTTTGTTTGTGCTGAGGTAGCTGCCCAGACCCCAGAGAACTTCCCATCCAGTAAGATGGCAAGCTATATAAAGTGACATACGATCCGAACATGACTCTGCAGAGTTAGAGTTGGAGAACACAGGCATTACTGGACATAATTCGCCATAGGCTCATGACAAAGAACAGTATGAGCAAACTTACTTAGCTCTGCCCTGTACTGTGCATGCCAAGTGCAAACTTCTGCCATCACCATTTTAGCGACCAGAAGATTTTCAAATTTTAGCTTAAAGCAGCTGTCTAATGAAGATGAACAGATAGCACTCAAAATTTTGACACTGGATTTTTGTCATATTCTTTTTTGTTAACCTGTGAAGAAAATGTCATGTAGGTGAAAAAACAATGTATATTTAAATCAAACATCTATATGTAAGTGCAGGAGAAGGGGGGGAATGGGGTCTTTTCTATTTATTTTTTTAAAAACCTTTTTCAAAGTTAGAATGAGGTAGGTGTCTTTTCAGCGCTTTACTTTAAAACCTTATTGAAACACTGTTTGCAAATACAGCACAGTTTGGAAAATTCACCTCATCACTATCTTTGGAAAGCTGCAAAGCTGTCAGCAGCAATACTTTAATAATCATGAGATGTTTGTAATGTGGTACGTGTAAAAGTACACAAGCAGCGTGTATTGCAATTTCTGCTAGGCAAAGAGTGAAAAATAATTCAAACCATAAAAATTAAAAGAATTTGACCTTGAATAACTTCTAATGTTATCAATCTAACAACGTGCACTAGTTTTCCTTTGGACCTAACTGCATTGGCTGTTTTGGAGTACAATGAGCAAGTCAGTTTTAATCTCTTCGTGCAGAGGCTAATAACCCCTGAAAAAGAAAAAATAACTATTAGTCCTTCCCAGAAACACCGCATCTGTTTCTTTTTGGAACTGGTATTAAGGTCTGATATTCTGACAGGTTTCAAGCTGAAAGCAAATTTTGAAGATTCTTTTTAGAATAAATCGGAAGTCCAAAACATATAGATGCTCATTATGCAAGTGTTAAAGTAGAAATGAATTACATTCATAGACACATCAAGGTCTTTTCAATGAACTGAACAGTGGAAAGAAAGCATAAAAAGCAAGAATCTTGCTCCATTTTCTTTTTTCAGCGAAAGAGGCAAAAGTGGCACATGAAAGAAATAATATTCTCTCACTGTAGAGTTATTCCTCCCAATTTAGGAACAGATGTGGGAAATTTTATTGGATGTAGAAGAAAAGGAGGAAAGATTGTGTTCTGCAATTTTTAAATGCAGTGTGTTCTTTTCAATGAGCTGAATAACACATAAGCCAGACCCCTGAATATGTCAAACACTCTATAAACATCACAGCCCTATCATGTCAATGCACAGAGACTTATCACATTCCTTAGTGTTGAGGCATTTTTCACTTCCCAAAAGTTACACTTACCTATCTAGGCTGGCTTGATCTCCTTGGGAATCCAGGTTCAAAGCCATCCAAATTGTGCCTTGCCAGGCACAAAAATGTTGTTTTTTTTTTAATTACTATCAATTTGTCTCAAAAGAGCATCTACTAGGAGGTAGAAACAGGACCCCTACACATCTTGACTTATTTCCAACAGCAGGAATCTGTGGCCACCTCTAAAAGACAAGGCTCCCAACAGCATTTGGATGGTGTATATACCTACCATTTTCACTCACTGCGTTTTCTTCTGATCTGGTGCTCACTCTAATTACACATCACTTGATTAGCAAAGAGCACCACTAACATCTGGAGTCAAGCTGGACAAAAGGAAAAACCCCAGTGATGAGGTTTAAGATGAGCTCCTTGGACCTGTGACAGCTGAAGAGCCGGATCTCCAAACCCCTCACCCCCTGTCCCTGGAGAGCTATAAAGCAATCCCAGAGTCAGCCAGCAAGGCACAATCTAGACACTTTGCATCAATAAGTCACTACTTGGCTGACCCTGCAGTTTCCCAGCTATCTTGAGGGAATCAAGAACTAGAAGCTGCTCTTTCTTTTACCATTTTAGAGTTTCACAGTCATCACTCATTATTTTATTTTTTTAACTGCTTAACACAATAAAAAATCAAGCACATCTAAATCAGTGCTTTCTTGTGTGCTGCTATTTCACTGCAAGTACATTTGCAGCATGAACAGAAAAGTTTGACCCAAAGAGCTTACAGTCTTTCTTCTTTGCCTTTTGCTTTGACAATTAGGTCAAATCCTAATTAACTACTCTAGGTTCATGTTTTTGGCATTAATTTCAGATATAAGAAATATCTATGTTTTTAAGGACACCTTGCAATTTTTAAACCATAAGTACTATAAAATGGTCTTCACACATGTGAGATTGTAAAATAAGTGTTGCAAAATGCTCCTCTCACGTGACATATTCATACATTAATATAAATATTTTGAATATTTTGACTAGCGATCTGTATCTTTAGACAGCTCTATTTCCATCAAAGCATGTTTTTCTGCAACTGGACAGTTCTGCCTTTTCATTCTCCCTTGAAATGATAACCATCAAAACAATTACCTGTCAGAACAGATGGCTGTGAAAATGTACAGAGAGCGTCAGCTATCCGAAGAGCGAACAGTCAAGGTGTGTAGGATGGGTCTTGCTGGTGTGACCAGGAACAGGGATTCAGGGGCTATAGGACTTCAGTTTTGGTAGGAACCAGACCAGGCAGTTATGCAGGCAAAGGCTGAGAGCTGAGCCACAGACTCTGTGAATGGAAGAAGACGACAACCTCAGATCACACTGGGATAGAGCAGAAATGCCAAAGGGCTGACACCTCAGCCCTGACAGCCCCCCTGCAGCCTTTCTGCTTTGCGAGTGGAGAGGCATGGTGGGAACGTGCGGGAGGGCAGGAGCAGCTCTGCTGCTGTCTCCTGTCTCCAATATCAAGGGGCAAAGCCAGCAACAACAGAGCAGCACATCTTTAGCACACCACAACCTCCACCCATTGAACTGAGCTGGAGTCAGACATTTTGATACATTAATAAATGAAATGGATGATGTCTGAAATAAATTAATAGAAGGACTGACCGATTTGTGCTCCAGAACACACTCAGGAATGAAATACCCCTACAACAAAAACACTTCACGGGCCTTTAGCCTTTGCAGTTTCATGCATCCAGAAGTTTCGGGAAGTGCAAGTTTTGAACCTTTAAAAATTTTTTTAATAAAAAGACCTTGGAAATCAGATGCATTTTTTAATTCCATTGATTTTTATGATGATATAATTATCTATTTGAATATCAGAGAAATAGCTTATTTTGTTAATGAACAGGACAATAACTGTTGTATTTCTCTGCAATCTTGAGGGCCTATTTATACAATTATTTCATTTTAACATATTCTCTTGGACCAGATCTTTTTTCTTAATTGTCTTTGACTCACCTACCTGAACCTAAAACTCTTTATCCGAAAACACTAACTCCCACCCTGTTTATCTTAATGACACTAACCAACGTTTTTAAAAAACTGCAGTTTCTTTAAGATATACCTGTCCTTTCTGCTTTTAAAAAAATTCTTTTTATGTAGTATATTTTATTATAAACTGGCCTCGCTTTTCAAAGCTTTGGTCTGTTTCCTGAGATGACTGCCTCAGAAAGCATATTTGGATGTCTAAGTTGTTTCCACAGTTGTTAGTTATCCTTTCCCCAATCTCTGTGTACTTTGGGAAGTACAGGGTCTGAACTGAGTTGTAGTTATTCAGCTGCGATTTTGAAAAGCAAAAGAACCACCCACAAAATGACCAGCCAGTTACTTCAGACAGTACTGCAGCAGAAGCAGAGAGGTATTGGTCTGTCTGCTAACCTTTCACCAATCTGCTCATATGAGCAAATTTCTGGCACGCCTAGGAAGAAAATGACCTTGCAGTGAATCTGGTTTTCTGCATATGATCTTCCTGAAGGACACATGTTTATTTAAAAGTTGCTTTGATGTTTCTTGGAAAATTTATGGCCAATGTCTTCACTGAAAAACTGCTTGGAGATTCATTTATAGGGCATGTATTTTTGCAACATTTCTTCATAAATTTATCAAAAGCAGAGATAAAGTGTTTAAACTCAGCAATGGTTCTAACTCACCTGAATAAATTGGTATTCTAGATTCTGCAGACATGTGCATATGCGATAATGTGGACAAATTTTTATGACATGCAATAGCTGGACATAAGTTTATCTGAAAATTTTAAATTAATATATTGATTGACTAGTTACTGAGTGCCTAACTAAAATCAAGGTGAAAGTGAGATAGGAATCTGCATCAGGGTTGAATGTCTTCGAATTCTCAACTTTGCAAATCCCTCTGATGAGCAGAACACACAAAAATGAGCACTAATTATGTAAGGGAGTGTTTGCAAAAGCTGTTGCGCATTTCTCTGGAATGTTTGGATTGCAGTTCCTTTATCCTGGCCACATCTGCCTTTTCCATTTGGGGCTGAGTTTTACACCTCTGCCCTGTTCACCGTCCTGTTTTATTTCTGTCTTCGATGTTCCTATTTTATATTTTCTATTCAGATAACCCAAGCAAAAATGTAACTGATATTTTTAAAGAAAGTAATGCACTGTTTCCTGAAACCTTTTCAATAAAAATATCCATGGTATTTTCTAACTAGAAAATTTCAGACTATGGTTGACTGAGTTTCCAGAGCCAGTTAAAAAATCCAGGTAACTAACTATCTACATTGCACCTGCTAAATTAACTTCTGCCTATGCTGGCATATAGAAAATAAAGATTTTTGTTTACCACACTTAAAAATTCTTTTTTCCTAAAAACACCCATTGTAGTCTCTGGACATAAAGCTAGTTATAACTCCTCAGCTTTTTGTTTCCTACTTCCTCACTTTGGTCTTCCCTAATACCATAATCTTCCACTGGACAAGCATCCTTTTTTGCTATAAAAGGTTTTGCTGTCTTCCCCTACAGTGTCAATTATCAACTGCCCTTTTAAATATCCTTACCCAGCTCATTAAAAACCACTTTCCAGGCTTTTTTCCTAGCTTCTGTGAAATTAAGCAAAAGGGCAATGTTTAGACACAACTTTTTCTGCGTGTCTACAAAAGTTCTCACTATTTTTTGGAAGTCTTAATGTCAGAGCAGCATGGAAGTTTTAAAGAGATAATACAAAAGCTCTCACAAAAGTTCAGAAATTTCACTTAAAGCATTGTTTTTCTTTTTCTGGAGGGAGTGAAAAATATTTTCTTCTTGACCTCTGTATTAAAGAATATACATTTTGTTCTTGTACACAGCACCTTCTTTACTTTCTGGATTCACCTCTACTGAAAGCATCATCAAAGCCCCACTATAGTCAGCAAAACTGCAGACTTCATCAAAGAAAAGAATGCAAAATTTATAAAGTCCCATGAAAATTGATACATATGGAAATTTTACTGTAAATTAAGTTGGGAAGACTTGTGTAGAAAAAAATCACAATCTGCAGTGTTCTGTTTATCTGATACTGAGGCTTCAGTGTTTACTTTACATCAGCCTGTGTTTACAATGGGTTTGTGGACTTTAGATTAGACAGTTATAAGATCTGTAAAAGCCTGGGAAAAAAAATGAACAACTGACTTCTTCTTTCTCAAAAACACTTCAACCGCCAGTAACTTTTGATACACTAAGGACTATTAAATGTATGTTATAAATAAGGTGAGGCAAAGAAGTTTCAGCTGCCAAACAAGATAAGTCAGTTCAGAATGAATCACTCTGGGTTGTATGTGGTTGGGGTTTTTTCAGCCATAGGGTATTCTTTTTAAAGCAGTCACATGTAGAAGAGCTCCTGCCCTTTTCCCAGAGCCTGAGAAAAATGGACTAGAATTTGCAGTTTGATGTCCCAGATTGATGGTCTATCTCAAATACAAAAATAAGACTTTTTATTATTATAACTAATATAGTAGAAGATCAAAGTTCAAAAGGAATGATTTGAACTAAAGTCTCATGCTTTGTGGGTAAATATCGTTCAAGACCAAGAAGGTAGTTTGAATTAAGTACCTCTCAGTTCCTGTTGTCGAATCTGTTTTGCTTCCTCTCATGGAGACCAAGCAATCAAGCCAACCTAAAAATTAGGAAAGGATGTGAGCAACTGAATTAAAAATGTAACTCTTTGTGGAAACACTGTGTTTATATGTATCACAAACAATTAGCTCTGTGCATAAAGTATATTTTAGCATAAACATCTTTTGACATTTAAATACATTTTCTAACTGTGCGTAAAAAATGTGTTCAATTCTGTAATTGTGCTTTGTATAATTATGCACTTAGGGCTTTCTTTTCTTCTTTTTATAATAAAGAGAACTGAAATATAAAATAGAAGGTGTTAATAGTACACGTGTCCATGTTGGGCCACCGATTTGGTGGATAAGCTCTAATAAACTACAAAACTTAGAGCAGAGCAGTTTCTGAGATCTTACATCCTGAGTCTTGAAACAGAAAAAGTTGCTTCAAATCCCCAAACAACGACACTGAACAGTTACTTAGAGAACTAACTTCGTGTTTTCTCCATTTTGGAACAGATCATTTGCAATTTGTTTGCAAATGCCTTAAAAAAAAAAAACGTGAGAAAGATGAAAGAGCAGACCCCGAACATCTGTGCAGATATTGATACACCAAAGCATTCATCTTTCTTCATTTCATCCTCTATAATTTTGTGAGCACAGCAGCAGAAACTTTGGACCTACTAAGTACAGCCAACTAAGACATTAATCTTTGATGATCTAGAAACCTTATGCCCAAAAGGATGTTAATTAGGAGAGAAAACTACCATTTTTGTGATAGCACTGATAGGTCTTCTGAGGATGCTTAACTACTTTGTACCTTGTTACATTGACGAGAGGTCTACTAGAGACTGGCTCAGTCAAAATTCAAAAAGCAACAGCCCTTGTGCAGGAAGAGAGTGCTGAATCAGAATCAAGGTAGTGTGGGAGATGGCCCATACTGTCTCTTCACCACTTCTTTACGACTTCTTGAAGAAATAAAAAGCTCTTGTCTGGGGACTATGTCTGAAGCGGTTCTGCTAAAAAAAAAAGAAAAAAAAAAAAGAGAGAGATAAAACTTTGTGTTTCTGAACAGTTTAAGTTGTTAATTTTACCCTTTAATGCTGTTCTACCACCTAGAGAGTGAACTAGGAAAGTTCCATTGAAGAATAAGCTTCAAAAAAAATTTTTGTTCCGATGTGATTTTAAGCCAAAAATACTGGTTGTGGTCTCAGTCTGAAAGGCGAACATACAAAACCTCCCAGTCTCTATGTTGGCTAAGGTGAACAAGGTGTGCAGAACCTGCAAATGAGAGGCCTTGCTTCACAGAATTTTTGTCTGAACTGACAAATCCTGCTTTGCTTTGTACATGGCACAAAACGCTGACAGCCAACGAATTAAAAACTGCACTGCAGTGTGCAATCATCCACTGGCACTGGCCATGAGTAAACTCCATGACCTAATAAGCCCTTTCCACTTCTAGTCTCCAAGATTACGCGAGTATACTGAAGAGAGTAGTCTTTTTATTAAAATGCCAACTGAAGATGAGCTTGTTTGGACAATTATAAATTTTTTGTAAGAGAGATGAATAATTCTCCATGCAGGCTTGTCAGCTGTTGACACAACATTTGATGGCATCCAGAGCAGTAGGCAATGTCTACAGGCAGGCCAAACCAGAGAGCTGTTTTGACTACAGTATTTAGCAAACCTGATAAATCTTTCCCCCCTCTATGCCAGGAATGGAACAACAGAGAATAGCATGACACACCAACTTTTTCAGTAATCTAGGTAACATTTTGTAATGGTTCATGTAATATTTGATACAAATGCAATGCTCTCCTTCACTTTTCTATTTGCATTAGAAATTTAGACTTTTAGCATACTGTTACATGTGAAGACCAGGCAAAATAATCCTTTGCTAAACTACTTGTCAAATTCTGTTTAATGTTTCTTTCTGCACCTCTTCTTTGTAGCATGCTAGCAAGATGAAAACGAAAAATGGTCAGAAGACTTTACAAGGATTTGTGGACTGTTTAGATTTGGAGTGTAAAATCAAATTAAACTTTCTTATTACATTTATCTTAAATGTTTTACTGGAGCTCTTGAATAACTGTATTATTATGACTGATGTCTCCTATCAGGATGGCTACTGGTCATGTTCTTGTGGCCTGAGTTAGAATCGACAGATTTAATTATTTTACGAACTACTACCTGGTAGATGCAAGTCTGTTTCTTGCATGGTACATATTTTGCTCCTCAAAAGAAATATTCCTTCCTGGGAAACTGGATGATGTTTGCTTTGGATGATTTTCATTGCAAATAAGTGATGTGGAAATCTTTCATAAATTATTTTGAAATTTTCTTAGATAAAATTCCTTCGATCTTTGTGTATGCCCTGATATCTCAGTAGTCTCAACCACTACCATGTGCTAATGTGAGCTGGCTAACACTTAAGGAAGGCTCTCCCCAGCACATATCTCTACGTGAAGCAGAAACGCTGCACTTGAGTGAAAGCAATGAAAGTTTGATGGACATGAGCAGGCCACAGAAGAGTGTTACCATACTCTAAGAATTATAATCATTTTTCAGGTAAACATGCTTGAATTCGGTCAGACTATGTGCCATAGAAGACTTCCTACCTGCTTCCTAGCTGGACTGCATGGCTGTTGAGGAAACAGGGCAACAATTTTTGTTCTGAATGTCCAGAGTTTTACTAAAATGGGATCTTCAAAAAAAGGCTTGTATCCAGTACCTTCCACTGATAATACTTGCACTTTCTACTGCTTATGTAGTACTTGAAATATGAACTGAACGCAATGGTACTCCATGGTACAACAGTCAGAAGTCAGATCTTACCTCCAAGACTGCGCAGGAGAAGGGCTACTAATATTGGGATATGGTAGAGCTCATTCTATAGATAATTTGGCTCAAAAGGAGTGAATAAATTATTAGGCATTACCACTTCCAGTTCCTGCTTGCTACTTTTCTTCACAATACCATAACCCAAAAGTCCAGTAGCATTTTTCACATGCAATTCAATTACAACGCCATATGCTGCTGGCAAAAACAATGATCTTCACCAGAGACAATGAATGGATTCCTTTCTCTTTGCAGATCCTAACACACAACTGCCTGTTTTTTTAAATTTTTGTGCCATCACTGGGCCCTGTGGAGCAGATTCTGGATTGGAAGATGTCTACGTAAAGCCATTCTTCTCAGCTGGGGCCGTTCTGCAGCTGTCAGCAGCTATGGATGTTGATAACACACGGTGTGGAAGCGTCCTCTACACAGACTGAGGGGTGGGTTTTCAACACTGAATACCACAAAGGAAGCAGCTGCTGCTTGGTTTGGCAAGAAACACATTTACTAACTTAAAAGATTTCAAAAGATGTTGATTTAGAAATCAAGACTCACAGTTTCAAAGCAATAGGACTACATTAGTCTCATGTATTCTATAAACAGTTAAATTAAAGGCTGCTCTTGATGAATTTAAGGCAACATGACGTGGTCTTAAAGGATTGTAGTTCTTAGACCACATGTTTTCTTAGGGGATATGAGATGCTACCTAAGGGAAAACCTATTTCCTGACAGCGTGGGTAGCATTAGATTTTATATTGAACCTTTTGTAAAGCTGTGTGTCGTAGAAGTCAGTAAAAAACATACAACTCTTAGCTTTGCTAGATAGTACTGCTCCTTGTATTGATGTTGCTTTCTTTGCGAGAGAATAATTCTCCACTAGAATGGTCAAGGAATAAGACTTTAGTTAATGTACATTTTACACCAGAGACCATCTCAGTATTTATTTATGATCACTTAGGATATAAGAGTTATTTATAAAACACACCTAGATATTCACTGTGTGAGTATCTTCATATTCCAGGAACCAGGAATTAAAAGTAAATAAATGTTTTTATACGTTATTACATGGGTACTTCTGTGTCCAAATCTCCATAATGGGGTAAAAAGACATGAACTAATCCAATGGGTGATATTGCAGAGCATTAAACTGAATATCAGTATAACAGAAAATGAAAGGAAATACCTTGTTTCACATCTGATGCTTGACTCCATGCAGCATTACATTACATGTGGGTAGGTTGGGAGCAGATTTAAGCAACTCTAAACCAGAGGTGACAGTGAAATGACAACTTGACAATGGGAGAAGAGAATATACAACCAGCAGGGAATGTCAGACTACGCAAAACCCATTCCCTGAAAAAACAGCTGTTGTCACAACTCAGTATTAACTAGTCATAAGGCTTATGTCAATCTATCAAAAGAAATGGACCTAATTTTAAATCACAGTCATGACATCAACAAAAAACCCAGCCAATTCAGCATCTTCTCCTCAGGCAGATTAGATAAAAGTAGTAAAACAAAACATACCGATCAGTTAATTGGTAAGGAAGGAGAACAGGACTCTTAACTAACTCAGAAAACAAAGGGTATGAGATCTACAAGTGGCTGACTAGTAGCTTAAACACTTTTTGGAGCAGGATTACTCTACTGTGCAAACTGCAAGGGCTTAACACTTCCACGTTCTCAACTGTACATCATTTGACCAAAGACTGGGTTAGAAACAAAGAAAACAAATAAAGTAAATCATCATTAGCCCTTCAGTCTTGTACAGAATGAAGAAGAGTATGAAATGCGTCTATTCAGTGAATTAAAAGAAGAGGCTGAAAATATTTTCTGAATTACAGCCTTTTGAATTAATTAAAATAACATACTGTGCATATTTATGTGGTCTGCATCTCATTCTCTGTCTCCATAGCAAATTTCATCTGCTGTTGGCTTCAATGCAGGCAAGTTACTTTTTAATATCCTAAGCTGATGACACAAAGTCACTATTAAAAATGTGTCTCCTCTTTTCTTTAAGAGAAAGAGCTTCAATTTTATTCTGTTTTTACATAACCTGATTTCTGCAAATTCTTTTAATTGTGAAAAGCAATACTATTCCTATCTAAGCACACTGATAGTAACGACAACCTTTTAAATGCCTTGGTCTTGTTCTTGTCACTGTTAACTGTGATGTACACAAAGCCCTACAAACTTATGAACTCAGTGCATGTTTTATTTCTCCAATCATAGATATATGGTTACTACATTATATCCTTATGTATACTCTACAGTACGTAAATAATTGCCTTTATTCCCTCCCCATTTCTCTGCGAGTATTCCCTGAAATAATCTGGTTTCATGAGACTTTGATTTCAATTTTAAGAACTCTGTAGTGAGGTCTGCTTCATTGTGCTTCAGATAGACATCCAAAATCTTGAATGCTTTTTGTTATAAATAATCAAAAGCTATTATATTTCCAGGTAGTCCTATACCTGCCCAATGAGGTTATTAACACTTGTAAATCTGAACGATCTGTAAATACTAGATGCCTGGAGATTTACAAGAGAAATCACCCAATTTATAAATATTTCTAGCCATTTAATACTAACACACAGACTAGCATTCTCAGCGTGGCCTTACTTCACAAAGAAACAAACATAACAGGTAATATAGGTCAGAGATCAGAAAACTGTCATTGTCTTAGGCAAAACGTCTTTGTAAACACGTGATGTGATATATCCAGCTCGTGTTAAGAGATGCTTCTACAAAATCGTCAGGCAGCTGCAATTTAGCACTAAGCTAATTAGACTGACTGCTTGTTCACTACTCCATAGCCCGTGTTCTTTCCTACACTGAATGTGTTACATAGTCAGAAACATACTTAACTTCACTTAACAGTGCCCTTTTAATGATGAACTACTGTGTATCAGGCATTTTTCTGCAAAATACAGCATGTATCAAAATACAGCATGTAACAGCAAGAACGTTATTTTCCCTATACTGGATCAGACTTAACGCCCTTTTAGCCGCACGGTCTAATCTGAGCAGTGACCAACAGCAGATCCCTCGAGAAGAGCGTTAAAGCAGGGCAATTACAAACCGATACTCTCCCGGAATAAAATTGCATCTATAGATTTACAGCTAGGGGATTTCCTAAGCCACAGGTGGTGTTTTGCGTTTAGCAGATTCCAAATGTGATTTTTTTTTTTTCTTCCACGTGAGTCCTCCAGGAGCATTCTGAACCTATACAAACAGCATTCAGAGCATCCCACAGCAAGGCAAATGGCCTCGGCAATTTGAACTGTGTTGTGTGAAGAAGTAATTATTTTGTGTAGTTTGATACTGCCACTTGCTAGTTTCATTTGATGCTCTCTAGCTCAGGGCAGCACAGAACCATTCCTTATTTATCTCTTTCATTCTCGTTACCGTATAAACCACTTCAAAAGCTTTCTTCAACCGTTTGCTTTTCAGGTTGTTCTCTAGACAATGTGTGATCCCAAAGCCTCCTCTGGCAACTGGGAGACATAAGTATGAAATTGCTCTGTGCTCAAGCAACAGCGACCTGGAGAGAAACAGAATGTTTTCCTTCCCTTTTTTCCCCCCAAAACAGTTCAGCTTGTCACCTGTATGGTCACTGTTTGGTGGGCAGCATATTGATCATCATGCCAGGAATAAGAACTACCATCTGACTTCTGGGATAAACTTAGCCAAAGCAACAGTTAGGGCTGGATCAGAAATGGGCAGAGAAGTGCCAGAATACTTCATGTAAGCTGTACCTGAACTTATTCTTTTCAGAATCATTTCAGTTGTTCCTTATGACTTGGGGTTTTTTGTGGTGGTTTTTTTTTTTGATCTTTAAAAATTATACTGTAAGATTGCATAATCATACAGGTCACATGACTGTTCGAAGCCTTTATGTTGCACAAAGGTTCCAAACCTTTAAAAAACAGAATGAGCAGTTTGGTACTATGGACAATAATCAACAGAAAGTCCCAAATATTTTCTTTTGTAAAAATTAGCTGTTTTGATTATGATTGTTGGAAATAATTGGGCTGAAAAGGAATTATCTGATATGTTCATCAGAAGATACCAAAACACAAACAACAATTTCCTAAAAACAAACCAAACCAACAACTAACAAGATACATTTAATTGTTGCCTGCTGTGTATTTCAGCCATCATATAAATAAGTCTTTCCTTCTGTTCTTTGAAAATATTTCCTAACGTTATTCATTGCTCAACATTTAAACTTCAGGCCAGTCACGAAGTACAGCTTCAGCAAACTTCATTCATACTGAATGACAAAGCTTGGGTATCATCACTTTCACCTGTGCAGTGCCTCAGCTATACTTCATCTTCTAGTTTGAAGTGCTATGTTCATAAATGGATATGGACATTTCAGATCCAAGCCTTCTCTGTTTCAACTCAGTTCTCCATTTCACACTCTGCTGCATATGCTGGCTAATTCTTCTCTGAGAGGTTTAAACACCGAAATGATACTTAATGCCAAAAAAAGGGGCCAATTTTAAAGAAGCAGAGAACCATCGCTGGCTGCAAAAGTATGATTTATCACAAACAAGTCAGCCAGCCCCACCTCGGTTGAGCTATAATTTTCTACATTTGGCGAATTAGAAATTAGGATATACAGGAAGAACAAAGATTTAAAAATGCTGAATTATCAGGCTCAGATATCTGTTGATACATGGATTTGTTTAATTATAACTTCAACACTGAGATGCGTAGCTTTAGAACTACTTGTTCTTCCAAGGTTGTCAAAAGTTCAAAGCTGTTTACACGAGCCAGTGCTCCTGCATTTTTTACGGACTTTGCCTACAGTAAATGCAACAGAAAATGATGCTTGTTGTTCTCTAAACTGAAAAATAAGATAGGAAATTATTTATGGCCGAGATTGGGAAAATATGCTATGAGAGTCTAATGGATTACACAAGACTTGAGCCTTGCCTTCCACAACTGGAAATAAAAAATTACTGCAAAAATGATATGGGGAAGAAAACATGCAGAAGTCCCATACAGGAAAGGCATCATAACACCAAACTTCCAGTTTCATTTTCTTAAACACAGGGAGTTTATTTGCAGGAGAAAAAAAATTACTCAAAACTACTCTCTATTTTATGGAAATTAAGAGCCCATCACCACAGGATACTGTGGCAGCTTTAACTCCTACTTTTTTGTAAAAGCAAGAAAGGTGTTTTGGTTAAACAAGGTCCTAGTTTAGCAAAGCTTTTACACTTAATATTAAATACCTGAATAATCCCAGTTAGGTCAGGACAACATTTCACAAAAGTGCTCTGTATGATCTAAAGCCCTACTTTCTGAATTTTCACCAAACCTATTTATGCTAAATGTAACATCATCTATTACCCTGAACTTAATACTCGAAGTTAAATAACTGAATCTTTATTAGGATATGAACAGTTCTACGCAAAGAAAAAATGTGTAGTGAAAGAATGAGATTAAAATATTGGCATCACGGCGTAGTTTCACTAAATATTTTGCTAGATGTATCAGTGACAAAACCTGCAAAAAGAAATATGGTAGCCTAGAGTAACACTCTGCTTTCTGTGTGCAGATAGCACTTAACAGGCAACACTGCTGGCCTACAACACAGATTATCAAGCAAGTTATCCCTTTGAGCTCATGCAGACATTGTTCGCTGTGTATAATGCAACTAGTAGTAAAATACAAGCACATAGTCTAACCAATAGAAGGTGTCCTTTCACATCGTTGTTGTTTATTGTGTATCCTGACAACATGAGACTAAAAAGGGTGCTAGGATAACGGACTGGGATAGCTATCAGTATGGTAATTCATAAATTCACAGCAGATAGCATGGTCTAAGGGTTTTCAGGATTTCCCTGGTGTTCCAGTTTGGTAACTACTTGAAAAAGAATTTGTGGCAAAGAAGAAATTAAACCCTATGAATTTCTGAATGGCAAATGAACATCTGAATTAAAAAGCTTGCATAGAGTGGACAAAATGTTTTTCCTCTCCACTTAGTCCAAGGGCTTTTCAAAGTCTGTTTTGTGAAGGCCGAGATGCTATTAGCAGAGACCAGAAGGAATGAATGGAAAGGTCAGTCATGTGTAGCAGCAATAGTTTCTTCCGAGAGCCTCCTGTTTTGGAGGACTCATTACTTTGCTCTGTCCGATCACAGACTTTTAAATCAACCTATGTCAGCTGCATGGCTGCCTTCCACACATTCTGGCTCCGTAGGAGCAGGGGTTGGTTGACTTGCCAGAGACATGAGCTGAAGTGTGGGAAGGTTTGTGTCCTATAAAATAATTCAGCTACGCCAGAGGAAAGTAATAGCCAAAATCAGAGGAGCCTGTATTTTTTTATGTGAATAAAGCAGTGAAAAACCTATTGGGGAGGCTAAGAACCCTTTATAGCCTCATTCATACAGAACTGCAAGGCTATGATATGGGAAGCTCTAGCTACAACAGTGGTGCTCCAAGCAATATTGAGCTACTAGCCATATTCCCTACAGTGATAGTCCTTGCATGATTTTTATGCAGTGCCAATAACAGCTAAAATTAATCAACACAAAATGTATTTTAATAATGAACTGGAAACTTTGCAGTATCATTAGCCTTCTATGTTCTATTAGAGGCTAAAGTGGAAATGCCAGAGCCTCCATACTGACCTTGCATTGTCTTTCATTGTGCCTTCACTGTAGTATCTTAAAGTGTATATATATATTATTCTTCCAAACATCTATGTTAGAGGTGTGCTAATGGAAGAACCAGGTTTTAAATGGCATACCTGTGTTAACACAAAATGCCAGGCACAACAACAGGCATAGGTGCCAGAGCTCCTTCCTCTCTGTCACATGCTTTGTTCCTAGCCAACTCTGTATCAAAAAATGAAACTACTTAAGATGTTGTCTGTGGAACTCAGTTGAATGCATATACAAATGTATCAAAGCGAATTTAGGGCAATCAGTTGCTTCAGATACAGATATTAATACAAGCTAAAAGTTACCCAACTACATTTATAATTAGATTACTGGTGGATGTTAGTTATTCCTGGAACCAAGAGATGATTAGTGGGAAATTCTACTAGTACAAATGCAAGCCAAAATAAAATAAAATTGTAAGTATATAAGGTATAAGAAACAAGAATATACTTAAACTAGTCACAAGGAGACTTCAGAATAACTTTCAGGTAACTGCTGTAACCAACGTGTTCATTTTTTAATTCCTGCCTACCTGAACGTCAAGCCAGAAACCTTTTTCTTCAATTTGTACTCAGCATGAATTTTGTCTTTGCAACCTTGGAAAATTTAAAGTATAACCACCTCTTTGGATTCTCCAAGCATACGAAGAACAAAGCTTACGTACCTTCTGAACAACTTCACAAACTCAGAATTTTTATAGGATACCAGAAGAAAATTTAGCAAAAAAAAAGTTTACTCTAGAAAAACAGGCAATTCTTTCTACTCTTTACTAAGCACGCACTTTTCTCAGCTATAACTCTGTCAAGGCTCTTTTAGAACGACGTTTACCAAGAGAATTAGCTTCTGAAGTTAATAACTAGGGTCTGAACCTGACAGATACATTATACATTTTAGAGAAAAGTTTGTGTGTTTGGTATCTTTTATGTTTGATCCATCAAAATCTAGTCTAATCTAGCTTTGGTTCCTGAGACAAAACACTTTCAGAAGAGCATTCTGAACATAGGGAGAAAAAGAGGAGCACAAGGGTCTAAAGAAAAAAACATAAGCAAAGACAGAGGAAAGGAAAAGAGACAAGGAAGTCTGAATTATTCAGAAGCCTTTTCTTTTTTCCTCTGAAGATTTCTTAAGAGTAAATTTAGTCTTCTACATCAGCAATCAATGGGACGTGTTACTTTTTGGCTAAGACTATACAAAATCAGGACAGGAGAAAGCAAGTAGAGATGATAAGAGGAAACAGAACTAAAGATATTTACAAAATACGTATCTAAGTTTGGAACAACAACATTGTGGAATAAATAATAAAACACATTTCCTCTGTATTTCATAAGTGATGAGTGGATTATAACAAAGTATGCATAGAAGATACCTTTAACATTTAACATTTTTTATCAAAAATTATAGCATTGAAGTTTTGCATTAAGTACAAAATAGTCAACTGTCCCATGAAACTCTGCTACAAGTCCAATTTCATCTTTTCTTAGCCTGTGTCTCCTTGTGCATGACCAAAAAAGTGGGCAAAACTGAACAAAGCTTGTTATGTGGCAAGAAAAGGGAGATAACAATAGGATGAAAAACATCTTATTTCCATTCATGCCCTTGTCTAAGATATGGAGCTAACTTCCCAGTAACAAAGGATGAATGCAGTACCCAGCTCAGCCTGACAGCCAGCAACTCTGAGGAGCTCAAACTGAATCATGGTCTAATGTAAAAGTATGTAATGGCAGCAAGCATCTAATGTCTGTCTCACTTTACAAAGAAACCGAATACCCGAACAGCTTCCCTAACCTGAGCAGAGCCAAGCTTCTTCCCACAAATCCTTACCTCTGCATGGATTTCCACTGACATCATTGGACTGTGCAGGTAATTGTCCATGCAAACAGATTTATCTGCAAGTTACGGGCCAGAGTTCGTGTCTGCTGGGTTGTCTGGTTTGCTCTATTAATCTGGGAGTCTTTTCACTTTTGGATATTAACTTTGCAGCTTAGCCCCCAGAAATTTTCCCTTCTCAGTCCTCTCTCCAACTGACTGCTGAATTCTTGGGATGGAGAATGCCAGAGAGAGCAAGACTTTCTGAAAGTCATACTTTGTGAAGCAAGACTTCAGCCTTAACCTATGCCCACTGAAATCTTACTATGTATATACAGGAAGACAAATACATGAAGATGAAGAACTAAATTGAGATTTAGACTTTAAAAAAAGTTTTGGAGAGAGATGATAAATGCTACAAAGACTGTTTCAATACCTAGGCTTCGCCACCTCTGTTAAAAGGCAGCCCTGAAAGAAATTCTAGTCCTATTGTTCCTTCCTGTGTTTCCAGCAAAGCAGTAAATCAGAATGTGCTACTTGGAAAGTTAGCAATAGAAGTCCAGGTTATTTGATGACATTTACAGACATTTGGCTCATACTTACAATATATACTGTATTTAGGTACTTAAGAAAGAGATATTCATGCCATGATACATAATTATAAGCAGCACTAAAAGAAAAAAGGTATTTTAAAACAAGAATTCATTATGATTTTCATAAATATGGAAAATAGTCTCCTAAATGACAAAATACAGCATCAAGAAACCTTGTATTCCGTTTATGCTTAAAAAGACACACAAGCAAAAAAACCCTTTAAAAGGCACTCTTCAGGCATGCTTACTTATATTACTTGCAGACAGTTTCCTAATGAGAGAAAAGAGAATAGAAATGTTTGCCTTTGAAGATTTCACAAGTTTTACATTCTTGAGCATTTTGCATTTGATCCTGATTTATGATTTCAGAGGGTAAGATGCTTCCAAAGTGTTTTCTTCGAGTGCTTCATTTGTACTCTAGTGGAATATTACCACAGAGTGTTTCTGGTTTCTCATTATGAGGCTGATAATTTTCAGTAGGAAATTTGTGAGCAGTAAAACTACTGATACATTTCCATTGTGGCTATACTTCTAGAGACACAGAGAAAAAACACTAGCTGATAATCAGAATCTGGTACTGAGCATGAGTTCTGTTGTAGCATAGATCCTTGCACATTCCTTGAATAAATACCCAGGTCAATCCAAGTACTTGCCTGGAAGCTATGACACTTTTCAGCATTCATGGATACCCTGACTGATTCTTCACAATCTCTCAGGTATTGTGCTGTGTAGACCACTGTGAAGCAGGAAGGGCTACTGCCCAAGAGCTGAAGTTCGCCTCTTGGAGCCAGAGCAGACAGTACTTGCACATCTTCTTGCTCTGGAGTGTATCCAGGGCATTCTGGGTGCATGACTTTGAATGAGGTTCATGCTCCCTACGACCATACTGTCAAGGGCCGCTGAAGTCATGCACGCCTGCCCTGGTAGGGCTCTCCTTCTGGCACACGCCTAGGTGACTGCTCTTCTGCAAGTGCTGCTGTTTCTGTCTCACTCCCAGTTGGCCTACAAGTTATAGAGACTCAGCTTGCCAGATTACAACTCTGTGCTGTAAAAGTGTGGTTTTTACATTTAGGTTATTTGGCCAAATGTGTCTGTCATTCTCCAGTCATGATAACTGTTAAAGGTTGAAAAAACAAAGAATAGAGCTGGTGGTTATACTTGGCTGGTGTAAGAGCTTTCCTATACCTCTGCAACAGTCACTTTTAATAGCAAAAAAGCAATAAAAGATGCAGTGACTGAGAAATCACATGTAGAGGTGGACTTAAGCCACATGATTCATGCCTGTGTTGTATTTCGGTTCCTTCCCATATAAAGTTCAGAATGTTTAGCCCTGTGATTCAGCTCATGGTGAAGTGTAGGAGAACCACAGCTTTCAGCTGAAAACTCAATAGTCCATATGAAAATGAAAACTAGGGTTTGATCTCTTCTCCTTTGCAGTAAAAAGGCTTAGTGCAAATTAAAGTGGTGCTGAGCATAAAGACATTTTGAAGGCTGAATTTAATGCTCACATCAAGTGATGGAACCTATTTATTCTTTCTTTCTTCTTCTTCTCACTCAAATATTTTAAAATTGTTGCTGTGTCTTTGCTTATCTTCCATTTTGCTCCAGAGGAATTTCACAGAGCCTGCCCAGTGCCAACATAAATCAAGAAGCCTGATTTCAAAGTGTCACTGTCATACCAAGGGAGACTGGCTACTGCAAGAAAGTACAGTTGTTACTGTGTATCTAAATAAAACCCCAACAGATTCTCAGAGAACATTTTAAATTGGGTTTCAATGGATATAAGCTCTGAATATTTATGACATGAAGCCCTATTAGTTTTAGTCAAATTTGGCCACCTATGTAAGGCTGAAGTACTGAAAGGATGTGAATCAAAGTACTTTTATTTCTTTCTCAACTGCTTATCAAGATAAGGTAAACCAGAACATACACATGCACCTGTCCAAGTGCTAGAAGGAATGACTTGCATGGCATGTTTGGGAAGTGAAAATGAGAGAGAAGCTTGATAACAGTGTCCAAATACACAATTCTATAAGCCACAAATTCAAACATTTGAACAAAATTACCGAGACAAATAATTTAAGTGTAAATGTCATATTGTGTAAACAGGTAAGAGAAAAAGAAGAAATTAAGAAAAGTACAGAGAGGAAGGAAGGAAACCAAGTACACTTAGACAATGGTCGAAATTAAGTGGTAGTTATGCCTGGTTTATGCTTGATATTATAAACCCTTCTGTAATATTGAAGTGCACTTAAAATAATTCAGTGCAATTAACTTTTGATCCAGGTGGAAAGCTATGAAATATTTAAATGTAAACAAGTAGGAAATTATTCTGATTTATTAAAAGCTTGCAGAATATGACAATGAACCTCTGTCTCCTACATGGCAGCTTTGACAGATATATTTACACCAGACAGACCTCATTTCAAGAGAAGTAACTAACAAAATAAACTAAATAGATTTAAAGTATTATTAATTCCAGAAATAAATTAATTTTATTTTGTGCTCCTGAATAGATCGTTTCCAAGCTAAAGTATAAAAATGTGCTTTTTTCCTCATTACTTGATTACCTAACAGACACTTCAGAGAAAAAAAAATTTCAGGCAAAAACATGAAAAAAAAGCCTGACAGGTGGACCATGATAAAATTTTTAATGCTTTTATTTTAAATAATGATTTCTGTAACTTCAGATATCATTGCAGTCACTTAATGTTCTTTCTATAACTGTTACACATACAACACTACTTTTTCAGTTCTATCACGTCTAAAAAATACCCTTTTATGCTAATGGGCACTAGTGTCTTGGCAAAGGTGTCCTCTTACTTGCACAAGTGGCAAAGTTGTTGAGACTGCAGTAACAATGAACCAAGAACCTCTGGTATACAGTGGTGCTGATGAAAGCACTAAAAAGGCCTAAGGCAACCCAAGGTTAAAGTTTCTCCCTAGGGAAATGAAAACATAAATCCTTTCAGGCTGATCAGGGAATGGAAATCACATCTGCAATGGCCTACCTAACACTTAGAGCTGAGCTTTCCTTACAGCTTTTAAAATAAACCTGTATGAACAGAAGTCAAAAAGTGGTCCCCTGCAGTATGTACGTGTACTTCTGCACACGTTCCACACAGCAACAGGTAACTCTAACTGGTCTTGTTTAAATTACAACAACTACTAAAACTGGAAAGTTCTCAACTTCTAAAGAATGTGTTATATATGCTCCTAGAGCACGTACTGCACTGGTGCTGCCCTGTGCTCAGTTGTTCAGCTGTCTAGTTCTTGGATCAAAACAAGTCTGTGTAGAAAACAGGCTCTTGAGTTATCCAGATAAAGGCAGTTCTGGACATGCATTGGGCACAGGTGATAGCTGGCAGCAGCTTTTGTCTCTTTTTTTTTTTTTTCTTTTATTTTTTAGTAAAGTTTTGGTCTTAGAAGGCTCAGTTTACCCAGGTCTTTCTTAGGGTGCTAAGCACTGCTTAAGGTGAGACCTACATTCTGATGCATACGACCGTAAGCCATCAGTACAGTCAGTCAAACAATGCTTGAGAGAAGTATAGCACCAGGAGCAGCAGCATCAATTTGAATTTCTGGCACTGTTTCTATCTTGCTGATTTGGTGAAACTTTGGCCTCCTCTAGTCCTCCCAGCCATCAGGATTCAGTACCCAAAGGTCTTTCATCCTCCTCTTGGCAGCAGCAGGCTAGGTACTGCGCAACTGTTCCCAATGAATAAGTATTTCCTTCCTCTTTCATACAAAACTCTCATTTTTTAATCTGAGCACTGGAAAATTAATTGCATCACTGTCTGTTACAGGGTCATATGGGTTTTACACATTTTTGCATGCTTTTTCAAAGGTCTTCTAAAGTCTGCCTACAATTTTAAAACTAGGAGTACGTATATGAGCATATATAATACATAAATTTAAGAGACGAAGCAGTCTACATTTATGAAATGACTTTTCAGAAATTTTGAGGTGCTATTATTGTATGACTCTGAAAGAACTCCTGTGCATACTCCAAGCAGCTTATTCAGTTGGAACAGAGCACAGTCCAGTGTCATGCTAAAGGCTTGCTCATATCCAGAGCTGACTTTGCAGTGAAACTGAAAAGCAGACAACTTTTTCTTAGAACAGCCTTCCTATAAATCATACCAACCTCTCAAACTCTGTAACAAGAGTTGCTTGTTCAGGAAGCTAAATTGTTTCTTTAAAGCTGCATGCACACACACGAAAAATTCAGACCATAATAGGATACTCTATATCCTGCTTTGCTAACCACTTACATATCGTGGATAAAAATAAGTGTTGATTTACTTGTTCAACTTTGCTTAAGACATTCCAGACTGAAGCTAATACCACAACTAATATAAAATACGAAAGGAAAGCTACATAGGCTTAAAAAAAAAAAGTGCTCAAGACTTTGCTTCTCAAAATTAGTCACGCAGAAAGTGGTACGATTCTCGAACCATGTTTTTACTACTGCTAGCCAAATCAGCAATTTGCATTATTTCTAGCGTTCAACATGTGAAGCAAGAGCACACAGATGTATGCCTGTCAGCTTTTCCAGTGCAACGCACAAATATTTTCCTTCCACAGAGAAGTAGGTCCTTGACTCAGTGTCTTAGTAAGCAGACGTTATTCATTACAACACAACACAGCTGTAATTCAGATTTCATTTACATTACTTTCTTTCAGTGAGTCAAGCTGCACATTTAGATGAACAGAATACCACGTCCATAATACATTTTATGGAAAAGAATGAAAAATTGCTCATGCTTTTTAAGGGGTTCAAAGGGTTACAGAGATGGCTTTCTCAGCATGTCTAACCTAACTGCACTTCATTTAAATATGCCAATAATGTTGTTTATGTGTACATCTAACGCTGTTGTGGCATATTGATTATAATGGTGAAAGATTTAAGTGTGTTACCTCACACAGCCTTTACTATCACTGTGCAAACAGCAAGGCTATTTGCTTTCCTTGCCTCAAGAATATGGAATATACTGGGTGGGGAACTATTTCAGTTTTGCTTCTTTTGCCAAAGGCTTATAATAATAATGAGTAAAACGAAAACAGTAGCAGAATTAGTAGTGAAATACATACAAAAGCTAAATCTATCTTTACCTATTAGGTAAAATTCCGTGTGTCCAGCAGAACGCTAGGGACAGGTTTCCTAATGTTTTTAGTACCTCCTGTTACTTCTACAGCATAATGTGTTGGTATCATATAGTGGGTTCAACATACTTTTTACCTATGGCTTTGAATAAAACTGCGACTTCAGCTCTATTAAAGTCAAAGTGAACACCACTAGCACCCCTCATTATTATTTGGCTTTGATTCAGTCTGTGTTTAATCAAAGTCTCCTTGAACTAAAACAAGACTTTAAGTAAAGTTGGAAAACCTGAATGAATTCACGAGGATTTGCCCTGTTTGATTTGTGCCTACCATGTCATGAGTATCTAACGTTAAATAATATAGATCAATCTTAACTTTCAGTGATTTTATAAGGTTTCTATGCTTCCGCTTGCAAGTATCAGAGGATCAACATTATAATAATGAAAGACATAAAAGGAAAAGGGTTTTGAACGTGATGCTTCAAAAATGGTTTTGAGAAGGTTGACTGCAGAACCCCATATCAACCATAACATATGCACAACAGGGAGTGCATGTGCAGCATGAGCCACAGCTGCTCCAGAAGACACAGAGTCATAGCTTCTTCAGACATTGCTTAAATCTTCTAGAGGCTCAAGATACTGCACATCATCTGTAACACACCAACCATCACAGAGGCTCATGACTATCTGAAAGTCTTTCTGGCATGAAAGACGCTTCCTACTTTCAGCAGGGAATCTGGAGGTGAGGACCAGGCCGTCTCACTTTGCTGCAGCTCCCAAAAAGCATGCTGCATTTGCTTGCCCTTTACCTCCCACCATTGCCGCAGGCAGCAGGTCTGGCTCTAAGCTGCCCCCAAAGCACACTCCCACCCCCCAGCACAGTCAGGGCTCCCACAGTGCACAAAACGCTCTGCGAGATGGGCACCGTACAATGGCAAACTTCCCTATAATTCAAAACGAAATGCTATTTGCATTCTATTTCATGCAACTTCAGGAGGGGATGAAGGCCAGAGCACATTCCAAGGTGAGCTCTATAAGCACCGTACTCTACTGGCCTGAAGATTTTCAGGGAAAAGCTTTAGTGTGATGCTACTCTTTGGTCTTTTGTGGCACATACTTTGTAATGTAAGCCTAGAACCCAGCCTTATGGATCACCAGGCAGACATTAAGCATGCTGTTACCTTTTAGGATTTAATCTTACATAGCCTACTATAAAGGATTTTTTCCTACTTTGTATCTCAGGACTGTTTATCTTTTCTCAGGCAGCTTCTGCAAACATGAAATTGCGATGCTAGAAGAAGTTCCAAGCTTAGATTGTGTTTACTTTCCATTGTGCAACTAATCAGTGTATGGATTAGTCACAGACAACAGGGGATCTTCTATCACTCCAGAAATCTGTCTGTTCAGGAAGCTCTTTGGAGGTTTTTAATTATAAAAATTAAACAAGCTTAACATTTCTCAGTTTTCATTCACCAAAATAATTTGGGTTAAGTGGTAACCATCTGCCTTTTTGTGTAATGTAACCTTTACATTTCATTCATGAAGGCGTATTGCCCTCCTGTTGTACTCTTGCAGAAATTGTACACTGGACCAATGGGTCACAGCCAAACATTATATCCAAGATTAGAAAAAAGGGGGAAGAACAGGTTTCAGTCATACAATGAAACTGCTGTACTGGATCATAACTCCGACTATTCTGACTTACATCTCCCATAGTAGCTGGTATCACTTGCTTCCAAGAAAAGCACAAAACATTCTTGCAGAGCAGCTACAGAATAACAAACTGTAAAATTAATCTTTCCTCTTCATCTGTCGTTGCCAAAGTTTTGTTTATATGTGACTGTATATAATTCCTTCCAAACCTTGTTTCTTTTTCTCCTATACTGTAAATATTTTGATATCTGTAATTTACTTCTGAGACTACCAATTAAATCTGTGAAAAGTTTATAATTGTTCAGTACGCATTTTCATTAAAATTTGAAGTAGAATATTTTGGGAAGCAAATAAAAAATTTAAATTCAGCATCTTGGAAATTGTCTATGGCAAAATGCCAGTAGCAGCTCTTCCTGAAGGCCATGCATATGTAGCTGAACAGCATGGATGCAGGTGCTCCTAACTTTCCTTTCCAGCATGGCCCGTTACTACATGGAGCAAAGCAATTCATTCACTAAGAAGAGCCTACTTCTAGTACTTCATCTGTAATTATTTACTTGTGTTTCTAGAATGTTTCGAGCATGTATTTAATGCTAGAAAAGGTAAAAAGACGAATTTTTATTTTTGTAAATATATCAGACAATTCTCTATAACACAACACTAAACAACCCACTAAAATCCCTAGGTCTCCTTCTTTCAGCTGCTTCTCTTCTATTACAATAAGCAGAGCAAACACGTTGGGTTTAACTCCACTTTATCTACCCCAGTTATAATTCCACCACCTTCAGCAGGCACTCCACCCAGAGGGCTCTGTCCTGCACTAAACACTGCACCTGCACTAAACATGTTTGGCTCTCTGATGTCATTTTCCCCCAGTTATCTGTAAAAAAAATTCCCCAGGCTTCTTACTCCATAACAGAGAAAGATACTGTTGCACTACTCTTTTAGGTGAAATTTACATATCAAAGAAAGGGTGAAATTTACATATCAAAGGAAAGGGTGAAAAAGAAATTAATTAGTAACAGAGTACACCAGTGCATATGTACCGTTGTATGTAACAGCGCAACACACACTGACTGAACTAATTGACTTTTGGAGTTGATGATCCAATCAGAATTACACACCTTCATCTTTCAAGCAGATTCCTCACCTAAAAGCTGTACCATCAGTCATGCCAAGGAAATGTCTGGGCCAAGGACTCACATAGCAGGCAGGCAGGGAGAAAGAAAAGGGTAGAAAATGAGAAGGGGAAATTATTACAAGCAAAAAAATCTGTAATATTCACTGCAGAATATCCTCTCACAGAACTGCAGCCCTCAAAGGCAAACTGCCCGAGTTCCAGATACTCATCTGATTCAGATCAGACCCACAGGTACCCTACCGCTTAAAATTGATGAAAGCTACAGAAACGTATGGACAGACATATATTTCTAAAGCTGCACAGTATGCTGAGAACTTGATGTTTTATGCAAATTGTATTTCAAATCACTACTATTTTAAAGTAAAAATAACCATTCAATTTCTGATGGTTTTTCCTTCATTCAGAAAGAAATCCGAATAATCTGAAGCAGTTAGAGATAGGCATGAAGGAAAAAGGGTGACTCACTGCAATGGCATAATGTTTAGCTGCAGTCATTCTGAAGCTCAAAAGCTCTTAGTAATAGGAATCTGAGTGCTACTCCATTTTTCTTTCAACATAAACAGGCAGGATAAAATATAACATATTTGGTTTTACTCTTGTGAAATCACTGATCTTCTCTTTAAAGATCTTCCTCTATAGAGTGCCATGTTTCTTTCTGTTCACATGTTGTGGCCTTTTTTAATTTTGAGTGGGTCATTTTTGGTTTGTTCATTTTTTTCCATCCAAGCTTTTTTCTCCGTAATACTAAAATGCTATAAACATCCTTTCTCCTGATGGTCTAACCTGGGCTCTACTTATTCTAACACTTCATTTTTTGTCAAACTCTGTTTAGGCTAAAATAGATTTGTAAGGAAAGAGACTGGTGAAGCAGGGAATACATGTAGAAGTCCACCAGCAAGAAAGAGTCCCAGTGACAGGTCACCCAGTCTATGCTTTTATCACTGTATCCTGAGAGGCAGTCAGCATGCATCACACAGTGACTGGAGAGGAACGGGCTCCATTCCTCTTCCTCCCCTAGTGATTCTTAGGGATGCTAAACCTAAGATACCTCTTCCCTTGTTTCCTACTGTTTAACATTCACAATTTCTTCTGAATCTCTCAAAACACTCTTTCTTCAGAGAAAACTCTTCTGCATTCCTTACTAAAAATTCGCTCAAAAGCTTTCAGCTGTGTCTCGCATTTTTGCCCTTGTTTCCCTATGCTTCAGAGTAAAACGTCTTGGCGCACATACTACACAAATGTGAATAGCACTCAGCTGGCCTGACAGAAAGCTGCTCATCTAAGTGGGTCTGGATCCACAAGTAGTAAGAAAAAGGCAAAAACACTCATAATATTTCGGTGATTATTGCCTCCTTTTTTTCTTTAGTGGACTTGTTCTTAGAATCTAGAGAATACCTATTTATCCACATATTTTGCTGTGAACAATTCTAGGAAATTATCTAATGATTAAAGCAGAAAAATTTGCTGAGTTTTTTTGTTTAATTTTATTAAGCATTCTTAATAGTTTCCAAATTTAACTAACAAAAAATGGAGACACTCACAGAGTTTTTGAAAGCTAATTTTATCCAATAGTTACATAACGTGACTCTCAGAGTTGAACTGAAATATATACATGGAATCAATCACCCACACTGGCCAATGGACTAATTCCACTGGCCTCAAGGGAATATAGTATGCTCTAAAAATTGGCCTTTTAGGAAAAACAAATTCAGCCTCTAAGAAGATTAATTGGACTTCAGAAAAAACCAAACTGATAGGGACTATTTCCTCTTCTAAAAAGGTAGATATTCTCCTTTACAGGATTGTTTCTTAGTGAAAAAGTCTTAATACATTTCTGTTGATAAATTATGGCCCCACAGAAGCACTAGATTTGACGTAAAAGAAAGAAAATCAGAGTCCCAGGGAAAGATAAATGTTTATATGGCAGAAGAGTTGCATGTCTGGTACAGCAGCATTTCCTTATCAGGATGAGACATTGCTAAATTGATGCTTCATTCTCATCTGGTATTTTTATCCCCTGCCATATACCCTTCTCCCTGGTTTTGTTGTTTAGAAACTACAGGTTCATTTCAGATTTTAAGACCATATCATGACATCCAAAACTGATAGGATTTAGATGTAACTATTCTATATAACTACGCCCTCAAAATAATTCCGAATAGTTCTAATTTTACATCTGTAAAATAAAACCATTGCTCACAGTATTAATTTTTTTGCACAGGAACCTTTCAAGTGAAGTAGATTTTTATGATTGATATTTACATGTATTAATGGGAATACTCCTGCTCTCTGAAACCTGTTGTGGAACAGCCCCTAGTGCAAAATCAGAATTACAATGCATGGTTGCATTAACCAAGAATCCCCATTAAGCCTTGTTTTGCTCTGCCAATTTTGGGGACTTCATTATTTGTATAGATGTTTAAAAATAAACACTGCTTGTTTTCTACAACAGAGAGAAATAATCTCGAATAAAATAATAACAATAATAACAGCAAGTTTGGAGAATTTGGATTTCAATGTGTAACACTGGCATACCAACATCTGGACAGTTGGTTTTTCTTTTCCAAATTCCAACTTGTGTGCTGAAGCATATCAACGTAACATCTTATACATGATTACTCAGAGCAATGGAAATCACACCAGGTGGGATAAAAATAAACAACCGTCTATTAGATCTTTCATACTCTGGATTTGTACTTCTGTAGAGTGGTGGTTGTTTCTTGTACTTGTAGATATTTATATGATTCATGCGGCCCAGCAGACAGCTGGAATTTAAGTTTTCTTTTCCTTCACTTAGTTTCTAATCATCACCGGCTGCACTCTCATAAGCTTTTGTGATTAAAGAGACCAGGATCAGTCTCCAGTTTCTCTGAAGCACTTTGCTTTCTTTGCTTGCATACGTATAACCGTCCTGGCCACACTTTCCCTTCAAGGCCATTACAGACCATTTAGACTCTATATTGTTATATTGTAGTTTCCTGATGAAAAATTTAATGTTCTGCCATTCTTAATATAATTTTCTTTTACTAGTTATGTCATTTTTTATAATAGCATTTTGCAACTGTAAGTGTGAGAAGATTTCTGTATATCCAAACGCCTGCAGCTAGGAAGACACGGCTATCTGAGGGGATGAAGCCCTGAATTCCAAAGACATGAACCACAACAAATAACATGGAGAGAGGTTTTAAACATCTCATGTTCTTTGGTTCATGCTTGCACAGCACTTGCGTATAATGGTAATATGAACCATGCTAATGCACATGTGTGTGTAAGACCAGTCCTTTGGAAATACTTAAAATTCCTAATGGTCCATCATCTGAAATAAGCTCATCACAAAACTACTTCAGCTGCTTTTGGCTTAGGCAGAAATGAGCCAGAGCACTGACTAATATGTGGCTTAGTTAAGACAGTTCTGAAAAGATGACTGTAATCATCATCAGAACCAATGCTTTATTATTAGTTGGATTAAATGAGTAGCTACCTGCTTCCATCCACTGCTAGGTACAAGATGAACTCTTCTAAGCTGTTTTCAATTGTGCTCTCATTCTTTGCACAGATGTCACACTCCCATCACATTTGCATTCTTTGTCCTTTCTTGGGTGCCAAATAAATGGAATTTCTGACTCATTTTTACACAATACCTTCCCAAGTTGTCTTTCATGAATCTGTTTCAGAAGGTCTGTGTATATTTGCTTTGAAATAATTATTTTCTCCTAAACTCCTATTAAACTTTCCTTCAGGTCACTGTATCATAACTTCCATTTTTGTAGAAGGTGTGTCAGTTTGATCATCCTTTAGAAAATTCACATTGCTGTACATTTCTTTAACCATTTTTTATAAACAAATTTAAATAGTGGTAAATTTTGAAAACCTGACCCATTGTTCCATTCTTGCATCCTATCTTTTGATGAGCCTGTATAAGAGCTTTCTACAAATTATCCTCCTAACATTATTTACTGTTTTTCACACCTACTCCCCCTTCCATCTGTATTTGTCTCCCCTCCTCAGCACTGTCTGTAGTCTACGCTTGTAGAGACTTTGCGGTGCCTGGCAATCTCTTGTATAATACAAAGCCTTAAAGGCAGGGCAATGACATTAGCTCATGTTAAAGTTGTTTGGGGAAGTTAAAAATTTTAGTTTATTTTAATCACATCTGATGAGTTCCGAGATAGGACCGAAGAGGTTCGCTGAGTGACACAGACACATACAGAAGACAAAAGTCTCCAGGCACCTGTATCTATCTGTTTTCTGACTGCTGTCCTGCCCATGGCTGCATGGTCCTTCTGCCTCTCAGCACTCCAGATCCTTGCTGACAAGGTGCAAGTCTTTCTTCACTTAGTACACGATCCAACTAGCTTGTGAGAAATCCCAGAGGAGGGATTTCTTGGAAACAGGGATGAGAGCACAAGTACAGCAGCCAGCAGTCAGATTGACCCAGCTTTAAAAGACTTGCATTTTACATGCGGAGAGGCTGTGTGAGTTCAGCTGTATGCTGACTGACAGCTGGAAGTAAAAACCATCATCTATCCACAACGTGAAGAGATCTTCTGGGTGCTCCACGTCTGCCTCTGTAGAGTGACTCAGTTTAAGTCATGCATGGTTTTTAATTTATATTTCTTAACCTAATGTGCCCTGTATGCCATAAATATTGCTCCTATCATTTATAATGTGTTGCAACAAAACTCTTCAGAAAGAATTAAGCAAGAGAAGATTTTGCTGCTTGCGGTATCTACAATCTACACTAATGACATCGTGTTGTTTCTTAGCAGCATTTGAGTAAACAATGCATTTCTGCACCTCACGCTTCCTTGTTGCAATATATTACAAGCAGCCAGAGGATGCAAAAAGGACTTTCTCTTAATCAGGAAACCGATATTATTGATGGAATACTGGAGGTACCCAAATCCAGGGCTGGATTACTCTCAAGAGTACTTTAACCAGCTTTATCTTTTTCATTCTTATCTCAAATGATGATCCTTCCGTCCCTTCTTGATGACTATTCCACCATCAGAAAAACACCCCAAAACTGTGCTTTAAAAGGCTATAAAAATCAGTTTGTCATTCATAAGTTTTTCATTTAATCCTGAGGTCAAATCATTGATTGAGTATGAATGCTCACAACACGTCCATAGCACCCATTTTATTCTTTAAGCAACTAGGCAAGAACTTTCAGATTGTGGTCTTTGGCTGACCTTGTCAAGTTTAGAAGTCTAGACTATTTCTCCTCTTGCCTTACTTTTGACAAACTTCATTCCAAGCAGCATAGCAATGCTGTGATAACTCTAAGGAAGCAACCAAGAAAGCACAGTGGAATTTTTGAAAACATGCAGAAAAAAAACTAACCTGGAAATTAAGCTAAGACTAGAGAAACTTCACTTTCATGCAGCTATGTTACAGTAGAGGGTCACATTTAATTGATGTGCTTCTCTCTACTGTTGTGAAAAAACCTTTGTGCATAACTACCAGCTTTGTCAAACATCTCCAATCTATAAACATAAACACCATAAACATATAAACTGAACTTGATTAATGTCGGACATGTACTTTTCATTTTTTGGAGTCTTTCCATTTTTTTTTCCCCTCCAGATTTTCTCCTAGCACACGCAAGCTTGTTTTAAGCAAAAGCCTCTTCTGCATCTAAGATTTTCTCCTGTATCAAATTAAAATAAAAGCCAAACAACAAGAAGAACCCCCCCACCCCTTCCCCCCAGATGTCCACATCTAAAGTCAGGTTTAAAGGTCAATTTAAACCCCATTCCCCTTTGTGGTGCATCTCACACTGTGAGCTGAATGAAACACTGATGCTTCAGTTTCTAAGCGCTGTCTGGAGCCTATTTTCAGCTATTTCAGTCTGTATCTATGTGGAATTTGCTTTTCATTTTGAAATCAAAAGGCCTGACTAAATCCAAAGAAAAATGTGTCAGAATAACTGTTCCAGCAAGGCCCGCTGTTATTGTGCTGCCCTTTGCAAAACTGAAGCTGGCTGTGCTGACCACTGAAGAACTTTTGCAGGCTGATCTCTGCTGTGGGGAAGTGAGCTTAACTGCACTGCTCCCACTCCCGGCTTCAGCACAGCTAGGACGGACCGCAGGGAGAGTCAGCGACTTGCTGCAAACCCTCATGTGCTGTCATCCAGCTCACGGCTCTGCCCGCTCCTCTTGCAAAGCTGAAGAGGGGGCAGCCTCTAGTGTGCATGGTGAGGAGAAAGCGGGTGGCCAAAAGGTAGAATCTGGAATTTACCACAATGTGACATGAACTCAAAGAAGTGATTATGTGATTTGCCTGGCAAAGGTTAGGCAGCTGTGCTCATGTCCACACCTTCCCTAGCTAGTAGGGCTTCTTTTAATTTTTTTTCTGATGAGCTAAAACAATGTCTTACAATATCAGTTTTCAGCTTGCAGCATCAGTAGGATGAATTCAAAGAACAGCTGCCAGCAGTTTTACTTCATTCTGGCCCACACCTAATCACTTTTTCACACCAATCTGCAAGAAGTATTTCAGCCAAGAACTTCAGGCCCAAACCTGTTGACTTGAGCTACTTCAAAGGTTATTACGCTTGTGTTTACACAATGGCTTCTGCAAAAAAGTTATGCTTCCTAACTTTATTGTTCTTTGAAAATGTATTCCAGCCTGCATCGCCTTTGCACTGAATTTCAGCGGACTGATTAGTAAGTGGCGAGAGATGCCTGGCTACTGCAGCAGCCAGTGGCTATGCAGAGCGGCAAGTTAAACTTGAAGGGTCTTGTTTGACAGAGTTTTAATCATCAGCCAACAGCTCTCAGAAGCTCTAATCTACATAAATTAAAATTATATACGTAGCACTGCACAGTTTCTTGAACACCTCTAGCTCCTTAGTTCAAGGATATTTTCCAGACAATATAATAGTTAGTAGGGAAAAAAAGCAGTAGAAAGCATAATGCATTTCCAGTGCTGACGCAGAAGTATGCATATTGCTCTGGACACAGATTCACACACACACACTGTAGACGTTATTGGTAGTATGATCTTTACCACATTTGCCCCAAGTGCATCATCACATAGTTCCATGCTTGGAGCTTTGTACAGCTGTAGCTCCTGACATTGAAATTATCCAAGATCAAACCCCCTCTCTCACACTGGTACAGAAGCAGTGGAAGGAGAAGGAAGAATCGTAGATAAAACCATTCTGTCACTTCTGAAAATAATGCAAAGGAGAAGAATAATGCTTTTTGTTTGAAAATCTTTCAAATCTCCAAGCTAGGAAATAAAAGTGTGGAAATTTGACAGGACATGGCCTAACATATTTCACTTTTCTTGTGAAAACCCACAAAAACCTGCTGAACACATAAACATTTGAAACCCTAGGCCTGCACATGCTCATTGGGATTTGCCTTATCGCCAGTACTCCAGAGACTCCATCTGTCCTGGAATCTGGAGCTCTGTGTTGCACTGGTCTCTGCAAAGTCAGGACGCTGGAATGATGTTCTCTCTCTCCTGTATTTTCAGCTATTTATATTAGTGTAGTCTTTAGTCACTGAACTGCTATTCCTAATGATTATAATCCTTATTAAGCTGTTATCAACACCTTCGTAAGCAATGTGGTGCTCAGCTTGGCCTGACTGATCTTAATCTGCACAGAAATCTGATGAAGAGGGTTCCCGTGTGCTTGAAAGTTCCTGTTGTGCCGAGAAAACAAGAACTACTGAAATTGTAAGCATAGCCCTGCCCGCTGTTCTTCAGGCAAGTATGGGAAGATTTATGGAGACCATCTGGACCTATTTTGGATCTTATCAAGCAGCAGAGGATTTTTTTTCTCCTGTTTCTTTCCAGTTCTCTTTAAGTGACTCATCCACTAACACTGTTTAGCCACAGATATCTGCCTTTGCCAGAATGAATTTCCATTGAGCAGCACACCAATGGGGGGAAAAAAAAACAACCCAAAAAACAACACAGTTGAATTGCATCTCCAGCTTTGTATGTTTCGTGCAAGAAACCTCATTGTTTTAATAGTAGGTATTTCAAAATGCTTTCATTTGGTTCTTCTAAATAATATTTGCCCAGGTTTTAAAAGCCAGAAAAATCATTCAGGAAGGACAGAAATGGGTCAAGCAAAGTTATTTAAGTAAAATGGACTGCACCTTACTTAGAACCTTTTTTAATTATTATCTTGTGGGGAAAAGGGAAAATTCTCTAGAAAAAAGGAATGGATAAAATCTGGAAATTCAACACCTTGATGAGGTCACACTTCATGAGAATCACAGGAAGAAAGGTTTTGGATAGAAATGTACAGGTAGGGAAAAGGAATAAAAAATTAACTAGAAAGTGACCAAGTTAAAGTTACAATACATTTGCTCAGTGGTAAATACCAGATACTGTATTAATGGAAAAAGTTTCCTATCCTCATACACAGGAAGAGTCAAAATGGCTCGCCACCTGATGGATCATCAGACTTCACTCACTTTTAAATGCTCATGCATTTCCCCAGTTAATGAAGTATTTTGTGCAACAATCAGACTAACAGAATATGACACAAAAAAAGTCAATTTATACTGTATCACATACATAGCAGGCTAGAAAGCAACAGACTCTAACATGCTAGGTAGTTAAGTTTCCATAACAAATGTTTACTAAAAACTATAAATAATAGTTATTAATGTCAGCTACCATTATGCAGAACATTGCAAAGGAAGGAAAGCTTGAAGCACTGAAGACTTTGCTTAGTGACAGCTAAAGAAATCAACCCGTTCCTACAATGTATCAGCATATAGCTACAGATTTTGATTTGCCATGGAAATAGGGTCATTCATGTGCAGAAACAGGATGTAGCACTCTAAACAGAGGGGTATACAAGACATAACCCTGTAGCTCCATTCGCATTATACAGTCATACTTGCAGATAGGTATGGACGAAATGTTTGCATATTTTGATATGGTAGCAAATTACTGAGGGAGCACAGTAAATCCACACAGCTGAACTGTTGAACTAAAACATGTATTATTTGCATTTTAAAAATAATTAAGAAAAAGCACATTGAATATAGGAAAAGATTTTTACTGCTAAGCTTGAGAGCAAACACATAAGTCAATGCTACATGGCCAAGATATTCCAAACTAAGTGATCATTTTGGGTGCCAAAGCTGACATGATTAAAAGACTTTATTTACAGGAGATATTGCCTACCAACCTCCTGAAGGTCAAATTGCTTAACACATGAACTTAATTTTCTTTTTTCTGCATTTTGGCCTTGTAAATGCTTGCAGTATTAACAATATTCTGGACTTTGGTTCAGTTTGCAAAGATTGGTCTTTACGAGAATCAATACACAAATGTTCTCATATTAAATCTTAATATTTTACTGAGAAGAATCAGGCAGATTTCTTCTGTTCAAGACAAGCGTAGGTGATGTAGTCCAGACATGTCTGACATAACTGAATCAATCAGAAAACATTTCCATACAATACATTATCAAGTTTTACCCTTTATGAACATATTTATAACAGTAGTATATATTACTTGCCTTTTAAACGGTAGATGAACTCTATTGCCCTTCCAAATATTCCCAGTGACCCCTTCTTACCTTATTACAGCTCATCTCTGTCACTATCCAGTCTGATTTTCTGCTAAATATTTAATTGGTAATCTTCTTCCAGTTCAAATTACCTTGACTTTAGCACACACTTTTTCAAAGTAGGTATACTGCTTAGCAAGAATGGCATTGGTACAGAATACCAACACCACTGATTCCCCTACCTCTGAAATACCCACCTAACACCTAAGTGAGACTCTCTTGGGTCATGTTTTCCAGTGTAGTTAAAACATCTACAGCCAAAATGTCTGATCATAGGCCACGTTCAGCAACAGTACAGAACTTCCTGGTATTACCACCAGAGAAAAGACACTCCATGCATACTAAAGCCCCACAGTACTCGGGCTCTGTTTCTGCCCTAATCCCTTACTACGGAATCACAGCCATGACACCAAGATTTCCATTCCAGTCTAATCTCATATTTTTAACTTGTCTTGATTTTCCCATGGAGATATATTTTCACACACGCAAAACAGCACAAAAACCCCTGTATGTTCTGCATCAGTCATGGAACTGTTTTGGAGAAAACTGGAACTAAGCCAAGCCATTTGAGCCAGAAAGTTTGAAAATTAACATCTTTCTGACTGTTCATAAAGTGTCTTGTGTTTGCTACAAGTTGTTAAAATATGATGCCTTTATTCACAAATTACTTGACATTGTTTCCTTACATCCTCTGAACATCTAGGATTTCCCATTTTGCAGGATGTGTAGCTCCCACTCTAACTACTGGAGTTAAAAATAAGAATCTTGATCTACCTTAGTTTGCATCTATGCAGTCCATCCCATTCCAGCGCAAATTGAGGGGACCTGTTGACATGCTCAAAGGCAAAGCTGTTGGTCTGCATAACAATATAATAGACATAGATAGGCTGGAGGGGCGGGCTCACTGGGCTATATCAACAAAATCATAGCTGGTAGGTCAATGGAAGTGATTTTTTCCCTTTATTCAGCATTTATTAGACCATATCTAGGGTACTGCATCCAGTTTTGGGCCCTTCCATTCAGGAAAGACATTGCTAAATGAGTGAGTTCAGCAGAGGGCCATCACAATGGTCAGGAACTGGAGCACTTGCCCTGTGAGGAGAGGCTGAGGGAACTGGGCTTGCTTAGCCTGGAGAGGGAGCAGTTTCAGATAATTCAGAAAATGGAGCCAGGCTCTTTGCAGTGGTGTTATGGTGATAGGATGACGGGCAATGGATCTAAGTTGAGAAAAAGAGAAGGTCAGATTAGCCAAAAGGAAAAGCTTTTTCATCATGAGGATGGAAACACTGGAACAGGATGTCCAGACTGGTTATACAGCCTTCATCATTGAAAGTTTTCAAAACCTGTCTGGACAAAGCCCTGAGTAATTTGGTCCAACCTCATAACTGACTCTACTTTGAGCAGACGGTTGGACTAGAGACCTCATGATCCTAAATGTATGCAGTGGCATACATTTGACTGGAAGTGCTTGCCCATAAATGCTGTGCAAGCATATACAGGTAATGTAAATGATAATCTACCCAGCATTAAACTTTGGCTGGCCTTGGGTAAAATCCAAGCCATGGGCTTCCTCATGATGACCTGCACCTAGCTTATATTGGGCCGTCTTCCTTCCCATGACCTCGGCTCCTGGACAGCCTGCCACATTTTTTCTCCCTAGGTTGTTCACCTCAGTGTTGCAAATGTATAGATTATTTTTAGGGATGGTTAGAAAGAAGGATGGAAATCTCCAAAAACATTATACAAGGAAAGTTAAAAACCAGCCCACTGATCAAACAAAACCTACATAAGCTAATTCAGTATTTCCCACTACTATTCCTGTGCCATTTACATTGTGAGAGCAAATCACTTTGCAAGGTAAAGTAGAATTCTCTTAAGCCGGATGCCTCTGTAGTTGGCCTTTTTACGCTTCTAAGAGGAGTTTCCAGCAAACAGATGGCAGTAATCTAACAACAGGCGTGTGACTGGGCAGATAAAAGGATCTGGCTGTATCTACAATTAACAAAGGATCCTACATGACTATGACTTCTGTGTTTGGGAAGACCTCCACCTGGCACTGACCCACACTTGCCTGACTCTCCATACTGCCCATTAATTCGTGCCAATGCCAGGGCCTCATTCTGCTTGGAATATACTGGTGTGTACTGGGGACATGTATTGGAAACCCCTGGAGAGCTAACTGTTCATCTCTGCAAACATTATGCTACCACTACCACAGAAATTTGAAACACTCCATTTAAATTTGCCATTTAGACACATAGTGCACCATCTCTGGGGGAAAAAAAAAAAAAAAAGGGGA
>Ga0065711_1001366_pt1 | contig 44251 bp, 38 predicted proteins | sample Hoacrofraction12_FD_59098 | JGI IMG/M metagenome (GOLD analysis project Ga0065711, IMG submission 59098) | Hoatzin crop microbial communities from Cojedes, Venezuela - Epithelial fraction 12 v2 (version 2) | ecosystem: Host-associated > Birds > Digestive system > Esophagus > Crop | place... | reverse complement strand
GGAAACTCCACCTCAGACTGCCTCTGACAACCGGGATTGGCCGACGGGCTGAGCCTTGCTTCTCCCCGCCTTGGGACGCCTTGGGTGAGACTTAAACTAAGCGCTTTTCTTGGGAATCTTAGAAATCTCTCTAGAGAGTTACTCCCTAATGTTTATAGCCAGGCTGTATTATTTATAACCTTTTCACGCGTTTTGTATTTGCACGTGCTTTCTTGCAGACAGTCACTATCACCAGCAATTCAAAACACCTATATACCTGTTGCACAAATAAAACTGCACTGTTTAAGTAGCCAGTTGTCACAGTTTCTCACTGAATGTGACCAAACGCGGCTGTGCCAGTTCATGAGCATGACTGGACTGAAGGTGCAGACTGCTGTTAGTGTATCCAGAATCGTGGTAGTTTAATATACACATTAAACGCGACTGGACTGGTAGTGGCAAATTGGACATCACTCAGAATTTAAACCTAGCCGCACCTAGCCTCTCACTTCGGTGAAGAGAGTTAGAACGCAAGGGGGTTTATTTTCTGCCAAATTAACGCATCACCAAGTAACTAGCAACAGCACGAGAGGAAATGGCCTCAAGCTGCGTCAGGGGAGGTTTAGATTGGATATTAGGAAAAATTTCTTCACTGAAAGAGTGGTCAAGCGTTGGAACAGGCTGCCCAGGGAGGTGGTGGAGTCACCGTCCCTGGAGGTGTTCAAAAAAACATGTAGACGTGGCACTTCAGAACATGGTTTGGTAGGCCTGGTGGTGTTGAGTTGATGGTTGGACTTGATGATCTTCGAGGTTTTCCAACCTTAATGATTCTATGATAAGCTCAGAGGTACGCATTGCTACTTCTGGACAATACATGGTTAGCTGCATCTACAGAGCTCTACACATCAGTAAAGGCAGGACCTAGGGGTGGAACCCACCAACAAGCCTGGGTGCCTCCCCACCACAAAACCCATACCTTTGGTTATATCCTCAGCACAGGCCTAGCAACAGGCAGCATCCCCGTGCAAAGGCTACCCAGCCATTTTAAAACTAAGCTGCTGACCAGAAGTGTGGGGATGACCCATCCATTCCTCACTCTCCTTTGTTTTTGTCTACCTATTCCCACAATGAAATAGTCACGTGGAAACTTGAATACTATAAAGTTAACTTGACACATTCTCACTCCAAAAACAACCCCACAGAAGGATTGTCATTCCCAGATATGACTCACTGTGGGAACACTAGTGCTTGTGCATGGGATCAAGCGGAAACCAGATAACTGGGAAAGAACTTGAGTAAGTCCGTCCCTTTGGCCAGCAGCATGTGCCTGGCTCGGAGCACAGTGACTGCACCCACACCCTGGAGCAGACTTCTTAAAATAGCTTCCAGGAAATGATAAGGGTGGAGCTGAGTCTTAAATCCAACCCCTTGTGTTTACACACTTCGCTGAGGGTGCTCACCTCTCTCCACTCTGGGTTCACAGCCCTAAACCTTCCTCAGACAGAGGTAAAGCCTTCCCAAATGATGTCAGACGGAGAAACTGCTTCCATTTCCTCTTGTAACTCACTAGTCAAACCACATGTTCATGACATTTTCCTACATTAAAGGGACCAAATGCACCGTCAGCTGAAGAAGAGCCTAAAAACTTCTCACCAGTGTCTTCACCACTACTGATCAGATCAGACCCTGGCTGTTGGGCCTAGCTACTTAATTCCCTGGTGCACACTGGCACACAGCCTGAAGAAGAGGAAGAAAGAGCACGCTCCACCGCACAGCTCAGGGAAGCCTATCGTAGGGTTATCAAAGCCTCAGTATGTGACTTATAGAAGGACTTGGTACAGAGCTTAGGTACAAGCAAGATACAGAAAAGCTTGGCTATGCTGAGTACTGTCAGGGAAAGAGGTTGAGGAATGGGGAAAACAGCAGACCAAAACATCAGCTCCACAGGAACAAAGGTGCCACCAGAGTCAGACACCAGCTGACTTTGACACCAGAATTGAGGGGAAGGTGTGAATCCCCAACAACTTTTGTAAGTTTAGTTCCAAAGATTTTGGTTTTTACAATAGCCAGAATTTTCAGTTCCTCTGCCCTGCTCCCACTTACATCTCTCTTCCATTTGCTGAACCTCACAGTTCTCTCTGCCTCCCTCCACCCTGCTTCGTGCCCAAGCCTCTTCCACTCCCCTTGTCCGATTACTTGCCCAGTCCAGTTCCTCCTACAACTTGCCATGGTCACTGCTACCACGTACATGTGTGCTAGTTCTGCTTAGGATGGAGTTAATTTTCTTCATGGTGCCATGTTTTAGATCTATGACCTAAACAATGTTGATAACACACCAATGTTTCAGCTGTTGCTGAACAGTGCTTGCACAACATCAAGACCTTGTCTCCTTGTCACTCTGCCCAATCCTAGAAGTAGGCTGGTGGTGGGCAAGATGTTGGGAGGGGACACAGCCATGACAGTTGACCTTAACTGATCAAAGAGATATTCCCTACCGTATGTCATGCTCCACAATAAAAAAGAGGTGAAGGAGTGTTCTTCCAAAGCAGCCATTGCTCAAAGAAGTCTGCCAGTGGGAAGGGGTGACTGATTGCTTTTGCATCACTTGGTTTCCCCTTTCACTTATCAAACTGTCTTTATCTCGACCCATGAGTTTTCCATGCTTTTACCCTCTCGATTGTCTACTTCATCCTGCTGAGAGGGAGCAGGCAAGTGACTGGGTTGGGCTTCACAACTTGTTTGCAGATCCCTACTCACCTCTGACACTCCTGTGAGCCAGGAGGATCTGGTTCACAACAATGCACCTGAAATCCTGGTGTCTTTGCCTATGAATTAAGGACAGAATCTGTCCAATCCAAAATTTTGCAGCTCAGGCCTGTTTCTTCAAAGCTCCTAAATGGAAGATCTGAGACCAGTGTGGTGCAAATCTCAACATGGATACTGACTGTGCAGCTCTGGCAAATTTTCTTAAGCTTTAAAGCTTTTGATATAAAAGCAACTGAGGAGATGCCTTGAAATTAACTTTGTATTTGAAGTATCCACTGGGCTATGTTTCCAAGTTGGAAAAGATACTCCTCTCTCTGAATGTAAATGTGTGGGCTCTTATTTTTGTGACATCATCTTGATTTGGGCGTCTTCTTTTTGCCAGAACATTGCCTTCTATTAGATCTAGGTAAGTCTATTCATTTTGTAATAAACAATCATCAACAAAAATATTCCACCTCTAGCAAGCCTGCCTGTTCATACACCAGAATAAAGGTATATGTACAGTGTCACCATGGCCACACCAAGCAGCAAGAGAAAAAGCTTCACAAAGTTACTGGTATTTTAGCTAGCATAACATCTCTACCTTTTAAGTACTGTGGTATAACAGCTAACACGTTGGTCAGCCTGCACTCCCACCTCTTATACTTGGTCATGTCATGCTGCACTAACAGCAAGGGGAAATCTCTGATGTAATCACCTAGATACACACCACATTACTAGCAAACTTCACCTACTCACAGCTCTCATCATCAGCCTGGATGAAGTAGAGAGTTTTCACTTCTGCTCAGCAAACCACATGCAGTTTGTCATGCTGCTTCTTACTACCCATCTACCATAAACCTGAATTCACCTCCATCATTCCTATTGCCTGGATAGGAATACAGCCTTACAACCCAAGGGTTTTAGCTTTGTCTAGTCCTTCTACCTTCCAAGCATCAGTCCCCAGAAACTACCTCTGAGCAGCATTATGACTTTATTAATAATTATTCAGTCACAATCCTTCTGCTCACTGATTTAACCCATCTTATTATAAAAGACTGTGGAAGTGCAAGACATTCTCTAGGAGGCAAAGAAAGACTGATCCCTGGCTGATAAGAGTCTTTCTTATGCGCTGTTCTAGAGGAAGGAAACTTCATCTATTCTGAGGAAGTCAAAGTCCACTAACAGAGCAGTGCTACATGGAATTCAGCACGCAGAGGAGGGGTTAGTGCAGGATCACGGCTTCCAAATTTTCTTGTGCTGTGAGCAGGACTATATGGGACACTGGTGGGAAGACAACACGTAAAACCATACTTGTATGTTCTGTAGTTATAACATGACACCCTCTGCATGTACAAACTTAGGATAACCAAATCACTTAACTCCACCTTCAGAAGGGTCTATATAGTAGACTATTACCGCCTGTACTTTGAGGCAACCCAGATTCAGCTAGTTCTCCTGCCAAGAGCGTAACTGTTGAGGCTCTTCTTCAGGTCACACACAGGAGCAGGCTGCAATGTGAGAACTACTGTTCCAAAAATCTTGTGCTCCCTGCCCTTGCACAACTGACTAGCTCAGGGCAATTAAGAAAACATGTAAGCCCACTCATGGGCGGGTGGGAGTGTACTGCCATCCCACACTTCCTCTCCTCCACCTGCTTTTGCCTTCCTTTCTGTAGTCTCAGGGTCCTGCTCCATTGGCATACTCCCTGGACTGAGCCAACACCATTTATTAATGTTATAGGGTTTATTTTGCAAATTACATTGTCATTAATGCAGTGAGCTAAATCCAGTGAATGCCCAGGCCAACACATGGCAGAGGTAGGTAAGGGAGGGAGGGGGAGCAGTGGGAATCCCTATTTCAGCAGTGGTGAACTATTAGAGAGGATCACTGTGTCCTGTAGGATACAGATTATTTTTGATCTCTGGGCTTTGATTAGGGACAGAGCTGACTTGCATTTAAGTGTACCCTGAACTGCCAGAAAAAAACCAGCAGTTCAAATCCTCCCAACACCCAGATAGCACTTCTATGTTGTACCAGCACAGACTTTTTGTAGCTATAGGATCAACAGGACTGAGAAAATAATCTGTCTCAATAACTTTTTTCCTTCAACTGGGTTAATTTTCAGCTATATCATCTTTTCAGTTCTCTTCGTAAAGAACAGCACAGACAGATGACAGAGAAAAACTGTTCTTGTCCTGTGGCAACACCAGTTTAAATGTACTCCAAACTACAGCCTATGTCTCTTACAAACCCTGCACCACCCGGCTAGCCTACAGCCACACCACCCTGAATACAGCCAATATTGTCTCAAAAAGGCTGTACATCAATAGGACCATCATTAAAAAAAAAAAAAAAAGATAAATCCACTTACATGATCACTTTTTTTTCGACAAACACCCTTAACTCTCAAGATCAAAGAAGTCTGTGCATGCAATCCCAAGATGATCCTGGCTTTCTAAGGACTATGACCAATAATCACATGAAGTCAAGCAACTATCAATGACATATTTCCCTCTGTGTTCACCCTGTAGTGTTAAATATCAATGACATACAAATTATTTATTTCTTTTTGGTCTTAGTATGATATAACAGCCACAGCTCTGGAGGCAAAGATTTTCAAGAGGCTTTAAGCTTGGGGAAGAGCATTTATTTCTTTTTTTCTTTTTTTTTTTTTTTTCCTTCAGGAGAAATTCAGAACTTCCTCTGTTTATTCAGGAAGATTTAAGAGTAAGATAACAGGACAACAAAATAAGGTGTTGGCTTCGTACAACTGATGACTAGAAAAGATTTTTCCATTCACACCATTTAAAACTGTGTTTAACATTTCTATTAGCAATCTACCGAACTACACACATTCTACAAGTGACATGAATTTCTTAGGAGTCCAGATTTCCACTATTCATCCCAATGCCTTGTGATGTAGTTCCCATGACACCTCTGATGAAGTGGAAAGACAGAGGAAAAAAACCTGAGCAATCCTGGTATTTTTATTATTGATGAAAACATAGAAAGGAGCTTATATTTGTGTGTGTCAAAAAAGAAAGGGAGGAAATTTTAAAACAAAAACCAGCCCAAAACTGTCATGGCCTCAAGTTGTGTCAGGGAACGTTCAGACTGGCTATTAGGAAAAATTTCTTTACTGAAAGAGTGGTCAGGCATTGGAACAGGCTGCCCGGGGAGGTGGTTGAGTCACCATCCCTGAAGGTGTTCAAAAAACATGCAGATATGGCACTTCAGGACATAGTTTAGCAGGCATGGTGGTGGTGGGTTGACGGTTGGACTGGATGATCTTCAAGGTCTTTTGCAACCTTAATGATTCTCTGATTCTACACTGCCTAACGGGAAACAAACAAAAAGCCACACAGAAGGTAAGTTTGGTCTCTGTGTTGGTCACTGCTACTGATTTGTTTTATGCACTTGGGCAAGCCAGTCTGACTTTCAGAGGCAGGATTTTCTCATACGAGATGACAGCTTATTTTACTTTCATGAAATTAACAGAACATCTACACATAGGCAACCACACACATAACAGCAATAATGCAAGCATACAAACAAAAAGAGGGTGTGCAATCTTGCTGATTTAGTTTAGTGAACTAAAAGAGTTTGTATTTGTATTCCTGATCTCCTACGCTAATCAAACACTGCAGAATCAAAGTTTTATAGAGAGGAAAAGAAAACAGAGATGGTTAATTTTTTCATTAAAGGAGTATATTATGATACTTGCAGCCACTACTACCCTCTCCAGTTGCCCAGTTACCTGCATCACTCTCTTTCAGCTGTAAGTTGTTTGGAACCTGGAATCCCACATCCTGGGTAAGCCGACGGCACCCGGACACAGGCGCTCAGAGTAGCAGCAGCACGCTGACTTAGGTAACGTAAGGTGAGAAAGTGCCTTCACACCCACAGAAAATCGCAAGAGGATACTCAGTTAATCATGCATTACTCACACTCATTTAGAACCATCTGCAAAAGCACTGCAGGCGAGATGAAGGAATTGCACCTGAGGCTGAACGCCGGCAGACCGATCACGCAGGCAGGCAAAACCCTAAGCTTCTCCACCGGCCCTCCAGCGCACCCAGTCCCCATGCTCTCTTACGGTCCAAACTCAGTTAAACAAAGCAAGCTGAAGACTTCTGGGGTCTTCGGGAGAAAAATCTCAGGGAGCACTTCTGAATGCTCAGCAGCGGAACCAGCTGCTTAAAGCCTTCAGGAAAAGCAAAAGGAGACTTCTCTTTTTAAGAAAAAAGCGATGCAATAGGTCCTGTTTTAGGAAACTCACAAAGCCACTGAGAAATCCCTTGGACAAGAGGGATGGTAAGAAGACCCCTACACAGCAAGCCATGCTGCTTGGCTCACCCAGAGCAGCGGCTGCTCCTGATGGCGACGAGGAAGTTTGCACGTCTGTCTGCGATGTCAAAAACGAGCGAGTTTTGCTCGTACTCCTCACGTTCACAGCCAAGGGCTATGAGCAGGAGGGCCACGTTCCTCAGGCAGCATTTGGATTAAGAATGTCTTTTTTCAATATTTCACCAGAAGTGAGCACCAGTAATTTACTTCTAGAAAAGAAGCCCCACCCATTAAAAAAAAAACACACCCAAACCAGCAGAAAAACATTGATAACTACGATGATTTTTCCTCGAGCAAGCGGTAACACAGAACAGACAATAAACAGCATTTTCAGGCGTGTGGATGAGAAGCCCGTTTTTACCCTAAAAGTTCCTTTCCCAGACCCCGCAACGCCGCCAGAGCCGGGGGCACACGCGCCCTGGGAGGTTGGACTTGGCGATCTTAGAGATCTTTTCCAACCTTAACGATTCTATGATTCTACGATTCCCTCCGCCCTGGCACCGGGGAGGGCTGGGGAAGGGTCCCCACCGCGTCCCCCCTCACCACTTACCCAGGAGGAAGCCAGACAGCAGGAACCCCCCCAGCCAAGCCAGCATCCCCATGGCCGCTCGCCCCAGCAGCCCGCTCGCTCCTTGGCCCTGTGAACTGAAACCGAAAGGGAGGGTGGTGGCTGGCCTCCTGCCTTCCGTCCCCTCCCGTCCCGCGCTGAGTAACCGAGGTTTCCTCGGGAAACTCCGGGCCCTCCGTTAGCGAAGGGGAGTTGGGCCTGGGTGGCTGCCTCCGGTCTGTCTTGCGGCTGCCAGGGAGGAGCTGGGGCGCAGGGCGATGCTGTGGAAAAGGGGGTTTCTGCTTCGTGGGGCGCAGCTCCGGCAAGGGCCGGCGGCAGGAACCGTCGTGTCGGTCTCACGGCAGGGGAATTTCAGCTCTGCTAACTGAAAAGCTGCAATTAAATCGACTTAATGTGGGGTGGGAGCCCCACAGGTTAGGGGGGGAACGCATTTCAGCGGGTAACAGACAGATCTCTGCCTCAGAAAGCGATTGTCGTCTAAACCTAGTACTCCCTGGAGCCTGGCGTTTGACACCCATGCTCCCCAAAACGCCCACTGTTCTCTTTGAGGGGCACCTGGCAATACCTCCGTTTGACGGGGGGGCTCCGGGCTAAACCTGGCCAGGCTCACCCGTTTCGCCCAAGGCTGGGTTGGCCTCTGTGCAGGTGACCCTTCTGCCTGAGCGAAGTTAAAAAAACAAAACAGAAACCAGCTCTGACTTCCAGGGGTTTCCTTCGACACCAGCTGCTCAGAAGCCCATTCACAAAACTAAAACTTACACTCCCTTTCATGGATGCCTGGCCTCTTGACACTGCAGAGTGTTTTGAGCAAGAAAGGGAAAATACCAGAACAGTTTGGGAAACGTCAGCATTCAGAGCAGCTGTTGAAAAACTGCTGCTTTGCCAAACACTCCAGCAGCAGCCGTGAGCCAGCTTTTCTCCCATGGCAGTGGGTCACTGAGAGCAGACACTTTAGCATCCTTTGCCTGCATGCCACTCGCAGTGCGTTGTCCTGCCTGAGAAGAACCCAGCTGCCAGCAAGTCCAGCTGCAGACCTTACAGCTCCCAGGAGCTCGACTGCCTGTCCCAGGGGACACCAGCACGGTGATAGTGCTGGATGGCGATGCTCTCACCGCAGGCTCAGCCCCTGGCTGGTTTTCTCCCAGTGCGCTCAGCCCACAAGCTCGCTGCCGAGCAGCTGTGTTGGGCTGTCCGCTACACAACAGTGCCCGTACTGGTATAGGGAAAAAAAAAATTGTCAACCGTGGAGATCTCCAATGAGAGGACCTCCAAAATCGACACTCAGATATTCCAACGCTGCGTGGTTTTTAGGACTTGCTGTAAGGTCCCTTACCTGATCACAGCAGGCTACAGCATGATACGGCACCTTGGGCTGAGCAATGCTGCCTTCATTTAGTTCTTATAAAATCAGAATAATACTGATCCATTCTTCATAGCTATGTTGGAATGACATAGCATGTACCTGGCTTCCAAATGGAGTCAGATGCATCACATAAATACCTTTTACCCAGTGACAGAAACCCACCACAAGCTTTTCTGTCCCTCCTTTCTCTTTCTCCCTCCGTTCTCAACCTGTGGCAAGTGTTGAAGAGAGCTCCCTACCCTGTAAAGGCTCCAAGTCACAGTGTTTACACCAGAAAAGTAAGGTAGCCATCTTCCTGCCGTATCCCGGTGGCAGGAGCAGCAGTTCTCTGCTGCTGACTAGTCCTCTTGTCAGGTAAAATGCCCTCCCAAGATGTCAGAGACTTTGGATTGAACCTTGTTGCTGGTAGGATGCCACCTCCTACCTTGCACGCTGCAACTTTCCTGTAGGTTATGAGATGATCCGGGTTGGCAGAGAGAAATCTGAAGCAGGAACTGACACTTTCACTTAGAAACAGATTATTTTAGGGTGGAAGGAACCACAGGAGGTCACCCACACATTCTTCAAGCAGGACAAATGTCCTCCTACCAAGATGCTCCACATTGTAGAGGATGATTAAGGCTTCAGGGAGCAGAGAAGGTGAGAGAGAAACTTGAGCACGGTGTCTGGGGCCTTCACCTCAGCTCCTCTATTTTTGGGACACTACAGGGATACATGGCAAGGATGCATTTTCCCTTCTTCTGCATACTTATACAGTCATTCTAGGTAGAAGGTCCACACAGTACTCATGCAAGACTCCAGAAAATTACTGGTTTTCCCCCTTTCCTGACTGAGTACTCAGTCAGAGTTGCTCATGTTTTCCCTTCCCCAGTTTCCAAGTCAGTCTTTAATATTTTCTTCCTACTATCTGATAGTTACAATACTCTTCTGAAATTCAGGAGTTTTAATCGCTTTTTGTTGAGTTGAGAACTAAACCCACTTCCTCTGTCAGTCCTGGGAACTATATATAGGAGGCTAGGTGCTTAACACAAAGCCCTGGTTTCTACTCCACGGGCAAAGGGCAGAAAATACAGGAGCTATGGTACCAAGTGTTCCAGTAGTAGGGTGGATCCAGGCCTTAATGTACAGTGAGCTAAGGTCTGCATGTATTCCATGCCCTCCCTCAAATGCCAAGACCACGGGGCGTGGTTTAAGTCATCATTTGCTTAACTCACACTTGGTTTCCCACAAGGTCCCACACTGCTATCTCGACTGCATTGTTTCCAGTATCAACGAACAGTTTTCCAGTCTAAGTGAATTTTCCTGTGATCAGACTTCCACTTGACTACTGGGAATTTGCAGTGCATATACAACTCTGCCAGCTGCTGCTTTGTAGGTGGGGAGATGACATTTTTAGCTGAGTTGAGCACTTTCAGCATTTGCTTGAATGTGCAGACAGCACGATTTTTTAAAAAACTTTTTAAATGAAAATAATTTGTGCATAAAATCAGGTTTTCTTGCTTTCATTATCCCTGACTCATTCTCAAGTGAATCACACTGTGCTTCGTGATTGTACACTGTTAAAAAAAATGTTAAAAGAAATCTAATGTGGTTTGAAAGTCTTTGCAGCTGTGTTCCTATTGCCATTATAATCGCTCCCATTGGGAAGTAAAATAAGTGGCAGCAATATTAAGTTTTGGAACTAATATGACTGCAGTTACTGAGTAATTAAGTTCACAAACAAAAAAAAGAAAATCCTTCATACCAAAATAGTTTTACTGGTAAAAGCATTTTAAGCACACCTAAGAGGAACTGAGTGGCTTTCGCTGTTTGTGTAAGGGGCCACCACAATGTGCTGATATAATAAAAAATTTCCTGGAATTACTAACTCTGAGATTACAGAAAGAAAACTGCTCAGGAAACAGAATTTTCAATTTCATGCAGACTTTTTTTTTTTAGCATAGCAAGATGTTGTTTAACAACTCTGCAAATATATCTAGCAGTGCAAAACTAAATCAGATCTGCACATCTTGGCTGCAGGTTTATTTTACTCTAAGGCTGTAATAGCGATGCCTGCCTCATACTGCATGGCGTTTCAAAATTTCCATAGAACATGGCAAAGAGTAACAGTTGCATCCTGCTACAAAGAATAGAGCTTATTACCATAAAATTTAAATAAAAAATGGAAAGAAGTGTTCACTAGTTTTTCTTTAGCTGCTAGAGTTTGTCTTAGTCTAAGAAAATTGTCATTTTCACAATTACGCTGTTGCTCTGGAGTCTTGTGTGGAAATGTCACTGCCTTTTGGTATGATTTCACAGGTTTATTTCCTTCTTTCTTGACGGACAGATTATCCAGATCAGTGGAATTTGTGGGTGTAATGAAGCAGGACTGGGCCCATTGCAGTCTATGCACTTTTGTCTTACAATCTGTGAATCAATGCGAGTCTAGCGCTGGAGTTGGAAAGATGAAGAGTGGGCTGGAAGCCAGGAGTTGGCTATTCGACTTGCAGCTTTCTATATTGGAAAATTGACTGGGTTGACAAACTCAATCACATATTTGAAGAGACACTAAGAACCTACTTCTCTGACAATAAGCCAGCTTGATCGTGGAGCCAAGTATTTCAGGATCAGAATGTATCTGTATCTGTGTCTATGAGAGAGTGCATATGGAGCAGGGCTTCAGTAGCCCTCCAGACCAGGCAGCTGATGCTGTCTGACTTCCCTGTGAGAACTGGAAATATTTCTCTTAGAAATGACTCAGAAACAAATAAGATCTTCTACCTAAAACAGCCCCAAAGCCTTTGGCTGGAGCAAACTGGGGTAAGGGATTGACCGCTATTGCCAGTAACTGTAAAGGGAAATAATGTCTGATGCTTTTGGAAAGGTATTTAGTCGTCTTTCTGATCAGACTGAAGTGATTTCTTAGCTTTGTTGTTCAAATAAAGCAGCTGTAGAGTAGCGTCTGGACAGGGAACCCTCCTTTGCTCCTTCCACTTCTTACCATTTAATACAGTCAAGGGCAAAGCTGCCTTGTTATTCTGCAAGAAGGACCAACCCAGACCAGAGAGACTTAGAAAACAGGTGTGCCCTTACCTGAAAATCTAACACAACCGGAGAGATGGTACTGCCATCTCATGAATGTCATATGACGGACTCCTAGATACACATTTTGTTGTGCACTTATGTTTCTCCATCTGTTTACACCAAAGCAATATAGTTTTTTTATTCAAAGATCTGTTTGAACTATTTTCATGCTTATGGTACTAGTGCATTACTGAGATCATCCTTTTATTTCTTGTTGTATCTGAAATGCAGTTTTCAAAGGAAGAGTTTCCCTGCCCTAAGAAATGTAGAGTCTGAGTGTATCACAGCAATACGGCTACTGTATGGCCACTACATTTTAGCCTGTCTTTCCCCTCAATTTCAGAAGCAATTTGTTGCTTTGCCTTCTTCATCAGTTACGGGAATCTGACCAAAAGTAGAAATTGGGGCAAGAGACAGCGATGCAATAGGAACACACACAGATTCAAGGCTGGTATGAATCTTCCTGGCACAGACTTACTGTGAAGCCTTGTGACAAATCAGTGTCCCCAGACAGAATGTGGCAGACAGGTCTACGTGGCAAGGATAAAGCACTCTAACTCTGTTGCTTGCTGGGACTGCTTTCACTAGCCGATTTCTGAAGCCAGAGGTTTGCCTTGAGGAAAGGGAAGTAGGGAGGAAAGGAGCGTCGCGTCTTTTTTAACCAAAAAAGTCACTGAAGCCCTCTGCTGACACAGACTTTGGCTAATGGTCGAACAAGAGCAGAGGTGATTTCCCCTACCCTTCTTTCCTGAAACAGCACAGGCTGGTTTATCATTAACAGAGCCAAGCTGATCGAGTAACCCACCATGGCTGTTCTTCCCAGGGCAATCCTCGCACTTGTAGTGGACTAGTAGGAAGATGGCTGAGGATCTGAAGAGAAAGCTGCTCACCGTTCTTGCTGTCGTCTCGCTGATCAGCTCAGCACAAGCAGGTAAGAAAGACAAGAGTGCTTGGCAAGGGATTGAAGGTTATACATGGAAGGGTCTGAATTCAATTCTCCCTAAACAACCTGTGTGTCAAGAGGTCCATGCTATAATCTAGTTAGATGCCAGAAGAAAGGGGAGTGCAAGAATGGTCCTTTCTTCTCCCATGCTTTGATTCAATCAGTCTCAGTGATTTAATTCCACTAACCTGATTTAAAAGAATGATCCGGGTTTGCCCTGAAGTGTAAGGAAGCGGAAAAGGGACCACTTGACCTCTGGCACTGGCTTGTCCTGCTTTGAAAGCTTAGCAAGTGTAATCTGCAGTAGCTGAGAGAAAATAAACAGAAGGCACACTTCCATTTCTTTCTTTAATTGTACTGTCAATGAAAACAGCTTGTGCGACCATCACTACAGTCCCACATCACCTGCAGCTTCACAGCAGTGCACCTCCTGCCTTACCTTTACTCACAATCCTCCCTGTCGTATGGCATTTCTGTTCTGCACCGTGCTTGCACTGAACCTGCCCTTGCTAGTTAAGCTGGCTCACGGGCTGCGGTTTTTCCGAATTGATCTCAGAGAACATCTCTTCTTCTCTTGGAGGACCAAAATAAATTCAGTAAGGGATAGTCACATCCCACAAGGGGGAATCTGAATGTTGAATCTTTGTACTGACCCTTAGGCCATGTTCTGCCTAGCTCATGTAAAGTATCTTCTATGTGAACAGCCACCAGTTAGGAAGCGGGTTGTTTGATTTTTTGAAGTTTTTAATTTTTATTTTATTGTACGTGCAGATTCAAGGCTGTTTCACTTCCTCCGGTCCAGAAAAGGGAAGGTGCACGCATTGTCATTGCAGCAGGATGCAACTATGCCAGTTTGTAAAGTAACACTTTTGCAGTCAGAAGGAATCATTTAATCACTTCTTTGGCTTCGTGCTCATTGTAGGTCAATAAATTTTACCCTGTTAGTCCTTCAGCAAATCCAATACCTTACCTTCAACAAGGCTTCCAAAGTAGCAGCCAGTCCTCTGAAATGACAAAAGATGGAGAATCCAGCTCTTCTATGGGTAACCTAGCTATACCATACTGCCAGCCATACATACTGCTAAACTTCTATGCTTGCTTTCTAGCCTAAATTTGCTCAGATTTTTACTAGCCAAAGGTTTGAGGTGTTTTTTTTTCTGTCTAGATCAAAGTGCCTTCCAGTACCTGCCTTTTCCTTCCCATAAAGTTTTTTCATCCAGTAAATGAATCTATCAGGAAATTGTCATTGACACATTTTGTCAAAAGCATTCTCATATTTTGTCATCAGCATTCTCATATTTATTTATGGATTTTTGACACAATTGTCAGTTAGACTTGTACCTTCTAATAAGCCTACCAGAATTTGAATAGAAATATACCCATTCAGTTGTGACTTACCTGTTAGCCAACAATTTTTTAAAGATCTAATAGCCAGCTCATAAGTGTACTTAGTAGCTGGCGTGTGTGGCCGATTTGGAAAAAATAACCCAACAGAATGTCATTCATGTCTTGGTAAAACAACTCTCAGAAGTCAAAGCTGCCATGACATCCACGGTTATCTTCCCCAGCCAGTGCCAGAATTCCGTCAAAGGACAGACACAACTTCATGAGACAGATAAAGTTCCCAGAACAGGCTGATTTTAATTTATGTTGCATCCTTTTTATCAATAGAAGTGAGATTGCTACCTTTATTTTCCTAATGAATTAGAATGAGCTTATTTTTTCCATTGCACAGGCTCAGACTAAATATGCTATTCACTCCCTCTCGTTGCAGGGAATACAGACAGACTCTCAAAGCATAACTGCACTGACTTCCAGACAGCACACTTCTTACGGGGCCATAAACTTAAGGTCCAGTTTCTCCTGTTCACCTCCACAAGCCCCAGCTGTGGGGAGCTGATTCTAGCTGACAATGGCATCAAGAACTCCAGCTTCAACAGCAGCCTGGAAACCAAGATCATAATCCATGGCTTCAGGTGAGAGAAAGAAGAGTTCTGTGGCTAAGTTTTTACTGGCAAATTAAACACTGCTGGGGCATTCCCAAGCACTGGGTGGGGCTGGCACGGAAACCCCCTGCTCCTGTGACCTGCTTGGTCTCCCCAGCAGAGAGGCTGTGTGCGAAACACCTGCCAAGAACAGAGTCTGGAGTGCTCAGCCCCAAACTGGACCTGGGAATCGTCTGGGAGGCTGTTGGTAGGCCAGGGCCAGAGACACGGAGAATGCTGCTGACAACCCTTATTACAACGCAGCTTGAAGTCCTTTAGTTTGTGATCAGCTGCCTATTTTGTGTGTGTTTCACATTTTTTGGAGCCTAAGAAAAGTTAGGAAATTATGTTCCTTGCTTGCTTGCTTGCTTGCTTGCTTGCTTGCTTCCTTTCTCTCTTGCTTTCTCTCTTGCTTTCTCTCTTGCTTTCTTTCTCTCTTGTTTTCTCTCTTTCTTTCTTTCTTTCTTTCTTTCAATCTTTTTATTTGAGAAGTCTTTTCTTCAAGATTGTTGTCCCTTTAAATTGTCTCCTTGGAGCTCATGTCCTGATTTGTCAACAGCCTGGGTTAGTCAGCTATTGAGGAGCCCTGCCAGACATATTATACTTCTATTCTTGAAACTGTAGGGATTTGAGCCAGGTTTTTTTAAGCTGTCATCATTCTGCATGCTTATTTTACTGTGCCATTTTTCAGCCAGGTGTGACCATGTAACTTTATTTGTTTTGAGGTGCAAAAGCCTGAATGGAAAGTGCATAGCAGACCAGGATGAAAATACAGAAGATGTTGCAGGGTCTTTTCAGAAAACCTGGCTGTTGCCCTCATGTCACATAGCACACCCACACCAGGTGGTATTAAGGGAAGTGGGTAGAAGACCCAGCCTCTTCAGTTTTCCCCTAATCCTTGGGTATAGAATTTCTTTTTTAATTGTCTACAGATGAGGAAATGTAGGAGTGAAAGACTAGGTGATTTGACCAAGGCCTTCCTGCCAGTTGGTAGCAGAGCAGGATCCAGGTGTTCCTGGTCAGCTCACTTACTCCAGATAGGCTCTGTGGTGGCTGACTGCAGCACCGCTGCAAGACTGACATCTCAGCCCGAGCCGTGCAAATGATATCTCGTTCATTAAAATACCTAGTTCCCTTCTGAATCAGCCCATTCTGGAAATTGTTATTACACCACTGCAAAGAAATGCCAGGTGTGGATGTCTGGCACCAGAGCAAACTTTCAGCAACTCTCAGGCAGCCTCCTCTGAGACATGTGAAGCTCCAGCACCAGTGAACAATATACTGGCACACGCCCTGCTTTGGAAGACACGTAACATACTTGTTTCTGATGACTCCACAGGGCTTTGGGTACCAAACCTTCCTGGATTGAAGGGCTCGTCCTTGCCATACTGCACACAAGTGAGGTGAACGTGATCGCAGTAGACTGGGTTTATGGGTCTACAGGAGCCTATCGCTCCGCAGTGGAAAATGTCACACAGCTGGCCCTCTCCATCTCACAATTCATCAGCAAGCTCCTGGTAAGCTACTGTGCATTTCCAGTGTGGGGGGAGCATGGCCAAAGAACATCATTTGTGCAAACAATTCAGAGCAGACTCTATTCCAGAATGAGTGCTGTGTAGCACTAAAAGATCTCTTTTTTCCCTTTGTCTCAGTCCACGCTTGAGCATGCCACTGTTACTCTTTTCTCTTGAGTTTTGATGTTTTCTGGCAAAACATCCCAGTTGTCAGCTGCCTCTCTAGCCCAGGACAAACCCGAAGAATGCCTTGGGTTTTCTCAGGTCCACGCTTCACTGGACAGTCCGCTGCTTCTGCCCAGAAATTTTGTCCAGGGAGCTGGACAGGGTGGGATTTGAGGCTATTATATGTTTGCTTTGGGCTTCAGATGTACTTCGCAGTAGCTGGAAATCCCCAGATGTGTCCCAGGTTGTTCATGCACAGCACAGCTGGACAACGCTCATGCAATGCGGGTGATACACATTTGTGTTAACTAGCTATGTGTAAGCTCTCCGTGCAGCATTTGCACTGCGGAGCCGGGCTGCACAGCATGGGAGTTCCTGGGTATGCACCATGTCGTGCACAGTCGCACGTTTCTATCCAGAAATACACAGCCCTGGGAGCTGCTGTCATTGGGATGACGGGGAGGCAGCATGCCTGTGCTGAGCTCTAGTCCAGCTACTTAAGGACTTTTTCTGTCCAGCCTCTCCTGGAGCACTACGCCACAGACGACTACATTGGGCTTCTCACAAACCTCAGTACTGCTCCAGGATATGGCCTCATACATTTCAAAGTCAGGATTTTTCATCTTGTCCCCACGCTCTCATGCACTGTATGCCCTCCCGTTGTATGGCACTGCGTCGCGCAGACCAGCCTGCAGGCAGCTGGATTCCTTTGGATGGGGTCATCTCACACCACGTCTAAGTGGCTGTGCTTTACCTGGCCATTCAGGTAAATACTAATCAGGATATTAGTACAATGGTGGTATAAACATGAAAAAAATACTTCCTCTGCTTTACTGAGAAAAAGATTATTCACATGGTGAACATGGGTCACTCAGGTGAGACAGGGAAATTCAGTTTAAAGAAAGCTATGGAAAGAGAAGCTATAGGCTATGTAGTTATGAACAGAAGCATGTGACCGACCTGGTTAGGGTTGGGTGTGCATCTGTGGGCCAGAAGAAAGATTCTGAAAAACAGAAAATGCTCACCACCACACACCTCAAAAGCAATCCTATATTAGAAGAGCTAAGGAGCCACTGCGTGGGCTGGGACAGGGTTTTTCACCTTTCTGTCACAGCAACATTAATTTGTACTATCATCAATCTGCAGGCCCTGGGAATCTCAGGGACTTCCATCCACATCATTGGGGTAAGCCTTGGTGCGCATGTCGGGGGCCTGGTGGGGCACTTCCATGGCGGTCAGCTGGGACGGATAACAGGTATCATAAAACTGAGTCTTGAGTCCTCACCTGCTCTTCAAGGGAGAGAATGAAAGAGCAAGGAAGGGGAGTCATCCGTAGTGATCTTTCAGCTGTGTAAGGGCTCATTAGATCCAAGCTTAGGGGCTTCTCCTAGCTTTGCAAGAGCCTGACAATGTCTTTTCAGCAATCAGTCCCCTTTCACACCACCAAAAGAGTGCACATATTTGCAAAAGGGGCCTTCCACCTCTGCTCCACTCTTCAAATTGGTGCCAGCTTAAAAGAATACGAGGCCTCATGGCTAATGAAAACCCACAACACCCACATGCTTTGCTTCCACTTTGTAGCATGTGTACCTACGTGGTTCTTAAAACCCACAATGCATGTTGTTGTGGGGGAGCAGCAAGAGCAAACTGCTCTGCAGAAAGAAGCGAGCTGAGAGCTCAGGGTGACAGCAAGGTAGGCAGGGGCAGTGGCATCACTGACAAGGGACACAGTCCTACTGTGGCTGGGCAAGAAGAGCAGAGCAGGCAAAGACCACAGGCAAGTGTCTGAGCCAATTTTGGGAGGCCCAAGGTGAGGCTTCTTGCTGTTCTCTCCCACAAGTCAGCTATTTTCGCAGTACACTGGTCTAAGGTCACCCAGTTGTATCAAATCAGAGCTGACCTTAAACACAGAGAACCAGACTCCTGGGTGTGAGGAAGAGGATGCAGTGGGGGAATTACAGAGAAAGATGCTGATCATGGCATTTAGAGGTTTTTGGTTCACTCAGAGCTTTGTCAGCCTTTAGGTTTGGAGCAAGAATAGAGTCACAGGATGATTTAGGTGAGAAGGGACCTTGAAAGGTCTCTAGTCCACCTCCCAACTCAAAGTAGAGCTGCCTTCTAAGTCAGATCAGGTTGTCAAGGGTCTTGTCGAGTTCTGGGAATACCCAGGGATGGAGGTTAATTTTGACAGGAAGGAAAATACCACCAAGGAGGAACAGACATAAAGGCATCAGTAGCATGACCACAGCCCCACAGTCTGCTTCAGCCCATGCTGGTCTGTCTCACAGAGGTATTGTCAAGGAGGGTCCTCAGCAGGGCAGTACAGAGAAATGTTGGTTCAGCCTTCATGTCACAGCTACCCACACTGCATAAAACACAGGCATTTCTTAGCAGGAGCTGAGTTTCATGCTGGGCTCTTTTTTAAGCTGTGAATGAAAGTGTACATTAGGGGACACTTGGAGCAACCACTCTCCTGCACCAGGATTTTATGATCAGCAATATGTTCAGATGAGCAGAAGCAGACACTTTCCCAGAAAACCGTGGTAATTAGCTTCATGGTCAGATACTCTTCCCATTTAGGTTGTCTATGTGTAATAACAGCTCTATAGGCTTATTTATTCAATTATTTTTTAGCTCTGCCAGAAGACAACCCTTTTTCTACACTCCTGATTGCCTGGTGATTTCATAGGCACACTGGGCATTGCAGGTTCCAGTTCATATTTAGGAGCCTGAAGACAGGTGGAACTAGACCCAAGATATGTCTGGTCTGATCTCCTCTCCTCTCTCCTCACACACATGCATATGCACACAGAGCAATGTGCTCACAGAGCCACAATGTGCTGAAGTGTTTTCAGTCACCTAAAAAGAGCTGTGGAGCAAAACCAGAGTGAGACTCGGAGATCAGAGCACAGACTTTATTTCTGTGAAGTGAGTTTCTTTAGCCTATGTCTGTTCCTGCGGATATCTTCCTGTGCAGGAAACCAAATGGTACAGGAACTGGAATGAACAGCCCCTATCTAAAATTGCTGAAGAGCAGTTTGTTTCAATTCTTGCAGAGGAACTGAAAAAGCCTGAGTGAATTCAGCTGCATACAGCATAGCTTCAGTGAATAGTTTTCTTAGTTGCTGAGGGTGTACATCTCAATGGAGTTCATGCAGCTTCTGCTTGGAGGAGACAGGCATAGAGAACAGAGGATAGAAATGTGCTTGTCTCAGAGCTGTGCTAGAGTTGACTGCTGCTCATATTAGGTGTTTCTACCTCCTCAGGAAGATATTTAAGCTATAATGAAAAACACTTTTCAGTATCTCTTAAAGCGTTCAACTAAAACTTGGTCTGTAGAAGTGGGTGGGGAACCTCGCAGCTTTTTGTACGTGTCAAGATTAAAGAACACCGAAGAAAAATTAAAGCACCAAATTCTTCTGACCACTTGTCCCATTGTTCTCTTTTATTTATAGAAAGAATAGGAAAGAATTTTTTTCCCTTCTTTCCCTCTTCCTCCTTCCCTTCCCCCTCACAAACGCAGTTTGTATGTTGTTGGTATTGCCTTCTCCATAGAGAATTAATGGGACTGAGTCCAAGGCAGTGACACTGGCCAGCTCTGAGGCTAAGTGGCATATGGAGCAGAGCTGCTTCTTAAACTATTGTTGTTGCCTGGAGAGTGAAAAAAATCTTGTGAGATGATTGCTCTTCTATGAAAAGTGAACAGGATAATCCCCAGCCAGAACAACAAAAAAATTATCTTTAACCTGGTCTTTGGTATTGCCAAGGATAATATTCTGTGTTCCTTTGACTCCCCAGAAGTTGCTCTAGGAGCTGGTTTTAGGCAAAAATGTAGATGGCTGCTTAAGGACTCAATTTTATTCGTGGGGAGAGGGCTCAGAAGCCTCTTTGTTTTAAGGATGTTTGATGGTGTCAAACCTTTGTAATGCTTGGATTGGGATGCTGAATTCATCATCTATCTGACAATCTTCAGTAACATTTCTCTGGCATTAGTGCTAATACAGATGATAGTACAACTAGGGAAGGTTTTATGAGTTTGATTCTATTTCACCAACAATTCCAAACACACTCTGAACCTACTCAGTCAGAGGTATTTGAAGCTCTGTCATGGCTTTGCAGCCTAGAAACTTGAGGTATAAAACTGGTAAAGGGGACTGGAACAGTGGAGGACAAGGTAAGGAAGCTGTAGTGGAAGTTACTGAGGGAAGAAACCATTCTTGACCACAATCAGTGCAACCTAAGAATAATTTATGTCTTCTGCCTAGCAACATTTTTCAAGTTTTGGATAAAATAACTGGTGCAGAAATAAGAAAGAGAGGGGCTGAAGAGCACTTGTTGTTGAAGCGTTTTATTTTGTCACAGGCCTGGATCCCGCAGGCCCTAAGTACACTGGAGTCAGCCCTGAGGAACGTCTGGACCCTGGGGATGCCCTCTTTGTGGAAGCCATTCATACTGATGCTGACAGTAAGCTGGCTTCCGTCTTCTTTGGCCCATGCTTCTGTTCCTCCTGCCGTCATTATTGCCAAGGAGTGTGTGGGTCATTGTCCCTTTTATGCCAGATTGCCGTGAGTTCAGGTTCTCTCTGAGGATGATTCTTGATTAGATAGGCTGTAATGATGAATTCATTGGCAGGTATCCATACCCCAGAGCCCTTCAGAGCAGCAGACAGGTGGAGATTAGACAGAGGGAAATCTTCAAGCAAATATGTCTTCCTCAACCCTGCTACAGCAGAGTGAGCTTATGCAGAACCAGCTCAGCATAGCATTTACCACCTGGAAGGAATTTACATGTCTAGCTTCACTTTACTTTTTCCACCTGACGTAAGAAAGGTGCCACTTCGAGTGCCAGTGGAAAGTTAAAGAGTCAAAACAAGAGCTGGTGAACAACAGAATAACTTGTCTAAAGCTCTTAGGGACTACGTAGGCAGAACACGTGCTAAAGAGTAATGTGGTGCCTTTGAGTCACACCTCTTGCCTGGAGATCATGAAAATGTCTGCCAACACCGCTCTCAACCATGCCTCATAATCCACCACTAAGGTTATGGTCAGTTTTGTTCTGCTTTATATGGGATCAAGGACCTGAGTCACAGAGGTGGTGTCTAAGCCACAGTTCCCAGTCATTTTGATGGCAGGGTCTGGAGCGCTCTCTGCTCTGCGCAGCAATCCCACACAACGCAGGTGGGTAGGGACAGGAAACCTGTCCCTGCTCTCTCCAGCACTGGAGCTGGGTCCAGCACTGCTAATGTTCAACCAGCTATTGGGGCCTGTCAAGCAGCATGTAGCTGGGTCCAGCACTGCTAATGTTCAACCAGCTATTGGGGCCTGTCAAGCAGCATGTAGGGTAAAGCCTACAGAAGAGCCAAGCAGAAGAATGAAATGGCATCTCACCTGCTTTCAGATTTTGGGATCCGGATTCCTGTAGGCCACATCGATTATTTCGTCAATGGAGGCAAAGATCAGCCAGGATGCCCCCGGTTCATCTCTGCAGGTGAGAACACTCTGTGGCCAAGCAAAGGGCTTTCATGGCCATTTAGCAGCCTGTGAAAACGCTGTTTGGCAACCAGCTACTGCCACATTCAGTGCAGATATCAAAGCAAGACAACATATATTTGTAAAGACACACAGCAGCAAAGATTCATGGCTTGTATCTGCTCTCAGCTGTACAACAAGCAGCTGAAATTAAAATCGCATACAGGTCAAGTGTCTTCGCAGCACCGCTGTCAAAAGACATGATTTTGGTGACTCTTCTGTATGATCCAAAACCCTAGGATCAGTAGAGTTTGTATCAACAAAGAAATCATTTCTGCTAGAAAGGCTGTTAGGTACTACTAGCAAAAGTTTATTTCTGTTTTCATGCTGCAAGATGTGTCTATACTTAGAGAGACAGCTTGTACTCTTACTGCCTTTTCTTTCTGGAGAATAGGAATTTACACAGTAAATAGTGTGGATAAATATTCAAATATGTTCTGGATGGGCCAGCTGCATTGAGGCTCAGGTTACAGGGGACGCCTATGGCACCTCACTTCCCACAGCTGGGGTCCCAGTGCAGGCGGGAAGCACTGCACCGTTCCACCCACTTGCAGAGAGTTCGGTGCCTCATCAGTGGTACACTGATGGAGACATGGCAGCTCTGTGGTGCCCCTCTTCTGGGGAACTCAGTCTGGGAGATACACTTCCAGCTTCTTGCATGGGATCTGGGCTTGCAGTCACAAAGATGCTCTGCAAAAATGTTATGAATTCGAAAGGGTTGGCTGCAGAATCAGCTAGAGTGTTTCTGGACTCTCAGTTCCTTGGAAATATGCAGAAAGACTGAAGCCAAACGAAAGGCTCATGGCTGCTTTTCTCTGGGTGCTTTTTTTCTTGCAGGCTATAAGTATCTGATCTGTGATCACATGAGGGCAGTACATCTCTATGTCAGCGCCTTGAGACATTCCTGTCCGATGGTGGCGTTCCCCTGTACAAGTCATCAGGATTTTTTGAATGGATCTTGCCTGGACTGTGCTGACCCCTTCCTGTTCTCCTGTCCCAGAATAGGTACAGTACCAGCATGAAGTCTTCCTGGAGCAGATGGCAATACATTGCTGATGGGTGTCAGTGCAGAGCACAGTACGCGGTTCAGATTTCTGTGCGCAGGATTTGCTTTGAATTTCTTTGGGGATAGAGAGAAGCTGTTTCATTTTTGGGCTTCTGTAGAGACTCTGTAAAAGTTCATATGTTGCCCAAGATAAAACACCAACATCTTGAACATTTCTGATCTTTAAATATTTCACAGGGCCCACAAATGCGTTGAAAGAGAGTCTCCAGAATCACCTGCCTAACAATTGAGCAATTAGCTCAAAAAGTGTCTTGTTTAGAGAAGCAGCTGGAAGCCCAAGCCTGAAGCCCTGTTCTTCTAGAAACCACCCACTGTTGCCATGTCACTTCCTGCTCATAAATTCCTTCTCATAAGTTCCCCAAAAGTGAGCTCCAAGGGCTGGGAGAAGGTACTAGCTGCCTCTTCTAGGCTTCTGAATCTGGGCTGTGGCATGAGGAGAAGAAATGTCCTCTGGTGGTATTTGCAGAGGAATGTCAGGAGAGGCCTCTTTTGGTACAGGTGCCCTCAGATCAGCCATCCCTTCCCCATCTCACCAAGCCACACTGTCAGCTAGCCAGTGCTGCAGGCCTCCAGTTATGGTCATCTTCTCACTTGACCAAGAAACTCCGTTTCCCAGCACCTTGCTTTTGCTTTGTCATTGACATTTGCACTAGGTTTCCTGACTTGGTGGTCTTTAGTCCTGCTCATTTTGCACAGGTGCAACAGGTGACACAGTTTGTTAGCAGAGAAATGAAACAAAGGCACCGAGAGGTGCTCTGATGATGAGTACCTGGGGTAGCCAGAATAGGGTTTCTGAGGGAACGTTAATCTGTCAGACAGACACCACAAACCTATATTTGCTCTGATTTGCAGTGGTATAAAGACAGGGCCTGTCCTCCGAGACAGTGGAGCTGGGTGGGGTGAGCGGAGGTGAATCAGCACCAATTATATTTCTGTTCTGAGTCATTCATGGCTATCCCTGCACTGGCTTTATTTCCTCCTGCAGGCCTGCTGGAGCAGGCAGGTGTCAACATGAGAAAGCTGCCCAAAGAAGTGAAAGTTTATTTAATGACCAGTCCCACAGCCCCATTCTGTGGTAAGTAGCATGAGAAAAAAATGGGTCAGAAGGGGGTTGACCAAATGAGGCAGATTCTTTGGGGAGGCCGGGTAGTTACAACCCACCATCACCATCAGAATCAGGTACTGTGGCCCAGACAGTCTCAGACACACAGCTGAAGAGCAATAACCCTGCACATCTCCTCCATAAAGCCCTTTACAATGGGTTTATTAGTGTGGGCACAGCTCTGGATTAACACAGCCACATGGCTTCAGGACTGAAGTAAAGGGTAATGAAAGTGCCTGTCTGTTCATGCTGGACTATGCAGACCTGCCCACTGTGCTTCCTATACCACTGAGACGAGTTTTTTTCTTACATCTATTTAATCTTGTTTCTGCTGGTGGGGTCAAGGAATGTGTGCTAGAGGCCTTCTTTTGGAAGGGGTAGGTCCAACCCATAGTATCTGCCCTCACTCCCATACTTTGCCTCTTGCTCAGTCCACCACAGCCTGGTTGAGTTCCACTTACAGAAGAAAAGAAACAGAGTCACCAGCATTGAGATCACTTTCTGCAGCAACAGCACCAAGGACACCGCGAAGATCACCATGTGAGTGACAGTGCATGCTTCTGGCCTGGTTTTTGCCAGCTCCATGTGTGAGGATGTTTATCCTGGTACAGGAGAGGCACAACAACAGCATATCTCCCTGAGTGCAGTCACTGTGTGATGAACCACAACCTTTCTTCTTGAGTACCTTCACATTCACCTTAAATGCTCTCAAGAATCAGGCACGTGCTGCCATTAATTCAGTAACTCTGGCTAGGTCCAGAGTGCACAAAGCAGTAGGTATACTCCGGGATCCCCAAATTTGTGTACTTTTATGTTGCTACGCTTGTTCCTTTTCTACACCATGCCCTTGCCTGGTGCCAATTCAAACCACAGTCACTGTCAGATTAGCCCCACTCTGCCAGACAGCGATGGCTACAGCAAGACCCCATCCACCAGAGGTTCCAGACTGATGCACTTGGTGGCTTAAACATTTCTCTTGGTGCCCAATAGGACAGCGGTTGCAAAGAGGAGACAAGTGCATCTCTGCACAGTCAGAAATGTGTTCAGTAGCTTGTTGCCTCTGCAGTAATGCAGCAAAGCACCCAGGCTCCCATTGTAGGGAAAAGTCCAGGGAGTAGAGGACCAAGACCACATGTGTAGACAGGTAGATCTCTCTTGAAAGCAGCACCACCCTCCAAACCGTATCTGAATTAAAGAACCAGACTCAGACTCCTGTTCCACAGCCCTTGCCTCAGGGGGATCTCCCCACCACAAAGCAGCTCCCCAGAAGAAGTCTTCCTCTCTTCTTCCTATGCCTTCCTGCCCACTGCTGTGGGCTGGGAACTGCAGTGTAGACCTGCAGCTAGCACATGCTGCTGGCTGCCTCAGAAAGCAGGAAAACAGTCTGTGAAAGAGCCCCAGCCCGCTCTCCTAGGATCACAGGGGTTCCAGCACTGGCTCCCAGGTAGTCCTTACAGCTAAGACAAAACATTGTGACCCGAAGCTAATTGTGCTGCTGGTTCAGCCCTGGGCACCAGGAGGTAGGACTGAGACCCAGGGAAGGGGAAGCCACGCTCTAGGGTGCTCTCCAGCATGACATAGCTGCTTGGTCACAGATTTCGAGCCAGGCACTGCAATTTGGGGTTTATACTCCAGCCTGGTGGACCTCAGTCTATTCAACCCCTCCTCAGCTTGGAAGCCAAATCTGCTTTTTCCGAAGATGCAGGAGGGAGGAAATAGTAATGCTCACGTCGAGTCAGGACCCTTGATCTGTTTGAGATGTGCAGCCCTTCCTTTCGCAGTGTCAGACACAGGATTTGTTGGGTGTCAGGCAGGAGGCCTGTGAGCGCTGGAGGGACAGGCTGCCTGGGGACGACAGACAGGCAGGCAATCCCGAGGCTTAGCTGTACCCGCAAGTTTTAATGAGACAGTAGAGTTGTACCAGGGTAACCTATCCAGAGATATCCTCACCCCGGGAGAACAGGGGCTGTGTTTCATTTAAGTGCCTTCCGAGGAAGCACAAGGCTAAACTGAAAAATTTGCTTACAGATTTGAGAGCGTACGTGAAGATAGCCCTTTTAATTCACACCATAACAAAGAGCAAAGAAACTTCCCGGCTCTAGGCAAAGCTCAGCCCTCCAAGCAGTCAAGCTCAGAGCGTCGCACGGGCGTCTAAACACAGATTCTCACAGCGCAGTTCACACACTGACCGATCACTGACTTATTTCAGGTGATCTGACGTGCATGTCCTCCTGCAGTTCCTCATAAACGCACAGGGACTTGGAAGTGTTCAGCCAGTCTCATACCTTCAGCAAGTGGCTCACATGGTTGTGTCTTGCCTCACACTGCCCTTCCCTCCTCCTCTCCCAAACATCAATTCCAATCTCACTCCTCGGGATGCCGTTACCTCACACACTTTGCTCAGAGTGCAAGAGACGTGTCCCCAAGCCCCACAGCTTCCATGCAGCTGACAGAGTAAGGAGCTTGTTACACGGCACACTTCGCAGATGCATTGCCTTTGCCTACACATCACACGACATCCCCCATATCCAAGAAAACATGTTACTGAAGGCAGCTAGAGTCCCACATCCATCCAAAGGTTGTGTAGCCTTGGACCAAATGTCGGGCCTGAGAATTACTTTCTTCAACCTGCTTAACTTACCATGTTCCTCTGTCCTAGGGCAGGACTGGATCCTGCCCATGAACAATATGCAGTAGAGAGATGGTCTCCCCTCTGTTTATTTTCCACTTGCTGTCCATTATTCAGCTTTACAGCCACAATTTCATGATGCTTCCTGGTTTTGGGAGCTTCAAGCCACACACAGTCAGACACACAAGAAGTCCAGCATCTACCACCACAGTTGAAGGGAGGGATGGGATGTACTGGTTTGGGCTGGCGACTCTGGCCTAGGAGGACACTGAGCTCCGCTGTCATTCCATGCCCAGGAGCAACTTTGGTTAGCAGAATTGTAGCTTTTTCATGACCCGTTTGTCACCTTTCCTCTTTCCCTCCCGTCATGTTTCTGATCAGGCAGTTACCCAGATGCTTCTGGGGTTGCGCTGGGTCAGCTACGCACATACTCTTCATCAGCACAAGGAAGTTGAAGATCTCCAGGCTCTTAGAGGTGCCAAGTAGATCAAGCATAAGAAGGTTCGTTGGATGGACTCCACAGAAGGGAGGCAGCCCACCTATGTAAAATGGCTGGGCAGCACCCTTTCATAGCACACGACCAACTGGGCTCTGATCATTAGCTGTCTACCCAAACTCCGACATTTCTCCTTTCATGTTACCTGGGTAAGAGCATAGGGACAGACAAACATCCCTCTATCCAAACATCCCACCTTCAACATGTTCAAAAGCAAATACCTAGAGAAGAGTATAAATAAGGCAGTGTAAGCATGTAGCAATACTTCCCCCAGATAGTTTCCCAGCGTCTAACTAATTACACCTCAGGAACTTTCAGAGCCAAAGGTGAGATCTTTGTCCTAGCTCCCTGTGCTTTTGTCTTCCACAAACTTGTCCAGTCCTCCTCCCATGACTTATACAGTCATGTAAACGTTCTAGCATCCACAACATTCCACAGCAAGGATTTTAACAGCTTAAAAGGAATGGTACTCTGTGCAGTGTGCAATCTTTTAGAGCTTGCCACCTGTTAGCTGTCTTTGATGGCCTCTACTTTCTGTACTGGAAGAAATGGTGAACAACCGATCCCTGTCTGTGCCATTCATGATTTCATAGATGTTGGCCTTACCTACCACTTACCTCTCTGTAGGAACCTGGGCAGTGTTTCAATCGATATGCAATCATGTAATTGTGTGATGGAAGGAAGGATATTTATACAGAAATATTCCTTTCTACAGAGATAAACATGCAGAGACAGCCAATAAGACTCTCATGCAATGCCCTGTTTTGACAGATGAGTCTTCTCTCTCCATTTTATTATGTAAGGGCTTCACAATAATACGCCAGGTTCCTCCAGTGTTTCAACACATCTGTATACGGCCTGCGTCTGCAGGTTGGTTGAATGTTCTCCCTCACATCTCTCACCCTGCCTTGCAGACCTAAGTACCAGGAGATGGGCAAACGGCTGCTGGCCCATAGAGTTCCCCTCTGCCAGATAAACAGTGTGACCCTGAAGTATATCCCCAAGAATCGGTTTTGGAGGAAGGATGAGTCATCCATTGTCGGCAAGTTCTGCGTAGCCCTGCTGCCTCTGGACAGCAAGTAAGTCACAGGAATATCTTACAGGGATTCACTGAGCCTATGGATGCAGCCTGTGGTTTGAAACAATGCATTCTCTCTCCCCTTTAGATAAACATATAAAGAGCTCTCTCCCATCCCCTCTGTGTCCCTTTGTAAATAATTTTCTACCCGTGACAGAGAAAAACTTCCAAGCTAATTTTCTAGGAGTTTTCTGTGATTCTTCCCCCAGGGAAAATGTGGAAGGAAAATGGCTGCATCTCACATCACATTGAAGATGCTTAAGTCACAGATGATGGCAAAAGCTTGTACTAACTAGACTTTGTTCCTTTTGTCCTTGCTTGCTCTCTCCAGCTTCCCCCTGTCTACAGCGGGCCTCCATCTGAAACATGACAGACGCACATTTTTCAGGATAAGATAACAGAAGACCAGTAATACATTTCTGCTTCTTATACTGCATCGGTTTACAAAGCACTAAGGCTGAAAACAACCATTTTGGCATTTTATGGGACAGGCATTGTAGAGTATATGCCTTCAGCCACGATTACCTTATCCAGAGCAGAAGCAGCAAAGTCCTTCTCATCCCCAGGGAGATAATGGCCTTCTCCATAATACAGTATTCTTGCCAGGAGTTTTGCAGGCGCAGAGTTCTTGCATGCAAGGAAAAATAGCTGTGTCTATACTGATGCATTAATCTCTGTCCACACTGCTTCTGACTTTATCCTTACACTGGGTCCAGGCTGAAGCAAGCTAGTGGGCAATCCAAAGCAGGGAAACCCAGAAGCAGAAGGGATGCTGTGCTCACATTCAAATTCTGTTCTTATGGGCAGTAAGGAGAGTCAAGCACAAGGCAGTAAAAATATATCCAGTAGGTCCAGATAGGGATAGATATTGGTATGCAAATACCAGGCACGCCTTTGACTATTCCTCACTAGCATGCTTTGCGGAGAAAAGCACTCCCAAATTGAGATGGGGCTTTTGGTCTCTTATGAATGGGACAGCACAGCACATTGCCTTAAAGGTGTTCAAACCCGCACCCCTGGAAGCACTGCAGGTGGAAAGCTGTAGAATTGCACAGGTTCACAACCACACTTTTATCACAAAACTGGGAGCACGCAGAGCAACAAAGGTGCTGCTCGTAGGAGGTGGTGGAGAGGTGAAAGGTACAACCCCACCCCCATCCAGCCCCCCGGCGAATTCATCCCAGCCAGGACGCAGCACCCTGTGCATCTCACCCTCGCACAGCAGCACAAGGCCCATCAGCCGCTTGCTTGCCTCAGCGTTAGGATAGCAACCTCTGCGTGCTAAAGCACAGCCTGACTTCCCTGTGCTCTTCCCACAGCAGGACAGTGTCATGCCTGCCCTGGAACCTCACTCTCCCCAGCAACGCAGACATCTCCTGCGAGCTGCCCGCTGCTTGTGCCTAGCATGGCCTTCACAGCACACCCAAAACTGGAAAGGAGCCCTAAACCTGCTGCTGCTCTGCCCTCACAGATGATACTTTCACCATAGACCTGGATGGGTTTTCTTACTTCCTGCACCAGGGACGGGACATCAAGGAAAAGCAGTGTGCAGCAGATCAGTGAGTACAAGGTTGACTGCTTACAGAAAACACTCTCAGTAAAAGACTCGATTGGGACTTTTATCTGATGGATTCTGTAGCCAGCTCTGAAAGCAAGACGGGCAAGTCACTTAATCTCAAGGTTCAGATCTGTATGAAAGAAGGCGATAATGTCACTCTTCCTACAACGGGTGTATATGGATGATTCGTTTGTGTTTTATCTTAAAGTGTCCTGAGAACTTCATATTAAAGGTGAGAAGTATTATTTTTCCTCATCAAGGGGAAACCGTGTCGTTCAGGTTTGGCATGGGAAGGAGTCATTCTTTGCCAACACTCCAACAGGAAACTCACTAGTCCTATCTACAAGACACTGTCTGAGCGAGACCCTATTGATTTTCGTGTTAGTGCGTCTGCTAAATAATCAGCATGAATCTCCTTCTCATGACAGGTCTGGAGCAGCTCTTCTGGCTGTTGGCTTGTTCTTTTTGAAGCTCATATGAAGTGAAACAGACACCAGGAGCACCACAGTGCTCTGGCATCCAGTTTTGCACTGCTTTGAACAACCGCCCAGAATAGAAGGTAATAGGAGGAGAACGGAGCATCGTAGCTACAGGGCCACCTAACACAAATTAGTCCTAGGAACTTGGCACAGCCCTGCAGACCTGGAAAAGTAGCCAAGGTCTGGAAAGATCTAGTGGAAGGTTACAATATGAGGGACACACACATAGAAACAGCCCTCTCCCATCCACGCCTCTTCCACCACCTTGAGGCAAATTAAAGAGGAGACAAGTCTTACATCACTTCTGCCCACAAACGACATCTTCTGCAGACCATTTTCACAGGTTCCCTGGGCTGGCTTCACTGAGTCATACAGAAGCACACCAGGAACACCATGGTCAGGAGGGAGGGACATGCTAAAGGCATTTCTGCTCTGAGGGAGCCTCAGTCATTTGGCAAAAGCTGTCAATGCTGCTCCACTACACAGTGTCACTGCAGAGTTAGCTCCTGCGTTCAGCTCACATCCAAGCTTCTGGGCCCTACTATGTGGCTGTTTGGAAGGCCAGCTAACAAACACCATCTCCCACATGCACTCAGGAGAGGGTTAGAGCTGGGCTCTGACAACGTGACAAAGATGCAGGTTAGTTCGTGCCGTGACTGAAGAGTTCCCAGGGAGCTTCCTGCTGAAGACATAACCTCATCAGGCACCTATGAAGGGTGGTGTGTAATTCAGCCTACCCCAGTCCACTACTTCAGGGAGGTGTATAAAGCACCACGACAGACAGACGCAAGTTTCATTGTGCAGTTTGGTTCCTTAGCAAAGCGACTCCAGCAGCTCTTGTGTTAATTTGCTGGAGATATTTCCTAGTTGTAAAGGCCAATGAGGTCAGGCTGAAGCAAGAATGCAGCAACAGAGCATGGCGACAACCATTAGCAGGGTGCTCCCCAGGCCTGGGGCAGCCCCATTCTCTTGCCCTGGAGTGACAGCAGAGGCGAGCAGTGCGAGGAGGAACGGTGTACACCATAGAACCCACATACCCACCACTTCAGAGGCCTCTCCAGACCTCAGCAAGAGTGCCAGATCCTGTGGGTGCAGATCTTGCCCAGCAAGACATACCAGACCTGTTTCTGGGCCACCAACCAGTCCCGCACGCAGGGTGACTGTGCCCTGTGTGCCTTTGCCAAGGGGCAAAGTGCTTGACATTCCTTGATTCTCCCCTGGATAGCTGCCCTGGAGACTCTGCTACCCTCACCGCCCAGCTTGGTTGCACCAGGCTCTGTGGAACAGAGGATTCCTCCTCTGGGACTGCCATCTCCAATTCCCCGACAGAGGAAGTGGCTGGGGAAGCTCATCAGCCTGTTGCAACTGAACAAGGCCTCCCATCTCCACACTGTTTTCATCTAAGGTACTGCTCCTTTTCCTACTAAAAAGTAGGCTGCTCTCCACAGAGATGTGTTGTAGTCACTCATTTCTTCACTCAGTGTGTTCACCCTGAGGTCATCTCCCACCAAACACAAAAAAAAAAAGGGTTCAGGCTCTGCTTCTTGCCTACACCTGCCCCCAGTCCCAACTCCTCCCCTTTCTTATTGCAAACGAATCAACTCAAACAACCAGCCTTTCACCAGAAGTCAGTAACTTCTTTGAGAAGCGGTGCTTGTCATAAATGTGAAATCCTAACCCCTGGAAAAGGAATTTCTGGTCTTACTACAGAGGATGCCCAGTGAGATGCATGATATCCAATCTCCGTATCATGGTCTCCATTACAAGCCCATTACGAAAGCCATCAGGGAGCTCATTTTCCCCTGTCCTTTCCCCCCGTACCTCGAGATCACCTCAAGCCTTTCGAGCAGTGTTATCTCCTCCTCCAAATCCTCAAACACCAATAGTTTCATCTCTGACTTTAATGGGAATCATTAAATCAAAGGGAACACAGATTCTGCGAGCAGGCTGGTATCGCTTGCAGCGGTATCGGTGTACCTTGGTATCAGAGCTGCCGACACACCTCAGAGAGGCAGGACTAGAAAACAAGCTGGGGAAGCACACTGGGGCAGGCAGCTCTGGTGAACAGCCGTGGGGTGGGAGGTGCTGGAGTGTCACACCGCAGTCTCACGCGTGTGCTTCATGTGCTCCCGAGTGTACACGTCTGCAGGCAGACATCTCAGTGCTTGCTAAAGTGTCTTTCTGGTCAGAAACCTAAGTGAGCTTATGCTCCCTTGGAGGGGCTTCAGGATCAAAACAGCCTGTTGTTCCCTAGAGTTCGGGGGTCTGAGTGGGAGCCAGAGGGGCTCGTCCTTCGCAGAGAGGGTGGGAGGAACTCTGGAGAAGGTTTTCGGAGGCTGCAGAAGGAAAGCAGTGGAGGGGGTAGGAAAATGAGAAGAAGGAGAGAGGTAGAGAGAGAGAAAGAAAGAGAGCACCATTATTATCACAGGAATAATTGCTACTTCTAAACTTTTCAAAGACACAAACCTCACAGAGCCCATGGTTACCTGTCCTTCTCCCCTCCCCTCCTAAATTAGCATGCAAAACTGTGTAATTCTTCAACATGTGATAAATCAGAAAATTGGGTTACACACTCATCCCGAAAGCAAAAACAAACCCCTCCAAAGCACCTTGTGATATCGTTGAAACAAAGCCCACAGCTCCTTTGATTTTACTCTCAAAGCAGGTGTAAAACAATTCCTACTAACTTCGATACCAAACTACAGATCACCAAGCATCCATCCACCCACCCACCCACCTCACCCACCAAACAGAAAGCCGGCCCCAAGATGTAACTGTGCAAAACTAAGCAGCAGCAGGTCCACATCTTGCAAGCACTGGATAGCCACGAACTAGAGCAAATGCGATATAAAAGGGGGGAAAAGCAGGTGGCTTTTGCTTGTTCGGATTTTCATGCAAGGAATAAAGCTTAGTTTGCTACAGAGCATTGAGCTATACAGCAGTAGGCTGTTAAAGCAAGTTTTGAACAGAACCTTTGAACCTGCCTCTTTTAAACAGGCAGCCTGTAAGTTACTAAAACATCTCTCCCCCTCAGAGAAAGAATGTGCTCATCAGTAGGGTATCACAGCTTGTCTTGCTTGTAAGCAGACTAGAAACTCTTTCAAGGAACTAGATGATAAGAACAGCAGGCCAATGCATCTCCCAGAAATATTTTGTTCTGCCCGAGCTTCTCAGTACTTTAGGCATTCAAGAATTGCCTCCTACACTGTGGCACAGCAAGGTGGCCGTTGCAGTGACAGCAAATGAGAAGGAATGTGACCCACAGAAGCACGTCTGCACGGGGAATTTAGAGAGCTGGAAGGTGATTACCCAGGTCGGAAGTTGCTGGGGAAGCAGATGAGTGAGAGCACAGACCCGGGGAAAGCCCCAGCGGAGCTCTGATCTCTGAGACCGTAGTATCACTTACTTTGAACAATGACACTGCAAGGAATATCCCTGTTTACTATGGATGTTTTCACTCTCTGTAAGAGAGTAGTTATGAAAGTGCCATGGCAGGTCTGCTCAGATGAGCCGCTGGGCTGTGACAAGGGCCTAGCCAGAAGGGAAAACTGCAGCCCCTCGATATCACTAATTTTTGTGGCTAGGCACTTGAGTCGCTGTGGAATACTGTCTGGATGTGATGAGTGCTGTTCTGCTGCTGGGACACGACGTGACTAGGATACCCAAGTGGTGAGCAGAGTAACAAGGAAGCGCTCGTTCCACCGTTGAGGACACACTAAACAGAGTTTGCGTTTCCTTGTCTACCTACCTCAGAAACTGAAATACCGCACTGGCTGTTGTCTCCAGACTGCCAGACAAGGAAGATCATCCTCCTCTCCCACCCCAAGGACCAGCCTCTGAACCATTTGGGCTTCTATCGCAGGTCTCTATGGCAAGTATCAGCACACCTTGATACTGCCTCATTCACGAGATGTAGAAAGACTAAAGCTTCCAGCTTTCAATATGTTTTATAAGGACTGTGTGAAAAAAATTAATAGCTTTGTGCTGTGTTGCACAAACTTTCCCCAACACACACACACACAAAAAGCTACCATGTTCTCTGCCTCCTTCCTTTTTAACTGCATTTGAAATTCTGAGTTTACTGAGCTTGACCAACTAGAACTCTGCCAGTGACCTGAGAATGGATATCCTTCTGCTGAGAAGACAAAATACAAGCAAAGCATAGACAAAGTGACTTCACCCCATTTACAACACTAACTGCATTCATTTTTTATTGCATGTATTGAACAGAAGTGCCTGACAGTTCGGAGGATGGCCGTCTCGTAAGCGATTCAGTGTTCCTGCCTCTCCAAGTAAGGACGGAAAAAGCTGCAAATTCATATCTCCAGCAGCCTATCAGCAAAACCAGGGACTTCATATTCCTAGGACTTCTAAGCTAGAAAACAAATGAGGAATTCTTTTTTCTTTTTCCCTTGCAGCCTCCTTTTGTTAAATTTATTTAAACTAAGCAAAACTCTTGCTGACATTTTATCTGATTCAAGAAATAATGGACACGCTTGTTCCTTTCCTGGCTAGTTTCTTCACATCCCAGATTTTAAGTGTGGAGGCATGGAAGCAGGGCAGGAACAGGCACGTGACTCAACTCAAAGCAGAACCATACAAAACAGGAAGATCTTCCCGTTCCACTGTTTTCAAAAACTAAGAATGGCAACAGAACAGCAAAAAAGGCATCTTCCACCAGAGGCCTACTGCAAATAGCAGGTGTTGTCTGACCCAGACAGGCTTTTCATTTCGAGCACCCAGGAGGGACGGTCCCCTTGCTGTCACAGTCGTGAGGCTTGTGCGCCAGCACTGCATGGTAGGGAAGATTTACTCCAGCCTTGTCAGGGCTCGTGCCAGGAGCCAGCACGTCCTGCTTCATGCTCCCTGCCGGTGAGTCCACCACCCAACCACCTGCAGCCCCGAAGCGGACCCAGGCTGGTGCAGGGAAGACCAGGGTGCAGTGGTGCACCGTGCTCCAGGATGTCGCCTGGATGGCGGTCTCCACAGCTGCACCTCAGCCCTGCAACTGCCTACCTGCCACACAGACCCATGCAGTGGTCTCTTCTAGGACAGAAATCCCAGTCCCAGGCTTGGTGTCTGGCAGTCGGATGCCAGAAAGCAGCTATTATGGGGCAGTGGCAGGAACGCACATTTTGGGGTCTGCAGCTGGTGCGCAGCAGCTGGCGTGCAGCAGCTGGCTAAAAGTAGCTCAGCATGGAATTTCTCTCTTGGCCACTCAGGTCTCATTTTCAAGCACGAGCCACCCTCCCATCTATTTCTGTTTGCCTGCATTGCTCCTCTGCCCCAATATCTGCCAGGCGCAGGAATTTTTCCCTTGCAGAGTAAAGAGCTGGTGTTTTGGAAGACAGCATCTCATTCCCACTCACCGAAGAGCAGATTTTGAGGTGTGTTAAAACAATGTTTAGCCTGTCAGTCCACCCAGGCTCAATGGAAGCAAGAGCTGTACCACACAGCGCAGCTTGCTGATCTGGCTGAGCCAAAGCTCAGCAGGAACAAGGAGCACAGAGCCAGTGCTGGGATGAGCTGTGGTGGACAGGGGAGGAAGGACTCCGAGCTTTCTTGCCCTGCCCAGACTGAGCAATAGCAAGGCACAGAGCAACTCCCTGCTATCGATCCTCTGTAAACCCTGGAGCTGTTTCTACCTCTATCAGCCTCTCCTGGGTTGTCCGCTCTCTCATCTGCAGATGTCTTCCTCAGCTTAGCACTGGAGCATCTCCAGACACAGCTCCACGTCATGGCGAGCCAGGTCGAGCCCGGTGGGGTCTCTGTGGGCACTCCTGTACCACCCACCTACCTGGACACCATTTCAATTTCTCTGCCTCCCTTGCGGGATGGAGAGAGGACAGGGCAGGGAAGAGCTTCCTACAGCCGGGTTACTGTCCCTTCCACCCCAGAGTGTGGCTGGCGCCTGGACTTGAGCCTTTACCGTGCTGCTTTTCCTCAAGAAAATCACAGGTCTGGAGCCCACCTCCTGGGATTCCTTGGGGCAGCAGGCAAAAAAAAGCACTTTGGAGGAGCAAACCCATGGCAACCGAGGCTGAGAGGCCGGGGTCCGGCACTCTGCCCGGGCAGTTGCATCACGGGAAGGACTTGCTTCCACAAGCAGGTACTTACGCGGGGGTCCCACACAGGGTGAGGCGTGCCTGTACCAGGAGTGCCCTCATTTCATATACTCCCCTTCGCTCACATAGTCCATAAAAGACCCCGGCAACTCAGCAAAATCTTCCAAGACAAGACTGGTGGAGTCCTCACCCAGCAGGTCACTGTCGGGCCGGGATGCCCGGGGGCGCGGGACTGGCGGCGGCGGCGGTGGCTGCGGAGGGGGCTCGGAGGCATCAGCCTGGCCGGGGGCAGGCAGCGGCTCCTCGCAGTCCTCCGGCTCCCCCTCGGAGGAGGCTGGCCCGAGGACGTGGTAGAGGCTGGGCAAGCGGATGTCGAAGCGAAGGCCGAACTTGGCGAAGAGCTTCTCGTTGAGGGAGTAGAGCTTCTCCGAGATGTCGTAGCCCAGGTGGGAGGAGAAGAGCCGGGCAACATAACGGTCCTTCCTCAGGAGGAGATACAGCTTCTTCCTCGGCCAGGTGATGAAGCTGCAGTCGGTCTCGGCTGTCAGCGTGACCTGTGGGGCAGGGAGGGAGCAGGCTAAGCCCCACCGCCTGGGCGAGGGTCACCTGCCGTGGGGCTGCGAGCTTCTCCCCAGTGAAAGCCCCCAGCCCCTTTGACGCCTGCTCTCCTCAGAGGCGGCGGGGCCGGAGAGTCGGATCGCCCAAGCTGAACGATCGGATAAATCCTCACCCACCTCCGTTTCCTCTCCCCAAGGAGCCGCAGACCAGCTTTTCCTATGCAACTGGTGGCATGCCCTTGCCTAACCTAGCCACGTGGCTGGCTATGCTTCACCCCCTCGCTTTCCAGTGATGCTCCCTGCTGACGCCCGAGCGATGCAGCCCAAATGAGTGGGGTGGCACAGACGGCCTTCTCCCTCTACAGAAACATTACGGACGGCAGCATTTCCGTGTGCCCAGCTGGCCCAAGCCACCAGTGGGTAGCCCCGCAGCAGGCTGCCGCCCTGTTCTGCCGCTCACACAGCCCCGGCTCCAGCAAAGCCCTGGGTCTGGGAAGGGCCACCGGGAAGGCTTGCCTGGCCACCCTGCGCCGGGGGACCTCCTGCCTCGCCAGCTCTGCCAGGCACTCTGGGGCTCACCGGCCCTGAAGGACGCGTGGCACAGCTCAGCGAGAGAGGCAGTAAAAGGGGATTACTGTGCGCGTGTGGAGGTAGGTAGGGAACTCACCTGAGGTTTTGTTGGATTGACTTTAGAGAATGTTTTGTTTTGCTTTGGGTTTTGCCAACATGAACAGAGCCATTTTTCCCCCTAGCTGTAAGACTAGACTATTAATAATAAAGAACATTCTATAATACAGGAGCGCATACTGTAATTAAAAGATAAGACACACAGGAAGGGTCAGACTGCCTTGGGCCAAAGAAGGACATCCGAGCGTAATGGGAGACACCAGCATGTGAACAAGTGCCAGCGCCAAAATATCCCGGGGGCTCCCTTTCACTCTGTATCCAGGGGTCTCCTTGGCCAGCTACCATGGCAGAGGGCCACTGGGAAGCTGAACACGGCTTGGCTGCATGTGCGTGTCCTTGGGTTTGATATTTAATGCCTCTGCCATGCAAGCAGCTGCCTTATGAAAGAAATATAGGAGATAAAACCTGAGAACTTTCCCAGGCCAAGGCAAGCAAGAGGAAGGGTCACACGGAAATCGAAATGACCAGAATCTCATTTTCTTAACTGACTTCTGGCACAGCGATTGCAACCCTTCACTCCTCTGAGGGATTAAGTGAGATGTAATAAGAAAACCTGCCTCCTAACCAGGACAGCAGGACAGTTTCACTCATGAGTACCCCCGACACAAGTGCTCTGGCAGCAGCAGGGCCAATAACTCAGCCTTCTAGGGGAAAGTGCCAGCCCTGAAACCCAAGTCCTTCAGGCACTGGGAGCCATCAGTCCTGTGGGAAGAAGACACAGTGAAAGCAGAAAGCTCAAGGAAACAGGCTCTCCTTGTAGACTAAGTCACGATCCTGCCATTTTATGGTGGGCTCAGGATTGAAACTGCTCAATCCAGAGAGCCGTGGGGAAAACCCGGGCAAGAAAAACCTTCCATGTCCTTCTCCAGCAAAGTCCCAGAGTCAAACATGCACTTTTTTAGCCAAATGATTGTGATGCTAGGAATAAGGTTGAGATATGCCACAGAGTTTTATTAACTACTCAGGTGAGAGGGACTAGTGGGTTAAAACGCTGCCAAAAACAGCACATAACCATGGCGAAGCACAGCCATCAAGACTAATGTCCTGCCAGGAACACAGACTGGGCAGTCTCACCTGCTAAATGCTGGTCTCCCACAGGCTGCTACTTCTTCATGCTCCTCAGTCAGCAGCAGACGCAGGCTTTAGGCATTTCCAGCACAGGCTGCAGCTTTTCCCCACCTAGGACTCGACCTCCCCATCCTGACACCAGGCACAGCCGACCTCCCCGACCAGCCCTGTCTCGCAGAGCAGGAGAGGAGCCAAGAGCGTGGGGCTGGCAGGGCTGGTGCAGCCTGGCACCGGCTTGCTCCCAAGCTGTCTCACACACCACAGATAAAGACACTCAGGTCTGGGAACATTTAGTTCCACAGAAATCAGCTCAGAAAATGCTGCAGAGGCCTTTGCAGGTTGCATGCCATGCAGGCGGCCATTTCCCTGCCACGAGCACCAGGCAGACGTCTTTCTCTCTGCTCAACTCTTAGGCAAATACAGTCCAGGAGCTAGCAGCAATCTGCTGCCAGGTTTAAGACCCGTGCAAAACATGAGATACCCTCACCCCTAGCACAGCCACACTGTTGTTGCCCTCTCTATCGCATTATCTTGGGCTGACATCCCTGTGTCTGCTCACGAGCTGTAGCCCTGTGCCACAGTCACACGTTCAGCCACCTCCTGCAACTGTTCCTCTTGCAAGACCATAATCACTGGCAATGGCATAGCTTTCAGGAGTGATCGCCGTGACCCTTTCACACATGGGCCAAATTCAGACCCGAGTAAAGCAGTTTCGGAGAGCTGCCCTGGTTTAACAAAGTCTGAAGGTGGCTGTCCTCATGAGAAAGCACTATCATTCCTTTATGACTGTCCCATGTTCCCACAGCATTAGCAAAATCCCTCATAATATGCCTAACTGATATATTCTAGAGTGAATTCCTGACAGGGATCAGTCCGGCTGGGATGTGAGTTAAAGGCAGAGAGATGTGGGCTTAAGTAATCTCCTCCAGAAGGAAAGCCAAACAAGTACTGCAGGCTGTTGACAGCAAGAGCAAAATCCTTTCAGTTGCTGCAAATAAGATTTGGCCTGGCCTCTCAGCAAGGGATTCTTCTGCTCAGAAAGAACCATATTCGGGTGTGAATCATCCTTTCTGCTTCTCCACCCCAAACACATCACCATCAGAAACTTCTGTGAGGAATAGGATATTTATGGATTTACATCACTGCTGCGTATTGCCACGGCTGCCATCCTGATGCTGGAACGATTCCCCCTGCTAGCAGTGTGCAGGGCAAAAGCATCAGCACAGGTACTTGGGAACGCTGTAATAGAAGAGAGCCAGGAATCCGATACCTCGTCTCCCTGCTAAACTGGAAGACGCACCACGCTCTGCCTCTCCCTGCTATCAGCTGATAGTAGGAGCACGCAATAAGCTCTTCAGAGGAAGGCAGAACAGAAGATAACACAGCTGACCGCACCATCCTGTGCTGGCTAAACCATGAGGAAGGAAGGGGAGGAAATTATTCCCAGTTTGCTCTGAATGGTGCAATGAGCCTGCTTCGTCCCCTTCTCAGGCATGTAACGAAGAAGCAAGGAGCGAAGCCAGGCTGCTGCGGGGCCGCACGGGGTTACCTGGAAAGTTCCTTCCTCAGAGGGTCGCAGCGACTCCCATTCTGGAGAGTCCAGGAACTGGTACGGAAAGATGTAGTGAAGGAATTGTCCGTCCTGGCTCACTCGGACCCTGCAGAGAGGAGAGGTGAGGCACACAGGCTTAGGAGACAAAACAGATGTCACAGGAACCTGATCAGCTCACACAACGTGCAGGCAGCCGATCCCACCAGGGAGGAAACGACTGCTCCCCATCTTATGCATGTATAATACCCTCTCCGGGACAGCTGCAGATGCTCCAGTCTATGGGGCTGTCCCTCCTTTCTCCGTGCGAAACGATATTTGCTGCCATTTCCCCATATTCCACCTGTTTTCTGTTTCCTGAGCCACCCCTCACAGGTGCAACGCTTGATCCTAAACCAGGTCTTCTCAGCCCGCAACACTCTTGCTGCTTTTCAGGTACTTCTAAGCCAGCCTGTGGGTCTCTGTACTTGTGCATTCTTCCTGTCCTAAGAGTTGCACAAGGGCATTCCCCACCTCAGTGCTGGGAAGCTGCTACACCCAGAATCCCCCAAAATCACACTGGCCATCACTCCTGACACATCAGGCTGCGAGCTCATACTTTGCTGCACATTACCATTCAATCTCTCTTGGCTTCTTTGCCTTCCAAGTATTCCTTTCCCCTACTTTGGCTACAATTGCCTACCAAAGCCAAGGTCGAGCTTGCACCCAGCTCTGCTGCGGGAGCAGAGGAGGAGCGCTGCACAGGCCTGGGGCAACAGCAGGGCACTCTGAACCTCTGTTCATAGCTCTGCACCACCAGATCTGGGGCCTCTTGCCTCTCTGTCACCATGTTGCCCCATTGTACAATACACAAAGGCAATTCTTCCTTTCAGGGGTTACAAAGCTCAGCTCATTGCTGGCTTCCAGTCAGCTGGGAATGCTGCCTGGAAGGGTCAGGGATCGTAAGGCAGGTTTCCCGACCCAGGCACATTCTGCACTTCCAAGCCCCCTTTGTCTTGCTATTGTTCAGTTTAAGAGGGGGCACCGTAACAGCAGCAATGCTCTGCTGGGTCAGCAAGGACCTCACGAGGCAACAGAGTGGGTACCAGGAAATGCGAATCCAATCCCATCTCCACAGCGCATCCTCTACCAGCCAAGACACACGCTTTCCTCTGCAAAAGAGGGCAGAACCACTACCCCGCCAGCACTGGTTTGCTGTCTGTTGCAGCACTTCCATGCCCACAGAGCAGTGTCAGATTATCCAGTGCAGGGGAAGACAGCACAGACTCCTCCCCGCTAACATTATTGGCAGATACAGTAAACTTCAGAGCAAGCTGCTCAGCACAGACCTTTGGTAAGGGGAAAGACACTTAATGGAAACGCATGTGCCAAATTTCCTCCCAGTGCATTGCCATTCAGCACCAGTCAGTGGTCCCAGGATGCTCTTCACACATCCTAGAAAAGGGACAAACACCAGAACAAGGAAGAACAGCCCTTCTTCTTTACACACCCCCTCACCCTCACCAGCAAAACCACTGCGGTAAAATATGAGCCCCAGGTGATGCTGAGTTTGTCTTCCCAAGGGAAAATCCTTGTGAGACAGCTCCTACAGCTCAGCACTGCTCCCATTTACAGGTCTCCTTCCTTTCCCACTCTCATTCGACATTAGTGCCAAGCACCTAGCAGCAGCTGGGAAGCCAATATCATCACTACTTGTATGCATTTGGATTTTGCAAATCATAAAGAGATATGCTCCTAAGGGCATGCCACAGGATCTCAGGTGAGCAAAGGCCAGTACTTCATCAGTACAGCTCACTCAATAATCAAATCCCCAGTGTGGCTATATAGAGGTCCTGAGGTCCTCCTTGGTGGTCCAGAGGAAGGAGCATCATGAACGCATGACAGCGCAGGTAAAGAGAGGCCTGATGAGGCAGGATAGACCACAACAGAGTGCTCTCTCTTTTGACAAAATGATGCTCAAAGTGAAAAATTTCAGCGCCCTGAAGGCTGAGGTGTTGGAACAGAGGTAGAACCTCTCCCTGACCACTGCTGGGCAGGGTGAGAAGGTGAACTGAGGACTTGGCGTACTCAGTGCACAGCCATTCACATCACGGAAGTGTGTCTGGTACCCCCAGAGACCGCAGGTCCACACACACTGCCCTTCTGCCTTGAGAAACACTCTCTCACAGCCAGTCTGCTCCCGTCAGAGAAGGAGGTAAGGATTCCCCAACAGTACTGCAGGCAAGGCTGAGCTGGCTGCTCCACTGCACATAGCTTGATTCTGCAAACTGTTCCCTGAAATCTTGTAATTCAAACAACCCCCAAAAGCAAATTACCCCCTCCCAACCAACAGATGCGTATCTCAAAGCCCTTTCAGAGAAACGGAACGATCATCACCCCAGTTTCCACAGAGGGCGAAAATACAACAACAAGCCACAGTGCTTTGCTGCCAGGCTTTGTTCGGAAACAGGAGAGCCTTTACCTGCCAGACAGCAGCAATGAGAGGCGGTCGATGGGCGTCTTGCCCTCCACCGCATAATTCTGGTCTCTGACTAGTGACTGGACTTGCTCTTCACAGCACTTCACAATTTCTTTGTAGACTTCCAGGGGCACCTGCAATGGCAGGTACATGGTCTTGTAGAGGAGGTCAAAGTCTTCGGGGATGGTGTCTCTGCGGAGCCGGTAAGCCAGGTGAGCCAGCTGAAGCAAGCAGGTGAGGACGAGCAGCATGTTCCAGATGAAGATGTCCAGCCCGCAGGCACTCAGCCAGCCCCACAGAGCATAGCAGAAGTAGCCCGGGGCCAGGAAGCCAAAGATGTAGAGGGACCCAAAGATGCCGCTTCCCCCCATGTAACCCAGGAGGACGATGCAGCTGGCCAGCTGGTAGGCTGCTCCCTCCATAATCTCCTTCCAGGTATCACACACCGGAGGCTGGAGGACAGCCTGGTCCCAAGGGAGGCTGCTTGCACTCATCCTTCCCCACTCCCCACCCTCCCCGGCCGTCCCACGCTCAGAATGAGTTGCCATACACAAAGGGTGCTGCAGAGGTCTGAAACCAGAGCTGCTGGGTAGCTGTTCCTCCTCCTCCTCTTCAGCGCCGGCGGGTCCCACAGCAGCGTGCTTCAGAGCGACATGTTAAAGTGCTGCCGAATGTTCTTGCACCCAAGAAATCCCGAAAGGGCTCGTTTCTCCTCTTTGTGGCTCACAAACCAGCAGCTGTCCCCCTCCTTAGCCACGCCAGTGAGAGAAGGAATTGGCAAATATGAGGCCAAAAGAGCTCAGTCAAAGAAAGAGTAGAGGCCATTAGCTGGAAAACTCGCAGACAGGACGGAGATCTCGTTGCACTGCCTCTCTCGCCTGCCCTCCGGCAAATGGAAATAGCAGCCGTGAGAGAGCAGCGGAGAGAGCTGGTGTTGAGTGTGGAATGTGTATCACTTGGCAGCGGAAAGCAGAGAGACCCCAAATGGATAACCATGTTTGGAATTGAAATCCAAGGAGCAAAAGCAGCAAGGAGAACAGAGAGCAAGCACGCACCCGCTACTTAACATAACTCAGGCGCCCAGATAAGCCCGGCGCAGCGCTGGGAGGGGAAAGGAGAGGGGAACACAACCATCTTATCGCAGCGAGCCCCAGCCACACGTGGGGCTCCGCGCCGCCCCGCGCTCCTGCAGCAGAGTGACTTTCACCCAGCACAGAAAAGGAAAAAGGTCACCCCCCCCCCTCCCAGCGTGGCTC